>Ga0257109_1000031_pt1 | contig 32915 bp, 35 predicted proteins | sample LP_taG_8_FD_191566 | JGI IMG/M metagenome (GOLD analysis project Ga0257109, IMG submission 191566) | Marine microbial communities from Northeast Subartic Pacific Ocean, Canada - LP_J_2011_P26_2000m | ecosystem: Environmental > Aquatic > Marine > Oceanic | place: Canada: Northeast Subartic... | reverse complement strand
GACCTCCAAGACAACAAAATCTTTATACTTTGTAATTAAATTGCCACTAACTTGATAAATCATATAATTTGATAATTATTAACAAAACACAAAGCCACTGCCATTGCATCTGTTATATCAATAGGCTTTGGAGGCTTCTCTAGATTTAATATTTGTGTAACCATAAATTGAACCTGCTCTTTTGTTGCAGAACCATTTCCACATACAGATTGTTTTATTTTCCTTGGTGCAAATTCGTAAGTATCGATATCAGACTTTGCACCTGATAACATTATTACAGATCTTGCTTGGCCTAGAGTCACGGCAGATTTTACATTCTTACTATAAAATGAATCTTCCATTGCCATAACAGTCGGATGAAACTTACTAATTATAGATGATACTTCATCGTGGAGATGCATTAAACGCTTCTCTAGGCGATTTTTTTTTGGTGGTCTGATTGCTCCATATGCAACTAGTTTTGTTTTAGATTTATAAAAATCTAGTATACAAAATCCTGATATTACAATCCCTGGATCTATACCAATTATTCTTATTGTACTCAACTTGAAATATTTTTACTCTAGTTAATTAAAAAATTTGAGTATACCTGGTTTACATCATCATGGTTATCAATTGTTTCCATGAGGTCAATAATTTTTTCTTGATCTTCTTCATTCACATCTTGAGTGGATTTAGGAACCATTATTACATCTGCAGATTTTATATTGTGCCCTTTTTTTTTCAATGCTTCTTTTGCGTTTAAAAGCTCACTTTGATCAGTAGTAATAAGGTAACCATTATCAATCTTTTCAAAATCATCTGCACCGCTATTAATTATATCATCAAATAGTTTTTCTTCATCACCGCTAAAATCAGATATAAAAATTTCCCCTTTTCTATCAAACATCCAGGCGACACTTCCTGGTTCAGCCAAATTACCATTATTTTTATTTAATATATTTCTGAGCTCTGAAACTGTCCTGTTTTTATTATCTGTTATTACTTCAATAAGAATAGCAATCCCATTAGGTCCATAACCTTCATATAACATTTCTTCGTAGCTTACTCCTTCTAGCTCCCCGGTACCTTTCTTAATTGCGCGAGCTATATTATCCTGAGGCATATTATTTGAACGAGCATTTGAAACTGCTTTCCTTAACCGTGGGTTTGACTCTTGGTCTCCCCCATGTAGCCTAGCAGCCACGGTTATTTCTTTAATAATTTTTGTAAATATCTTTGCTCTTTTAGAGTCCTGTGCACCCTTTCTATGGCGTATGTTTGCCCATTTGCTATGTCCAGCCATCTTTTTATTTTATGATATAGATTTTGGTACGTACAATCCAAGAATCTTTAGCGCCTAAGCGTTTTATTGAGGTTATCGCTTTCTCTGCTTTTTTTCTATCAACGTAATTACCGATTCTAAGTTTATATAAAGGAGTTTCAAAATCAATATAGACGGTATCACCTAGTATATTTTGAAACCGCTTAGCTTCTGAACGAGCAATTGATGCTACCCTTGATTCAAAAATCTGTATCCGAAACCCCTCATTAATTTTTGATTTCAATTGTTTTATTGAGTCTAAAATAAATATGTGTTCCCCAGTTAATACTTTATTGATAACTAATGGAAATTTAGGAGGTCCTTCTTGTGTACTATTCATATTAAACCAATACAAAGAGTCAGAATCCTGAGCATATACACTAATTAAAAGTATATTAATAAATAATATTTTTTTAATCATAAGAAACGAACTTTTTCTAAAGGTATCCATCCTCTATTTCCATCTAATAAAATTATTTCTAACCAATTTTTTTGATCTTGACCAATTTTAACCATCGTTCCTTCGTTAATCTTAAATAAAATTGAATTGTCTCCATAAAAAGGCCCAGAGTAAGCATCCACCTCATTATCAATAATTACTCCAAGCTTATTATCATTTTCGTCAAAGAACCTATCTAAAATTATGCCGTGTTCAATTAGGACAAAAATAAGAAGAAAAACTATAACCTTTTCTAAAACAAAATTATTAAATAAATAAGTTTTAGATACTATAAATAATACAACTGTAAAAAGGATCGTAATACTGCCTATTATCAGCCATTCATTGAAAGTATATCTTGATTTTATATGCCTATATAGATCTAATAGAAAAAACTCTTCAGGTAGGATGATTCTATCTTTAATTCTAGCATTTGCAATTTCTAGATTATGCGATAAATCTGAATTTCGAGGATTCATCTTCAGCGCTTTATGATATGCCCATATAGATTGACCAATTTGATTTTGTCTAAAATAGGAATTACCAAGGTTATAGTATAGGTCACTACTTTCCCAGCCTTCTAATAAAATTTGTTCGTATATTTCTATGGCTTCTAAATATTTTGAGTTATTATAAAAATTATTACCAGCATAAAACTTTCCATCTATACTTTGTGACAGTATTTTTGAAAAAAGCAAAATTATAGTTAATAAAATTCTCACTTGATTTGTCTTTCAATTTTTTCCAAAAGCTGTATTGTTTTCCCCACAATATCAGCTTCATTATTATCTTTTATCTGTCCATAATAAGAACCATCAAATACTTTAAGATGATTAATTAAATCATTTAATAGTGTCTCATCTATAACCCCGGTTAACAAACCTTCCACGACAATTGGATCAAGGTTATCGGAAGTCAATTGAAGTTTATCTTTTAAGTATGAAAAAATTATCTTTGAAGCAGGTATTGGAGAACCTACATCAGTATTCTTTATTTTTTTTCGTGCATTTGACAGTGCATTTCTAGATATCCTAGCAGTTTCACTGTTTAATCTATAACCAAGAATAGAGTGAAAAACTAATGGTACTGGAATCAATAAAAATGAAACCAGATATAATAAGATAATTTTATTAAGAGAATTTTCTCCAATTTTTATCCAAACTGGTTTGCTAGTACTAATATAATTTATATCTCTTTCCAAGAGCTTAACTTCCTTTTTTGATAACCCACTATTATCAAAAATACGACCCTTGCCTTTTTTTACCGGTATAATTGTAGATCCTGAACTTATTTTTTTCCATTTTTCAATACTCGGATCAAAATAGGTCATTTTAACTGGTGGAATAGAAATTTTTCCAGATATACGTGGTACCAAAATATATTCCCAGCTCATTGTACCTGAAAGGGCATCTCGAAAAACATTCTTTTCAAAGTCTTCTTTGGGAGGGAACTGGTCTATTTGATCAGAAAAGTTTATCTTAGGAAGTGTGAATAGTCCTAAATTTCCAGTACCAACAACGCTAACTGTAAAAGTAATTGCCTCATTTACATAGGTCGAGTCTCTATCAATTGAAGTATTAATCTTAAAACTCCCTACTGCTCCTGTAAAGCTACCTGGCCTTGGTTCAGGAAAATTTTTGACATCTATCTTCCTCTCTGGAGAACGTAAAATCTTTGTTTCTGATTCAGTAAAAAAGGAATCAAAAAATGGATCAAAAAATGGATCTCTATTTCTTCTGGTCCTTTTTTTCTGTGTCTGTACTTTTATAGCTAGTGGATTTATAACATATTCAATCCCAGAGATTGGAAAAAGGGCCACTTTGTATAAAGTTCCGACTTGGTATCGAACACCATTTAGATCAACCTTCTTAAATTTTATTTGGTTTGGTCTATATAATTCTTCAGTCCAAAACCCGGAAAACTCTGGGACCTCAAATGGCTCAATAGATATATCTATTTTTTTATAGATCTTATATGTAAGAGTAATCTGCTCTCCTAAATATGCTTTCTCTTTATCTAATTCAGCAGTAATAAATACATTGAGATCTGTTGGTTTATTATTTGATCCAATTACCTGGATAATTATTTGATTTGTTTTATACCTTTTTTTGCCTACAGAAACAGTTAAAGCGGGGATGGTTAATTTACCTGCTTTTTTTGGAGCTATGGACCAAGACATTATTCGAGAATTTGTAACACTACCATTTATCCATTGCATACTAGTTTGCTGACTAGGACCACTAATAATTGAAAAATATTTCGATAATCGTTCTATATTTACATCGCCAAAAGAATTAGCATCTTGTAATTCTATTTTATAATTAATTAAATCGTTTATAGAACATTTATTTTTATCAACATATGCTTTAACTTGTATACAATACACAGTTGACAAATTGAGAAAAATATATAGTATTACCCTGTACACTATTTTTACCAGTCTTTATCAAATTTTAACGACTTTGTTTTTGATATTTTTTGCTTCTGGTTAAACTTTTCTTGACCCTTAAGCGCATTTAAAATTGCCTCAGCCTGCATCAATTGGTCTGACTTATATTCTTTAGGCTCAGATGATTGTTCTGTTTTATTATTTTCCTTATTCTTTTCTGATAATTCATCTTTATTTTTTGAATTGTTTTCTACCATATCATTTTTGTCGCCTTGCTCTTTTTGGCTTTTTTCTTCTTCGGATTCTGATTGATCTTCTTGATTATTCTCACCATCCTTTTTATTTGATTGATGCTGATTTTTTTGATTTTCTTTTTTCTGCTTATCATCATTTTCTTGATTCTGATTATTTTCTTGCTTTTGGCTTTGATCCATCTGGTTTTTTAATAGTTCATAATTTATTTTTGTATCAATATCGTCAGGATTCAGTTCTAATGATTTTCTATAAAATGCTAAACTCTGTTCTAACTCATTTTTGTCTTGTAAGATTCGAGCAATATTATAGTAAGAATTTGACCTTAATTCTTTGTCCTCACTATCCAACGTATTGCCAAAGCTATTTAATGCTGCTTCAATATCATTCTGGTAATAAGCGCTAGATCCTAAACCAAATAGAGCTGCTTTATCATCATTTCTCTGTCCGAGCACAGTTTCATAATATTTTCTTGCCTCAGCATATTTCTTTTCTTGAAACAATTTCTGTCCCTTGTCCTGACTATATAAACCTGCAAAAAGAAACAATAAAAAAATATATTTATTATTAATCATTTATTATATCTCGGATTCTAGTTGGTACAACAAAAGAAATTGAAAATAATAGGAATGAAACAAATGCTAATGGCTGATAACGATCTTCATATTCTGAGTATTCATGAGAATTTATTGCTCTTTTCTCCATTGAGTCTATTGCCTTATTAACATCATTATATGTTTGACCATCATTCGAAAAATGAAAATATTTACCATTTCCCGCGCTAGCAATTTCTCTTAAAATGTTCTGGTTTAGGACAGATGTAATTAGCTTACCACTTTTATCTCTTTTATATTCAATTTGGTTCCCATTTTGTGATATAATTGGAATTAAGCTTCCAGTATTTGAACCAATACCTATAGTATGAATCGCTATACTCATTGATGATGCTTTTTTAGCCAAAGTAATGGCATCCCCTTCGTGATCCTCGCCATCTGTAACTAAGAGAACAACTTTATACTTATCTTCATCTTTTGATACCAGGTCAATTGCCTGTTTCATAGCAGAACTAATTGATGTGCCTTGATTTGGAATCATTTTTGTATCAATCGCATGTAAAAATAGTAAGGCCGCATCATAGTCAGTAGTCAGTGGCAAATATAAATGACTTGTTCCAGCAAAGACTATCATTGAAACACGATCACCTCTTAGGCTTTGTATTAATTTACTGATCTCAAATTTTGCTTTTTCGATCCTAGATGGTTTAATGTCCTGTGCATCCATGCTTATAGACGTATCAAAAGCAATAACAAGGTCGACTCCTTGCCTTTCTACTTTTCTAACTTTGGTGCCAATCTGTGGACCTGCTGCTGATAAGATTAAACAAAATAATCCAGAGATAAATAAAAATAGTTTCCATTTATGGTTATTATAATTAATCCGGTTATAATTATGATCTTTTATTCTTGCTTCGGCACTAGGAAAAATATCATCTTTCGCAGAACCATATATTTCTGCTATTGCCAACAGGACTAATGGGATAAGAAAAAAAAGAAGCCATATATTACTAAAGGTCATTACGTTTTTACCCTAAATAAATACTTTTTTATTATCATATAAAAAAACCCAATAAAAATTGCTGGAATTAAAAACCAAGCATACAGTTCTTGATATTTCGTATAATCCTTTACTTCAATTTCTGAACGTTCCAATTTATCAATCTCTTTATATATTTCAACAAGTGCATTTTTATCAGTGGCCCTAAAGAATTTCCCGCCGGTCTCAGAAGCTATTTCTTTTAATGTTTTTGTATCAATTTCATTTCTAATAAGACCCCTTCCAGGTATTCTAGAAAAAGACTGACTTGTACCCGCGGCTATCGTATATATTTTGATATCAAACTTTTTTGCAATTGTAGCAGCTGTAGATGGATCAATCTCACCAGCATTATTGCTTCCATCTGATAAGAGAATCATTATTTTACTTTTTGAATCACTGTCTCTTAATCTGTTTGTAGCGTTTGCTATTGCCATCCCAATTGCAGTACCATCATACTTACGATCGGCAACAGCTATTTCATCAACTAGATTATTTAGCACCTCTACATCGATTGTGAGTGGGCATTGAATAAAAGACTGTCCTGCAAACACCACTAAACCCATCCTGTCACCATTTCTTGATGAAATGAATTGTTTAGCCGTAGTCTTTACTACCTCTAAACGATTTGGCTGAAAATCATCTGCCAACATACTGCTAGATATATCTAATACTAACAATATGTCTATTACATTAATTTTTGTTTCGCTAAGCTTATCTACTTTTCTTGGCCTCGCTAATGCTAGAATTAGTAGCGATAAAATTAATAATTGCAATAATCTTAATGATCTATACCTTAATTTGCCTCGATGTTTAATTTTCTCAGAAAAAAATATTTCTGACGAGAATATTATTGTTGCTTCTTGTTTCTGCCCATATCCTCTATAATATATCAGCAATAAAGGAAAGATTGCTAAAAGTAACAAAAACCAAGGGTGCTGAAAATCCAATTTATTTGATTAAGTTTGATTTAGAATATTATATTAACAACAAAAATTTAATTTTGTTCAAATATATTCTACAAAAAGATAAGTATGCGGATCCTGATAATAGAACTATTCCTCAGAATCCTTATCTATATTATCCTTAGGATCAGTATCTAAACTATTAACAATCTCTTTCTTACTCGAGTCTACAGCATCTCTGAATTCATTGATGCCTTTTCCCAACCCTCTAGCTAATTCAGGCAAGCGCTTCGCTCCAAATAGAATTAATATAACTATTAGGATTAATAAGATTTCCCATGGACCCAAATTAAAAAATGCTAAATAAAAATTTTCATTTGCCATTATCTCTCCAAATTATTTTAGCGTAAATATCTTAATATGTAGTATGCAACTGCAATCCCAATAACACTAGTAAAATTAAAACTTACCGATAAACCTAATTTTAATACTATTATTTTTAAATCTATTATAAATACACCTAGTTCATTATTTGCAAAACCACCTATATCAAATGTTACTGAAGTTAAAAAGAAATCTTTAACAACACTTTCCGGCAGAATTAATGAGAAAACATTCCCAATAACGCCACCAAAGACTGAACCTATAAATAATGCTAAAATAATAATATATATATTACGTTTTCTCATAGTAGCATTTTTTAAATATTCATATAATAAATTAGATTATAGCTATAGAGTACCTGGCCTTATTTTTACTACCCATAAAAAAGTATTACATATAATATATCCCAGGCAAATTGGAAGCAGTGCAAAACCTTTCCAAACTATCAGAGATAAAGAGCATGCCATGAGTATTAATAATAATACGGAATTTGCTGATGTGGATTTAAAAGTAATTAATGGCACTTTTGGAAAGTGTATAGGACTCAACATTAGTATACCAAGGATAACGACTAAACCTAATGCGATAGTTGGATTACCATAAAATCCTTCTCCACCAATCTGATTGTTATAATACATAAAGGCTAATATTGTAACAGTTGAAATAGGAGTAGACAAACCAATAAAATAACTTTTGTGGCTATCTCCATTAGTCTCAAGATTATATTTGGCTAACCTAACAGCTCCACAGATTAAAGGAATAAAACTTAATATTAATCCTAAAAGAAACGGTAAATCCTTAGTATATAGACTATATACTAGTACTGATGGGGCAATGCAAAATGAGACTGTATCAGCTAAAGAATCAAACTCTACTCCAAACTTTGATGAAATCCCGAGTAATCGAGCGATCTTTCCGTCAAAAATATCCATTATGCCCGCAAGTAATATTAATAACCCGGCATTAAAATATTCGTTTTTCATAATCAAAATAATCGCGATAAACCCAAGAAACATATTAAGTATAGTAAGAGTATTTGGGAAAAAACGCTTTTTTGATTTATGTATTTTATTATTACTCATATACACCAATGATAGTTTCACCACCAATTACTTTTTGGTTAAGCTTTATATCTAGATTAATACTAGCCGGGAGTATAATATCTGTTCTAGACCCAAACCTAATAAAACCTAGCCTCCCACCTACAGGCATTTTGTCGCCCTCTTTGGCATAACACAGTATTCTCCTAGCAATCAGCCCTGCTATTTGTTTTACCTTAATAATTCCAAATTTAGACTCAATATCTATCTCCATCCTTTCATTCTTGTCTGATGCTTCATGATCGAAAGCAGCAAGAAATTCCCCTTTAACGTAGTTAACATTAATGAATTTACCCTTAATAGGCATTCTATTAATGTGAACATTGAAAACGCTAAGAAAAATAGAGGCCATTTTAAATTTTTCTCCAGTCTCCGGATCATCAAATTCAATTATCTTAATTATTTTCCCATCCGCAGGAGATAAAACATAATTTTCTTGTTTGGGTATTATACGATTAGGATCACGAAAAAAATTAATACAAAAAATTAGCAAAATTGATAAAACAGTTAGAAAAATATATAATCCATCCGAGTTATATACGGAACTGAAAATAATACAAACTACCCAACAAAAAGAAAGTGGATAAATAATAATGTTTCCCTCAGGAGCTAATTTCAATTATAACTCCCAAGCTTAAGTCTAATATTAGAATATGCATTGTCTCTAAAAACTTTAAATTTAATTATGTCACCCGAACGTAAATCTTTCTCGGTAATTATATCTCTGATATCAGAAGGAGAATTTACTTTTTTACCAGCAGCTGTAACAATAATATCACCAATCGCCAGTCCTGCTTTTTGTGCAGGACTATTTTTATCAATGTGAACGGCTATTACACCATCTCTAAAAGGAATATTTAAATGTCTAATCATGCTTCTAGTTAAAGGTTGAACGACTAAGCCGGTTGTAAAACTTCTATCTACGCTTCCAGAAGTTTTTAGTTCTTTAGCTATACGTTTTGCAGTGTTTATAGGAATAGCGAATCCTATACCGATAGAACCTCTACTGTAATTCGAGCCAGTAAATATGAAAGTATTTATGCCAATTACCTCACCTTGAGAGTTAACTAATGGACCACCTGAATTGCCAGGATTGATTGCAGCATCAGTTTGTATCATATTCTGCAATACTCTTCCTGATTCTTTTTGCATACCAAAATCCATGTGATCGGCACTTATAATTCCAACACTAGCTGTAGGCTGGTTACTAATACTAAATAATTCAAAAGGATTTCCTAATGCTATGACCCACTCACCAATAATCAAATCATCAGAATCACCCATTTTAGCAAATGGAAACCTATTTCCATCCAGCAATAATAATGCTAGATCTGAAGTTTTATCAATACCGATAACTTCAGCATCATACTCTTCTCCTCCAGATAATGTTACTGTTATTTTCGAAGCATTTTCAACTACATGAGTATTCGTCAACACATAACCATCGGGACTAATAACAACACCACTGCCTGAACTCTTCATAGGATAAATTTCAAGAGGAAAAAAGTAACGAAAAAATGGATCAGAGTTTGAATAAGAACTCACATTCTGTTGTACATTAATACAAGCGACTGATGGCCCTACTTTTTCAATCGCTCTGGTAATTGCAGTTTCTCTAGAGCTATCTAAAGTCGGTTGTCCGAAAAGAATAGTAGCTATAAAAAGTATAGATAAACTTATTCTAGTGTAATTATTCCCCATATTCTACCCTCAATAGTATAAGCCCACAAGCTGGAGCACGATGAATTTGTACATTTTTTCGTGGTTCATGCAATAATGATCTAAATTGATCATTTGTGAATTGACCTCGCGATGCTTGTACCATTGTCCCGACCAAATAACGAACCATATGATGAAGAAACCTGTTACCTGATATTTCATATGTAAGCATGTTATCTTTCTCTTCCCACTTGGAATCATAAATAACAGATTTTGTATTTTTTTTATCAGCTCTATATTTAGAGAATGATAAGAAGTCATGCTCTCCTAAGATAATTTCTGCTAATGATTTAAGAACCTTGACATCCATATTATTTATTAGCCAAGCTTGATTTCTAAATAATATTGAACTGCCTTTATAGATTTGATAGCGATACCATCTTTTTTTTGCATTGAAGCGTGATTCGAATTTACTATCTACTTTTACAACTGACATTATTTTACAATCTTTAGTGGTGTTAGCGTTAATTGCATCACTTAGTTCATTAGGCTCAAGTCTTGTATTTAAATCAAAATGCGCGACCTGGCCATACGCATGAACACCTGAATCAGTACGTCCTGCACCATTAACTGGAATTCTAAGTTTTGACCCTGAGATTACTTTTAATGCATTCTCAAGCTCACCCTGAACTGTTTTACGATTTTTCTGAATCTGCCACCCATTAAATGAATAGCCATCGTACTGAATAGTTATCTTATATCTGCGCAAAGGCTATAGACTATTTTTATTTTTTATAACTAGAAACTTTAAATATCAACCTTTAGTGATAATAAATATCTAATATTATTGTTAATGTATTCTACTTTTGGTGATATTGAATAACTTTTTTCATCAATAATTCTACTTAAATAGAGTGCATCGATTCCAGAAATAATATGATTTAAGATTATTCCACCAATTAAAAATCTACCTGTGAAAAACAGCTTGTCGCTATTAATCCTCATCTTTTCAAATCTTTTTCGATGCGTACCACTACCCTCCCAATACCATGGATATGATGACCACTGTCCTTCTTTGCCATCTCTCATTCTAAGATGTTCTTCATCAAAAGCATAATTAGAGTCATAGTTCCCTATATCAACCCAGTATCTATGGTCATTAATGTTTTCTGCACCAGCATGTTCGTTCGCATATGCTATATATTCATTTTCTTTGACCTGGGCCATTTTGTAAACTGACAAACAACTAACAACCAATATCGTTTCACTATGTAAGAAAAATCTTGAATTTTTTTCATAACCAAGGTTAGCCTCTCCCCATCCAGGTATTAACACTGATTTAACCATTGGGTGGATAGCCGGTGCACTTAATAAAAAACTAAATTGAAGAATAATTATGTAAATCGCTTTTTGCATGAGAACGCTGATATTAATAACGTGACCAAAAAACAAACAAGAGCAAATATATCCCCATAAAGGGTGTAAATACTCCCACTCTTTCTAATTATTATATTTTCTTTAAAAATTAATTGTTTATCTAATCCTATTTTTCTTTGAATTGTTCCATCTGGCCTAATGATCCCAGATATGCCAGTATTCGCAGACCTTAATACTGGTATACGGTTTTCTATTGCTCTTAATCTAGCTAATTCAAAATGTTGGTGTGGACCATATGAATTACCAAGCCACCCATCATTTGCCTGTATGATTAGTAATTCAGATCCTTTAGAAACAAACTCGCGTACAATATCTGGCATACTTGACTCATAACAAATAATGTTAGAAAAAGAAATATTTTTCCAGTGAAATATCTTATGCTCTTTACCAGATTTAAAACTGCCGCGATCTATATTAATATTTAGCCATGTTAATGGATGGAAAATACTTGGAAATAAATCATATTCTGCAAATGGCACCAAATGGATCTTTGAATAAATCTGAAAATCACTATTAGGTGTAAGCCACATTGCACTGTTATAATAATTCTTATTTTTCTTCTCTATCTTCACATCAATAGTCCCCGTTAATAAAGGTATATCATATATATTTACAGTTTCCTGAAGCATTTCTCTTGTTTTAGTGTCTTTAGTTAAATAGGCCGGTAGCGCTGTCTCTGGGAAAACAATTATATCAGGTTTCAATTTTGCTGCTTCATGATGTAAAGAGTCCATAAATGATATTATTTTCCTCTTTTCATGCCATTTTATATTTGGATCTATATTTGGCTGTACTATCACTACACTTATTTCTTTTTCTACTTCAGTTAAAGATTTTATCCTTGACCACCCTACTATTGAGATTCCAATTAACAATATAATCACTGGAATAAAACCCTCCTTAAAAATTCTCTTTTTATCTATAGCATTATAGATGATTACATTGATACTTATTACGATAAAAGATATACCATAAGTGCCTGTTATTTCTAAAATCTGTAAAAGATATATATATTTTGATTGAGATAATGCAAGATTAGCCCAGGGAAAGCCCAATGCTCCAAAACTCCGTAACCATTCTATCGTAACTATTAAAAATGGGAACAGAAATGTACCAATGGATTTTCTTAGATAGATTGGTATAATAGATATTACTAGTCCTGCAATAGCCCAGTATAAAGATAAATAAAGAACTGCAACAATAAGGCTTGATACCACAATGATAAAACTCGCGCCTGAGTTAAGCCCTATCCAGTAAAAAGCTATAAAATTATAAGTTAAACCAAAAATATATCCATTTATTATATTGCTCTTAAAGTCACCATTAATAAAAATTCTTAATAATGGAATAAAACCTACCCAAGCAAGAAAACCAATATTAAATGGATGATATGTAATACCAACAGCAAATCCAGATATTATTACTTGGATCCATGGTGTCAGTTTATAAATACTTTTCAATTAGAGCTTTTGTCCAGATACTGTTGAAGTATTATAGCCGCAGCAGTTCTATCTATTGCCCCTTTATGATGCCCTGTTTTTATATTTTGGAGTACTAGAGAATTTTTTGCACTTATAGAACTGAGCCTTTCGTCTTCATAAATAACTGGTAATCCTAGCCCAGACAATAACTTCTTAAAATTACGGACCTTTTTCGTCTGAATTGTATCTTCACCTTTCATATTTATTGGAAGTCCGAGGACAACAATTTCAATATTATTTTCATAAACTATCGACTTTAATTGAGCAATCAATTCCTTTTCGGAAACATAATCGAGAGTTCTATAAGGTGAAGCAATCAGATTCAGTCTATCAGAGAGAGCTAACCCGACTCTTTTTGAGCCAAAATCAATTCCAAGAGTTCTACTCACAGTTCTAGATAGGCTTTCTTAAATATTCTTTTAATATTTTCCCTGGTTTAAATCGAGTCTTTTTATGCGCTGGAACAAAAATTTCTTCATTAGTTTTAGGGTTTCTAGCTTTCGGTTTTGCCTTTGTTGGTTTTGACTCTAAAACACCAAAATTTCTTACCTCAATCCTGATATATGGTTTTTCTTGACATAATATATCCCTTAACACATTAAAAACCTCATCCGTATATACTAATGATTTTCTGGTACTTATTCCTAATTTATTCCCCAATCTAGCAGCAATATCTCTCTTGGTATATGTTATAATACGCATTTTATCTACCTACCCTTTCTACATTATCTACATTTTTCACATATGATATTTTTTTTATTAATCTATTTAATTGACGCTTATTTTTTATTTGGACAATAAAGTAAGCTGTTGCTATAGCCCCGTTAACTTTAATATCTACGCTGCTAATATTTATATTCTGATCACCAATACATTCAGACAAGTTTTTTAATAATCCTTTATAATCCATTCCTACAATTTTTAATTTTGAATTAAAAGTAGTATCACCGGGAATATTCCAATCTACAGGGACTAAGCGATCAGTCTCTTGAGTTACTAAAGGTAAACTATGGCATGTAGATCTATGAACAGTCATCCCTCTTCCCCGAGTTACAAAACCAGTGACATCATCACCTGGTATTGGACTACAACATTTACCATATTTGATCATGAGATTATTTATCCCATCTAGCAAAATACCATCTTTTGGGCGAAGGACATTGTCAATAGCATCACCTATTTTTTTATAGGTAGATTTACTTGACTCAGTTTGATCTGGACTAATTTTATTATGAATCTCACGAAAAGCTATCTTTCCATGGCCAATAGCTGATAAATAAGAATCTTCATTATTAAATCCAAAACTTGAATATGCATCTAAATATTCTTGTTTTTGACTATAAATTTTCAACCTTCGAAGGGTCTTAAATAAAATTTCTCTACCTAATTTAATGCTCTCATTTATACCCGTAATTTTTAAATGCTTATTAACAGCATTTCTAGCTTTACTTGTTACAACAAATTTTTGCCAGTTAATACTAGGAGTTTGATTTTTTCCTGTAATAATCTCAACAACGTCTCCACTTTTTAGTTCTTCATTTAATGATACTAACTGGTGATTAACTTTTGCTCCTAAACAATGCATGCCAACCTGGGTGTGCACTTGAAAAGCAAAATCTACCGGGGTTGATCCAATAGGCAATTGAATTAAATCACCTGCTGGAGTAAAAACATAAATTTCACCATCAAATAAATCAATTTTCAGTAAATCCATAAACTCTTTTGGATCGCTAGATTCATTTTTTAGTATCTCAATTAATTCTCTGAGCCATTTAATATCAGTACCAATATCATTCGTTCTTTTTTTCCTCTCCTTATAAAGCCAATGTGAGGCTATACCAATCTCTGCAGTTTTATCCATTTCTTTAGTTCTGATTTGAATCTCTATCATCTTACCATCAGTACCAATTATAGTCGTGTGGATGGATTGGTAGCCATTTGATTTTGGTGTTGCAATAAAATCTTTAAATCTCTCTTGAACTGGAGTATAAATGCTATGAACAACTCCTAGAGCTGAATAACATTCTTCTATTTTATCTACAATGATTCTTATCGCATAAATATCGTAGATATCCTCAAAATTTTTATTCCTATTTATCATTTTCCCATAAATCGAATAATATGATTTTGATCTACCAAATATTTCGGATTTAATATTATAGTTATTTAAACCTGATTCAATTGGACCGATATAACTATTAATTAATTTTTTTCTCTGCCGGTCAGATGTTTTCAATTTAGATTTAATAGAGTCATAATCTTCTCTATGCAATGTTCTAAACGCGAGATCATCTAACTTAGATTTTACTGATGACATTCCTAGTCTATGTGCTAATGGTGAATAAACATCTCTTGTTTCTATGGCAATACGACGTTGTTTAATTCTTGGTAAAAATTCTATTGTTTTCATATTATGCATTCTATCTGCAAACTTAATAATTATAACTCTAATGTCTTTTGCCACTGAAAGCAGCATTTTCATAAAATTTCCTGCTTGCTTTTCTTTACGTGTAGAAAATTCAATACCACTAATCTTTGTTAGGCCATCTACTAAATTAGCCAAATCCTTATCGAATTCATTTTCAAGGTCTTTGACGGTAATATTAGTGTCCTCAACAATGTCATGCAGTAATCCAGCCATAACGGTCGTATAATCCATATTCCATGATGCCAATGTTTTCGCTACTTCAACGCAGTGGTTAAAATATGGTTCTCCAGATAACCTTTTTTGTCCTTCATGACACCTGTTGCCAAACTCATAAGCCTTCCAAAGAGTCTCTTTTAAAGTATCTTTATCCGTACCCGGCGCTACAAATATCTCGTCATATAAATTCAAAAAAGACTTGGGATAATCACCAAATAATTGTGGAACAAGTTTACTAAGTGGATTATCCATTAAAACGGATCAGGATTAGGAGCGAGATTTTCAAATCGAGTATAACGATTAATATACGTTGCCTCTATAGTTCCTGTTGGACCATTTCGTTGCTTAGAGACAATAATTTCTGCTTTCCCTTCATCATCATCATCTCTAGTATATAACCAAGGTCTATAGAGAAAAATTACCACGTCTGCATCTTGTTCAATGGCTCCACTTTCCCTTAAATCTGAAAGTTGCGGCCTCTTATGCTGCCCGGTACGTTGCTCAACCGCCCTAGATAATTGTGAGAGAGCTACTATAGGAATATTTAATTCTTTGGCTAATGCCTTCATAGATCTTGATATTGTTGCAATCTCTTGCTGACGACTTTCTACACCCCTTGGGCCCTGCATAAGCTGAAGATAATCAACAATGATCATATCCACATCTACCTTATTTTTCAATCTCCTAGCTTTTGCTCGCAGTTCTAGGATACTGAGTGCAGGGGTATCGTCAAGATAGATATCTGCATTAGACAAAGGACCTACAGCTAAGCTTAAATTTTTGTATTGTGATTTTGGAAGATTACCCCGTCTGACTAAGTTACTGTCTACGCGTGCTTCAGAGCAGAGTAAGCGCATTCCAAGTTGAGTACTTGCCATTTCAAGACTGAAAAACCCAATCTTTTTTGAATAATCAATCGCTGCATTTCTCATCATATTTAGAGCAAGTGATGTTTTACCCATTCCAGGTCTACCAGCAATAATTATCAGGTCACCCTTTTGAAACCCAGTTGTTTGATGATCAAGTTCATGAATACCAGAAGGTACACCTATTACAGCTCCTTTGTGTGAGGCTATCATATCGATATCTTCAAAAGTCTTCATAAGAACAGGATCTATTTTTTCAAAATCTTTTTGAGTTCCATCCTGTGTAATATCAAAAATAGATTTTTGAACAGATTCTAATATATCACCAACCTCTTTACTATCATCGTATGCTTCCTTTGATATGTCATTTGCCAGATAGATTAAATTTCGTAACACGTATTTTTCAAGTACGATTTTTATATAACGATCAACATGTGCTGTAGTAGGAACAACTTCAATTAGACCACTGATATAGTATGCACCTCCGACTTTATCTAAGTCTTTGCTTTTTGTCAGTAAATCAACAACTGAAACTGTGTCGACAGGTTCATTATCGTTATTTAGCTTGGCCATTGCAGAAAAAATTAAAGAGTGAGCACTTTTATAAAAATGGTCTGATGTTAGTCTTTTTTCAAATGCTTTGTTTACTGCATCTTTACTAGACAACATAGAACCAAGAACAGCCTGTTCCGCTTCATCTGAGTGCGGTTGTACATTTAATATTTTATTTTTTTCTTGTGCCATAAATCTCAAGATCCTAGAAAATCACGTATATATTGAAAATCTTTCCAAGTCTCATTCTTTAGAGATGGGTTTCTTAATAAGGCTGCAGGATGATATGTTACTCTTAATGGGATAGAATTAAAGTAGTGAGTTTCATTTCTCATTTCTTTAAGTAAAATATCTTTTTGTAATAAAGTTTTTCCAGCGACCCTACCAAGAGCGACGATAAGTTTAGGTTTAATTAAATCAATCTGTTTATCCAAATATGGTGAACATTCTTTGACCTCAGATGGCAAAGGGTCTCTATTATCAGGAGGTCTACACTTTACAATATTTGTAATAAAAACTTTTTTTTTCCTAGTGTACCCGATCGCCTTTAATATTCTATCAAGAAGTTTTCCCGCTCTTCCCACAAACGGTTCTCCTTGAAGATCTTCTTTTTCTCCAGGTCCTTCGCCTACTAAAAGCAAATCGGCTTTGGGATCTCCAGATCCAAAAACAAATTTGTTTCTTGTCATTCCAAGATTACATCTCTTGCAATTTTCTATAGATGATTTAAAACTAAAAATTGATTCATTAGTTGGCTTTGGGTTAGTTAACCTTATACCAGGTTTTTTATAGATATCAGAATAGAATTCTTTGCCAAATAAATCTATATGCTGGTTAATAAATGCTTTGGTGTCATTAATATCCATATCACTATGATATTTGTTTTTTTTTCCTCCACTTAACACTACCTTCAATAAATTGTTTGACAGCAACACTCGTGGTTTTTTCTAATTCCACATAATCTTCCGGCGATTTTTCTTGGATTTCGTCAAATACACCATAATCTTCTTCTTCAGCATCTTTTATAGATGCTTCGACTATGCGATCATCTAGAATACGTTTAGCCTGACCAAACATTATGCAAACTGCTTCATACATATTTTCAACTTTTTCCTCTACACTTCTAAGCGGGATGGTTTTTAAAGCCATTAGTTTACTCCTTTTGTTATTTTATCAATTGTTATTATAAAATCATTTATTGCAACCTGAATATTATCATTAATTAAGAGAGTATCAAATCTGTCTTTGCACTCCATTTCTTTTTTAAACCTTTCTAATCTTTTTTCAATTATCGTATTGATCTCACTTCCTCTGCTTTTCAAACGTTTTCTAAGATCTTCAATGCTTGGAGGAACAATAAATATAGAATGAGAATGATGCGGATATAACTTACAAATAGACATAGTCCCATTAACATCTAAATCTAATAGAACTATTTTATGGTTTTTAATTGCATCATCTAATTTGTATTTGATTGTACCGTAATATTCACCATGAACATTCTCCCATTCTGCAAATTCTTCATTATTTAAAAATGAGTTAAACTCTTCTTTTGAAATAAAATTATAATCTTCTCCATTGGTCTCATTATCCCTAGGGAAACGAGTCGTATAAGAAACAGACCATATTAGATCTGGCCTAGCTTCTCTAATTGCTTTACATAAAGTGGTTTTTCCTGAACCAGATGGAGCAGACACACAAATTAAATTTTTCATTATAATATATTTTGAACCTGTTCTCTAATCTTTTCAATCTCATTTTTTATTTCTACAATCTTACTAGTGACATCATGTATAGGGCTTTTTGAACCGATAGTATTCACTTCTCGATTAATTTCTTGAATTAGAAAATTTAACCTCTTACCAACTGGCTCATCATATTTTAAATATTCTATAAAATTATCTAGATGAATATTAGTCCTAACTATTTCTTCTGTAATATCCGAACGCTCTATTAGATAAGCTATTTCTTGCATCAACCTATTTTGGTCTATTTTATCTTGATCTATTATGGATGTTATTTTATCATTTAATTCTTTACTTTTCTTTTGTGGAAACTTCTTTGATGATCTTATTATACTTTGTAAATCCTTTTTTATCGCCCTTATCCGGTCCATGAGATCTTTATGAATTTGTTTTCCTTCATTTGATCTCATTTTATTTAATTGATTAATTGCAGCATCAATAGCTTTTTGTAATATTTCGTCATCCTCAATATCTACATCAACAAAGGATAAGATATCATGAGTGCTTATAATATCACTCAGATTTAGTTTTTGGCCATATTCAATATGTATCTCTTTAAGAATATTCTGGATTTTATCAAACCGATCTCTATTAAATGTTAATATCTGACCATCCTTAAGCTTATCAATATCAATATTAATTTTTACACTTCCTCTATATAAAGAGTTCAAAATATTACGCTTAATCTTTACTTCTGTATTTGGATGAATATTTATACCAAGAAACTTTATATCAAAATAACGGGAATTTAACGACTTAATCTCTACATTGATCTTTCCACCAACTCTTTCAGCCGTTCCGAGACCAAAACCTGTCATACTTTTTATCATAAACTCTCCTTAAAAATTGGGATGGATATTACAAAATGAAATATATTATTTATTTAACTTATATTTTATTGAATATTCTATTTTTTATCCATTCTGATGATACACTGATAGTAATTAGATGATTATCATCTAATCCAGCAATAGAGTCATCAGCAATAAATGCATAATCAACTGTAATATCTTTCCAAAACATTCCTAAACCAGCTGTTAAAGCCCCTGTCTGAAAAAACCCGGCCCTGAAGAATATTTTTTTTCTATAAATAGTTTCTATACCACCAGTTAGCTCAATTGGGATATTATTAAAAAGTAATTCTGAAGCAATTGTTCTATCCATCATTACAAAATTAGCCTTACAAACTGGGTTTATCTCAAGGTCATACTTATTTATTGGAAATAAATGATGAAGACCAATTGAAAAGGAACCAGGGGTTAGTTCTACACTACCATTATCCCATATAACACCTGATGATGGGATATTATGCAAGACTATACCCAAGTTTGTATTATTGAATGATCTGTAAAACCCAATATTAACTCCCGTACCCACAGCATAATGATCATCGAGAGTGTGAAATAATAATTTTATTCCTAAACCTATTTGCCATTTATTATAAGGTCTGCTTATCGCCCCGTAAATACCAAATTGATTTTGACTGAAATACCCGATTTTATTTACATCAAGCCTCTCACCGTCATCAAGAATTCCATTACCCTCACCAGCATCAAACGTACCAAAAATCCCATCATTCCCCCAGTCCAGTAAAACATTACGAGTATCTGGTATGCTATTTATCCCTTCATATAGTAATGAAAAACTAATCCAGGAATTATTACCCATGTTTTTATTGAAGCCAATAAAGTCACTGTTGACCATCCCTGCAATTCTAGATTGGTGAGTTATACCTATTTTATCATTATTAATATAAGATAAAGCAGGATTAAGTAAAGATGCTCCTGTTGACACAATTGGATAAGCAATACTAGCCTGTGCTAGTGAGGTGACTCTAGCATCAGAAATTCTATCAAAAAGTTCCCAACCATAGCTAACCCAATCAAATTCAGAATAAATTTTTGATGAACTAATGTATAATAATATGCTAAATACTATATTTCTTTTTGATGTCATTCAAGATTCTTAATGCCTCCATGGGAGTTATCTCGTCAATGTTTATAGCGTTTATTTCATCAGCTAAAAAATTTAGATTATTATTTTGAGACTCATCTTTTATAAGATTGTCATTGATTAATGTTTCAATTATTTCATCATTATTTTCAAACTTATGAATCAATATTTCTTTTGCTCGTTGAATTATCGAATTAGGTAGGCCTGCCATCTTTGCAACTTGGATTCCATAACTTTTATCACCTGAGCCTTTAACTATTTTTCTTAAAAAAATAATTTGATCACCATGTTCTCTCACTTGGACATGAAAGTTATTTAGACGATCTAGTTTATCTTCAAGAACAGAGAGTTCATGATAATGAGTGGCAAATAATGTTCGGGCCGGAATATTTTTATTATTATGAAGATATTCAACAATCGCCCAAGCAATAGATAGACCATCAAATGTTGCCGTACCACGGCCTATCTCATCGAAAAGTATCAGGCTTTTACTTGAGGCATTATTTAATATATTTGCCGCTTCATTCATCTCCACTAAAAAAGTGCTCTCACCACCAGCCAGATTATCACTAGCACCAACCCTGGTGAATAATCTATCTACTATACCTATTTTTGCCGAACCTGCAGGAACAAAAGAACCGATTTGTGCTAGAAGAATAATAATTCCAGTTTGTCGCAAAAATGTAGACTTTCCAGCCATATTCGGCCCAGTGATTAAATGAATCTGACTCGTTTCAATATTCATATTTAAATCATTTGGTATGAATTTTTCTGTAACTGGCAATAAATTTTCTATTACAGGGTGTCTACCATTTATTATTTCTAATTTTGGATTGTCTTCAAAAGAAGGTCTCACATAGTTTTTTGATAATGCTAAATATGAAAAACTTGATAGTAGATCAACTTCATTAATTATTCTCGCACTATTTTGAACTTTGAGAGTTTGTTTAATGATATTTTTAATGAGCTCTTGAAAAATCTTATCTTCTATTTCATAGATACAATTTTCAGCATTTAATACCTTCTCTTCATAGACTTTTAACGATTCTGTTATATATCGTTCAGAATTAACTAATGTCTGTTTTCTTATATAATTATCGGGGACTTTATCTTGGTGAACCTTAGTAATTTCGATGTAATAACCAAAAACCTTATTAAATCCAACCTTCAAACTGGATATCTTTAAGTTCTCTCTTTCCTGCGCTTGAAAATTATTTATCCATGCTTTTCCATTAAATAATATATCTCTTAAATCATCTAGTTCTTTATTTATACCAGTTTTTACAACATTACCTTTTTTAATTGTCGTTGAACAATCCTCTTTTAGAATACTATTAATGTAGTCCGCTAAATTTTTCAGATCGATGTACTCATTAACTAATTTATTTAATGATCTGATTGATTTAATATTATTAATACATTTATCATATATATTAAATGTCTGAGATAGCCCGATCAGTTCTCTTGGAGAAGCAGCCTTTTTGTTTATTTTTGTAATCATTCGCTCAACATCAACTGTTTGCTTAAGATCTTTCCGCAGAGCATTCATAATTGATTTCTCGTTTAGTATACCCTCTACGATATCTAAACGATCATTTAATTGACTCTCATTAGTCAATGGCATATGTAACCACTTTTTCAGTAGCCTCCCGCCTCCGGATGTAATTGTATAATCTATAGTATCAATTAAAGTACCGTGGTCACCCTGTGTTGAAAGAGAATTAAAAATTTCAAGATTTTTAATGGTAAACCCATCTAGCCCCATAACACCTTCATTTTGGATTGGACTTATCTTTGCAAAATGCTTTACACTTGAGTTAAGATTATTCTTTAGATGGTGCAATAATGCTCCTGCAGAAACAATGCCAGCATTCAAATCATCACAACCGAAACCCTTCAATGATTTGACATTAAAATGTTCGACTAGCAATCGATATGATTGATCATAATTATATATCCAATCTTCTATAATTGTAATAAAGGGTCGGAATTTTTGATACCATTGCTCAGTATTATAGATAATAGAATTCGATATAACAATCTCACTAGGAAAATACTTAATTAAATATTCAGTTAGATCTTTGTATTCACATTCGCCAACAAAAAACTCTCCAGTTGAACTATCAGCAATGGCTACGCCCGTTATTACCTTTCCTCTATAGACTGATGCAATGTAATTATTCTTCTTTCGATTTAGGATATGATCAGATGTGATAGTTCCAGGACTAATAACCTCGATTACCTCACGTTTTACTATACCTTTAACTGACTTAGGATCTTCTACCTGCTCACAAATTGCTACTTTATATCCTCCAGATACCAATTTTGGTAAATAATTATCCAAAGCATGGTATGGGAAACCAGCTAAATCGACATCAGAAGCTTTGCCATTAGCTCTTTTTGTTAAAACAATGCCCAATAATTTTGAAGTAACAACTGCATCTTCACCAAACGTCTCATAAAAATCCCCCATGCGAAAGAGCAATATAGAATCTGGATAACCCGATTTTATCTGATTATATTGGTTCATTAGTGGTGTTACATTCTTATTAACCAAAAAGAGTCTCTCCTACCGCTCTATCACTGCCTTGTCTTTTAGTATATTCTCTACTATCAAAAAATTCAAGAATAGGAATAGCATTTTTTCTTGTAAGATTAGATATTTTTTTAAAGTCTGATATAGATAAAGTTTCATAATTCATGAAATGATCACGAATACAAGACAATAATTTTTCAAATGATTTACCATTCATTATTAGATTTTCATTGAGTTGAATAATTTCATTTTGATTATTTAGCAAAAATATCATTTCCTTTATCTTTTGTGGATTGATTTTGGAAATTTTTATCAGTTCCTTAATCGTAATAAGATTAGAATCAGCATTATCTATTATGTTAATAATGTTTTTCAAATCTATTTTTATCTTTTCATTAAGCTTTACTGATTGTTTTACTAATGATATTTTACCTGTTTTATATACAATAACATTAGAATCAATTAATCTTTGAATTACATATTTTGCCCATCTTTCTGATATACCTAGTGATTGAACTATATTGTTTAACTCAATGTAATTATGAAAAGAATTGTCATTGCATTTTTTTTCTATATATGATTGTATTTCTTTTACCCAGAAATCAAGATTATTATTAAAATAGATAAGGCTATCCATTTCAGTCACTTTAGCATCTATAAGTTGTATCCTTTTTGTCATTTCATTAACTGGTATGAAATATTTTCTACTCCATTCTTCGATTGTTTTTGGACTATGAGATAAATCTCCTATCATAAATCTTAATCTTTCCAAATTATCTAAAGGACATTGTTCAACAAATTTTCTATCATGATTACTATCTGTTTCTAAGACTATTCCGCTTGCAATAGTTTCCATAGGAGAATAAGAACGTACTATGAAAGGATCATCTATTGTTACCCCGACAGGACGCTCAAAATGAATAATTACGTTACTAGTTTGATTATTCTTTATCTTTTTCTTAAAAAAATTTACTCTTGCAAGTATTTCTGCTGTTCCAATATGTATTCTTACTCTTTGATTATTATTGATAATCCAAGATGTATATGGAGACATAGATAAGTGAGCTAATAATTTATCAGTGACGGCCATTAACCCAGGATCAGACAAAGTTGTCCCTCTTTTTAGTATCTTTTTATCAACTTTTGTTAAGTTTAATGCAGCTCGATCACCAATTTTTACTTTTTGAATACTTCCTCCATGAGTCTGTATCCCCCTAACTTGAGCTATCTGCCTCTCAGGCAATATTTCTACACTATTTCCAACTTTTAGGGTTCCACTTTTAACAGTACCAGTGACCACGGTACCATAGCCTTTTTTATTAAATACCCTATCAACATGCATTTTATAATATTCTGACTTGTTATCAAGATTTAACGTTTTTACTGCTAAATTAATAGCCTCTTTTAAATCGTCTATCCCCTTTCCAGATATACTATCAATCATAAGAATTGGGCTATCTTGAAATAATGTATTTTTTTCTATATTTTTTACTTCAGATTCAATTAAATCCAACCAATCATCTTCGACCAAATCAATTTTTGTGATAACCGTAATACCTTTAATTATTGACAAGCTATTTAAAATATAAAGGTGTTCAATTGTTTGTGGCATTATACCATCATCCGCTGCAATAACTAACAACCCAATATGAATTGTGGAGGCACCAGCAACCATATTTCTAATAAATTTTTGATGACCCGGAACATCTACTATGGTGATATTTTCATCTAAATGTGCGAATCCCAAATCAATCGTTATACCTCTTTGCTTTTCTTGAGCTAGAGTATCTGTATTTATTCCGGTTAATGCTTCAACGAGAGCTGTCTTACCATGGTCGATATGACCAGCAGTACCTATAACAACTTGCTGCATAATTATATATTTTTTATTGCTCTTATTAGGTTAGATACTTGTGATGACAAAACAGCTTTTAAATCAATAAAAAATGAATCTTTATGTATATAGCCAATTACAGGAATATCCCCTTCTCTAAATAATAAAGATAATTTATTTGCGCTGAATGAAGTTGATTTAAACTTAAGTGTAATACTTTCTATATTTTTTTCAGGTAGTGAACCACTCCCGGCTTCAACTAAAGAATCTTCAATAGAGATCCCAAGTGTTTTAATTTTTTTAGCAGGCAATTTTTTTATAATGTCTCCTGCAGTAATTTTTAATTTTTCTCTAGTGCTAGTTAATAAACTAAGAGCAAGATTTAATTTTGAAAAACCATGTATTCTATAACTGCGAATTATTTGATCTAATAAGATTATTGTGATCTTATCGCAACGCATAGTACGATAAAGCGTATTCGATTTAATTAAATCTATTATATTTTTTGAACCTAGGATTATACCTGATTGCGGGCCACCCAACATTTTATCCCCAGAAAAAAGTATTATATCTGGTCCTTTTCTTACGACATCAATTATTGGTATTTCAGTTGGAATACCATATTTATCTAGCGAGAGAAAAGTTCCGCTTCCAAGATCAGCTAAGACAGGAATATTATTATTTTTACCTAGTTTAACTATTTCTTCTAAAGCTACTTCTTTAGTATAACCTTTTACAACATAGTTACTTGTATGAACCCATAATAAAAGTTTTGTCTTATCAGATATTGCTTTTTCATAGTCATTTATATGAGTTCGGTTCGTTGTACCAACTTCTTTTAAAATTGCACCACTTTTTTCGATAATCTCTGAGATTCGGAATGAGCCCCCTATTTCAACAATCTGGCCTCTTGAACAAATTACCTCTGATCCTGAGGCTAGAGCGTTTATAGATAGAAGTATTGCGGCTGCGTTATTATTTACTACTAAAGAACTTTCTGATCCACATATTGATGCTAGATGCTCATCGATATGCGACTGTCTATCGCCTCGTTTGTTTTTAGAGACATCAAATTCCAAATTAATATATCCATCTAATTTATCTGCTACCTCTTTCAAGCGTTCACCATTAAAAGGTGCTCGCCCAAGGCCTGTATGTAACACAATGCCTGTACCATTTATTATATTTACTATAGAGGATGATGATTTAATAGCAATTTTTGTAATTATTGTATCTATTATTTGATCTTTTTCAATCTTATTATCTTCTGAAATTATCTTTTTTCGAAAATAATCAAGCTCTTTATTAATTAAGATTTTTAAATAATTCTCATGAATGTTGAGACGTCCTTCAGCCTTTTGCATGATTAAACTAACTGAGGGCAATATTTTTAATTTGGACATATTTTATATAAAACGAAAAACCCCTGAAATAGGCAAAAGTTTTCAATCAGGGGTTGAACTCCAATAAATACTATTACTAGTAGAACACTACTAACTCTTTTCTTTTATCCTAGTACCTTTACTACCTGAAATATTTCTTAGATAATTAAGCTTAGCTCTTCTCACTTTACCTCTTCTTTTAACTTTTATCTTTGATACCATAGGCGAATGTAATGGGAAGATTCGTTCTACGCCAATACCATTGGATATTTTCCTTACAGTGAATGTGGCATCTAAACTATTTCCAGCTCGCCTTCCGATCACAACTCCTTCAAAATTTTGAACTCTCTCTTTATTACCTTCACGGACGAGCACACTTACGACCAAAGTATCTCCAGTATCAAAGTCAGGAATATCTTGTTTTAAATATTCTTTGGTAGCCTCATGTATTTTATTCATGATTTGTCTCCAATTGTTTAATTGATTTATTATATTTTTTCCATAGATCAGGACGCTTCAGTTTAGTAGCATCCTCAGATTTATGCTTTCGCCATGACTTAATTTTTTCATGATGCCCTCCTAGAAGCACCTCAGGAACCGATATTCCCTTTATCACTCTTGGCTTTGTGTAGTGAGGATGATCTAGAAGATTATTAGAAAACGAGTCACTTAATGCAGAATCAATATTATTCATTGTACCAGGAATAAAGCGAAGGATACTATCAATTATAACCATTGAACCTAACTCACCATTGGATATAACAAAATCACCCAATGAATATTCATGAGTTACATATTTATCAATAACCCTTTGATCGATTCCTTTATATCTGCCACATATAAATATTATATTTTCTACTTTAACATTTTCAAGTACATGATCTTGGTTCCACATTTTTCCTTGCGGTGAGGGATAAACAACCCTTGTATTATCTATATCAGCATCAAGAGCAATAAACGTACTATCAATTGCCTTTATAAAAGGTTCTGCCATCAAAACCATACCGGAACCACCTCCAAAAGGAGTATCGTCAATCTGCCTATATTGACCATCTGCATAATCTCTAATATCAATGATAAAAAATGATACAGAGTTATTCAAGACTGCTTTCTTTAAGATTGTATTTTCTATATGTGCATTAACTAGATCAGGTGCTGATGTTACTATAGCAATTTTCATTAGTTAATTAACCCATCTATACTAGAGATTAGTATTTTTTCTTCTTCGTAGGTGACAGACAGAACAATCTCTGGCACAATTGGAACCAAAAACTCCTTTTCCCCATTGAAAACGACATAAACATCATTACCAGGAAGCCACATTACATCTTTTAGTTTACCTACTAAAGTTCCACTACTTGTTACAACATTAAAACCAAGTAAATCACTCCCAATAAGATTGATCGCGTCATCAGCATTTGTAGACGCATAGATAATTTTACCTATAATATTTTTCGCTTTATTATGCGAATCTATCCCTTCGAACTTAAATCTCATACGTTTACCGTGTCCGATAGTCTTTTCAAGCTTAAGACTGGCCAGACTATCATAAGATGTCCCTATTTGCAATGATTTTTTCAAAATATATTCAATACTGAATCTGGAAAGAGGCTTTAATCGTACCTCTCCATCGTAACCAGATGTAGTTGTAATCTCCGCTACAGGATGAAACTGCTTTGGCATTAGACTAATCGATAACGTCTAAGCGAGCTCTTTTACCACCCTGCTTTGCATTTACAGCAAAAACAATTGTACGAAGTGCCGAAATATTACGACCATGTTTACCAATTACTTTTCCATAGTCTCCATCCCCAACTGTCAGTTCGTATATGATACGCTGCTCCGTCTCAACAATATTAACGTTTACTTCATCAGGTTTATCAACAAGTAGTTTTACTGAAAGCTCAATAAACTCTAACATAACACACTCCTTTTCTTACTCTTCTTCTCCAGTATTATCACTGGACTCTTCAGCAGCAGGTTCATCCGCCTCCGCTGACGCCGCTTCTAACTCATCACTACCAGACTCTTCAGCAGCAGGTTCATCCGCCTCCGCTGACGCCGCTTCAGCTGGTTTAGATTTTTCTTTTTTCTTTTCTAGTTTTTCAGCTTCTTTAGCCTCTCTAGACGCCAAAGTATCCTCTCGATTTAGCTCCCATCTTTTTATTTCTATTTCTATTTCTTTTTCGTCAACTCCCTGTTGCATAAGATGCCAGCGAAGTGCAAGACCCTCACGTTTCATTATTTTTTTTACAGCATTTGAAGGGATAGCACCCTCTCCTAACCAATATAAAATCCTATCGTCCATTATTTCATATGAGTGTTTAGGATCAATCGGGTTATACCAACCAATCTGTTCAATAGCCGCACCATCACGCCTTTTCCTCGAATCAATTACGATCAAGCGATAAAATGGCCTATTACGTCGTCCAATTCGTTTTAATCTTATTTTCGTCGCCAATTTTGTATACTCCTTTAATTAAGTTTTTCCAAAAATATTTTTCCTAGGAATTTAGACTGTTTTTTTTTCATTTTTTTCATCATCTTTTTCATTTCTGAAAACTTTTTTATTAAGGAATTAACCTCATAAACTGTTCTTCCACTGCCTTTAGCGATCCTTATTCGTCTACTGCTGTTTATGATTTCTGGCTTAACTCTCTCACTCGAAGTCATTGAGTTAATTATTGCTTCTGTCCAAATAAGTTGATTTTCATCATAATTTAAGCTTTTAATTTTACGACCAATACCAGGAATCATACTAAACAAATCAGTCATCGTCCCCATTTTACGAATTTGATTTAATTGATCCTTAAAATCGTTAAGATCAAATATATTATTCGCTAATTTTTCCTCAAATTTACGAACATCTTCTTTGTTTACAATTTTTTCTACTTTATCTACTAAAGAAACTATATCTCCATAACCAAGAATCTGATCAGCGATCTTTTTAGGGTTAAAATCATCCAGCCCATCAACTTTTTCAGATATGCTGACATATTTTATTGGTACCCCAGTAACTTCTCTTATAGAAACAGCAGCACCACCTCTTGCATCACCATCTAATTTTGTTAGAACTACTCCTGTAAGAGCAATTGCCTCATCAAAGGTTTTGATGGATGCGATCATATCCTGCCCTGTCATACTATCTGCGATAAATAAGACCTCATTAGGCTTTGCTAGATCATGGATATTTTGTATTTCTACCATCATCTCACCATCAACGTGCAGCCTGCCAGCTGTGTCGATAATTAAGATGTCTCTTTTACTGGCCTTAGCCTCTTTTATTCCAAACTTACATATTTTTAGTGGGTCATTAGATTCATCATAGTATACTGGGACATCAATTTTCTTTCCTAGCTGGTATAATTGGTCTACAGCTCCAGGACGGTATGTATCTGCAGCGACTAGAGCTACTTTTTTATTCATTCCTTTAATCTTATAGGCTAGCTTTGCCGCCGTAGTCGTTTTACCACTTCCTTGAAGGCCGACTAGTAGTATGATGCTAAAACTAGATGATAAATTTAGCCCGTCTGAGTTTTTCCCTAAAACCGATACAAGTTCCTTGTGAATGATACTGATAAAATGCTCACCAGGCTTAATTGATTTAAGTACTTTTGTACCTTGCGCAGCCTCCTTCACCCTGTTTACAAAGTCTTTTGCTACAATAAAGTTTACATCTGCTTCTAGTAACGCTCTTCTTATTTCTCTGGAAGTAGAATCAATATTTTCATCTGTTATTTTACCCAGACCTCTAAGATTGCGAAAGATTGAATCAAATCTCTGTGTGATGTTATCAAACATATTATCTATTTATATCCCGTGAATAAAAAGTACACATTAGCAATGTTAATATATTTTTCTAAAAGATTTTATAAAAATATAATCTAGTAAATATAGTCTATAGAAAAGCCGGCTTGAAATGGGTCACCATAGCTAAGCCACAATTGATCTTCATAATATGGGGGTATGAGACCAAAATAAAAACCACGTACAGGATATCGCTCATCAAATAAATTATTTATCCAAAAACTAAGTGAAATCTTGTTAAGCATTTTTCCAAAAGATAAATTATACAGTGAATATGCATTTGCTTCATTATTGTGACTATCAGAAAAATAATATTTCCCTTTATGAGAGTGACTTAATCGAGCAAAGTAGCCTTCGTTTTCATATGTCAAAGAAGAGGACACTGACATTTTGGGTGACATAGACGCCTGGCGGTCTCCACCAGTTTCTAAAAGATCATCAGAAATTTGATAGGAAAACGAATCCACCCAAGTATCAAGTAATCCTATACTATAATTTAGAGAAATATATTGTGTAACGTTTAACCTGTGTTCAAACTCTAAACCACTCATCCACCCAGATCCACTATTTGCCGTAAAATAATGGAAACTGTTTGGATCATTCTTAACTTGCTGGGCAGATACAGAAACCTGCTGGTTAGACCTGATTCCATAAAAAGAGGATATACTAAATAATGATTTTTGATTTATTTTTTTGTATCCCATTTCATAGTTGGTGACATACTCTGGACTATAATTTCGATTTTGATCAGATATATAAGGCTGCTGATTGACTCCACCGGATTTATATCCTTTCGAAATTGAAAAATAAGCCTTACTCAATTTATTAAATCTATATTTAATTGAGCTCTTATATCCGATCAAATCATACGTATTTCTGGAGACAACCTCAGGCAGGATTTCACCTCCATATCCAGATGAACGACCATTAAAATCAACTCTATTATTCTCATATCGTAAACTTGTTGTATGAAAAATATCCCTTGCCACGTTGAAGTTATATTGACCATAAATAGCATTTAATAAAATATTATGACTGCTCTCTGCTTCTGCTGCCTCGCCTCCAAATAACCAACCTTCTGCTTTATCAATTTCTTTAAGTGATTTGTTATAAAATCCTACAACGGCTCTTTCAGACATTATTCTTATTTCACTTGTAGAAGTTTTTCTATTTCTATCATTTTGATCGAAGAATTTGTAAGGAGAATAATATCCGTAGTAATAAGGATCAAACCCATAGGTTGAGGTGTCCTCCCAAAACATGTTGTTACCCCAATCACCATCGTAACTATGTACAAGATCTGAATTAGACTGAGAAAATATACTCACTAAATCCCAACCATCATTTTTGAGACTCGCTTTAATAGAAAAAGCTACTGTTTTTTGAGAATCTTTTCCTGGTTGATCTGTAAAGGTCTTGAACTCTTTATTATTATCAGGTGCCCAAGCATCATATCCGTTTTTCATATCTGACAAGATTAATGTATTCATGAAAGACAATTTTTGATTTGGCACTAACTTGAGTTTTAGTCTAAAGAAAGACTCATCTCTCTTGTTTGTATCAGTATAATCAAAAAATTTATTTTTCCTGTACCCATCTTGATAATTTTTGAAAGCGTTTAAACGTAAATAGGCGCCCTCATATAGCTTAATATTTGTTATCAATCCATAGATTATTAAATTGTCAGATCCATAGCTATTTGTTAGCTTTAATTGAAAATCCTGACTGGGGTCGTTTGATTTTAATGTTATAGCTCCACCAATAGCATTACTACCATAGATAGTTGACTGAGGCCCTTTTGATATTTCTAACTGAGATATGTCATTTAAAAAACCAACCATGCCTATTCCGCTTAAGTCAATATCATCTAGCGTGAAACTAACAGAAAAATTTGGAGACCCTTCTCCAAAATATTGGCTCCTTTCGCCAATCCCTCTTATTTGAAAGTACCTTGGTCTGCTAGTTCCTCCTGCCCAGTTTAGATTTGGCGAGAAGTCAATTAGATTTTGGAAATGATTATAGCCAGATAATTTTATATTCCGCTCTGTAAATATTGATATGCTTGATACTGAGTTAATAAGAGTATCAGATTGTAAACCAGATAGGACTATTATTTCGTTCTTCTTAATTACTTTTGGAACCATTAATATGAATAAATAATCATCAGCCATAACTTTCTTTTTTTGATATCCAATGTGTTCAACTGTAATATACTTAGATTTTGTATGAAGCTTAAATTCTCCATTAGCATCAGTGGCTGTACCGCTATCTTTTGTAATAATATTAACATCGCTTATTGGTTTTTGATTTACTGAGTCAATCACAGTACCAGATATGTTATTGGCAACTAAGCTTGTTGAAAAAAGCAAAATAAATAAGAAGGTGTTATAAGTTATAATCTCATTTCCTACGCCGGTATTATCCAGATCAAGTCTTAAGGGTTTATTCTCAGTCATTTTATATAATGACACTCCTAGAGCCATTGAAAGTTAAATATTTAATAGATTCTAAATCAAATTAAAATAATCAACTATTCTTAATAAGTTTTGTAGAATCAGTTAATTATTATTATAAATATTTATGCAGGAAATCTCATTTGAGCTAATAAAAGGACTACCAAAAGTTGAGCTAAAAAACAAGGTGACTCTGTAGGC
>Ga0257109_1000027_pt1 | contig 33907 bp, 35 predicted proteins | sample LP_taG_8_FD_191566 | JGI IMG/M metagenome (GOLD analysis project Ga0257109, IMG submission 191566) | Marine microbial communities from Northeast Subartic Pacific Ocean, Canada - LP_J_2011_P26_2000m | ecosystem: Environmental > Aquatic > Marine > Oceanic | place: Canada: Northeast Subartic... | reverse complement strand
TGAAGCATACGAGACGAGCGGTCGGGAACCATGCCCCGGCTCACCCGTTGTTTTTAGGCGCAACCAATAGGGCACCTTTTGAGTTACCTCGACCCCAAACTGTACTCTGCCCTCAACGACCGAGCCGCCACCGCCTTCATTGAGTAAGAAACCAATGTTACTGAAGAGCTCAGGGCGATTTTCAACGAGCCAACCTGCTCCGAAGAAGCCCCCAGCCTCTTCGTCAGCAGTTGCCATGAAGACCACATCTCGATTGAGAGGAATGCCTGACCTGTGAAGTGCCAGGAAGGTCGCTAAATGCAGAATGCCACTCGTCTTCGTGTCGAGAGCACCACGGCCGTATATATAGCCGTCTCTGAGTTCGCCCGAGAGTGGATCATTATCCCAATAACGCTCATCGGCCGGTACCACATCAATATGGTGTAGCAGGACGATACCCGGTCTATCGCCGCCCTCTAGTCTAGCCCAAATATTTCCTCTGCCTGGCGCGGATTCAGCAATCTCGTATTCAATGCCTTCTGCTTCGAACAACCGTGCAAAGAATTCGGCTCCCCGAATCTCGTTACCCGGGGGATTTATGGTATTGATACGAATGTATTCTTGGAGCCAACCCACCGCTTCGTCCTGCAAGGCTCCAAGATCGACTTGGGCACCGACATGCTGGGCAGCTACCAAGAGAATTGAGATCGTAAGCGAACATCGTATGGTTTTGAGCATTGTCCTTCCTTCGGGGCTGGCCCGGGTCCATTCTGAGTCGGAGGCACGGTAAGATGCTACCGTGGCTGATTTGCTGGCAATTCAGGTAGTCACCGCGCATTGTAACGAACGGCTTCTAGACTTCGCATTTGCGACCTAGCAGTCGCGGACCTTACGAGTACTAGACCAAACCCCGCCCGTGAGAGCGAAAAATGATTCACCCAACAGCCCCACAGTCCCGTCGCAAGTTTCTGAGCAGCCTCGCAGCTGGTGCCTTAGCGGGTGGCGCAGCGCCTGAGTTCTTATCCATCAGGGAACGGAATCGCATCCACACTCTCCTAAGGCAAGAGTATCAGTCTGCCAATGACCAGATCCAACTAGCAGTCATCGGAGCTGGAGGGATGGGTATGGCCGATGTTGAAACGGCACTGAGCATTCCAGGAGTGAGACTTGTCGCCGTAGCGGACTGTTTCGATGGCCGCCTGGTAGCTGCGCGTGAAAATTATGGACAAGACTTGTTCACCACCCGTGACTACCGTGAAGTATTAGCCCGAGATGATGTTGATGCTGTGATCTGTGGTACTCCGGATCATTGGCACAAACAGATTTCTGTAGAAGCACTCACGGCTGGGAAATCTGTGTACTGTGAGAAACCCATGGTGCACAGCATCGCCCAGGGTGCCGATGTAGTCAGGGCACAAAATGAATCCGGAAAAACCTTCCAGGTCGGTAGCCAAGGGATGAGTTCCCTTGGTAATGAGAAGGCAAAAGAATTACTCGCCGCAGGAGAGATTGGAGAACTGAACTACGCTGAAGGATTTTGGGCACGTAATGATCCGATCGGTGCATGGCAATACGCTATCCCCGAAGACGCCTCTGAAGAAACCGTTGATTGGGACATGTTTCTCGGTGATGCTCCTCCGAAGCCCTACGATCCGCTGCGTATATTCCGTTGGCGAAACTATCGCGACTACGGTACTGGGGTCTCCGGCGACCTGTTCGTCCACCTATTCTCGAGTCTCCATTTCATCACTTCATCTCTGGGCCCGCGTAAGATCATGGCGCAGGGCGGACTGCGTTATTGGAAGGATGGGCGCGAGGTACCCGACATCTTGCTGGGAATGTTCGACTACCCAGAGACTGAGGCGCATCCGCCGTTCAACCTCTCACTCCGTGTGAATTTTGTTGATGGCACTTCAGGCACAACGTTCTTGCGCCTGGTAGGGAGCGAAGGTGCTATGGATGTGACCTGGACGGAGGTTGTCCTGCGCCGGAATAAGGCTGTTAGCCCAACCGATGTCTTTAGCCAGAGGAAGGCGGATGAAATGGATCAGGGGGTTGAGGCACGAAAGCAGATGCTACCGCCGGCAGAAAGCGTTTATATGGTAGAAGATGGATACATGGGGGCTCACTTTGATCACTTCATGAATTTCTTCCGCGGTGTTCGTGATGGTCGGCCGGTAAGCGAAGACGCAGAGTTTGGGCTACGCGCTGCGGCACCGGCCCTAGCCTGCAACGATAGTTACTTCGGTGAGCAGATTCTGGCCTGGGACCCCGAAATGATGAAGGTGATCTAACGGTGGCTATCATCCGGAGGATCGGGGCACACTTAAGCCTTCTGGGCCTAATATCAGCCCTCACCGTCTGTGCTCAGACAAATCAAGGAAGGGACAACACACCTGCTGAGACAGAACACAATAAACTCACGCCGGAAGAAGTGGCTGCAGGTTGGCTTCTTTTATTTGATGGTGTTTCTACAGATGGTTGGCGTGGATACCTGAATGAGTCATTTCCTCAGGAAGGATGGGCTATAGCTGATGGTAATCTGGTCGTTTTTGCTTCGGACGGGAGTGAAGAAGGGCTTGGTGGAGATATCGTTACCGAGACAGAGTTCTCTGACTTCGAACTCCTTTTCGATTTCAAGCTTTCACCCGTAGGCAACAGCGGTGTGTTTTACCGAGTGAAGGAAGTCGAAGGAAGTACGATGTGGGAGGTAGCCCCAGAATTTCAAGTGCTCGACGATACTACATACATCGATATGGGCACCATGGATATGAATAAGCATCTAACAGGGGACAACTACGACCTCCATTCATCCATGGTCACTGCGTCTAGCCCGGTAGGAGAGTGGAATACTGGCCGTATCGTGGTCTTAGGCAATCAGGTCGAGCATTGGCTTAACGGTCAACTGACTGTCCAGTACGAATACTACACTGACGAATGGAACGAACTGGTGCAAACAAGCAAGTTTGACCCTGCTCTCTACGCCCGGTTCCCCACTGGCTCCATAGGCATTCAGGACCACGGACACGATGTCCGTTATCGAAACATCAAGATCAAACCATATCTCTGATGCGGATTGAGAGAATCCTCCCTCTAGGGTCGAGTGGAAGACTGAGGGGTGCATTTTTCATGCTCGCAATATTGTTGACCGCTTCATCGCTCAGTGCTCAGAAGTCAACATCGATCTTCAATGGACGCGATCTTGAGGGCTGGACCGTGCATGGGACCGAACTCTGGTACGTGGATGACGGAGAACTTATCTGTGAGAGTGGACCCGACGCTCAGTACGGCTACCTGCGCACAAACGAGACTTATACAGATTTTGACCTAACTCTCGAGTTCAAGCAGGAAGCGGACGGGAATAGTGGTGTTTTTTTTCGTTCTACAATCGAGGGCACAATTATCAGTGGTTGGCAGGTTGAGGTCGCGCCACCAGGTCTATTCTCTGGCGGCATTTATGAATCATACGGTCGAGGATGGCTGATCCAACCAGATCCCTCTAAAGACTCAGCTCTTCGTATGGGTGAGTGGAATACTATGAGGGTGCGTGTCGTAGGCCCGCATGTCACGACTTGGATAAACAGCACAGAGATGATCAACCTCATAGATGAGAGGATCGGAGTGGCCACAGGCCATATCGCGCTGCAAATCCACGATGGAGGTGGAATTAGGGTCCGATGGCGCAATATCGAGATAACGAGACTTTAGCTTCGTAGAAATCAGCCTCACTGCAGTTGGTCACACCAAACCTTATCGAATTAGCGCTCTTACTGGCTCGCCAGGTCTCGCTGCAGTGATCTCCCCCCCGTCGACCACCAATTCTCCTCCCACGATTACATAGGGAATTCCTTCCGGTGGGATCGAGGCATCCATATACGTTGCGCGGTCAATAACAGTCTCCGCACTAAAGATCGTGATGTCTGCATCCGCACCGATACGAATTCTTCCTTTGTCAGCCATATCGGGAACTCGAGCCTCTAGGCGCTGAGCCGGCATCAGCGTCATCTTGTGAATGGCCTCGGGCAAGGTGATCACACCCTCCTCACGTGTGTACTGACCGAGGACTTTAGAATAAGAGCCCGAAGTCCTTGGATGGCCGCGCCCATCTTCAATAAAGCCATCACTCGCAATGATGGTGATAGGGCTCTCAACCGCGGCACGAGTCATCTCTTCCGTTCGACTGTGAATGATCACAGTGCCACCCACTGCCCGTGCTCGAGCGAAAGTTTCCCTGGTTAGGCGCTCCCCTGTCGATACCAGTTGGTGTATGCCGAACTGTTCTTCATCCCAATTCTCCCAGTTGTCGAAAAGAGCTGATTCAATCCGGGTCATGCCGGCACTGTAAGGGTAGGCTTCCGTTGTGACATCCTGCCCAGATGCTTGTGCGACCTCGATGGTAGAGAGGAACTCATTGATTCGCCCCCCAGCACTCGAATTCGCGTGTACAATGTGGAGAGGCGCTCCAGCCCTACTTGCTGCGCTAATTGTCGAATCGAGGCCAGCCAAGCCATTACGCATATGAATGTGGGCACTTACTCCGTTCTCTCCTGCTACCCTAAACATGCGCTCAACTTCCCCCATCGTGGCCCCCGGTGTATAGGCGCTTCCGAAACCGACAGCCACCGCACCCTGCATGATCCCTTCGCGGATATCTCGTTCAATCTCATCGAGCTGTTCTTCTGTCGCTGTAGCGCTCCCTCCAATACCCGCAGGAAGGAAGTCCCCCGGATCACCCAAGACATCCATCCGCACACGAATATGGCCTATACTCACGCCATGGTTCACGAGCTGACCACCTTCACGCTCGGCATACCATCCCTCGACATCAGCCGTGCCAACCTCAAGCTCAAGCGCCGTCGTTACACCGTCACGCACCATCATCCGGTAAGAATCCTCATCTTGACCATGCTCATGCAGGTCGATGAATCCGGGAACCACGACAAGCCCCGCAGCTTGGATCACTCGGTCACCCTCAAGAGACATCTCGGTGATCGCAGCTATCTCACCTCCAATCACTCCAATCGTGCGTACGGCGTCGAGGCCAGATTCTGGATCGATGACCCGGCCCCCCTCAATCACCAAATCGTAATGGGTATTCCCAATGTTACAACTCGATAGAAGGATGCTTGTGAATACGAGCGCTGTCGTTTTCAGAATCATTATCGTGACCTCTTCTGGATCAATTGCCCTGTTGCCGTTCAAGCTCCCGCCGACCAAAGTCAGCTTGAAATAATACCCACATATCAGGATCTAATCGCACGTCCACGGGCTCCTCGTTGACTGGCACTACGAAGCGATGGAAGCGGTTTGTGACAGAAACAGTCTCAATTACGCGCGGTCGTCTTTCGCCTTCGAAGTAGATACCGACTTCCAGTGGAAAGTCGAACAAGCCGCCTACCTGCTGAACCTGATTAATCTCTAAAGTCACGGTCCGCGATGTTGGGTCGTATTCCCACCACCCGGAGAGGTAAGGATTGCCACCGTCATATAACCAGTGTTCTGCAAACATCTCCAAGTCGAGCCCTGAGGCCAGTTCCATTGCTTTCATAAAATCATCCGTGGTGGCACTCTGGTTAAAATGTGTCGCGTAATACCCACGGATGCCGCCCCAAAATGCCTCGTCTCCCATACGCTTCCTGAGCATATGTAGTATCCACGCACCCTTTTGGTACGTCGCTCCACTTGTGACGCGCCTCATGTCATCAAGGTTGTCATGCACAATGCGATATGCGGGATCGTCCTCATACTGGGAAAAGACTCGGTCAGCAGCACTTTTCATTCCATCTACGAATTCATCACGCCCGTAAGCGTGTTCGATAAAGAGCTGTGTGAAATACGTGGCGAAGCCCTCGCTTAGCCACACATCATCCCAATCAGCTTCGGTTACCGCATTACCGAACCATTGGTGGGCAATCTCGTGAATGATGACGTTCCGCCAGCGCACAGAACGCTCACCAGTCACTGAATCCTCTCCGTACATGATCGCCGTGGCAGCTTCCATTCCGCCCCCAGTTGCTGGCGAAGTCACATTTGCAAGCTTTTCATAGGAGAAAGGCCCAACGTACTCCGAATAGAACTCCATAACTTGTTTCGTTGGCACCGCGAAGTCGTAGAAGCCCGCTGAACGGTCCTGAGCATAAACCCAGGTCTGAATCGGCTTCCCATCAAAATCATCAACCTGTTGAACTGCAAAGCGGGCGACACCTAAGACATAAAGCCAAGGGGAAATTGGAACAGACTGCTTCCAATGCGTAAGACGTGTACCGTCATCGTAATCAGTTTCCTCACGCAATAGCCCGTTCGATACGACCTGGTAATGATCTGGAGCCCTGACCACAAATTCACATGTGGCCTTTTCATATACGTGATCGATCGTTGGGAGCCAGCTCCGTGCACGGTTTGGCCAGTTATCACTGAAAAATGTTCGATCTCCGTACTTATTTGGGCCGATTCTTAGCCCTGCATCTGGCACACCTTGGTACTCGATAGTGATTTCAATGCGCGAGCCAACCTGGCCAACTTCGGGAAGATCAATGGTCAGCAAATTATCCTCATGAGCGAATGAGAGTGAAGATTCGCTCGTGTAAACAGCCAAGACGCGCATCCCCTGACCCTCATCGTTCAAGCTTGTCAGGTCGAGAGGTAAAACAGTGACCCCATTACTCGTAAAACTGACAGATACCGTAGCACGACCTAGAATTTCATCGACCTGATCACTGAGCGTGATTTCAAATCTGTAATTCTCGATATCTATCCCGATCCGCCGAGGATACGTATCGGGCTCTGTTGCTGATACGGAGACCGCTGCTAAAAGTGAAAACGCGACAAGAAAAGTGAGTTTGAGGTTGGCCATGCTACCTCCATAATGAAAATCGGACCGCCAAGATGCTTCACTGCCCAACATCCGCGCTACCTATCATCACGAGATCCGCCATATCTCCCTCCGAAACCACCGAATCAGACAAATGAGTGCAGCGTGTGCTAGGTACCTTGAGTAACTAGGTCTCGCGCAAAACTTTCCAGAACGTCAGCGCACTTCTCTATCTGAGCTAGTTCAACCCATTCATCGGCACTATGCGCCTGTGCGATGTCGCCTGGCCCATAGCAGACTGCTGGGATTCCAATTTCGTTCAGAAGTGCTGCGTCAACCCAGGCCGTCATACCTTCCACGACGGGCGGGATTCCATGCTTTTGACCTGCTTCGAGCAGCCCTTGCACAAGCCCGGAGTCTTCTGGAACCTCAGTACCGGGCCGTTCGAGCATTTGCTCAAGTGAAGCGCTTAGGTGTTCCTCTCTCTCGCTCAGTTCATCGAGTATTCGCTGGAATTCCTGAAGTACTTTCTCTGGCCTCTCTCCTGGCATCGTCCGACGCTCGAGAACGATCTCACAGACATCAGGGTAAACAGAAGCTGCCGAACCACCCTGGATTGTACCCGCATGGACTGACCCGTGCTTCAGTAGCGGGTGAGCGGGACGAGAAGTGAGCTGGTCCCCATAATCATCAAGAGCGCTTACATAAAGCGCGGCGTGTCGGATTGCATCGATGCCAAGATCCGGACGAGAGCCATGAGCCGCACGCCCTTCGAAAACAGCACGAACCCATAGGAACCCCTTATGGGCAGGCATGACTGCTAGACAAGTAGGCTCAGTCACAATCGCGAAATCAGCCGAGGGAAATGAATCTACCAAAGCGTACATGCCGAGACTCGCATGCTCCTCGTCTGCGGTCATTGCAACAATGAGGTTTGGCCGTGGCCCTTCTTCGACCAGACGTTTTGTCGTGGCAAGGATCGCAGCAAGCCCCGCTTTCATGTCGCAAGAACCTCGGCCCCAGATACGTCCACCTTCTATTTTGGCATCAAAAGGCGGTACGATCATACCGCCTACCCCTACTGTATCTAGGTGTCCATTCAACAGAAGTGTTGGACCTTCTCCGTCAAGCTTTGCGATCACATTGAAACGATTGGGACTAATCTCAGTGATACGAGTGTCTAGCCCCCATAAATCAAGCCATTCCGCGACAAGGGTTGCAACCTCTCGTTCCCCACTTCCACCCTCTTCTAGCTGCGGATTTACAGAAGGAGTCGAGACTAAAGAACGAGTCAAAGCAAGTGGGTCGCCGTGTCTTGCTAGTTCTAGTGTCTCTGGGTTCAAGGTGTGCTAGGATTCTGCCCGGAGCTGCACCAATTCTGATACTTGCTCTGATCACTCAGATAGAAGAGGGCAAACACCGGTAGTAGGTCTTGTTTTAGGCTGAACCAGGATACGCAGCTGAAGATACTTCAGCGAATCGGGTGCGTACCCGAAATCCCTAACCGGCTTTTGCACCAATATTAGACCCGGCAGTTTCTTCGAAGTGGGTTTTGTTTTTCTCTATGTAATTTTCCCACTCCACAGGCACATCTGTATCAGGGAAAATCGCCTGAACGGGACACTCCGGCTCACATGCGCCGCAGTCTATACACTCATCGGGATGAATGTAGAACTGGTCCTTGCCTTCATAGATGCAATCGACCGGGCAAACCTCGATGCAACTCGCGTCGTTCTGCTCAATGCAGGGCTCAGCAATAATGTATGTCATAGCTTCACACGTTTGTCGTGTTTTATTCCAGTTACGGAGGCGGCAAAGTTCTAATGTAAGTTAGGGTTTCAAGCAACCTATCGTCACCCGTCTGGGCTACTCCATTCCCGGTCGCCGATACCAACTCGGTGGTTCTCCAGTCTAGCAAGAGTGAAAAGCAAGTCTGAAAGACGGTTTAGGTAGGGTATGACACCATTACTCACCTCCTCATGAGCCCCCAAACGAACGACCGCCCGTTCTGCGCGCCGACAGATGGTGCGCGCCATATGTAGGGCTGCCGCTCCTTCTGGGCCGCCCGGAAGGACGAATGCAGTTAATCCAGGTAGCTCATCGTCGGCCTTGTCGATCCAGGACTCGATCTCTCCAATCCGAGACTTGGTTAGAATTGGCACCTTGGGGCGAGGGCGCCCTTCAGTTGGAGGAGATGTCGCAAGGCCGGCGCCTATCACAAACAGGTCGTCCTGCACGACCTCTATATAATCTTTGATTTCCTGTTGATTTACCTTTGATAGAGCCCAGCCGAGTGCTGCATTCAACTCATCAACCGTTCCATAAGCTTCGACCCGTAAATCACCTTTCGAGACCCGTCCACCTCCGAAGAGTCCTGTGTCACCAGCATCACCCGTGCGAGTGTATATCTTCCGGGACATCACCGCAGCTTCGTCAATTTGCGAATATTTTGAGCCTTCTCTAGAAGTGACGTCGTCGCATCAGGCTTCTCCGGAATCAATAAATCCCGGATATCTAGAAGGACTTCGAGTTCCAGTTGATCCCGCTGATACTCTAAATCAAGCTGTTCCATAGCCTTACCGTCACCGGCGTCTTCTGACGCTGTGAAGGCGCCTCGATAAATGTTTTCAAGACTCTTTAAGACCCGATCGCGGGTACGCATAGCTCCTCCTCAGGTAACCCTATACGGCCAGCATGAGCCGGAATCCCGGTCCTGACTCATAGTACCCCCGAACCGCCCGCTTTAATTCATCCCAGCAACCCGTGAAGTAATGGTCTGAATCCGGGATTCGCACCAGTCTAATGTGCCCTTCTAGGCCTGTGATCAACTCTGCTGCCTCCTCACCAGTACCGAACTCATCATGTTCACCCTGGACGACTAGCACTGGCTTTTCCATACCTGAAAGGAATGAGTAATCATATCGTTCCAAATTGATTGGTAATCCCATTCCAAAGAGCCCCACGACACGCTTGTCCACCGCGCCGACTCTCATGCCGACTAGTGAACCAAAAGAGAACCCGCCGACGATCAATGGTAATCCGGGATATTCGCCTTGTAGCCAATTGAGTGCATCAATGACGTCATCTTCCTCACCGAGGCCTCCATCGTAGCTCCCCGTGCTGGCTCCCACACCCCTAAAGTTGAATCGCAGAGCTGCGAATCCCACATCACTCAAGGCCTCAGCTCCACGGTAGACAGCCTTGGTGTGCATAGTCCCGCCATAGTTCGGGTGAGGATGACACATGACAGCGGCCCCTCGAGGAGGCACCGTCGGCTCCCTCAGAAGAGCCTCGAGATGGCCGTGGGATGCGGGGATCAACACTGGTGACGTATTTGGGAGAAGGCAGCTATGTTCACCGGAACAACTAGAAGGGTCGATACGGGCACCCAGCACACAATTCCGAACGGCAGGCTTCCGTCAATGGGCGCACCAAAAGGGTCACAAATAGGAGTCACGGCAGCTAACGAGTTGTATTGGGGATCAAACCAAAGTGTGAATAAGATCGCGGAAAAACTCGAGCTATCGAAGAGTGCCCTTTACGATATGATCCGCCCAAAACCTCTAGACCTAAGCTGTCCGCTTTGTGGGCGAGGAGTCGTCTATGCTAATCGAACTGCCTGTGAGAAGGGTTTCGCGAATTGCTCTGAGTGCGAATGGGAAGGCCCAGAAAACGAAGCCAACCCCTTTATTGCTGAACAACTTGTGGCTCTCCCAACCTACGATGACCAAGGGGTGGTTGGCCTAGATGAGGACCCTGAAAAAGTAAGCACCTCGCTCCCCACACGACTCGACTTATCAACAACCCGCACTATGGCAGTTGGGGCTCTTCTAGGAGCAACTGCAGGGCTTGCATTAGTCATCTGGACATGGCGAAGGTAGAATCAACAATGGCCAAAGACACCTTGCTAAGATGACAGCGTTCTTGGCTGAACTAGACCAGCTAACAAAATGTGGAGATGCTATGAGCCGCTGGGTTCGAGGACCTTTAGCTCTACTCGTAACCATCATTACGGCTGGTTGCGGGGGGGACACCCCTAACCAACAGGGTACCGCTGCTACCACCCAGGCTTTGCTTAGTCAACCAATCGGCGAGCTCACGCAGGTTAAGCCTAGCTCGGCGCTAGAATCCAGCTCCGGAGACAACCAGCTACCACTAGCGGAGCTGGGCTATGATCAAGGAAACCAAGACGCGCTTGTGAGGATTGTAGAAATGTCAGACTACGGGTGTGGATATTGTCGTAAATTCCACCTTGAAACGTTCCCCATACTGCGTGAGGAGTTTATAGAGACTGGAAAAGTGCTATGGAAATTCGTGCCCTTCGTAAACGGCATGTTTGAAAACTCGCTTTTCGCAACCGAAGCCGCGGAGTGCGCCCTTGAACAAGGATCGCTGCCATTTGAAGTCTTGAATGAAAGGCTTTGGTCCGACCAGGCCTCCTGGAAACGCAGTAACGACCCCGAGCCCGTATTACGCGGTATGGCTCAAGATGCAGGTGTGGACCTCATGGAGTTTGATACCTGTCTAAATAACGACAACAGCATCGATCGCATTGCCAGTGCAAGAAGCACTGCCAGCCGACTTGGTGTGCGTGGTACACCAACCTTCTATCCAATAGGCTTCCCGCCAATTGAGGGGGCCCTGCCCACTGAAGCATTTCAACAAGTCCTGGAACTCATGCACCAAGAGATCAGCGGGGTAGCGGGAAACTGAGCTAGATGTCTTGAGCGTGAGATTCGCTAGGAGAGGCTGCCGGCAACGCTGGATCCTGGATATTGTGGGAGCCCTGGCTCTACTGTCGATGGGGGCCTGTGGGCCTATCACAACGGCCAGCCTTAACTGTCAGTCAACGACCCCGTCCATCTCACTTTCTGAAGAACTTGAAGAAACGAGTGGCGTCGCAGTAAGCCTAAGCCAACCTGACATATTTTGGACCCACAATGATGATGGATCGGTGCTTACTGCGATTGATTCAGATGGCGAAATCATTTCCCGTTTTCGTATAAGGCCATCGCTCACAGACTGGGAGGATATCGCGACATCCAGCTGTGCTGGAGGTAAGTCTTGCCTCTACCTCACAGATATGGGAGATAACCTTGAGAGACGATCCGCCGGCGAAATCAGCATACGGCGCCTAGAGGAGCCTGATCTCGCTTCCCCCGGTTTCAGGGCAACCCTTAACCAACAGATACCAGAGCTCGATAGTGATGTTTTCCCTGTGAGATTACCGGATGGTCCGCGTGATATTGAAGCCCTCCTCGTCCTGCCTGGAGAAGACATTTATGTCACCACTAAAGGCCGCAACGGACCAGTAGCCGTATATCGATACCCACCACCTCTTCGTCCCGACACAGTCACACTTGAACTCGTCCAGGAACTCTCAGCAGGAGCCCGAGTGATCCCCCGCCAAGTCACAGGAGGAAGTGTCTCTCCAGAAGGTGATATCTTGGCATTGCGCACCTATGAGTCGCTTCAATTCTACGAGTTCATAGCCGACAAACTCGTTCCCATGAAGGACGGCCACATAGACCTACGCCCCCTTCTAGAGGCCCAGGGTGAGGGAATAGCAATCGGCCCAGGTGGTCTCCTAGTACTCACTTCTGAAGCAGTGGCAGGAACCCCACCGCAGATGAATCTCATGCACTGCAACTTAGATGCTTCTTAGGGAACCGTAGAAGCACCCTCACGCATTAGCCCCAGTAATGATTCAACAGAAGCGGCACGCTGAAATCTCGAATACCCATGAACTAAGAACAGACCGAACTAGACGCGCATATCAAGACTATTCTGAGAATCCACTTCTGGTGACAGTTCCGCTATAATCGCCACCATGATATTTCTCCCGAATAGTTCCTCTTTGCGTAACTCAGGCTTCCCGTTCAGCCTTCGCCAGTCTTGGCTGCTTCTTGGCACGATCACAACCCTCACTGCAATCCTGGGTTCGGAAATTGCTGCTCAGGAAGACAGCGACGCATACAAGATCCGTGCAATTCTTGTTGATGAGGGACCAACCATTGATGGCTCACTTGAGGACGCTGTTTGGCAGCTCGGAGCACTGGTTGACATGTTTATCCAGCAGGAGCCGGATGAGGGTTCTCCCGCGACTGAACGAACCGAAGTCCGTATCCTGCACGACGGTGAGACACTGTACCTCGGAGTGCTCGCGTTCGATTCCGATCCCCAGGCACTGACGGCTACTGAGATGCGTCGCGACTCGGAGCGGATTCTGTCAGAGGACAATTTTCAAGTGATCCTCGACACGTTTAGGGACTCGCGCTCCGCATACATGTTCGTCACGAATCCCCTCGGCGCGATGCTTGACCAACAGGTGGCCAACGAGGGCGAAGGGGGTCGTTTCGGTTGGGCTTCCTCTAATATCAACCGTGACTGGGACGGAGTTTGGGAAGTGGCGGCAAAGCAAACTCCTAATGGCTGGGTTGCCGAGATCGCGATCCCGATGATCACTCTGCGTTTCCCCGAATCAGAACCACAGAGTTGGGGGATCAACCTCATGCGGAATATCGGACGTAAGAACGAGCAAGCGTTCTGGTCCCCAATTCCAAAACCCTACAGCATCACACGCGTTAGCCTCGCTGGAACTATGGATAATCTTAGCTCACTTAACCGCGGTCGCGATCTTAGGTTCACGCCGTTTGTGACCGGCGGAGCGAGCCGTATCCAGAGCGCGGGAGTGACCGATGATGCCCTGCAGCGAGATATTGGCATGGATCTCAAGTATGGTGTCAGCGCAGGCTTGAATCTCGATGTCACGATCAATACCGACTTCGCCCAAGCGGAAGTGGACGATGAACAGGTAAACCTGACCCGTTTCGCACTCTTCTATCCTGAGAAACGAGACTTTTTTCTTGAAAATGCCAGCCAATTCACCGTGGGATCCACAGAGCCCTTTAATCGTCTTGCTGATCTTTTCTTCACAAGACGAATCGGTCTCTCAAGCTCAGGTGAGACAGTACCGATCATCGGCGGAGCTCGACTGACCGGTAAGGTCGGTCGTAACGACATCGCCATCATGGATGTTCAAACCAACGGTGCATTCGAGGAATCTGGTGAGAATTTTCTAGTTGCCCGCTACAGCAGGAACATTCTGGCACGGTCTAAGGTCGGCGCTTTATTCATCAACAAGGCCCAAACTGAGGGCACTCATTACAACCGTACTTATGCCGTTGATATGACGCTGGCTCCCCTCGCGAGTCTCACCGTAACCGGCTTTCTGGCTAAGACGGAAACTCCCTCTATCAGTACCGGTGACATGGCCGGGTACCTCAACGCGACCTGGTTGAGCCAAAGTTGGCGGATTTTCGGAGAATTCGGTGATGTTCAAGACAACTTCAATCCTGAGGTGGGCTTTCTGCCGCGCAGAGGAATACGCACAACCAAGCTCCACCTCGAGTGGAACCCCCGCCCCGACAGATGGGGCCTCCGCGTGCTTTCCCCGATGTACAACATCATGTATACAACCGACCAGCAGAATCGGCTTGTATCCCGGCGCCACCACTTCATGAACGGAGTACAGTTCGACAATGGTGCGTACTTGAACGTCATGTATAACCGACATTACGAACGGCTCGACATGCCATTCTCGGTGCGGAAAGGGGTCGCTATTGCCCCCGGTGCATACCGCTACGGGCAACTGCGCCTTTCATTCAACAGTAATCAAGCACGGCGCATCTATTACAACTTGATGCTTGCTCCTCAAACTTTCTTCAACGGAACCCGGGTCGACATACTCGCTACCGTAGGGGCCCGAGTAACAAGCCAGTTTTCTACTCAGGCTTCATATTCCAGGAACGATATCGACCTTCCAGCAGGTGAATTCAACGTTCATCTAGCAGCGTTTCGTGTGGACTACGCACTGTCACCAAAAATCACACTTCGCACGATCTCGCAGTACAACTCCTCGAGTGAACAGTGGGGAACGAGCGCTCGCCTTCGGTACACATACAGACCCGGCAGTGACGTCTACCTCGTGTATGATGAGGTCAGGCGTGATCCGACAGACCCTACCGGCCTACTCGAGTTCAAAGATCAGCGACTCATGTTGAAGGTGACTCACTTGCTGTCACGATAGGATTTCGCACTATCTCCGCAGGTGCCGGTCAAACCATGCAACCATAGCTTGCTGTGCCCGCACCCTATCTGCCGTCACGCGGAATCCATGATCCCCGCCCGGTATGATAATTAGCTCCGATTCCACTCCTTCTCCCTGCAGTGCCTCGAACATTACCTCACTGTTTCGCACATTGACGAGCATGTCCGCGTCACCGTGGATCAGAAGGGTAGGAGGGTCGTCGGGGGAAGCAAAAAGAATCGGGGATATCGAAGCGGCTTTCTCTTCGGCAAAATCGAGGGCGGGGAAGCGTTCACTCGGACCCACGATCGCCCTAAGGTCCACAGGCGGGTAGTAGGCGACAACAGCGGCCACTCGAGCCGCTGTGCGCAGAATTTCATCATTCGAACCCATCACGCCATCGTCTGACCCCAAGCCGAGCATAAGCGAAAGGTGCCCGCCGGCACTTCCACCGAAAACTCCGAGGCGATCTTCGTCGATACCCAGTTCTTCTGAGTGCAACCGTATGTATCGAAGTGCACGTCTAACGTCGGCCTCGGCTTCCGGCACCTTATACCTCGGTGCACTCCCGTGACGCACAGCTAGGACCGTAAGCCCCTTCTCCAGCAGACCTCCGAAGCTCCAGGCGATAAGCCACTCAGGAGGGGTCCAGCGTGAGACCCAACCACCACTCACCATATACAGGACAGCCCCGCCATGAGCATTGGACGGACGAAATACATCGAACGTGAGCGCCATTCCGTCCTTGCGGCCGTAAACGACGTCAGGGGTCACATCAACATCCGCTTCTGATCCAGAGGCAATCTGCTGCCCGATCGCCAAATCAGGCAGCCCCAAGGCGATCGAAAGGAGTAAGAACCCCAGAATCCATGTCATTTTCACAATTTTATCTCCAAGCAGTACCCGATATGTCGCTATCTTTAACGGGAAGTCAGAGCGATCAACTCGGCTGGATGATCTGGTCCTGCCACTGCCACGACAATGTACTGGCGACCATCGGCCATATATGTCATTGGAACTCCTGTTGGGCGAGCTGGCAGTGGAATCTCCGCCACAATAGCACCTGTTCGTTTGTCGTGTGCCCGCAATATCGCGTCTCCACTCGTTACAAAAAGGAGGGTCTGGGTGACAATGGTGCTGCCACGAGCGGACGTTCCCGTTCTGGGGATTTCAATCCCAGCCAGCGCGGGATGATCCTTCACATACTCAGGTGTGTCACCGTTCGGCACCATCCAAAGATGTTCACCTGTATTCAAGTCGATCGCCGTAACCCGCCCCCATGGCGGCTTCACCAACGGCAGACCCTGAGGACCCGGGAGCTGCCATCGCGCATCTACATAGTTCATATCAGAATTCTCAGGGTCCCTGAACAAGCCTCTCACGATAGGATTCGTGATAGACGGGACGTACAGAACTCCACTCTCCACATCAACAGCAGCACCTTCCCAGTTCGCTCCCCCGCCCTGGCCAGGCGTCTGGATAAGGCCCTTGGTTCCGTCTTCTGCCTGAGAGAGCGAAGGCGGAGTGAATAGGGGTCCGATCCTGTACTGCGAGGCAATCTCAAGAGCTTGGGCTTTGAGTTCAGGGGTGAAGTCAAGCAGATCGTCTACTGTGAGACCTTGGAGGTCGAATGGTGCAGGCTTGGTCGGAAACGGCTGGGTAGGTGACGTGCGCTCACCGGGGATATCGCTTGAGGCCACCTCTCTCTCGGTAATCGGCCATACCGGCTCTCCGGTCACGCGATCAAAAACGTAGGCAAATGCCTGTTTGGTAACCTGGACTACGGTCTTGAGCGGCCTGCCATCAACTTCAACATCAACCAAAATTGGGGGGGCCGGATTGTCGTAGTCCCAAATTCCGTGATGAACCATTTGGTAATGCCAAATCCTCTCCCCAGTTCGAACATCTAAACAGACCAGACTCTGGGTGAAGAGGTTGTCACCTAGCCGATGGGCTCCATAGTAATCACCTGTACCCGCTTCCGTCGGTAGGTACACATACCCGAGTTCATCATCCACCGAGAAGGGAGCCCATACTCCGGCGTTGCCGGTGTAACTCCAGGAATCCCCCTCCCAGGTCTCGTTCCCAAACTCTCCCGGTTGTGGAATAGTGTGGAATATCCAGAGGCGTTCGCCCGTCCTGGCATCGTAGCCACGGATAAAACCTGGGACATTCTCCTTACTCACCGGAGCCAAGCCCGTAAGCAGTGCCGCACCGACAACGACGACTCCATTAGATACGACAGGAGGTGAACTCGACCCGATCGCACCCTCTATAGGATCTACTGGACGATCGAGTCCTTTCTTGAGATCAACGATACCCGACTGTCCAAAGGTGGTTACGGGCTTACCTGTCTTAGCATCTAAGGCAACCAGGTGGTATCCAGGGGTGATCAGAAAAATCCGCTCGTCGGCCCCATCCTTCCAATATGAAACACCTCGGCCTGAGTTCAGTCGCGGAGCATTTTCCCCACGCCTTCCTTCGTCCAACCGATACATCCACAGTGTTTCACCAGTTGTCGCATCTATAGCCACCGCGGCCCTTCTGTACCCAGCCGTAGCATAAAGGACGCCGTCAACCATGATCGGCGTGACCCTAGAGTTAAATTCTGGATCGGGACCGAAGTTTCGAGCCTGCCATCGCCAAGCAATCTCAAGCTCTCCAACATTCTCACGGTTGATTGCCGAAAGCGATGAATACTTGGTGCTGCCCCCGTCTGCTGAATAGGCCGGCCATTCTCCATCGGCCGCACCGGCTTGCCCAAGCACCGGTGCTACACACGAGAGGGTAGCCATCAACACACCAAGGTGACGAGCCGCCTTTTGGGATCTAAGGACTACGAATCCGGGCCAGCAAAGCTTTGTGATCAGTTTCATCATAGGGCCAACATGCCCCCCAGAGGACTGTTCTGCCATCGCTCCTCCAACCGTAAGCTCCGTAGCTCAGTTCCCTTAACGATTGCCTTGAAACCGAGAGAGCCCGTAATCTTCGCACTTCAGAATACGCAGTGGGGAGGAGTAACCATGAGGGCAAGGCGGGCAATCTACTTATGTGCTGCTCTGCTCGCGGTCAGCTCAGTAATGGAGCTCAGCGCCCAAACTCCCTCCACATTCATCGTTGAGAGCCCAACGATGCAGACGGGGGAAATGATGCCTCGCAAGTACTCCCCTGACGGACCGAACCTTTCACCTCCCTTAGCCTGGAGGGGGTTGCCGGCTGAAACCCGCCAGATAGCCGTAATATGCCAGGATCATGGAGCTGGGAACCCGCCCCCTTGGGTGCACTGGATCATCTACAATATCCCCGGGACCGCTGCGGGATTGCCGGAGGGGATACCCTTTGAGTCCACTGACCCGATGCCTCAGGAAATCACCGGTGCCACACAGGGCAACAATGGTTGGGGCCTGTCGATGTACCGAGGTCCGGCACCACCCAGGAATAGTGTTCATCATTACCACTTCGCTGTCTTCGCCCTGAATACTGAACTGGACCTGCCACCAGGACTCACCCGAAACGAACTCCTAGAAGCGATCGATGGGCACATTATTGGGGAAGGACACATGATGCCGATCTATGAACGACAGCCAGCGGACCAGGATACGATACCAAACAACTCGATCCATGGATCATGGAATGACTAAATATCCTCGAAAGAAGAGCCCCCTCGCTGATCGCACGGAGCAGACTGCTTCCAAGATCACGCGTCGAGATCTCCTCAAGGCCGCGGGGGCTGCAGGCGCTGCCGCTCTGATTCCTACTTCACTTAAGGGAGCCTCCAGCGCAGCTACCCCCATCCTAGATGGAGCTGTGCAAGGCAGTGCGGCCATGCCCCCTGGGGCGCCGCTAATAAATCTTACAGCCAGGGAAACCGAGATACTCGCGGCAATGGTCGACCGCTTGATCCCGTCGGATGAGCTTGGAATTGGAGCACTTGAAGCGGACGCTCTTGGGTATATCGACCGCACCCTCAGTGAGAATGGACCCGACTCTGTTGAGTCTTATCGTACAGGGCTTGCAGCGCTCGATAGATATAGTGAATACACTCGTGGTGCCCGGTTCATCGAACTCTCGGAGCGAGATCAGGATTCCGCCCTCATCGACGTACAAACCGGAGGGGCTTCCGGTGCCGGAGTGGGCTTTATTGGTAGTTCAGGTTCGTTTTTCAATATGGTGAAAAGTCACACATGGCAAGGCACATTCGGGGACCCGCACTATGGTGGGAACCGAGAATTCGCGGGCTGGGACCTTATCGATTATCCGGGTGTTCGCATGCGCGTCACAGAGGAAGATCAGGAGCAACTCGAAGCTGAAGAACTAGAGCCGGAACGACGTTCAGCCTACGAGTTGGCCATGTTCCGGACCGGGCGGCCCCGATGATCTACTCCTCCTGCCCAAAGGGGCGGTGACCGATGCCAAGGCAACTTAGGTCAACCGACGTTGTGATTGTTGGAATGGGCGCCGCCGGAGGCGTAGCTGCCCTGCCCTTGGCTGAAGCAGGACTGGATGTGGTGGGTCTCGAGGCGGGCACCTGGCTAGACCAGCGTGACTTTGCACCTGACGAGATTCGTAACAACTACCGGGACTGGCCGATGCTCGTAAAGAAGTGTGAGAACGAGCGGCCTACGTCGAGAGCAACATCCGCGACCAACGCCAACCGTGTAGGTGGACACCCAATGATGAATGCGGTTGGTGGAACTGCAGTCCACTATTGGGCCCAAAGTTGGCGGCTTAATCCTTGGGATTTCCAGGTTGTAAGCGAAACTGCACGTCGTTACGGGCGGTCTAAAATCCCAGCGAATTCAACTGTTGAAGACTGGCCGTTTGGGTATGATGAACTCGAACCCTACTACGACCGGGTCGAACGCGAGATCGGAGTATCAGGACAGGCCGGCAACGTTGGCGGCAATATCGACTTGAAAGGCAATAGGTTCGAGGGACCCCGGAAGCGGCACTACCCTATGCCCCCCCTGCGTTGGACGGGGTTTCTTGAAACGATGGCTGACGCTGCTCACTCACTCGGGTGGCATCCCTTTCCAGGTCCCGCAGCAATCAACTCTGAGCGTTACGATGGCCGCGCCGGATGCGCCTACCATGGCTTTTGCTCCAAAGGCGGCTGCCCCGTCAACGCAAAGAATTCACCACACCTGACTACAATTCCGAAAGCTCTCGACACTGGCAATCTACGGATCGTGACTCAAGCCCACGTAACAACGCTCCAGATGGATGGTGAGGGTCGGGTAACAGGTGTGAATTATGTGGTTGGAAACGAGGAGTACTTCCAACCGGCTAAGGTCGTACTACTGGCCTGCTACACGTACGAAAACGTGCGGCTACTTCTGCTCTCCAAGTCGAGTGCTTATCCGGACGGTCTGTCGAATAATCACGGTCAGGTCGGACATCACTATTTCAGCCACCATCAAGGTGCAGCCGTTAGTGCGCTCTTCCCGTTTGATCTCAAGTCTTGGTATGGACTCCCAGCTCAAGGCGTCGCGATTGATGACTGGGCCGATGATAACTTTGACCACGCAGGGCACGACTTTATCGGAGGTGGCAACCTCTGGGTGATGTCTGACCGGCGACCGATCTCAGCGGCAAGCATGAGCACCTACGGACACGGACGGAACTGGGGCTCCGGATGGAAGCGGTTCATTCGGGAAAATGCTGACCGTTCGCACTCGTCTTATATCCAAAAAACGACACTCCCTTACGAAGACAATTACCTCGATCTCGATCCTACGGTCACTGACGAACTCGGCCTCCCGGTGATTCGTATCACCGCTCAATTCAAGCAGAACGAACGCGCAATCGCCGAGTTCACCCAAAATCGGATGGAGGAATGGTACCGGGAAGCAGGTGCTATTGAGGTCGTCCGGGGTGGGCTTGGTAACTCGATGGGTATCTCCACACACGCCTACGGAGGTACCCGCATGGGACATGATCCGGAGACGAATGTTGTTAATCCGTGGGGTTTTTCACACGAGGCTCCAAACCTAGGGATTCTTGGGGCCTCAGTGATGGGCACAAGCGGTGCACGAAATCCGACGCTTACCTCACAGGCGCTTGCTTGGCGCAACGCAGCTCACCTCGTCGAAAACTGGGAAGACGTTTCAGGTTAAACTGACTGCCGAACAAAGAACCTGCGCAGGGATTGTAAGAGCAAATGAATACGCTGGCGGACAATGCAGACATTGTAATGGGGATTTTTCCCTGCTCGTCCTGCTCGTATTAGGCATCGTAGTAGGCATCCCACAAATCGCATCTTTCTTTGGGAAGAAAAAGCGTCAGGCTGAAATCCGGCGAAGGGTAAGATCGACCCTTATAGAGGAGACGACCGGCTTCTCCGTTAATGAGCGGCTAAGGGCGAAGAGGAAATCGATCTCGCCCTCTCAAGATCTTGATTTCTGTGAACTGCACTCTGCAGAAGGGCTTGAGTTGCCCGAGCGTGTGGATGGGTGGCTCGACCTCAGCGGGTTGACCACGGTGGAGGGATTGAAGCTGCCCAGGCAGGTGGGTGGCGATCTCGACCTGAAGGGACTGACTACGGCAGAGGGGTTAGAATTTCCTGAGTACGTGGGAGGGTGGATCGATTTACGGGGTCTGACCACATCTCGGGGTCTGAAGCTGCCTGAGGTTGTGGTTGGAGACATTTACTTCTGGTCCCTACCCAAATCCGAGTACGCCCGACTATCCCACGGTCCCCCTGAACTGGGCGGCGAAGTCCGCTTCGAGCCGTTAGTCGACGAGGATCGGATGACGATGATTCGGCTCAGGGGGGGGCGGCGCACATTCAGGTAATGAAGAAAACTCCTCTAGCACTCGCATGGGTTCAGCAACTAGATCCCCCCGAATAGTTCTCCGAAGAAATCCCCTGGATTCCAGGCGGGCCGTGCCGTTTCCTGAGCTATGATGTAGCCGGTTAAGAAGTTCACACGAGCATGCGCAGCACCTGCTTCAAAATCGAAGCCCTGGCCAACCTCATCAAAGGGTGTGTGATACAGATTTTGGCGGAACGCCGTATTGATTGCTCCGCCATCCAGATTTGGATCCCCTGTCTCAAAACCGCTCTTGATGAACAGTGCTGGAATGCCGCGTCTTACAAAGCTGAAATGGTCACTCCGGATGAACAGGACCTGTTCGGGAATTGGGTCCGGCCCGATCGCTAGTCCGAGATGTTCTGATGCAGCACCGACCGGTGAAGCCAGGGTCGAGTGTTCCGCCCCATATGGAACAATGTCCCGTAACGGATGAAAGAGGAACGGCATGTCCAAAGAGAAGCTCGCAACCAAGCTCGACCTCGGCACCGTCGGATTCTCGACGAAATAGTCAGAGCCGAGCAGCCCCCACTCTTCTGCCGTCGGGATCAAAAATAGAACTGACCGCCGAGGTTTTGTTTCTAGGCTCGCAAACGCCCGAGCGATCTCGAGGACAATCGATGTCCCCGAAGCATTGTCGTGAGCACCATTGTAGATGGCATCCCCGTCTACCTCGACCCCGATCCCAAAGTGGTCAACATGGGCTACATACACCACGTGCTCGTCGCGGAGTACAGGGTCGCTTCCCTCAAGGCGTGCTATAACGTTCCAGCTGTCGACCCTGCGGTGACTACTCGTTGTGCTGATCGACACCCGTGTCGCTAGATCAAATGCCTGCGGTGTGCTTTCCGCTGCTGCGCTGAAAGCTTCTTCAATGGGCTGTGGTGCTCCCGCAAAAAGCGTGCGGGCTGCAGGGTGGTTGAGGGAGGCCGAGCCCAGGATCGCCAGATTGCCTCGGTTCGGATTTCCGTCATCGTCCAGCCATGCAAAGCTCCCGCGTTTGGAGCGCGCTAGATTGACCTCCCATCGGAATCTCGGATCCCCCGGGTAGGTGAAACTGAGAATACCCACAGCGCCACGAGCTATGGCCTCACTCTGCTTCGTTGCCCCCGAGGAGTAGTATGCTCTCTCATTACTGGGAAATGCTGGAGGAGCCCCGGTCAGATACGCTACGATTTTCCCTTCAACATCGATGTCGGCGTAGTCATCGTAGCCAAGCCCTGGGGCACTGACTCCATACCCTACAAAAGCAATAGCGGCCTCGGAGACGCTCACGGTCTCCCGAAGAGGATCGGGACTCAAGTAGAAATCCACGCCGTATTCGAGTTCCTCAACACCTGAAGGCGAAGAGATTCGCATGCCACTCTCTTCCTCTATCACAAGGCTCTCACGAAGTGGGACAGGCTGTTGATACGTCCCATCGATACCCGCTGGATCCAACCCAAGGGCACTGAGAGATGTCTCCACATACTGGGCAGCTCCGCTGAAACCACGGGTTCCTGGGGCTCTCCCCTCAAGAGAATCATCCGCGAGCACCCGGATATGATGGTCTATCGCCTCAGGCCGAATCTCGCCCAAAGCCGCCTCGACACTAGGCGTGTCGAGCGCTACAGCTTCCGACTCTTCTTGGCTTCCGCAACCAGTGAGGAGTAAGAAAACCGGGAGCTGCCACGCTATGGGAATGAATCGGTTCATGAAGATTGCTGCTCCTCTAAGAAAGATGCCACCTGATTTCTTGAAATCATTCGTTCTTCGTTCTCTGATCGGACTGGGAACGTTGGTAAATCAGGGTGAAACAACCCCTCAAGATCATTAGGAATCCCACCCAACCCCATACCTGCCCCGAAACTCCCTTGGGATCAGTAGCAAAACCCCAGGCTGTGGTTTCAGCAACGAGAAGACTTCCTAGACATATCAGGATGTAACCCGACCTATTCGTCCCCTCATACCAAATTCTCTTCACTTCTCAACAGGGGTCGTAAGTAACTGTCTCACCCCATTCGAACCACTCACCACACTTCTCGTTGTCCTTGTAGGTCCCCTTATCCCTTACCTCACCGTTCTCGTGGTAACTCTCAAATGGTCCGTCCTGAACCCCGTCCTTGTAGGTCGTCTTCTCCCACAACCGACCGTTGTCGAGGTATATCTCAACAGGTCCGTCTATCTCCCCGTCCTTGTAGGTCCCCCTAACAACTAACTGACCCCCTTCGTAGTACGTCTCAAAAGGTCCGTCACGTGGTCCTCCACACCCCACCACCAGAACCACACCGATCAACGAGAGAATCCGGTTCATCTCACTCCTCCTTCATCCGGGACCATCCCATAATGAAGGTAAGACCCCCTATCCCCACCATTGATAATCCCAACTCCATCTCACTCCACCGATCTGTTTCTCCATTCGGACGAAATGAGTTTATCTCTGGGACCATACCCAGGAGTGGAAAAACGAGAACTCGTAGAGTTTCAAACAAACCCAGGATCAAAGAAACGAATCCAACGACCACCAGGGTCTTGTTGAAGATCCGGTTCATCTCACTCCTCCTTCAGACTTCTTCTCAACAGGGGTCGTAGGTGACTGTCTCACCCAACTCAATCCACTCACCACACTCCTCTCCGTCCTTGTACGTCCCCTTCCATTCCAACTGACCGTTGTCGTGGTATGACTCGAATGGTCCGTCTGGTGGTGGTGGTGGTGGTCCACTGAACCAATAGAGTGACGCCCCGACCGCTACCAGAGCGACGAATAGCAGGGTTTTCTTCATCAGTTAGTTCTTAGTGGTCTTGGTTGATCGGAACCCCAAAGACTGGATCAAGTCCAGTTACACCCAAGTCAGGTAGTGGGAAAAGTTCATCCAACCACTCGTAACTGGCGACGCTAGACGCACCGCCTTGCCGTAGCTCAAACAGACGAGCATTGAAGGCCCTGCAATCGTTGACCTTCTGGGTGCCCTTCACGGCCGATACCGCTTGAACCGGTGTCCATACAAGTGCCGCTATGGACCGATACATCAAATCCTTTTCTGACTTTGACTGGGCTGGCAATACTAGTCCCGCGAACTCACCCGTTGGCGGGTCGTCCAATATCATAGGTACATCACTCTCAAAGGCGTCAGATGCAAAGAGCCACACGATGCCGAACACACCACTAGCTGTTGCAAGGGCAGCATCTATCATGGGTAAAGTCTCGGAGTTGGTGCAGGGCTGTTGGATGGCCATGCTTGGAAGGTCCTCCGCACTCGCATCCTGCCAACCCGGAGCGGGACCTTCGACGAAGAGTAGTCCGCATCCCGATAGGAGAGGGATGAGGGCGAATAGCAGGGTTTTCTTCATACCAGAAAATGCCCCTGACCTCAGAATAACCGCAACTTAGACGGGGCACCTCACCAGACGCGCAAAACAGTGTTGGTAGGTGCGCTAGGAGAGTTGATCACTCATTCGACGAATCGGCCTGCGTCAGCGCCAGTACGGCGAACGCTGTGGCCGCGTCGGCCATGAAGCGCCCCCTGTCGGATGTGGGATCTCGCTCTCTGTTGAGTGAGGTAGCGGGCCACTGGCCGCCGGTCGGATCCTGGTTCTGCACCAACCAGGCGAGGGCTCTACTCAGATTCTCCTGGTCAGGCAACACACCGGCCTTTTGCAGAACGAACGTGATCAACCCAGTGGCGTATCCATCGCTCCCGGGATGGGGAGAGAATCCATCCTGCCCTTCCCACGGTCCGAGGGAAGTGAGGCTCCAGCCCCCATCTCTGTTTTGCAGGCGCATGACGTCACCGATGAGGGACTGGTCTTGGTCCGGTGTCAGAAGATCCGAGAGTTCGCTGGAAGCCCAAAGCAGCATGATTCGGTCCAGTGTCCGGCGGCTTTCCAAACCCCGCTGGAGATACGCACTGAGCGACGCCACATGCTCCTGGATTTCCGTCGAAGTAGCGTAGTCGTTCGGCGCCACTCCGACCGCAACAGCCGCGAGTGCAGCTCCGAAGTAAGCCGCCCCTTCCGATTCCCAAGGGGCCAGTCCGAAGTACAGCCAAGCCCAACCACCGGCTCCTTCTCCTCGGGTGAACTGAAGTTTCCACAGATTCTCGAACGCCTGTAGAGTTTCGCTGGCCAGCTGTCCCTCTCGGGCGTCACGGGTGGATAGAATCAGCGCGTTCAGGATGGCTTCTGTTCCCCTCGACTCACTGGTTTTGGGGAGGCCCACTGTCTGATCCGGGTAGTACGGGTCCACTTCGTTCCACAACGCCACTCGCTTGCTGACGTCCGCCAGCAGGTCTGTCTCTGGAATGGTTGGGCCGGTTTCCCCGAGCGGTGAGCGTAGCGCGGAACGAGCCAGCGCATACGGTAGCGTAGTATGGCACGAGACGCAGGACGTATCATGGTCGCGGGCCGCATTGGGCCAAGTCCTCCACCAGACTTGTCGTCCGTCCAGGTAGTCGGCGGCTGCCGCCTGATCCCACTCAGCTGCCAGAGCGGGCCATCTCTGCGATTCGACCGGGGAAGGTCCGAGGGCGAGGCATATTCCCATTACGCATGCCAGGGTGGTCGGCGGCCCCACGACGGACCAGAGGAAGTGCCTCTGCGAATTCTCGGTGAGACTGATCATAGCCTACCCGAAGAGATGAGAGCGTCGTGTGAGTGAACTCATGCGGGGGCGGTAGCGTGTCATAACCTAAACCTGCTCCCTCACCCCGCAGGACCGCAACGTAGACGGTAGCACCACACCGGACTGAGCAGCACCACCAAATTTTTCAAGTGAGTGATGTCATCGCATCATCCGCCGACCCATCGCTGTTATGGGGTCCAGCACTCCATAGCTGCCCATCCGCATCGGACCTCCTTTGAAGAATATCCTCATCCCCACGGAAACAGTTGAGAAAGCACTTGTTCCCAACAGAGTATGTGGTTCAATGCCTCCGCGTTCGCTACGAACCCGGTGATACTGGAATTCCACAAAAGGGCGAATGCTCCAGGGATCATCCGTCAACTGATAAGCGTAGGCCACCGTACTGATCAGCCACCGGGTCGCGCCGACGGGGTCGGAGTCGTGAGTGTAGCGAAAGAACCCATCGGTACCGGCTTCTCCGGTTCGGGAATACTCCGGACGGGTAGCGTATTCAACACGCAGGTAAGGCTGATGGCCAGCCCGATCCCATCGGACTTCGCCAAGGACACTGAAGTGGCCTTCGTACTCCTCTGGCTCACTTCGTGATGCCTCGGCTAGGCCATAAAATGTCCCGTTACCGACCATCCCGGAATGGCGTACCGCAAGGTTCCATAGGCGGGTCGCGTAGTCTTCACTGTCATGCGATTCCACGACCTGCGCGGACGAGATAGACGCCTCCCATTCGGCCATAGGTCCAAAACCTGAACCCCAGCGTCGGGCTAAGCGAACTGACCATGAGTCACCGAAGCTCTCAATGTTCGAAAGGTCGTAAGGACCTACTGGCTCAGTACCACCGAAGACCCCGGCTTCTACACTCCAGCCTCCCTTCAACAACACCGCGTTGACTGTCCAACGCTCAAGGATCTGCGAGAGATGGTGGTTTGTGGGGTACTTCAGTCCCGGTCGAGCCATCGGGTCGTCTGTGCCGTACGGGACGAATCCCTTACCAGCCGACAAGGAGAAGTCGGCTCCGCGAACATTCCAACTATTGAAACTGAGCATGAATTCGTGAAGAAGAGTGTGGGGGTGTCGCTTGTCGATGAAGCCCTCACCCCATCCACCGTAAGCCAGTGCGCCGTCTCTCTGGGTAACGCCCTCAAAGTTGAGGGTCGTGCGCAGCGTCAGCAGACCTCCTTCACGTTCCACATTAGCCATCACCGCTGGCTGTGTCAGATACCAACCTGTCAGGCGAACAGGATCACCACCTTTCCCACCCAGTAGTGGAGCCGTGACTACAGGAAAAACCTGACCCATGCCCGATAAGGTCCACTTATCACCGACGGGAATACGCAGCATCTGAGCGTGGGCGTGGATAGGATATATGTACAGACTCATAGCCCCCAGTAGGGCTACTAGCATTCGGAGCACATTCATGACGCTCTCTCTGTTTGGACTTTGTCTGAAGAAGGCACCCGGAACGGGTGCAGAAACCCTCAGATAAGAGCGCGTGGTGGTGGGCTTTTAATGTCTGGGGTAGGAGCTGAGATACCCTTGATGTACGACTTTGCGACTGCTAGTAAAGAAGGGAGTGATCCTACCCACATCACTGAAGGCGTCGTGATCCCCGACATGCTGCACCCTGTAGACGTTGGGCAAGTAGGGTTCTGCGAATGGGGCGAGTCAGCACTTTGATGATGGCCCTCAGCAACCTTATCTGGTGATTCGGACGAACCACCCTCCATAGTACAGAAGGAACTGCCTAATTGCCCAAATACAATAAGGGCTGAGGTGAGTACCAAAGATTGACGCCGCATACTTAACAATTACGTGATCCGGCCGAAGCACAAGGAGCACCAGCAGGAGCTTCGCTGGAGTGGCTGTATAGTCCAGTGAAGGGTGCGGTGAAATAGGGGTGTGACTGAAAGGCTAGACCAATCCGGGTTCCTGTCATCCCATAGCTAGTGAGTAGTGCTGAATAGTGAACCAGGGTCATCAATAGACTCCCTCCACGGAGATCTCATTATCCACGCGGTGCAGCAGGAGCGGCTGGTGTGCAGAGGACCAGGAAGTAGTACAGTTTTTGGCCCACTGTCTTGAATACGGCGTCACTTACCGTCAACTCTGCGTCGGTATTAAGAGAGACCGATGAATCGTAGAAACTAAAGAGACAGTCTGCTTGACTTTTCCGGAAACGAAGAGAGGCTTCATTCGGGGCATCACGCGGGTCCGGAGTGCGAATCCAGGAATCGGACCGAAGTAGATCGAAGAAATCTCTCACCAGATTTTGTGACAATTGTTTCGTTGCTGCTGAAGCTGTTACGCGGCATCCTGGGGTGATTGACTGGGTTCGCCAATCGTTTATGGTGTCAGGCTCAGTTAGACTCACCATTCCAGCTACGTTCTTAATGAAGTGCTCTGCGTCTAAGCAAAGGTCAACTTGGGCCGTTATGGAATCTTGGGCCTCTAGAACGACAGACCCAACCGCTATCAGAGCGAGGACGAAAAGCAGGGTTTTCTTCATGCCTGAAGAATGCCCCTACCCTCAGAAGGTCCGCAACCTAGTCGGGAGGTACCACACCGAACGTGCAAGACAGTGTTGGTAGGTGCGCAATAATCGGGACGGGAGTAAGCCATTTTGACTAAGTCAGAACGTTTTCTGGTTGGCACCAAATACCGCCCAGAACTCCTCAAGGGGAAGTACGATGCCATTGTCATCGGATCTGGAATAGGAGGATTGACTACGGCGGCATTGCTTTCCCAGGCCGGGAAACGGGTACTGGTACTAGAACGTCATTATATGGCAGGAGGATTCACTCATGCCTACAAGCGTAAGGGTTATGAATGGGATGTTGGGGTCCATTACATCGGTGGGGTTCAAAACCATCGATCCACTCTGCGCCGTCTATTCGATCACATTTCTGAGGGTCGACTAGAGTGGGCTAGGATCACGGAAAATGCCTACGATCGGATAACGATCGCAGGAGAATCCTATGATTATGTCAGCGGTCTTGAACCTTTCCGGCAGCAGATGCTGGAATACTTCCCGAATGAGAACAGGGCGATAGAACAGTACCTTCAACTGGTATTTGAAGTGGAACGGTCTTCACGTTCATTTTTCATGAACAAGGCCTTACCTCCTCTGTTTTCTGCAATGACGCACCCCTTCATGAGCAGGCGCTTTCAAGGCCTAGCAGACCGAACCACCCGTGAAGTGATCAGCAAATTATCCGATGACAAGCGTCTTCTGGGGGTGCTGACGGGACAGTGGGGGGATTATGGGCTGCCTCCTGGACAAAGTTCATTCGCAATCCATGCAATGATTGTCCGTCATTACCTCGATGGTGCGAACTATCCGGTGGGTGGTGCTTCCAGCATCGCACGAAGCATCGAGCCTACCATCACAGCACAAGGCGGAGACATTCTCACTTCTGCAGAAGTTGAAAAAGTCTTGGTACACAAAGACAGGGCAGTCGGAGTACGCCTTACGGACGGTGTAGAAATCGAAGCAACCGATGTAATAAGCGGAATTGGTATTTTCAACACAGTTGAAAAACTTCTTGAAACTCATGATGCCGAAAGGATGGGATACTGTGACAAGATGAAAAATGTGGAGCGATCCCCATCACATATATGCCTTTACATCGGACTCCGTGAATCGGCCCAATCTCTAGGCCTTCGGCAAACCAACCTGTGGATTTATCCCGGATACGATCATGACGCTAACCTCCGCCGTTACAAGAACGATCCGGATGCTGACTTACCGCTCACCTATATCTCATTTCCCTCTTCGAAGGACCCAGACTGGGAACGTCGTTACCCCGGACGTTCCACCATCGAAGTGATCAGCTTTAGCCCCTATGAATGGTTCAGCAAATGGAAGGATACCCCATGGCGGAAACGAGGGGATGAGTACCTAGCCCTTAAGAACCGGATGAGTGAACGAATGCTCAACGTGTTGTATTCAGCTGTACCTCAAGTCGAAGGCAAGATCGATTTCTATGAATTATCGACTGCGCTTTCTACCCGACATTTTACAGGGTATGAACGCGGAGAAATTTATGGACTCAGCCACACTCCTTCACGATTTCGCCAGAAATGGCTACGTCCTCGCACTCCCTTGAAACATCTTTTTCTTACAGGACAGGATATCGTGACCAACGGTGTGGCGGGGGCATTATTTTCCGGAGTACTCACAGCCTCTGCGATCCTGAAACACAATGTTCTCAAAAAGAACTAAGAGAAATGGTTGGCTGACATTTCTCCGTCCATGTCTCAAGCTATTTCGCGAGTCGCCTCGTCAAGTGATAGGCCCATCACGGTACTTGTCGAACCATGCCTTGAGGTACAATTGGATCATCAATCTATGCGAGATACTGCGCGTCCCGTGATACTCGTCCGGGAGCTTCACGTGGAGCGTCTCCTTGTTGAGCACTTTGAGCGCCCGGTAAAATTCTTCGGCCTGACCGATGGGCGTCCTCAGGTCCGCTTCACCAGATAACAGCATGGTAGGTGTGGTGACGTTCCCGACGTAGTGAAGGGGTGAACGCATGGCGTACTCTACTGGATCTTCCCACGGCATCGACTCGAACCGCCGATACCATCCGGCTCCGTCAGTCGTACCGACGAAGGAGTGCCAGTTGATAACCGGGCGTTGCGAAACTGCCGCCCTGAACCGGTCAGTATGACCAACGATCCATGCGGTGAGCACACCACCTCCACTGCTGCCGGTGACAAAGAGGTTGTCCTCATCGATGAACCCACGATCAATCGCGGCGTCCACCCCCGCCATCAGGTCGTCGAAGTCCTTGCCAGGATACAGGTAGTTGATCCCGTTAACGAAATCCTGGCCATATCCTGTACTTCCTCTCGGGTTCATCCAGAGTACTGCATATCCGTCCGCCGCGAAGTTTTGCCAGTTCCAGTTCCAGCGGACGCTATACATGGAGACCGGCCCACCATGAATCCAAAGCAACATCGGATACTTCCTGCCCGGTTCGAAATCGGTAGGCTTCATGAGCCATCCCTGTACCTGGAGGCCATCCGAGGACTCCGTCCAGATCTCCTCAACCTCACCGAGCTTCACACCGTCCAGAACATCGTCATTAAAGTCAACGAGGGTTGTGATATCGTCCGGTCGATCGAGATCGAACGTCACCAAGTAACTCGGCCTGTAGAAGGTAGAGTTCGTTGCTGCGACACGCCCATTGTCCGCAATAGAGATGCCGGAGATGTAGTGGACACCGTGCGTAATCTTCCTGGTCGCACCAGTTATTGAGACAAAATAGAGGTTCGAAGACCCTTCTTCACCCATTGTGTAGAAAAGCCCGGAGCCATCATGGGCCCACGTGGTATTTCCTGGAGAGTTCGGTAGGTCCCGGGTGAGTTGACGCTTATTGCCTCCATCACTGTCCATCAGGTAGAGATTTGACAGATTGCTGTAGTTCTCGTTCTGGTCGTATCCGGTGTAGGCGATCTGGCTTCCCTCAGGCGAAATGAGCGGTCCAGAGTCGGGACCCAGGCGGTCCGTCAGGGTTGTGATCTCAAGCGTTGCGAGATCAATGGAGTGAATCTCAGAGTTGCTGCGGACATAACCTTCCTCTGGATCAAGATCTCCACCGAAATAGAGTCTTGTACCGTCGGGCGACCATCTGGGATTGCTGTGGGATTCGTCCCCGGAGGTGATCTGGCGGGGCGTGCCCCCAAGTTCGGAATCGATAATGAAGATCTGCTGGTTGCCCTTGCGGTTATACCCGCGCCCGTCGCTTCTCCAAGAAATTCGGTCCTCTACCACCGCAGGCCCCGCGAGCTCGGCCCCCCTGGGAAACGCAGGGAGCGTGATAGGTAATGGTGAGCCTGTATCAGGAATGAAAACCGTGAAGGAGATCCTCGTCCCGTCTGGAGACCACCGGATTCCACTCGGCGAGCGATCAAGGTTTGTGAGCTGAACCGTTTCGCGGGTGTCGAGCCACATCATGTGAATCTGATTAGTCCCGCTCTTATCAGAGAAAAATGCGATCCTGCTTGCGTCCGGGGACCAGATGGGAGACGACACAGTGAAACTTCCCGTTGTCAGCTCCCTTATCCTCTCCGTCTCCAGATCCATGATCATCAGGTTGCTCTGATTCCGGTCGTTCATCTTGTCTACGCTACCACGAGTAAACAGGATGTGGCCTCCGTTGGGAGAGATCTGAGGGCTCCCGGCCGATTCCATTTCCAGATAGGTATCCATGCCAAGGAGGTTGCTCGTCTGCTGTAGACCCGCGACCGGGAATGACCCAGAAGAGACCAGCAAGAAGCTGGCAATCGAAAGGATAGAGAGCGAGTTTCGCATAATTAGTTCCTTTGCCTGGAAAGCGATCAGGTCGACCGTCGCTTCTGCAACAAGGCTCCAGGCTTTATAGACCCCCTGCTACCTGCTACGGGGAGATGTCATTGAGTTCCAACTCTTCTTAGGATGCCCTTCCCTCCCCACATTCTGCACCCTCACCTCGCAGGAACGCAACGTAGACGGGAGCACCACATCGGACGAGCAGCGCCACCAATTTTTTCAGGAAACCTCTTTTCAGTGGCGGCGGAGTCCTTTGTTGAGGATCGCCTACTGCGGGGGATTCTTGTGGCGGAGGCGCATCCAGGCGTCGTCGCGGCACAGGCCGCAGGTCGTCGGCGGATAGAACTGGGCCTTCGCGGTGACGTCTCCCATTAGTTGATATCGGAACCAGGCCACGGTTGCCCCGTGGATTCCAGGGTTCATGGCGTCCTCATGAACGCCGACGAATTGTGCGTCGACGAACTCCGTGGTGACGTCGGCGAATGCCTGATCGGCGACTCTGTTGGCCCGCGTGTCTTCGCTGGCGCTGACCATAAGCATCGACGCAGCGTGCCGCGCTAGATGGGGACGCTCATAAGACCTGATCGGCATCAGCGGCATGGTAGTGACGATTCCTGCCGGGCCGGGAAGGTTGGCTCCCGCGGTGATCGTGGCGCCGCCGCCCTGGGAGTGCCCGGCCGCACCAATGTTCGTGAGGTCCAACATTCCAAAGTACACGCTGCCGGCACGGGCGTTTTCAGCGACCAGCCAGTCGATCGCGGCCTTGTGAACCGCGCCGCCGGCGGTCCTGTTGGTGTGGCCGCCCATGACGACAAACCCGTGCGACGCCCAGTGGTCCAGCAGGTCTTGGTATCGATCGATCTGGTACAGCGTCCCGTTGTTCCAGCTGATGATCGGATGTTTGCGTCCTTCCTCTCCTAGCTGCATCGGCCGGATGATGTCGTAGGCGGCGTTTGGACCGACGTTGGCCTCCCGTTGGATGGCGAACGGTCCGGGCGCGGCGAAATCGGTGACCGACGGCCAGGCGTCACCGGCTTGAGCAGACGCATCCTGCGCATCCGCTGACGATGAAAAGGCGGAAAACGCAAGCGCGACCGAAAGCGTGAGTCCAAGGACGAATGTCTTCATGATGTTTCTCCGTCTTCTAGTTTCGCTGCTGGCTGGCCACATCCCTGGAGGCTGTGAAGAGCGCGGACAGGTAGCAGGGTTCTCATACGCGAAAATGCCCCTGACCTCAGAATATCCGCAACGTAGACGGGAGCACCACACCGGACGCAGCGCCACCCAA
>Ga0257109_1000025_pt1 | contig 35088 bp, 24 predicted proteins | sample LP_taG_8_FD_191566 | JGI IMG/M metagenome (GOLD analysis project Ga0257109, IMG submission 191566) | Marine microbial communities from Northeast Subartic Pacific Ocean, Canada - LP_J_2011_P26_2000m | ecosystem: Environmental > Aquatic > Marine > Oceanic | place: Canada: Northeast Subartic... | reverse complement strand
AGACTAAAGCGCTACATTTTTAACGTTCCCTGAATCGCTATCGCCTCCCAGATGAGCCCTCTGCTGTCACACGCTCTCCTTGTACAAGCTTGCGATCTAGGAAGTCATCAGACGCCTCAAAAGCTTCAACCCAACGGCTGAACAGTAAGGTCGAGTGTACGTCATCCGGCCAGACCATCAGTTCGTACTCTACACCATGCGCTCGCAACAGTTGGACGAGGCCAACTGTTTGTGAAAAATCGACGTTTCGGTCGTCATCCCCATGAATCAATAACACTGGGGATGTCCAGTTTTCGATCTCTGAGATTGATGACGCCTGCCAGGAGACACTTTCCGGATCAAGCGAGTCGCCCCAGAGGTGCACACCAGCGATGTCAACACCAGCTGCAAACACGTCCGAATTCCGGGCCAAGCCTTGAGCTGTGAGAATACCACCGTAAGAGAGTCCCCAAATACCGACCCGGCTTGCATCAACATCGTCCCGCGATTGCAAGTATTTCCCAGCGGCCAACACATCTCTGTACTCAGTATTACCCTGCCTTCCACGTCCCGGAGAATTTCGAAATTCTTTTCCGTATCCAATCCCGCTTCGGTAATTGACCGACAACACCACATAACCGCGCGACGCAAAATATTGGTTCATACCATACGCCATGTGGTAGAAACCGCGATGATGATACCCCAGCAGCATCTGCCGCCTCGATCCACCGTGAATAAAAATGAGAGCCGGCCTCTGCTCTCCTTCTTGGAGATCAGAGGGTAGAAAAAGTTGGTTGTTAAACTCAAGACCATCTTCTGCGGTCAAGGTCACGTTCTCAGGAATCACATGTGCGCCTCGCGGGAATCGATCCGGAAGCGGTGTGATCACACGTGCTTCTCCGCTGTTGGCTGGAACAATGGCAACGGATTGGGCCTGTCGGGCGTCTGAGAAAAGGATTGCAACGTCATCACCCGATGAAAGAGTTGCTGGGTACGTTTCGATCCCATTTCCCCGGGTCATCATCTCAGGCCGCCCACCTCCCACCGGCACACGCCACAAGTCTCGCCGATCTATATCACTATGGTTTGAGGAGTAGAATAGCGTTCGGCCATCAGTGGAGAAGGCCGTTTGCATCACGAACCCATCACCCGGTGTCAATTCAACCAGCGAGGGCGCCTCAACCGAAATCGAGTACCAGTGTCGCCAGTTTCCGGGCTCTGCCTCAAACACGATATGTTCACCTTGCCACTGGATCTGACTGATCTCATTGAGCCCATCCTCCTCTGCCGGCGCGCTCCAAAGAAGCCTCCCCGCGCCAGTGGACGTGTCAGCAATCCAGATCTCAAGTGTGTGCCCGCCAACGAATGCCGAGGAGATCAATCCGTCAGGAAAATCTGATGCTTCGAGCCCTTCGGGACGCTCCGCGCTCGAACCAAACGGCAGGCCTGGGCGGCGAATGAACGCAACCCGCGAGCCATCTGGAGACCAAGTTGGTGAGGAATCCCGATCAACGCCGGGAGAGAGATAGGTGATCGAAGGACTTCGCTGGTCGTAAACTCCAATATAGCTGTGATCACCACGCTCACTAACAAAGGCCACGTGACTTCCATCAGGTGACCAAACAGGATCTCTATTCTGACCGTAATTAGTGATGAAGGGTGTGCCTCCGTCCTCCACAGCCCGTAACCCGGAGTTGACCGGAGCTCGGTAGATCTGACCCGAATCCACATACAGTACCCAGCGACCATCCGGTGAAAGCTCATAGCCTCGCATCGCTACCACGCGCCATGGGCTACCACCACTGGTACCCATCGCCCATACGACTCTCTCCCCCCCTCGTGGATTACTGGTTGGGTTTGCGACCCATCCTTCCCGATTAGGTGCATGACCACGAATAAAAGTCACAATCTTACCATCGTCAGAAATTTGCAGGCCGGTGAGGTCGATACCGTCATCTTCCAAATAATTCGTGAGCCGAACTGGATCATATTCAGGAGGGGTAGCGGTGTAGACGTTCCTCATGCCCCGCTCATTCTCAATCCAAGCAATCCGGTCTGCATGTCTCGCTGAGACTAGGTTGGATGGAAATCCAGGGCTGAGAATATCCTCAATACTGAAGTTTCCCTGATCCTGTCCTAGCCCGCCCGAAGCTGACAGCAAGAAGAGGGACAAAACGGTAATCGAAGTGCGAATCATGAGTACCTCCTACGCAGCGGCTTGCTACCCGTGTCTTAGTTCTCTGCGAATCATGAGGGGTTGGCAGGTTCCGGAAAAGTAGAACACCATCTGTTTCAACTAGTATGGACCCGGGAAAGAACCCACAAGCTTGCGCTTCTGTCATGCTTGTAGCTACCGGAGACGGCCCCTAGGTTCGCTTTCCAAACCAGCCTTGATGCACCTGCGCTACCCCGGTACCCGGAGTGGAACCATGCGCTATATCCCGATCCTCGTTACCACAGCCCTAATCCTGAACAGTTCTGCAACGACAGCCGTGTCCGCTCAAGCTCAGACAGCAGTAATGGACCTGGCCACACTATACGATCTCGGTAATCTCGTGGTCGACACCAACGCAGATAGTGTGCCAGACCTGGTGAATGCGTCTCTCATCTTAGGTGAGACACCTACCATCACTGAGACGGCGGCAGCAGCAGAGATCTCAGCTCGTCTCGGTTTTGAGACGATGGCAATGAACCTCCCGATCCAGCGCGGAATTGCAGCCGAAGGGATTCTGATCGCTATCGGGCGGAGCGGCTTAGCCGCTTCGGGCCTTAGCTCACCGGGTATTGATCCAACCTCACTCGACGCTGGAGAGGGCTCGGTAGTCATTCGAAATGTGGATGACCGCACTTGGGTGCTCGTTGTGGGTGGTGACGATGAAGGGCTCATGGCGGCTGCCCGTCTCTTTTCCGGTGTACTTCCTCATACAAGGACACTCTCAACAGAGAAACTGGGCGCAGTCGCTAAAGATATTTCCGATGCGCTGGCGAATGCAGGAGTTGTGGATGGGGAAGTCCGGTTGACTCAGGCACGTGCCAGAATAGATAGAGATGGCGTGTCCCGAGTCGTTGCCGATATCACAGTCGATCCTGTCGACATTGATTCAGCAGCAACAGCGATGCGTCGTCTCCGGGACCTAGAGCCTGGTGACGAAGACTCTAGGCCAGAAGAATCTGCTGAAATTTCCGAGCAAGAAACGGATTCGGTCACAACTCAGGGCGATGATCAGGAGTACAACCGCATTCCCTTGTCCTATCCTGGCCTCGGTTCGGTAGAGGCAAGAATTACCGACGGGCCCGTAATCCGTCTACAGGGTCGAGCGGAACCCGACCCTCCAGGACCCATCTCAGGGAGACCGGGCGGCGGCGCAAAAAACGACCTAGACCTCTCAAGCCTATACACGACGGACGGGTTCTTAGGTGGAGGACCTATCCCTGATCGTATCGATGTGGTGCTTGTCCCAGGGTCCTCAGGCATAGAAGGGTTACCCGATCTAGCTGGAAGACTTGGTCTTGAATCGACTGGATTTGTTGTGCCACTCGTCCGACCAGCTGAGACCTTCGACAACCCTGGATCACAGCCTACGCTGGTCTTGGTCGGCACTGGCAACCGGTTCACGGACCAACTCGCTGACAGTGGCCTAATCAATACCTCCGCCCTGGGGCCTGGGGAGGGCCTAATCCAGATTGTTCCGGACGCGTTCGGATCGAAATCTTCACTCGTTGTGACTGGTAGTGACAACTCCGGCGCCCTGAGAGCCTTGGAACAAGTCGCTTTGACCTTTCCGTATCTCGATGAACGTGGGAAAGACCGACCAACCGTGGATGACGTTGAGCAGGAAGTATGGGATGCACTCTCTGGGTACTCGCCCGTAGGACAAGCAGCAATTGGCTTGTACAAGCTTGATCGTATTGCAGAAAAACTTTCTGATGTCACAGTCTCTTCTGCTCGTGTGCTCATGTCGGTTGAGAAAGCGGAAGATGGCCTGGGCGAGTACGTGCGGGCGAGAGCTTCCTCTAGCCTGGGCACAAATAATCTCGAAGTCTTAATCGACGACCGAGATGTCCAAAAAGCCGGCACAATCTTCGAAGAGACGAAGACACTTCCGTCCGAGGTTGACCGCTTTTGGTCTCTCTTCCGAGAAACAATCATCCCGGCAGCGACAGCAGGTCAGCCGATTCGGGTAGAAGCTCGTTTGAGTGAACCCCCTGAGCTTCGTGCCCAAATCGCTAGTGAAGCCCAGCAAACATTGATTGATGCGGGGGCTGACCCTGCCAACACAGAAGTGCGTATCCTCTCCGCGTTCAAACAGGGCTATTCCTGGCTCGAAGAAGTGATCGCGCCAAGACTCCAAGGCCACACCTTGGGAGAGATCCTCATCAGTTTTCGGAGAAATGACCCTCCAGAGGACTGGCCACAACAAGCGATTAATACACCAGTCCGATGGCTGCACGAGATCTTTCCGATTGACGAGGTATTCGCGCGCGATCTTGGTCTTGAACTCGAACAGATAAGGTTTGAGCAAGTGACTGAAGGTCCTACGTACGAAGTACGCGTAACGGACGCGTCAGGCTCGGTCATTCTTAACGAGAGCTTTGATCCAAAATGGGTCCTTCGCCCATACTTTGATCGATTCCAAGACTACGAACAGGTCAGGGTGACCACCGGGTGGCTACAGGCTACTGCTGGTGACCGAACGATCACAGATGAACGAATCGTGACCGATCCAGAGGCTTTTTGGGATTATTACCAAGCCGAGGTCCTGCCAGTCATTTATGACTACGTGATGGAACTGCACGAGGGGATACCGAACGGTGGCAGTGGTGATGCCCCCTATTTCGGGTCACTGACAGTCGAGATGGCAATGAGTGAGCCCGACTACCGCCTTGGGATTGATAACGAAATCCATGCACCAATGGATGCCCTACACGAAGAAATTTACTTCGGAACAATCGAGTTCTTCGATATCCTAGGGCGTAACTCACGCGGGCAGGGGCTGACGTTCCCCGGACGTGTCATACCCCGCATGCGGCCCAAGTCCGACGGGTCGGCCGCAACTGTTGAGATCGTATTCACAGGCTTTGCCACCTCACGCCCAGCCGTCATAGTTGAATATCAGGACGACGAAGGAGGCACGGGTGAAGTGCGCCTCGACATTCCGAAGACAGGACTTGAGCGACCTTCTGCGAGACTAGCCAAGGTCCATGAAGATGAACCTGGGCTCAGACATCTAGGTCTGAGGGTGCGTGTCGACACGGACCTAGACGCACGTGACAGTCTCATCACTCTCTCTGCCCCGGAAGCCGTCGACCGAAGTATGGTCTCGGCCGCGCAGATTGAAGCAACGATTCAGGAAATCGAGTCACTACGCAGCCAGGGCCTCTATAGTACCGCGCTCTCCTACCACGGATTAGGCTCAATTGAGATCTGGGCAGAGTGGACACATAAGCAGGATCCCAACTCCCGAAGGACCGTGACTCTCTCAGACAATGGATCACGAGAACCACTTGCTGACTGGCGGAGCCTATTGCCTGAGAACTGGTCGTATGAGGGTGACCGCATTGTTCAGTGGGATACCCCGATCCCTCCTCCCGAGGGTCACCAGATGATGGCAAGAATGGCGGATTCTTTTGACGAAGCCTCGATTTACAGAGTCGGCCGCTCCTACCTCGGCAAAGAAATCTGGGCGATGGACCTTATGCCGTTGGTCTCCGCTACACACTGGTCACACGTGAAGGCGACCACGTTCAAACCAACGGTCGTGTACTCGGCGAGGCAGCATGCGAATGAGGTCTCATCGACTAGCCACGTGCTACGTCACGCGGAGCTGCTCCTGACTGATTCTGTGCAGCGGGCCAAACTCAACCGGGTCAACGTAATAGTGCATCCGTTCACGAACCCCGATGGTGCGCAACTCGCCTATGACCTTTATACGATAAATCCCGACTACATCCTCCACGCGGGATACCTTGGGTCTCTCGGCCAAGATGCGACTTCCGGTGGAAATGATGATCACGCGATCTACCCGGAATCAACTGTCCGAGGGAAACTCTGGGCTACCTGGCTCCCAGACATCTTCCTCAACCCGCATGGCTACCCAAGTCACCAGGTCGTGCAGCTATTCAGCGAGTACACGGGACTCGTCAGACGCGGACGTGTGACGGAGCGCAACTGGGGCTTCAACAAGGGTTGGTTCATGCCCGGCTTCAGCTTCATAGACAACCCGAGTTTCCCTCGCCACAAGGATGCCGCCTTCCAGATTCGAGACTACATCACGTCAGGGATCAACTCGAACCGAGAGGTTTTCGAGATGAACCAACGCAACTACGCTCGATATAGGCGCTATGGCGTTGATTTCGACCCTGAGATCTTCCGGCTCCCAATGACCGACAGCGTCCTGATTCAGATGCCGCTCAAGGGCTCAAGCGGGGAGGGTGGAGGTGGCTACAACCCCCGCGTGACGATCTGGAGCGGGACAACTGAGGCTCCGGACGAAACCGCCTACGGTCCATGGATGGAATTAATCGCAAAGGCCGGCCTCTCATGGGACCAAGCGATCCTCAACTACCTGAATGATGGAGACCACAGGGTCAATCGTTCGGGCTCACACTTCTTTGGCGGCGTATCCCTGCGGATGAGTCGACCACGACCTCCTGGAGACGAGGAAGGGGATCAGAGCAGTGTCGATCAGAATCCCAGGCGGATGCTCTTGCGGTACAAGCCTTGACCACACCCTTTTTGCAGCAAGGAAGTGCACCCCAGACCCTCCTAAGAGATCTGCAATGAATAATATCCCAAAGCTTAGTCTCGCAGTTGTCATAACGACGCTGTTAGCCTGCGGTGATGCACCCCCGGACGAAACCGATGCACCTGCTGCTGACGAAGCTCCCATCGGGACCGTCACGATCGCTCAACCCGCCGCGGAATCCCAGGTGATGGGGGCGAACGTTACCGTTAGCCTCCAGGTCGCGGGCTTCCAGATTGTACCTGCAGGGGATACCACGTCCGGAACAGGTCATCATCATTTGTATTTGGACGCCGATCTCACGGGAGCTGGAGAACCGGTCCCGACTGTCCCGGGCAGCATCATCCATATGGGAGATGGCTCGTCTGAGTACACATTCGAGGGCGTACTCCCTGGGGAGCACAGGCTGATCGCTGTGGTAGCTGACGGAATTCACATCCCGCTTCAACCATGGGTCGTTGATACCGTAACGTTCACGGTGAACTAATCGGCGAGAACTTACTGCACGAGGTGCCACCCCCAATCCACATACGGCTCTCTGGTGGTCGCACCTGATCACGGAGGGGAGCAACGTTTACTATACTCTGAGGATCCCGAGATGAGAATCCGAACCATTGGGCTTTTCATAGGGGCAGCACTTGTGGTCGGCTGCGCCGGCACGCCAGGGCCTGGAGATGCCGGATACCCCTACAATGTTGACGGCGACTACTCCGGCTCACTCATGGTAGCCGGTCTGACGATGACAGGGACCATAGGAGTCAGCACCCAACCTGGGGGGATGGTTACTGGCACAGTTTCAGTAAATCGACCAATCCAGATCAACGGCACACTTAATGGGACCCTAGCAGGCGACCAGCTTACTGTAGGGATCGCATACGGAAACAACCCGGCCACTGGGTGCAGTGGCGGCACCATGGACGGTGCCCTAACGATCTCGGAACACGGAGCGAACATATCGGGGGCCGTAAAGATCGCGGACTGCGGTGAGATGCTCGATGCAACCATCAATTTCTCTCGCTAATAGCGCCCAAGCGTGCCCATAAGACAATCCAGTAGTGGAAACATCTAGGAGGACCGCATGACCTCAGCAGGATCTAAACGCTCTTTAGAGTTCGCCATGCTATTCGCATTCCTCGCGAGCGTGTCATCGAATCCACTCTCTGCCCAACGAGGCAGTAGTGGGGACCAGAGTATGGGGACCCTTCCTACCATTGAGGAGAGAACTGATGGTATGGATAGCCTTGAGGGGTTTCTCCCCCTGTACTGGGACGCCGACCTCGGTCAACTCTGGATGGAGATTCCGGAGCTTGATGAAGAAATGGTCCATTTCTCTGGATTTGGTGCGGGACTTGGATCAAATGATATCGGTCTCGACCGTGGTGCCCTGCGTGGCTCGAGAATCGTCAAGTTTGAAAGAGTAGGTCGTAAGATCTTAATGGTGCAGCCCAATTATCGTTTCCGGGCAAACAGTGACAACCCGGCTGAGACGCGAGCGGTGCGCGATGCGTTTGCGAGATCAATCCTCTGGAGCTTCACCCCATCTGCAGAAACTGGTGGGCGTGTGCTTGTTGATCTAACAGACTTTCTAATCAGAGATGCTACGAACGCCGGCCAGCGGATGAGTCCGGGAACATACCGCTTAGATGACAGCCGAAGCTCAGTCTACATGGATATGACAGGCTCGTTTCCGACAAATACAGAGTTGGAAGTAGAACTCACCTTTGTCCAGCAACCTGGTGGTGGTGGTGGTGGACGTGGAGGGAGAGGTGGAGGCGGATTCGAGGGTGTAGGTAGCGTTGCCTCGACCGGAGAAGCGGCAAGCATCCGTATTCACCACTCATTCGTTCAACTTCCAGATGCTGAATACGAACCGCGGATGTTCGATCCACGTTCTGGCTACGGATCATCGAGCTACCAGGACTACGCAGTGTCCCTCGACGAGCCAATGACCCAGCGTTTTATCCGACGCCATCGGCTTGAGAAGCAAGATCCATCTGCAGCGGTAAGTGACCCTGTGGAACCGATTATCTACTACCTGGATCCCGGAGCTCCGGAACCGATGCGTTCCGCCCTTCTGGAGGGAGCCAGGTGGTGGAATCAGGCTTTTGAGGCAGCGGGATACCGCGATGGCTTCCAAGTCACATTGAGGCCGGACAGTATTAGTTCACTGGATGCTCGCTACAACGTCATCAATTGGGTGCATCGTTCCACACGAGGATGGAGTACCGGCGGTTCCGTGTCCGATCCTCGCACTGGAGAGATTATTAAGGGAGTGGTGACTCTCGGCTCACTCCGGGTTCGGCAGGACTACATGATCGCCGAGGGCTTACTCTCTCCTTATGCAGAAGGCGATGAAGTAACTCCTGAGCTCGCCGAGTGGGCGCTAGCCAGGATCCGCCAGCTTGCCGCACATGAAGTGGGGCATACGATCGGTTTGGGCCACAATTACTACAACAGCACTGCTGGTCGTATCTCAGTGATGGACTACCCACATCCTCTCGTCACCCTTAACGGTGATGGCTCGTTAGATCATTCTCAGGTCTACGATGTGGGGATTGGTGACTGGGACAAAGTCGCTGTCACTTATGGCTATCAGGACTTTGTAGGTGGGGGAGATGACGAAGCTGCCCTGATAAGAGTTCTTGAAGACGCTTGGGATGATGATGTGCGCTATATGTCAAACCAAGATATCCAGACGACGCCCCAAGCAGATCAATGGGCGAATGGCACCGACATGGCTGACGAGTTGGACCGAATGATGGACGTGAGATCGGTGGCCATGTCCAGGTTCGGTGAGGCAGCCATCAAGAACGGAATGCCCATGGCAACAATTGAAGAGGTATTAGTACCCCTGTATCTCCATCATCGATATCAGGTGGAATCCACTGCATCGGTGATGGGTGGGGTAGGCTATATCTATGCTGCTAGAGGTGATGGCCTGAAGCCTGTCTGGCGTATTGCCTCCGAGTATCAAAATCGAGCATTGGATGCGCTGATGAGGACTCTTTCTCCTAGCGAGTTAGCCCTTCCGACTTCCATTCTGGATGCGATTCCTCCAAGGCCTCCAGGATACGGCAGGACGCGAGAGCTTTTCCCGCGCTACACTGGTTCGGCCTTTGATGCACTCACACCTGCATTCGTAGCGGCGAGCCACACCGTGAACAGCATCCTCACGGCAGACCGAGCAGCGAGACTTGTTGAACAGAAGATGCTGGATCCCGCGATGCCGGGCTTAAACGATGTCCTACAACGACTTTTCCAAGCCGCTTTTGAGGGAGAGGCCAACAGCACTTATGAGACCGAGATTAGAAATACAGTCGCTGGTGTGGTGATCGACAGGGTGAAATCGCTAGCGGAAACCGCGCCAATGATGCAGGTGAGAGCGCAATCGACATTGGCACTTAGGACCTTGGCCGGTCGCCTACAGGAGACGGAGCGTTCTGACGCCTCTGTGCTACTCCAGCTTGATATAAGGCGATTCCTCGGAAGACCTTATAATGCAGGACAAATGCCGAGCTCAGTGAGTGCTCCTCCAGGAGCTCCAATCGGACAGCCAGCTATGGATTGGCTCGGGCTCCTTGAGCCGTGGTGCAGTTGGATCGATGGAGAGTGGAGATGAGCATAGAAATCGTAAGACATTTGAGACAAGCGGTGGTTTTGTTTATCGCTGCCTGCACACTCTTCCCGACCTCACTATCCGCCACATGGTCAGTGATCGCAGTAGATGCTAGAACGGGGCAGATTATAATTGCCTCAGCAACATGCGTCGCTCAGGGTAGATTCGCTGGATTTCCCTCGAAAGGTCTTATGGATATCCAGGCAATCGTAGTACCAGGGATAGGTGTCGCAGCCGCGCAGGCCGGTGTCGACCGTACACGGGAAAACCAGCAACTAATCTATGCCCAAATGAAAGCTGGAGCCCATCCCGTTGAGATCCTGGAACTCCTCAAACAAGATCCAGACATTGAGCGACGCCAATTTGGTATCGTAGACATGCAGGGCCGATCAGTTGGCTTTTCTGGCAGCGGTAATAGCGCTGCATCACTGTCGCAGCAGGGTCGTGTCACAGATACCGAAATCTATTACTCCATTCAGGGCAATATTCTGGCTTCGGATGCAGTCGTGCATAATGCCGCACGAGCCTTCGAAGCAGAAAGCGGCTCACTCGCTGACCGAGTGATGGCAGCCATGGAGGCAGCGGACGAGGCAGGCGGAGACGTACGTTGTACCTGTGAAACAGAGCCCGTTCCAGATGCGCCTTGTAACAGCCGAAATGCGCATGTCGCATATATCCTCCAAGCTGATACAGATGATCCCGAGGGGACGTCATTCAACGACGGTGACTATGCGATGTATATCAGCGCGACTGATGAGGACATCGAGCCACACGAGAATGGGAACCCTGTAATCACACTCAGAATGCGTTACGACCTATGGAAGGCGGGGGGCTAGCACTCTCACCTTCACCCAATCTTCACTATTCGCTATTCGCAAACGATTAGTGGGGACCCTCGATCGCAGCCCGTATCAGGCGTGATGTATTGTCTATTCGATACTGCATGAGCCTCGTGCCTACCTCAATTGTCTTCTCGAGCGGGGCAATTGAAACCCCGTTAATTGAAGCACGACCGGCAGCAACGCGCTCCTCGTAGCGAACCGAAGAGGGATCGACAGTCATCTGCATAGCGGTAAGCCAATACGTATCGTGAAAACCTTCTGATTCCTCAAAAATCCCGAACTCTTCTTCCATGACTCTCTGCACTCCGGCGTTATCGTAAAATTCAGGGATATAGTGGACCGTAGATTTTCCCTGACGCTCATTAAGTCGATCGGCCACTACCGCCATCCCATCTTGATTTCCGCCGCTGTCACCGATGAACACAATGTGCTCGAAGCCATGTGCTTGTAGACTGCTCGCAACATCATCCAGGACCGCCTGGAACGTCTCTTCTCGAAGACTAATGGTGCCCGGATAACGCATATGGCCGGTCGGCTCCTCTATACCACCCTCTGGGACGAGTTTCACGATTGGCGCACATAGTGCATTACCAAGTTCACGGGCGATTCCTTCACAAGCTCCTTGAAGGACATAGTTGTGCTTGCCCATGGCCACATAAGGGCCATTCTGTTCGATGCCGCCAGTTGGGATGATCACGGTGTTCGTCCCGTCAGCCATCCTATCCCGAATCTCGATCCAAGTAAGTTCTTCAATCCAGATCGAATTAAGGGCCTCGATCGGCCGCTCCATGGTCAATTCAGCCTGTAGCGCTGCATCATCAGTCACCTGAGTAACTGCCGGTGCTTGTTCACGCTGCATAGCCCTAGCCGCTATGAATGCTATAAGAACTGCGACCAAACCCGTGACAACTACCTTCCGATTCATCATTGTGGTTCCTCTCAGGAAGTCTGAATGACCATTTTACACATGGAATGCAAGCATGGCGCCTAGGGTTCTAAATCTCCTGTGGATTATAGCCATTATCTCTTCGGCGTGTGGTGAATCCACACAAGAAGAAGCGACAACAGACCGCGCTGATCCTGTTTTAGCTGAGGACGTAATCCGAACCGCAGACCCCTATGCTCGCGGGTACACCGACGAAGATTTTCCGCGTATTAAAGAGCTCGCGACCGGAGTGTATTCATACGAGCAACTCAGGTCTGCGGGCGAAGAGAGATTTGCGACGGTTAGCATGTTCGTCGTGACCACTGAGGGTGTCCTCGTTGCTGATGGCCAGGGTAGCGTGGAAGAAACTCAGAGGATGATTGACCACATCGCTGAAATTACTGATCAGCCTATAACCCATGTGGTAATATGTTCGGACCACGGGGATCATACAGCCGGCAACTCAGCATTTCCCTCCGACGCTGAATTTCTAGCTCATCCAACTTCAGCAGCCACACTTGAGGCCAGCGCCAACGCAGGGAACAGAGATGCAGGAGCTCCTCCAATCATGCTCCCCAGTCAAGAGATCGAGGAACGCGAAGTACTGGAGCTAGGAGGTCGAACGATTGAAGTCCTCTTCCTGGGACGAGCCCATACCGGTGGAGATCTCGTGGTCCATCTGCCTGAAGAGAAAATTCTTTTCATGAGTGAGGCCTATCTGAATCGAGTCTTCCCAGCAATGCGCTCAGCTTATCCCTCGGAATGGGTAGAAATGATCGAGCGTGCCCAAGCGATGGATATCGATACCTACGTCCCGGGTCATGGATTTGTTGATTCTTCCGCCGTGCTCGAGGAAGAGCTAGACACTTATCGGCGTGCCGTAATCCGTGTCATCGAACTAGCTACTCAGCAGTACGAGGAGGGGTACGGCCTTGAGGATGCGCAGATCCAGGCCAACTTCGGTGAACTCGAGAGCTGGTCACTTTTCACGAGTCAGGCTTCCAGGGCGATTCAGCAAGTTTACGCTGAACTCGATGGTACTTTGCCAGGTGAAAGTCGGTGACTCAGGCCTCGGTTAGTGCCTTAACCTCCGCTTCTCAGGACCGCGAGGGCAACGACCCGATTTTCAGGCTGAATAGTGAGGCCAGGGCACGCGCGGCGGATGGAGAATCAATCCTTGATGCAACAATGGGTGCCTTGATGGACGATGAGGGTCAAATCGCTGTCATGCCTAGTGTGGCTGAAGCGATAGCCCGCGTGCCCACTGGCAAGGCAGCAGGCTACTCCCCAATCTCTGGGTCTCCACCCTTCTTAGACGCAGTTAGAAGAGACCTCCTTGGCAATTCAGATCTTTTGCCAAAGTCGGTGGCAGTAACAACTCCAGGGGGTAGCGGCGCGATTTATCAGGCAATCAAGAATTTCGTAGAACCAGGACACCAGGCCCTTACGACTGACTACTACTGGGGCCCATACCCCGTGATCGCGCAACACCTAGAAAGAGACGTCAGCACTTTCGGCATGTTCTCTCCTGACCTGAGCTTCGACTTGGAAGCCATGAAACGGGGAATACGTCAGCATATAGACACCCAGGGACGATTGCTGCTGATCCTGAATTTTCCTTGTCACAACCCGACTGGCTACTCTCTGGATTTGGGCGAGTGGATGAGCATCGCCGAAGTGGTTCGTGCAGCTGGAGAAGAAGCACCCGTAGCCGTTCTTCTCGATCTAGCCTATCACCGGTTTGGTGGAGAGAGCGCGGACCTCTGGATTGATGCAGTTCCCACAATGCTAGAGACGACCACGGTGCTCTTGGCATGGACAGCTTCTAAATCTTTCTGTCAGTACGGTGCCCGAATCGGTTCACTCGTTGCCCTGCATCCAGATCAAGAGGAACGGAATAAGCTTGCAAATGCCCTAGGGTTCACGTGCCGAGCGACGTGGTCGAACTCCAACCATCTGGGCCAACTCGCCGTAACAGATTTGCTTGTAGACCCTGAACTGAGTCAGCGCGCTGATACTGATCGGGCCGAATTGGTCGAACTCTTAAGGACACGGGTTGAAGCTTTTAATAGTGCTGCGAGTGCTGCAGAGCTTCACGTTCCTCGCTACGACGGCGGGTTCTTTGTTGTCGTATTTACTCCTGATGGAGAAAAGACTGCTGCGGTGATGCGTGAGATGGGTGTCTATGTGATACCCCTCGAGGGTGCTGTCCGAGTAGCTCTCTGTGCCACCCCGGAGGCTGAGATACCTCGGTTAATTGCAGCACTGCGCGCAGGGGTAGACAAGGCGGAAGCGGAACAGGGGAGTTCGGCCTAGCAGACCACTACTCTATCAATACCAGATATCAGGGCAGCTAACGTCCGGAGGCGGACCTACCGATACGGATCGCCTCGTCTGCGCCCGGACCAGACATCAGTAGACCAAGAAATCCTTCTTCAAGCCGCTGTTCCACATCTTGAGCATTGGCAGTGATCATATTCGGGAGACCCACTCGTTCCGAGTGCTGTAGCACTTCCTGTGTACCCGTTTCTCCTGCTTCACGGCTCCCGAGATCACCTGAAAGGCTCCCAATACCACAGGCCAAAACGCTGTAACCTGGCGTATCCGCGATCTCACCCGCAGTTGCGAGTGCCCCTGCATCTTCGATCATAATCATGGCTAGTGTCTCGCCATCTGGATTATCGGGAGACCAAACGCTAGCACCAGCATCCGCGAAGAAACTCACGGCCAATCGTGCCTCCTCAGGACTGCGCACGTGGGGAATCACAACACCATCAGCGCCCAACTGAAGTGCCTCAAAAACCCGCGCACGGGCTGTTTCGGCACCATCACGTTCGATGGGTGGAATTCGGACAAGCAGAGAAGGGGTTCCCTCCGAATTTGATTCATCAAGGCCCTCTGCAATCGCAGCTACAGCCTCTGCGTCATAACTTCCTTCGAGGTTCAAAAAGAGGTAGTCCAGCAAAGGATTCTCACCGAGACTTGCACCTCCCTCGGAGGTATACAGTGGCGGGAGACGAGAACCGTCAGGTGCCACCTCACCTCCTGGGCGTTCATTTGGGACAAAGACACCGAACGCGGGTGTATCTGCAGACCATAGCTGTATTAGCCTGGTGGAAGATCCAGCATCAGCTGCACTGGTGTCGTCTGGCACGTCCGAGCACGCCGCAGTCATGCACAGAGTAGCTCCCACTGCTACCAGCCTAAGTCCGTATGGTCCCACCGTAGCAACCACGCGCTCAACCCCCACGACCAGACTCCTCAAGACCAACCGAGAGCGCTTCGGGTTGATTGACAATGATGAGTTTGAACCCTTGTGCCAAGCGCTCACCAATGTCGTCGACACCAGCCGTAATCCCGCATGCCACATCGAATTCTTTGCACGCTGCAAGTACAGTCTGAATCGCATCCTCTACGGCCTCCATATCTCCCTCGTATGCCCTACGAAGGTCCCCCGGACCGGGAATCGCCACACTCACACCCTGTGTCCCAACAATCTCCCGAGCCGCGCCTATACCTACCTGATCTTCTATGAGCAGGATATTGATGAGATCTCCACTGGGGTTAATGGGCCAGAGACGGCCACCCATCGAACGTACTGCCAGTTCAGCATCCTGTAATGACTCAACGTGGGGAAATACAATCCCTTCAACACCAGCAGCGATACCTTCAGAAACATGGGTGAGTGCAGCCTCACGATCTTCACGAATCGGCGGAATTCGAAGCGTAACCGGATGCGGGTTCTCTTCACCGGACACTTCAGTCATCGCAGCCATAAAGGTCTCCATCGTCGGTATATCCCATGGCCCAGATTCTAGCGAATAGAAGATGAAATCCGTTTCATCGTTGGCAGCAGCAGCGCGACCACCCTCAGCGTTCTGGGGACGTGCGAACATCCCGAAGACTGCCTGGCCTTCAGCTAAGAGACGAGCCAATTCCGAACCAGGTTCCTGGTCCACCATAGTTTCCGCCTCCGAGGGCTCAGGTGACTCCGTTTGTTGGCTCTGGCAGCTGAATACGGCGGTGAGTACGACTACGCTGATGAACAATTGAGATCGATTGGGCATAATGAGTTTCTCCTAACTCGACCACGGAGGAACTACTTGATTCATCCTCGCATACGCAATCGCTTGACCGAGATGTTCGTTCATGTGGGTAACAAGTTGTAAGAGAACTGCCCACTGGCCGACCTCCCTCCCGTAAAGGCGGGTCGGCTTATTGAGTTCTTTCTCTGACATCTGATTAATTACTGCCCGGACGTGGTCCATCGAGGCACCAAGGATCTCCAGTACTTTGTCTTTATCAACAACTTCTTCTTCCCATCGTCCGTACTCCGCAGGCCCCATAGGCGATTCGATACCAAGGCTCTGGTCAGGATACATGTAGTTATAGCGGGAGATATGTGTGTAGACCCTCGCTACCGAGTACACACCCTCCATGGGCTGCCAACTATAGGTATCAGATGGCATCGCCTGCGCGAGAGCCACAAGCTTACGTGCCGAAGCCTCAAACTGACCCAAAATCTCTTCCCCGAACTGGGAAGGTGCAGACTGGGCTGAAAGAGGCACAGCAAAGGCAGCAGCGAGTATAGCTGCCAAGAAAAAGCGGATGCGACGCATTTTGTTCTCCCGGCTAAGCAGTAATCACTAGAAAGTATAGACACTCATCTCTCGGTTGCCAGGATCTAGGGCCCACTCTCTCTTCCAGATGTCTTGGCACCGATGTAAGCGTATACTCCTCTGATCCCAGCAAAAACGAGACCTTGCCATGTTAAGATCAATCTTGTTGCTCAGTATCACGTTGGGGTGGGTCGCGCCTCCATATCTTGCACAATCCAAGGGGAATGAATTGGAGCAGATAGAGATTCGGGTCGAAGATTTTGTATTCGATGCGCTTGCAGCAGGACCACTGGATGGCGAACTCGTGCTGCTCTTGCATGGGTTTCCTCAAGCTGGCTACGCATGGCGTAATCAATTGCCGGTCCTGGCCGCTCTTGGGTTTCGAGTTGTGGCACCGGATCAAAGAGGGTACTCCGCAGGTGCCCGCCCTCCAGAGGTATCCGACTACGTGATGGAAGAACTCGTAGGGGACGTGCTTGGGATGGCGACAGCTCTTGGGTATGAGCGTTTTCATCTAGTCGGGCATGACTGGGGAGCAGCGGTCGCGTGGATCCTTGCTTCATCCGCACCCGAACGCGTCCGGTCGCTGGTCGCTCTCTCGACACCCCACATGACTGCTTTTGGGCGAGCGCTCTCGGATCCAAATTCCGCACAATCACAAGCATCCAGCTACATGACGATGTTCCGATCAGCGGGCTCGGAACAACTTTTTCTGGCGAATGAGGCACAGCTTCTCAAGAGCATACTGTCCCAGTTCAGCTCTTCAGAAACAGATCTGGATGTTTACCTCAGTGTGCTCGGTACTCCGGATGCACTTCGGGCTGCACTTAACTGGTATCGCGCCGCGATACCCTCCCAAGGAGACCCTCCGCCTGCCTCCCCTGCAATGGTCACTACCCCCACGCTCTATGTCTGGAGCACGGAGGACTCGGCTTTCGACCGAGGAACTGCCGAGGCTTCCGAAGAGTTTGTGACGGGCCCCTACCAATTCGAAGTCCTTGAGGGCGTAAGTCATTGGATTGCTGAAGAAGCTACCGACGACCTCAACGAGTTGCTCGTTGAACATCTAGAACAATGGAGAGGGCGCTAACTCTCCCCAACAGATATGGCTAGCCGTTCAATCTCAATCCAGAGAAATTGCTCACATGAATGAAAAGACCCGAGCGATCGTCGTAAGTCAGTTCGGAGGACCCGAGGTCCTGGAGTGGCAAGAAAGCGAGTTGCCATCACTCGGCCCAACCGATGTGCTGGTCCGCCACACGGCTGTAGGCCTCAACTTCATCGACGTATACCACAGAACCGGCCTCTATCCGCTAGAACTGCCTTTCACACCGGGAACAGAAGCCGCGGGGATCATTGAAGCAGTCGGGTCGAATGTCGATGACCTAGGCCCTGGTGAAAGAGTGGCCTACACAGGAAATGGGCCACCCGGATCATACAGTGAAAAGCGGATTCTTCCGCGAACACGACTAGCTCGACTTCCAGATGCAATTGATGACCACACTGCTGCCGCAATTATGCTCAAAGGGTGCACAGTCGAGTACCTTGTGACCCGTACGTTCCCTATCTCGGCCAGAGATGTGGTTCTACTGCATGCAGCCGCTGGAGGGGTCGGATTGATTGCCTCACAATGGCTCAGCGCTCTAGGTGCACGGGTTATTGGTACAGTCGGATCAGAGGAGAAAGGTGAACTAGCACGAGCAAGAGGATGTGACGAGGTGATCCTTTACCGGGTGGAAGATGTAGCTGCTCGCGTTCGAGAGATGACCGACGGACGAGGAGTAGACGTCGTGTACGACTCGGTTGGAGCTGCCACCTTCGAGGCTTCGATCAAGTCCCTCCGACCACGTGGGATGATGGTAACCTTCGGAAATGCATCAGGGCCCGTGCCACCTGTATCCCCGCTCCTGCTCTCACAAAACGGTTCGCTATTCCTAACACGCCCCGGCTTAGCACATTATTACAATGATCCGGCTGAAGCTGCTGAAGGCATAGCCAAGCTCTTTGATATGGTCCTATCCGGTAAGGTTACTCCACACATTGGCCAAAAGTATCCACTATCAGATGTTCCCGAGGCCCATCGAGACCTGGAGAACCGCCAGACCGTAGGCTCGACCGTGCTCGCCACCTGACGGAGCAAGATCCACCTGCTCAGCTCAATAAAGGAACTTCTTAGTAGTGGTCTGAAATCGCTCTTGGGCGCTCCTTCTTGGCTTCAAGCGTCTCTAAGACCTGCTTCCACTCAAATTTGTCACCGATACCTCTAACATAGTGGTCCATCCATGCCATCTCACTGACCGCTTTGACCAGGCGGTTTCTAGGGTCAGGAATCCCATGGCTACGACCAGGATACATGAACAATTCCGTCGGCACTCCAAGCTTCTTTAACGCCATGTGGAGTTCTACGGACTGCGGGCTTGGCACTCGTGGATCACCCTCAACTACGTGAACCATCGTCGGGGTTTTCGCATCAGCGATATACTTGAGTGGAGACTGATCCCAGTACGGATCGAAGTTCTCGTAGAGGAAGTCATCCCCGATATAGAACTGACGGTTCCGCTGAACATCACTCTGAGCATACATGCTGATCCAGTTCATCGTACCCGCGCCTGAGCTTATGGCCTTGAAGCGGTCAGTGTGCGTCAGAATCCAGTTTGACCAGTGGCCACCAGCACTCCAGCCCAGCGCTCCCATACGTTCGGAGTCAACGATACCCTCCTCGATCAAGTGATCGACACCTGTCATGATGTCGTCGAAGCCGAGAGTGAAATAGTCACCTACGATGTCCGTCCGGTGAGCGTTACCGTAGTTCGTGGACCCTCTGTAGTTAGGCTTAAGAACTGCGTAGCCAGCTCCCGCGTAGACCTGCGCATTGTATCCACCATTGAATCGCAGTTGGTCTGCAGACGCAGGGCCCCCGTGAATCGCAACGATGAGGGGGTAGCGTGTTCCTTCTGAGTACCCAACTGGATAGACCAGAACTCCACCCACGGTCTTCCCGTCTGTTGAAGTCCAGTTGACCTCAACCTCCTCACCGAAGCTGATATCTCTCAACTGCGGATTCGTATCCACAAGCTGAATCCAGGACGAACGATCCGCGATTCCTTCTATGCTCGAAGTCGTGAAAACCGTAGGCGGAGTAACGGGATCCGAATATCCAATCAGGATCACACCACTGTCCTCGTCGCGGCTAACCGAAAGAGCTGCTCGCGCGTTAGTGAGCTGGCGCACCTGGCCAGTCTGGACGTCCAACGCATGAAGCTGAGTAGTGACCGTCACACCCGCATTGAAATAGATGGTGCTGGCATCATCTGACCAGAAACCAGCTCGTATACTTTGATCGAAATCCGCGCCAATCTTCCGGAACGCTCCACCACTGTCGCCCACAGCACGGACATACATTCGGCTATTGGTCATCGAATAGCGCTCCATATCGTCCGGAGCTGTGAATGCAATCCAGCGGCTGTCCGGCGAGAAGCTGAGTCCGGACTCACCAACCTCATAGTTTTCCGTTAGGCGCTCGACTCGTCCACTGCTCACCTCCAAGAGGTACTGGTCCGTGTAGAGACGAGCCTGTGTGATATTTCGTTCGTAACGCTCAGTTGATCCGCCTGTAAAGCCTATCCAACGACCATCTGGGGAGACTGTAAACGCATTTACACTGTACGATTCACTGGACGTCAGCGGGCTTTCAGTGCCTGAAACGACATCGAGGGACCAGAGCTTAGAGAGGGGGCTCGTAGCGTTCTTCACGTCCACAGTGAAGCCTTCCTCCAACCGCAGTTTCTCATCCTCATCAAAACCGTCAGGACGTACGAAGTAGATACGGCTTCCGTCAGGGCTGAAGTCCCACTGTTCGACGCCGGCTTCACCCTCCGTGAGCTGCCCAGCTTCATCCGCGGGCAGATCGCCGACCGATATCCCAAATAGCTGCTCCTGTCCAGACTCGCCGCTCCGATAAACAAGCCAGCGCCCATCTCGGCTAAAATCAAACCCTGACACCCCTTCTTCAGCTTCCGTGACCTTCTGAGCTTCACCACCGTCGTGACGCATCATGTACAACTGGTTGCCCCCTGATCCTTCAGAGTCTCGATTCGACAGAAATACGAAAAACGAGCCATCCGGAGCCCAAGTAGGCTGCGTTTCATTCTTATCGTCCGTGAACGTGAGTCTTCGACTCGAAGACACCCCATCCGCAAGTGACACGATATGGATGTCACTCTGGGAGTCGGCATCCACCCAGTCAGGCGTGGTGACGGTATAGAGCATGAGGGTCCCGTCTGACCGAGGGACCCATGACCCAGCACGTTTGAGTTCCTGCACATCCATGAACGTGAAGGTTTGCTGTTGAGCGCTGACTTCCCCTGCCCCTATGAGAGCAAGAATAGCGATGAGAAGGTATGTAGCTGACGGGAAATGCATATCGTCCTCGAGCGGTAGATATTGATACAGTTCTGGCAATGAACCCGCTTCAGGGCAGGTACGCAATAATGGGGCACACGCCGGCGTATGGCACGCAATAGCCCTTGAGCCAGCCTGAAAAAATCAAAACCCGAAACTCCTGGGACCTTGAAAACTCGGTGTTATTCTGGAAAAACTCTTTGCAATCTCTGCCAAGCCGTGTGTATTCTTCCTTCTAGCAGGACTCGCTGAAAGCTTCCCGGACATACGGAGAAGGCGGACCATGCGCCACCGACTTACGAGCTCTCTTGGCATTCTAATCGGTACCTTACTCGTCGTTACGATCCCGCTGCAGGCCCAACAGGGTTCTATCAGTGGGCAAGTGACGGATCAAAGTACGGGTCAAGCACTCGCTCAAGCTCAGATTCAGGTACTCGGCGGAGGTACATCGGCCGGTGCTCTATCGGACGCACAGGGCAACTTCACCGTGAGTCTGGATCCCGGATCCTACTCGATAGTAGCAGTGTTACTCGGTTACGAGACAGTGCGCGTAGACGGTATCTCCATCAGCGGGGGTGCAGCCACCGAGATTTCTGTAGGGATGACCACGACTGCACTCGCCCTTGCTCCTGTCAGCGTTACAGTGAGTCGTGGCCAAGAGGCAAGCAGCCTCTCGGCACCCGCCCAAGTGAGCATCGTGACCGCAGATGATATCTCGAGAATCGCATCTACATCTACTGCCGACTTCCTGAAAGGACTGCCTGGTGTAGACGTTTCTCAGGTTGGAATCAACCAGAGCAATACGGTTACACGAGGCTTCAATAATGTCTTTTCTGGAGCACTGCTCGTGCTCACGGACTACCGCTACGCTCGGGTACCATCAATCAGGCTTAACAATTACAACCTGCATCCGACCACGCCGCTGGATATCGAGCGTATCGAAGTCGTGCTGGGACCGGCTGCCGCACTTTACGGTCCCAACGCGAGCAGCGGGGTAATGCACATCATCACCTCGTCACCGATCGACAGACCAGGAACGAGCATGGCCTTATCGGGTGGTAACCAGAGCATGTTTCGGGGTATGTTCAGATATGCCAAGGCATTCAGTGAAAAGGCTGGGTTCAAGGTTTCTGGGCAGTATTTCCGCGGAAATGACTTTGAATACACGGATCCAGTGGAAGCTGTGGCTAGGGCTGCAGCGCCAGCGGGTTCTAAGATCGGTGTACGAGATTTCTTTTCGTCGCATTACGGGGGTGAGGCACGCCTCGATCTCCGCCCCTGGGACGACCCAAACGACAACATCATCATCACTGGTGGACTCAAAACCCTCGCCAGCTCAATCGAGCCGACAGGAATTGGTGCGGGTCAAGCAAAAAACTGGACCTATAAATCTCTTCAGGCCCGTATAAGTAAGAGTGGCCTATTCGTCCAAGCATTCCTGAACAACAGCAGTGCCGGGGACACCTATATGCTTCGCACCGGCAATCCAATCGTCGACAACTCTGTTACGTTCGCGACGCAAGGCCAATACAACTTCAGTATCGGTGAGCGGTTCAACGCCACTGCCGGTATCGATTACTCACTTGTGACCCCGAGAACCGGTGGCACAATCAACGGAATGAATGAAGACAACGACGTAACGAAGTTGTTTGGTGCGTATGTGCAGACTACCACCAAGTTGACCGACCAAATTGACTTCGTGGCAGCGATCCGGAGGGATACTCACAATTGGCTTGAAGATGCGTTCGTCTCACCGCGTCTCGGATTCGTTCTGACACCGGAAGAGGGTCATGCGTTTAGAGCCACTTACAACCGGTCTTTCAGTACACCGACCAGCAACAACCTCTTCCTCGATATCCTTGCTGGCCGGACCATGATCACACCGACTGTGGGCTATAACGTCCGGGCATCCGGTATTCCAACGACCGGATTCACGTTCAATAATACCTGCGCGGGTGGACTCCGCGGCTTCTGCATGTACTCACCCTTTGCCCCGGGGACGCAGCTGCCGGCCAACGGCGCTGCGCTGTGGGACAACCTCTTGGTGCCGTTCATGCTGCAGAACGCAACATTAGCGGCGACGCTGCCTCTGTTGGGTCTAAATGCAGCATCGTTTGCTGCGATCGTAGGAAACCCTCAGCCAGGTGAACTCACCTCAACGATGCTGGAGTTTAGTCAGGCAGGAGGGGCACCATTTATCCCTTCCGCCGGCCCCAATGGAGTGAACCGTTTACAAGCAATGGCTAAGCAAACGTGGGAGCTCGGATACACGGGCTTGATTGGTGACAAGGTCCGGTTCGACGTCTCCGCTTATACCGATCGATATAGGAATTTCATCGGGCCACTAAAGACCCTGACACCAAATGTCTTCCTCGATGGAAACTCAGTCGCGACCTATTTGGTCACACGCCTAGCTGCGGTGGGTATTCCTCTGTCAGTGGCGCAACAGATTGCCGCCGCAGTCGCACCGACGCTGGCCAGTGTGCCGCTCGGGACGATCGTACCTGATCAACGCTCTAATTCAGACCTAATGCTGAGTGCACGGAATTATGGGAAATTCAGCATTATGGGCATGGACTTAGGTATCGAAGCTCACGTGACTGATCAAGTTACGCTGTCCGGATCGTATTCATATGTGAGTGACGAATGCTACGATGCCAACGGCGACGGTAGTTGCCTGGGCGCTGAGGATATCGCCCTCAACGCTCCGACGGCCAAGGGCGCGATCGGACTCGACGTGGATAACAAAGTTTCAGGTCTATTCTACGGTGCTCGCCTCAGAATGAGCGCCGGATTCCCTGTGAATTCAGGTGTATACAGGGACGTCCTCGAGGCAGTTAACGTTGTCGATATGAACGCTGGCTATCGCCTACCAGGAACGGGAACCACGATATCTACTACCATCAACAACGTCTTCAATAACAAGCACAAAGAGTTTGTTGGCGTTCCTGATATGGGACTGCTTGCACTTCTGCAAGTGCAGTTCGAGTTCTAGGCTAGAGCGCGCCACGTATAGGTGCAGAAAAAAGGACCCTGGGCAGTGGATATTCGCTGCCCAGGGTCCTTTTTCATGTTCTAAAAATTTATCTAGTTCGGATCCTCGCCTTCTTCCTTTTCTGGGCGCTCCCAAAAACCCTCGGTACCGGTTGCGTTCCTCGCAACCGAACCATGGAATAGAGACGCGTTGAAAAGAACGCGGAATGTACCGCGCGGCTGCCCACGCCACTGGGGTCTGAATCCAAGAAGAATGACATGCCCATCACCATGGTGCACATCGACAGCAGCGGCTTGACCCTGAAGGTGTTCTTCCCCTAAGAGGTAACCAGAGAGCAGAGGTGATCCTTCTTGAGCATACGCTGCGATTACAGATCCCTCGAAGCCTTCTTTCGTAGTAAAAACAGGGCTTCGGTCGAAGAAGATTTTCCCTAGCTCAGGCATCCCGGCCATGACCGGGTGCCCGGCATCGACACGGACCTCGAAAATCGAACCCGAGGAGAAAAATTCACTGCGAGCGAGGCCACGTGTGACGTTCGATACCGGAAGATATAGCTCATCGATACACAGGTCACTCGATGCGTTCATACACACTAGTGTGCCTCCAGCACGCACAAACTCATCCAATGCTCGTACTCCCTGCTGGCCGAGTCCACCCTCATATCTAGGCGGTACGGAGCCAACGCCAAAACCGTTCATTAGGCTTCCGGAACCCTCTGACGGAAGAACAATGACGTCATAGCGGTCACGGAGATCTCCGGCATGTACGTCTGCAGTCCTCAAGTTCGAGAACGAGAAACCGTGCTCCTCAAGTAGCCAACGAGTCCACCCCTCATCCATACTTGGATTCCAGGGCCGGTAGATACCGAGAGCGGGACGAGAAAGATCTGCTCCGTCCGTCGGTCCTCTTGTTGCCTGAAGGGCATAATCTTCTATCAATCCATCAACTGCTGTGCCTCCAAGTCCGGTCACGATGTATTCACCGTTTCCGTATCGCACCATGGCCCCCATATCCCACGCCCGGTTCAATGCACGAAACGAATTATTCTGCACAGGATTAAGCCGGAGTCCTGGACCCGAACCTGTGAGTCGACCCGGAATTGGCTCAACCGCTCGGGCAACCGGATGGGAATCAAATCCGACACCTGAAACAGCGTCGAAGGGTGAAGCATCGTCGATCTCTTCTTCCCAGGCTAAGGCCTCGGTTTCAAGTTCCTGCATAGCCGAAAGGATCTCAGGGGTAAGAGGCTGGGTTACTTCAATGACATTTACATCCATTTGGTAAGAAAGCGTCCACCCGGCTGCATCATATGGTTGCTCTGGAGGACCGTCGGGATACTCCCTCAGATCCGGATACTCTTGTACAGAAAGAACCTGCCGAGCGAGTTCTCCAAATTCCTGGTCTAGAGGTAGTACCCAAGTCCCAGCATGTTGGGTTAATCCTTCATGGGTGACATCCTGATTCAGTTGGTAAATCCTTAGTCCATTGAAAGCGAGTCGACGTAGTAGCTCAACAGGCGCAACAGGATCAGGCTGGTCTTGCGGAATGAAATAGGCATATGGGGCCGAAGTTTCATACTTCCGGATCACATTGCGGCCTGATTGATAACGGTTATACAGAAGGTCTTCCTTGTACTTTGCCGCATAGTCAAGCACGGCGAGAGATCCAACCCTCATATAGTCCACAGCATCAGACAGCCTCCACCAGCCTCCCTTCCATGGACTGGGGTAAAGTGATTCTACACGCAGGTCACGTCGGGCGGGCGGGAAATCGGAGAGAGTGTAAAAGTGTGGCGTTGCGTAGCGGTACAGCGCCGTTTCAGTCCAGAATGCTGCCTGATTCTGCATCATCGGTAAGTAGTCGACATAGCCCGGATACCAAGCATCGAAACCTGTACCCATATGCACGGCCCCCGGCATCCCTCGGGACTCAAGCATCTGTGCGATCGTCATCCCGATTGTGTTCACAGTGCGTGCCATAATGGGAGGCGTGAACGATGCGATCGGCTCTGCGAACGGTGGCAACCAGATCCGCGTTGGGAATGGAGAGCTTTGATGATGGACGTAGATAATTTGTGGATCCCATTCCTGCCACGTACGAGCCAGGACTCGCGACTCGATCATGTTAAGCATATATGCGTCGCGGTTGTTATCGTGTCCTATGTACTTCTGGTAGAGCCAGGGCATCGAAGAAACTTCATAGGGTGTACCGATGTTGGAGCTATACCAGTCCGCAATCATGGTCTGACCATCGGGATTCAGTGATGGCCATAAAATGGTGATCACATTTTGCCGGATCGCTGAAATACGTGGGCTTTCATCGGCCACAAGCTCATACGCGAGCTGTATCGTGTGCTGTGCCCCAGCAACCTCCGAGGCATGCAGGCCACCATTGACGTCGACGATCGCCTTGCCCTCTAGCGAAAGTGATTGAGCCTCTGAGTCTGAAAGCTCCGCCGGGTGCGCGAGCTTGTCTGCAATATCCCGGTATTGCTCTACTGATGAGAGGTTTTCTGGTGACGAAATCAAAGCGATCCACCAGTCACGACCCTCAGATGTCCTCCCTGTACGCATCATACTGATGCGGTCAGATGAAGCATCGAGTAACTGGAAGTACTCCACGGATTCTTCGTATGTCGCGAGATGGAAGTCCGCACCTGGTTCGAAGCCCAGCACAGAAGCAGGTGTCGGGATTTGTGCCGTGGCGGGTACCGAAACAAGAATTGCGGCCAGAACTAGTATCGTATTACGCACTTTGTAGTTGCTCACTTGAGAAACGTTGAGTCTAAGAAGCCCCGCCCGGTCCGCGGGGACTAGGAGGGGCTTCTGGTTACTAGCTGGTGAAGCTCTAGTGGTTAGGACTCCCAGAGGGGCCGCTACTCTGTTGAGCTTTCATAGCATCACGCTTAGCAACTTCGGCCTCATAATCCTCTTCACTGAGGTACGTGACATCAATCCAAGCGTGAGCCATTTCATCGACCGTGCGATCACCCCATCCGATCCACTGCGTATAGTCAGGATTATTCGGATTATCCTTTGTATTGTCGTGCCATGCAGTGACAATCAATGTTGTGCCTGCCGGCAGCAGTGGTGCCGCGTGGTCCGCGTATATGTAGTTGACGTGCCAATTCCACTGGAAGTTATCAACCCGACTGAGCACTTCGCTCCGCCCGTTTGGATACATGGCCTCAATCATCATGATCTTGCCACGCATATGCATATGTGGCTGAAAGTTCTCCAGCCTGGTCGGCCAACGAAGCCTGTGGAACTGCTGCGTGACCGCCATCTCGTCCGGAGAAATATCAAGTCCATTTCTACCTCGAGCGTCGAACATCCGGAGACGTGTGCGATTCTTGGGCTCGTCACCGACATCGTAGAACCATACTCCCAGTTCAACTTGAGCGTCTTCCACAAGATTTCCCATCGCATGGAGGTGAATCTCCCAACGAATCTGGGACCCCGGAAGCATCAATTTTCCAGCACCATCAGGGAAGATTTCACCATCCTTCCCCACTGCCCATTCCATGAAGAGTCCAGCACCACCCATGGAGCCACCACGATCGCTCGTGATCACCGGCCCAACACTATACTCGCTATTTTCCTCATCCTGCATTAAGAACGCGAGCACGTGGTGAGTGATGGTCTTCGTGTCTTTACCAATCGGGCGAATCTCAATCGCCTTGACCCAGCGTGGCTCAGTCACACCAGTAGGAGTTACCGGTCGGAACCATTTATCTTGTGTCACTGCTTCGAGTGTGTACGACTCTGATTTCACGATCATATCAGGCTCACCGAATTCACCGGACAACTTAAAGCCATCGGGATCACGAAAATCCAACGGAGCCGGAAGATCACCCTCATCCCCGAATGGTGTGCCATTGTCTACCCAAGAGACGATCTTCTCGATTTCCTCGTCGGTCAGTGACCGGTCATTCTTAAACTCCTGGATACCGACGGTACGATCTAGGTGCCAAGGAGGCATGACACGATTTTCAACCTTGGTGCGGATCCTCCGCGCGTACCGACGAGCTTCGTCATAGTTCGTCAGCTGAATCGGTGCTATTGAACCTTCCATGTGGCACTGCTGGCAATTTTCCTGAATAATCGGTGCCACATCTCTGGCATAGGTCACCTCCTGCGACGAAGCATCTCCGGCTACTACAGCCAGGACTGCGACCGATAATAGCACAGCGCTCCCTAACTGGGCCTGATCTAACATACATCCTCGCATGAGGTGCTCCTTATCCTAGTCTAATTGACAGCAATTCTTACAAATCCATTGGTCCAACAACACTGCGAGTGACCTGCACCGGAGACCCCAGAGGAGTCGTTGGCACGCACTCGAACAATATACTCTCCCGGCTCTGTAAACGTAGCCATCGTGGCCATCGAGCCGCCTTTGACATCAATACGACCTGATTTTTCACTAAATGTGACGTCACCTGGTCCACTGTGCTTAAACCAGGTCAGCGTAACCGGAGTCACACGCCCGCCACCGTAGGCACTCCCTCCTCCATAGCCGTCATCCCGAGCCCATACCGTTAATTCAGTCTCTGTCCATGCTTTGGTATGAACGGGGTCCATCTTCAAGCCTCCGGGCCCAGCTATCCATGGGCCCGACTCAGCTGTAGCAAGTTCTGGAGCCATGTTACCTGATGCCTCACCCAGAAGCGCATCGATTGCCCAATCGGATTTGAGATTGGCTGGAATCATGAACGTCTTTCCACGGTTCTTGAGCGTCCACGCGACGGGGCCAGTGTAGTCCCCCGGAATGATGATCCCGAAGACTCCCCAGTGACGATTCCCATCAAATCGTGTCGGCTGTCCACCATCAAACTGAGCAGGCTCAATAAAATTGTCTGACCCGAGAGGTATCTCGAGAACTTCCTCTCGGTTCCGGTTGTAGTAACCAAATGAGAGCGTCTTAGTCCCATCAGGATTCAGGTACCAGCCCTCGAACGCTGGTGTAACAGTCTGCCCACGAGCTGCGACATACCCAAGAGGGGTCTGAGCGATTACTGGGACGATGCTAACAGCAACCATCGCCACCGCCCCAATTACGAGCAGCAACTTATTGCGCATCATGCCTCCTATAACTTCCAAACATATTAGCTATCCTACTGTATTACCCTCAGGCGCAAACTTGGTGCGTGATTCAAGCACGCACAACGCTATAGTTTAGTTAAGAGCACAACTTAAGAGGGTTTTCATTCGAACAAGTCGGATCATGAGGGCAAGAATGGGGCGAATGCATGCCCATGCTCTCAGCATAGACATATTGCCGTGACGGAGTGGCAACCGGGAAGTATCTTGGCCCGCTTATCAACCAGAAGAAGGAGACCTCCTGGGAACCCCAATTAGGATCGCACAGCTGGGATTGATGCTTAAAGGCCTTCCGTGGGGAACCAAATGGGGAGGGCTGAAAGATTAGTCGGACCACCGATGTCACCGTGGTAGGTGCTGGAATTGTGGGAGCCTCTTGTGCCTGGCATCTCGCGTCTCGGAACCTGAACGTCGTAGTGCTCGAGCGAGATATCGCACCAGCTATGGGTTCAACAGGCAAGAGCGCCGCAGGCGTCAGGGTTCAATTCACGACGCCCGCTAATATCCAACTTTCAATGTACTCGCTCCCGATTTATCGAGAGTTCGCTGATCGGTACGGGTACGATATCGGATATCGGGATATTGGATATCTCCTACTCGTCCCGGATGATAGGTGGGACGAGCACATGGAATCTGTTGCGTTACAGCAGAGTTTGGGGGCTCCCGTTGAGGTTCTTGATCCAATAGAGGCTCAAGACTACGTGTCATTCGATTCCGATGGACTCAAGGGTGCAACGTACGGCCCATGGGATGGCATAATCGATCCCCACATGGCTACAAACGCCTGGGTTGCAATGGGTAAGACTCTGGGTGTCGAATACCGTTTCAATACCCCTGTCACTGAGATTGAGCGTCTCACGAAAGGCTGGATGATCCATAGTGGCAACAACACCTTCCATTGCGAGCATATCGTGAACGCCACGGGCGCATGGTCTGAGAACGTTGGTAGGCTCGCTGGTCTTGAAGTTCCCGTAGGCCCGAAACGCATACAGATTTTCTTGAGTGCTCCTATCACGGATTCACGTACTTACCCGCTCACGATCGATCTTGCTACAGGAGTATATCTCCGTAGCGAAGGAGACCGAGTTTTGTTCGGCCTTGATGATCTTGATCAAGACTTTGGCTTCAGCGAAGGGATGGACTGGGACTGGATGGAGCATGTCCTTCTGACCGGAGTAGATCGCTTCCCGTGGTGGAGTGACTTAGGAATCGACCGCAAGGGCAGCTGGTGGGGATACTACGCGGTAAGTCCAGATAACAGCCCTGTCATAGGGATTAACCCTGGAGATTCAAAGTGGGTAGACGCCTGTGGGTTCTCGGGGCACGGGATCATGCACGCACCCGCAACCGGCCTAGCCGTCTCCGAGCTCATTGCCGACGGTCACGCACATACGCTGGAAATGAATGGATTCCGGCACGACCGTTTCGATGAAAATCTGGCAGTTGAAGGAAATATTTTTTAGGCTCGGCTGGCCCAGGATTTGTCTCTAGCTATCGATCTGACGCTGCTATAGCTGCCAGAATGGCTGCAACCGTAACATCTGCACGGAACTCTATCAGCCTTCTCCCATGCTCCAGAGTCTTATCGACCGGTAAGAGATTGATGTTGTTAATCGAAGCCTTGTCCGCAGCAATGCGCTGCTCAAGTCTCACATGCTGAGGGTTGTCATTCATGATGATCGAAGTGATGTAGTAGTCATCGTGAAGGCCCTCTAAACGAGGATCCTCATCTATTCCGAGTACATTTTTCTGGTACTCGACCACATCATCGTAGTTGTAATACTCGGGGATGTGGGCGATCACGATATCCTGGCCGGCCCAAGCCTCGGATAACTCTTCTGCAACAGTAGCCATCCCCCGCTGGTTACCTCCGCTATCTCCAATTAGGAAGATACTTCTGAAACCCTGTGTTCTTAGGCTGGTCGCCATATCACGGAGTACTGCCTGAAAAGTCTCCTGCGAGAGGCGGATACCACCCGGTGTGCCAGCCCGTTCAGGGTTCCCAGGCTCTATTGTTACGATCGGCGCAACCAACGCATTTCCGAGTTTTCTGGCGATGGCATCACCCATCACCGCAAGCACATGGTTATGCTTCCCCGTTGTTAGGTACGGACCATTCTCCTCGATACCGCCAGTCAAGATCAGCGCGGTCGTCTTTCCTTCTTCAAGAGCGTCGCGCACTTCAAGCATCGTAAGCTCTTCAATCCAGACATTGTCGAGTGCCTCGATTGGGCGCGGAAAAGTCATCATGTCCTTTGCCGGAGACTCCTGTGCACCCACCTGTGTGATCACCAGAACATACGAGAGCATTACAGGCACTGAAGCACGGAAGAATGTCTTCACGGTCTTTCCCTCCCCGATATGGCTCGGACCACCTCAATTGTGCTTCCTTCCATGCACGAGCTGGTCTCTAAATAGACTCCCTCTATAGTAACCTGATCCCCAGCACCGAGGCTGCCGAGTTCCCCGGTCAGAGCATAAAGTAGTTCATCTTCATCCCGAAATGTCAGACACGCCTCAAGCTCGTCAGTAATCTGACCCTCTCTTCGGACCAAGCCTTCCTCATTTGTTACATGGAATGGATTCGAGAGTCCGATTGGGCTAAAAACCCCATTGAGTGCAATCACATAGAGTGGCCGATCCCACGATGCCGATTCCGGGATCCTGATCTCCCCCGACATATCACCCCACTCTCCCTGAGCACCCTCGGCGAGTGTCTCAAAACCGGCATGGATTGCACCCACTGCTAGATGGATGCGCGCAGCAAGAGGTAAATTTTCTGAAGAGATTTCGACACTCGTCCCCGGTGGGCCACTGAGTGGGACCACGCTCTGTAGCTGCCTCAGGGAATCCGGATTGACGAACCTTTGGGCAACACCGAAATCCGCTCCAATTATAAATAGGCTAAGTACCCCGACGAGCGAGGTCGCCTGGCGGTAAAAGCCTGGATTAAGTATCGACATTGATTCCTCCTTCGGCCGGCGATTCTATTCCTGAAATGAACGACTACCGTTCAACCTTTCGCAACGGCATAAGGAATCTTTGACGCTCCCATGCCAATGCGCCAGCTTCACCTCCCTTCAATGCTATCCCGGCAGAGCTCCACAAGTATGACACCTACCATAGCAAACGAAGATGTCCTAACCCGGAGAAATTTCTTAGCGGCGGGTATTCCGATGCTTTGGTCTCCATTAGTTGAGGCAATTTCCCGGACCCAGATTCTCTCTCCACAGCAAAAAGATCCGCGTCTGACCGCTCGTCCGGGACGGCCTACCATCCCTGCACCCAGAGGAGCAGTGACAGTGGAAACCGACAAGGGCCGGGGTGGAATACTCTATGTACCCGACCAGTACCAACCAACCCGTCCTGCCCCACTTATCGTTGCTTTGCACGGAGGGGGTGGTCGAGCAAGATCCTGGGAGAGACTCTACGAACCGTGTGAGAAACATGGTATTGTGCTGCTAGCACCTGAATCGAGAGGCCGAACATGGGACGCAATCCAAGGCATGTTCGGTTCTGACGTCATTTTCCTCGACTCAGCCCTTCAGTACGTGTTCTCACGATGCGCCATCGATCCTGAGAAGATAGCGCTCGCTGGATTCTCAGACGGAGCTTCGTATGCCCTATCTCTCGGACCATCGAATGGTGACCTATTTACCCGATTAATCGGGTTCTCGCCTGGATTCTCTTACCCAGAGGACCCAATTATCGGACGTCCAAAGATTTTCATATCCCACGGCACCGAGGATCGAGTGTTGCCAGTAGCACTAAGCAGAGACGGGATTGCGCCGATGTTCGATATGGACGGCTACACCATCCACTACGAAGAATTCACTGGAGGGCATGAGATGCCCCCAGAGGTTGTGGCCAAAGCTCTAGATTGGTTCCTAGAATCCGAGCCCTAAATCTTTGCCAAAGCCTCTCCCATGTTGTCGAGCGCCTTCCTTATCAATCTCCTCGAAGTAGCGAGGTTCATGCGCATGTGGTCAGCCCCACCAGTTCCGTAACTCAAGCCAGGGTTCAGGAAAACCCGCGCGTTCTCAGCGAACCAGCGCTGAATTATGTTTTCAGGAGCAACTGTGTTACCCGAGGCCCTGCTCTCCTTGGCAGCAGTCTCTTTTGCGCCGATTCGGTTCACGACTTGGCCCACATCAAGCCAGGCGAGATATGTCCCCTGAGCCTTCGTGTAGTCTAGGAGAGGGATGTTTTCTTGAATGTAGCTCTCTGCGAAATCATGGTTCCCATCTATGTAGACTAATAGTTCATCAAGCCAATCTTCTCCTTCAGTGAGCGCAGCAAGGTTAGCTACCATGCCCAAGGTACTCAGATCGGCCCTGGTGTTGGCCCGCACACGGGCAAGATAGTCAGGGTTGGTAGAGAAGTACCAAGCAACCTTCATAGCAGCCAGACTGAAAGACTTACTCGCAGCCTTAAAGGTCAGGCTGTTATCAACGATCTCCTTGTTCGGAAGGGTAGCGAATGGCGTGTACTTATTCCCTTTAGTCACGAAGTCGCAATGTATTTCATCAGCTAGTAAGACAACCCGATGTTCTAGGCAGATCTCTCCCATCCGCGTCAGGTCTTCCGGAGACCAACAGTTTCCAGTCGGGTTCTGTGGATTACACAGGATGAAGACATTGGCTGTCCTGGCTCGCTGCTCAAAATCTTCGAAATCGATTGAGTAACGTCCATTGACCAGTTTCATCGGACTATCTGATGCGACCGTTCTCGTGAACCGAAGGTCAGAGTAGAAGCCATTATACGTCGGTGTCGTCAGAAGGACTCTCGACCCAGGGGGCGCAAACGTATGCAGCGCTGCAATCAGACCTGGGTGGACACCTGTAGTGAGAACTACTGTGCTGGGATCGATATCGAGCCCATATCGGCGACTATTCCAGTCCACGATGGCTTGTACATAGGACGAGGGCCTTCTCAGATAACCCCAGTTCTCATGCTCACAGCGTTCAGCAAGAGCCTTGGTAATACACTGGGGTGCTTGGAAATCCATGTCCGCGATACCCATGCCGACCTCGATCTCCTCACCATATGTCGCAATTGCACTATCCCATTTAATGCTATCGGTATCGACACGGTTGTAGACCTCATCAAAATCGTACACCTGCCGGCCTGAAGCTGCAGACTCGACAAGACCAATCTCCTCAGCAAACGCAGTCCGTGTTCCAACTGCCCCGAGAACTGCCGTCATCCCAGCATTCTTTAAGAATGCCCGGCGATTGAGCCCATTTTCTTGCTGCATGCTCACGACCTCCTGGTCCGAATAGCTTTAATGCACTGCCCTTAAGGCCTTATTGGCGGCAGAGCGGCATGGTCTCTTTAGCGATGCAACATGTGGACTTCTGAGCGGTACTGCCAGATCGGGAGAAGCATGACAGGGTCACAACAAACAGGATCGGCTCAGATAGTCACCGCGCCGTTCGCTGCAGACGAGACCAACCGAGCGTACTTCGATAGGGCCCCATCAGGTATCAGACTCGAAGGCGGTGACCATGCCATAACTCGCGACTTAATCTCATCAGGGCTCATGTCGACCGAAACAGTGCGTTCCTCTAGGTCGAAAGTCACGATGTCTCCATCTTGTAGCGCAGCAATCGGGCCACCCTCGACTGCCTCTGGTGCAACATGTCCAGCCATCAAGCCGTGTGTAGCTCCCGAGAACCGCCCGTCTGTGAGGAGTGCGACCTTGGAGCCCAAGCCTGAACCCGCTAGCGCAGCTGTGACTGCAAGCATCTCCCTCATTCCGGGCCCGCCACGCGGCCCCTCTCCTCGAATCACGACTACATCACCCGGAACGATTGTTCCGCCTTGTACCGCCGTCATCGCGTCCTCTTCACTTTCAAAGACACGG
>Ga0257109_1000024_pt1 | contig 35214 bp, 35 predicted proteins | sample LP_taG_8_FD_191566 | JGI IMG/M metagenome (GOLD analysis project Ga0257109, IMG submission 191566) | Marine microbial communities from Northeast Subartic Pacific Ocean, Canada - LP_J_2011_P26_2000m | ecosystem: Environmental > Aquatic > Marine > Oceanic | place: Canada: Northeast Subartic... | reverse complement strand
GTGCGGCGGCACCCGGGTCCTCCTGCGTGGAATCGACCACCTGTGGGCCTTCCTCGTCGGACGGGCGGTCTGCCGGAGCTGACTGGCCCTCCGGGGCGGCTTGATCCGGGTCCCCGTCCGACCGGGCCTCCTGTGGTTCGACGGCCTCAGCTACCCCGTCGGTGGCGCCCGAGCCGAAGCTGCGCGCCAGTCCGGCCAGGCCGTCCGAGATGTCGACGGGAGGGGAACCGTCCAGCTCGTCGAGGAGCCGACTGGTGCGACGACGGTTCCTGGACTCGGAGGAATCTGCCGAAGCCGGCAGCCGGTCCACGAGCACCTTCAGGAGGCTGACCAGGTCTCCGGCATCCAGGGCCCGCGCATCGGGACTGGTCGAGCGACTGGCCGTGCTGAAACCGGCCAGGACCGGTCGTCCCAGCTGGTCGACGAGGACCACGGGTAGCGAGATGGATCCATGCACGATGCCTGCGCGGTGGACCTCGGCCACGGTCCTGGAGAGCGACGCTCCCAGCACGCAGACCGCACGGGAGCCCAGTGGTGGTCGGTCCGGTAGTGGCACGAGGCTGTCGGTGGAGGTCACGGGTCCGGCCCCCGAGCCTGAGCGTCCGGCCTCCGAGAGCGGCACCACGCCCGGCATCTGGATGGCCGCCAGGATCGCCGCCTCGACGTCTCCGGATTCGCTCATGGTTCGTCGTCGCTGGTCGTACCGAGGGACCCGGCGATCACGGCCACCTCGTTCTGGTTCTGCGTACGCGATGGCAGCCGGTCCAGCACGGTGAGTACCCGGTCCGCCAGGTGGGCGGCCGTATCGGAACCGTCGAGCGTGCCTGGCAGATCCAGAACGAGGTCCCCGGACTGCACCGCCTGCCCACGTCGGGCAGCGCGCCCGGCCCGTCGGGAAGCGAGGCGGCCGACTGCCGGGGATGAGGTGAGGGGCAGCTCCATGACCCTTTCGGCCGGTAGCCCCGAGTCGGCGAGGTTGGCCCTCACACGTGCAAGGGAGCGGACGGAGTCACTGCCGGCGCGTCCGACCACGAGGACCAGGTCGGCCATTCCGAAGACGATGCGGGCAGGCTCACCGGGCGTCGTGGGTCCCACGGGCTGGTGGGTCGGCGCCAGGTCCACGTACGGGTCGACGTCCACGATGGTCGCCAGATGGTGGTCGCGGAGGTTCCCGAGGGCTGCCTCGAGGCTGGGGCCACCAATGGTCGGCCAGTCCCGACGTTGCCTGATGCCCGGGAGGAGCCGGTGGCGATGACCGGCGGGGACGAACGTCAGCGCACGAAGTTCCGAATCCACGGGGTCACCGTTGCGGTGGGCCCGGGCTGCAGCCTGCAGGTCGACCTGGGAGTCGGTGATCCCGTGCATGTGGGCCTGGTCGGCTTCGAGGCAGGCATCGACCAGGAGTACCGAGGAGTACATCCGCGGGTCATCGGCCAGGGCTGCGGCCAGGAGCCGTGCGACCGTGGATGCCCCGGTTCCTCCCGGGCCGGTCACCGCCACCATCCGACCCGTCCAGCCGGCAGGACCGTCCTCGGCACGTAGGCCCAGGCGGAGCTCGTCGATACGCCCGATCGGCGTGGCGTGTCGCTCCAGCATCCCGTCCAGGTCCTGGAGGCTCGGAGGGTCGACCATGTGGGACGTCGCTCCGAGGGAGGCGAGTCGGCCGGGGTCGTCGGCCCCGCCCACGACGATCACGGGGCAGCCGGCCGCTGAAGCCCTCCGTACCAGCTCGCGGTCGAGGCCTACGGTCCTGTGGTCCACCAGTACGGCGGAGAACGGTCGACCCGTGCCGAGACGGGTTGCGAGGTCCACCGATCCCGTGCAGCGGATGAACTCGTCGTCGGCGCTGCGACGCCCGACCAGCCGGGCCACCGCCTCGAGCCAGGCCGGTTCGCCGGATGCCAGGCCCAGGAGGACGTAGCGGAGGCTGGACACGATGGCGACCATACAGCCGACTGCTGTCGACCCTCCAGCGTCCGGAAGGGGGGATCGGGGGATCACCCGGGGTATCGAAAGTCATGTAGAATCACCGGGATGGATGCAGAGGTGGAGAGTGCTGACGGCCTGGACTGGACCTGGATGAGCACCGATGCGGTCGCCCACCGTCTCGGCGTGGCGACCAAGACCGTCTACCGCCTGATCGATGGTGGAAAGCTTCGGGCCTTCCGGATCGGGCGGGTCATACGGCTGAAGTCGGTCGACGTGGACGCCTACGAGGCCTCCTGCGAGATCTCGCCCGGGACCCTGGGACATCTCCACGGGCCCTGAAACGCCGTAGTTCCTGACTGTTCCCGGCGTCCGGGAATTACACCTACGGCGGTAGGGTAAATCCCGGTCAGCGGGCAGCGCCCGCGAGCCTCAACCGCCCGTCCCTCCGAAATGTCCGGCACCCCATGATGGGTAGTCGGCGAGGTATCGCCCTGAAAGCCTTCACCGCTGACGTCTCGGCCGGACTGCCCGGACCGGAATGGCTTTCCGAGATTCGTCGGAAGGCCTTCGAGGGCCTTGAGGACGTCGATCCCCCCAGCCCCGACGAGGAGGTCTGGCGGTACTCCAGGATCGCCGACCTGGACCTCGACGGCTTCGCACCCCTGAAGCGACAGCGCGCCTCCAACTCTGTGGTCGAACGCGACCTGTCGGCCTTCGGCGAGATGGCCGGTGTCGTCGTGATCAGGAACGGCTGGGTGGTCGAGAACACGCTTGAGGCACGACTGGCCGAGGCCGGCATGACGATCGGGCCGATCGCCGACCTGGATGACGGATCCGACCACCTCGGTTCGGCGATCGACTTCCCGGTCGACCTGTTCGGCCACCTGAACCGGGCCTACGGGCCGGAACCGGTGGCGATCGTGGTGCCCGACGGCCTCCAGGTCGACGCCCCTGTGGTCGTAGTGGTCCTGACCGATGCGAAAGCCTCGGCGCTGTTCCCCCGGGTGATCGTGAGGTGCGGTGCCGCAGCCTCCCTGACCGTGGTCGAACTGCATACCTCCACCGACGTGGCATCGCTGGTGGTCCCGGTGCTGGAGGCCACCGTCGACCGGGACGGCCACCTTCGACACGCCCTCGTCCAGGAGATGGGCCCAAGGATCTGGCAACTGGCACACCAGGCCTTCAAGGTCGGGCAGTCGGGCACCGTGGAGGCCTTCACGGCCGGCCTCGGGGGCGACTACGCCCGTACCCGGATCGACTGTCGCCTGGTCGGACGCGGGGCCGAGGGACGTCTGGCTACCGCCTACTACGGCGAGGGCGACCAGACCTTGGATTTCAGGACCTTCCAGGAGCATGCGGCTCCCGACACGACCAGCGAGCTCCTGTTCAAGGGCGCACTGGACGGGTCCTCCCACTCGATCTACTCGGGTCTCATCCGGGTCCGCCCGGAGGCGGTCCGCACCAGGGCGAACCAGACCAACCGGAACATCAAGCTCTCTCCGGACGCCTGGGCCGAGACCGTGCCCAACCTGGAGATCGAGACCGACGACGTCGTCTGCAGCCATGCATCGACGGTCTCGCCGGTCGACGAGGACCAGCGCTTCTTCCTCGAGAGCCGGGGCGTGCCCACGCGGATGGCCGAACGGCTCCTGCTGGAGGGGTTCTTCCAGGACGTGGCCGATGCTGCACCGGTCCCCGCTGTGGCCGAGATCCTGCAGGAGGCCCTGGCCGAGCGACTCGACCGTCGAACCGGCTCCAGCTCCTCGCAGGCCGACAGCGATTCGACGGGTATCGGCGCGGCCGCTGCGGATGAAGATGCTGCCACAGCCGGTGGGGACGCCCAGTGAGCGGCGTCCGGGTCTGTGGCTGGTCCGAACTGGCCGATGGTTCTCCCCGTCGGGTCGTCGTTGACGGTCGGGCCGTGGCGTTGGTGCGCATAGGCGACCAGGTGCACGGCATCGACGACATCTGCAGCCACGCCGAGGTCTCGTTGTCAGAGGGCGAGGTGGACCGCGAGGAGTGCGCCCTGGAGTGCTGGAAGCACGGAAGCCTGTTCGACCTGCGGACGGGTGAGGCCCTCACCCTGCCGGCCGTGAGGCCGGTGGCCGTGCACGCTGTGACCGTCGAGGGTGACGACGTCCTGGTGGAGCTCTCCGGGGGACGTTCCCGATGACCGGATCCGAGGGGAACAGCGTGCTTCGCATCGAGGGCCTGACAGCCAGCGTCGGCGGAATCGACATCCTGCATGGGATCGACCTGGAGATCCGACCGGGCGAGGTGCACGCCATCATGGGGCCCAACGGGTCGGGCAAGTCGACCCTGGCACACGTGCTGATGGGCCGCCATGGCTACGAGGTGACCGGGGGTTCGGTCACCCTGGACGGTGTCGACCTGCTGGCGCTGCCCACCTGGGAGAGAGCCCGGGCAGGTTTGTTCCTGGCCCTCCAGCACCCGACGGAGGTACCCGGCGTGAGCCTGGAGTCGGTGGTCGCCGAGGCGGCCCGCGCCGACGGACGCAGCACCGAGGGGATCTACGAGCTGCTGGTCACCGAGGCGGCTCGCATCGGATTCGACGAACGCTTCCTGGCCCGGGCACTGAACGTGGACCTCTCCGGCGGCGAGAAGAAGCGGAACGAGACCCTCATGCTCAGCTCGCTGAAGAGGCGCTACGCCGTCCTGGACGAGATCGACTCGGGCCTGGACGTGGACGCACTCGCCGCCGTGGCGCGCCGCATCCAGGCGGCCACCGAGGAGGATGGCCTGGGGGTACTGGCCATCACCCACTTCGGGCGGTTCCTGGAGGTGCTGGAACCCGACAGGGTGCACGTGCTGGCCCGGGGACGTATCCAGGTCGTGGGCGGCCCCGAGTTGGCTGAGCGCCTCGAGGCTGAGGGCTATGTCAGGGTGCTGGCCGAGGCGGGGGAATCGGTGGCACTGCCCACCGGGGTGACCCATCCCGAGGACCACGAGGCGGGTTTCGGCGAGGACCCGTTTGCCGACCCGCTGGACAGCTGAACGGGTCGGATCTCCGGGACCGGGCTTCGGTACTGAACGACCTGACCCTCCAGACCTACAGTCAGGTCATGGCCGACCGCACGCCTCCCGCTGATGACGAGCCTTCGGGGCTGGCATCCCGGCTTCCGGTCGACCGCACCCTTCTGACCCCCGGGGAGCGCGCTTCCCTGGCGGCTCGCCTTCCAGCGTGGGAGATCGACGGGGACCACCTCCATCGGACGTTCGGGTTCGTCGACTTCTCCGAGGCCTGGGCCTTCATGGGTCGGGTGGCGGTTGTCGCCGAAGCCCTCCAGCACCACCCTGACTGGTCAAACTCGTGGAATCAGGTGGAGATCGCCGTCACCACCCACAGCGCCGGGGGTCTCACCGGGCTGGATGTCACGTTCGCCGAGGCGGTGGACGGCCTGGCCTGACTCGGGGTCCGTAGGCCGCCCGCCGAGGTTCAGGTGCCTGTCTGGTCCAGCACCTGGTCGAGGGTGTTCCAACCCAGGGTGGCGCACTTGATGCGCACCGGGAACTTCACCACACCCCGTAGGGCCTCGAGGTCGCCGAGTCCGGAGGCCCCAGGTTGATCGTCAGTCGAGATGGGCTCGCCGTCCAGACCGTGCTCGTGGATCGACATCATCTCCTTGAACGACCGGAGTACCTCACGGGCACCGTCGGGGGTCCGTCCGAGGACCGCGGCGCTCATCATCGAGGCCGACGACTGGCTGATCGAGCACCCCTGCCCGCCGATGCGGATCTCGGCGATCACACCGTCCTCGACCAGTAGGTACACCTGGATCTCGTCACCGCAGAGCGGGTTGAACCCCTCGGCCATCATGGCCGGCGGGGTCTCCAGCACGCCACGGTTCCGGGGGCTCCGGTAGTGATCGAGGATGACCTCCCTGTAGAGGTCTTCGAGTCCGGCCATTTGTCTGGATGCTCCTGGGGTGGGGTGTGCGGATGCGGTGGTCTGGTCAGAAGGCGAAGAAGTCGCCGGCGGCAGCCAGGCCGTCGGCCAGGGCATCCACGTCGGACTCGTCGTTGTAGAGGTAGAGGGAGGCGCGGGCCGTGGCATTCACGCCCAGCACCTTCATGAGGGGCTTGGCGCAGTGGTGGCCGGCCCGGACGCAGATGCCGTGCTGGTCCAGCACCTGGCTGAGGTCGTGAGGGTGGATGCCCCGGTAGGCGAGTGAGAGGGTTCCGCCGCGGTTTTCGAGGTCATGTGGGCCATGGATGGCCAGGTCGTCGCCGAACCGCTCCGTGAGGGTCCGCATGGCGTAGGCGGTGAGGTCCAGCTCGTGCTGGCGGATGGCCTCCATGCCGATCGCATTCAGGTAGTCGACGGCGGCGTGCAGCCCGACGATCTCCGCGATCGGCTGGGTCCCAGCCTCGAACCGGGTGGGAACGTCGGCCGGTGTGAACCCCTCGAAGGTCACGTTCTGGATCATCGAGCCGCCACCCATGAACGGTGGCATGGCATCCAGGAGGTGGCGGCGCCCCCAGAGAAGTCCGATGCCGGTAGGGCCGCACATCTTGTGTCCTGTGAAGACCATGAAGTCACAGTCCCAGTCAGCCACGTTCGTCGGATAATGGGGGACCCACTGGCTTGCGTCCACCAGGCAGAGGGCGCCGACGGCGTGGGCTGCGTCGGCGATCCGGCGAACCGGTGGCAGGGTGCCGAGCACGTTGGAGGCGGCCGATACGGCTACGAGGCGCACGCCATCCAGGAGTTGGTCGAGATCGGTCAGGTCCAGACGGCCGTCGTCGTCCAGGGGGATCCAGCGGATCACGACACCGCGTTCGGCGGCCAACTGCTGCCACGGGACGATGTTGGCGTGGTGCTCGAGGGTCGTGAGGAGGATGACGTCGCCCTCGGAGAGGTTTGTCCTACCCCACGAATGGGCCACCAGGTTGATTGATTCGGTGGCGTTCTTGGTGAAGACGATCTCCTCGGCGGCGGAGGCACCCACGAACCCGGCGAGGGCGGCACGGGAGTCCTCGACCGCCGTGGTTGCCTTCTCGGCGATCAGGTATGCGCCGCGGTGGATGTTGGCGTTGATCTCCTCGTAGTACCTGTCGAGGGCGTCGAGGACCTGCCGGGGCTTCTGGGAGGTGGCACCGGAGTCCAGGTAGACGATGGGATGGCCGTTCACCTCGCGCCCCAGGAGGGGGAAGTCGGCCTTGACCGTGGTGACGTTCAGGGTGGCTGTGCTCATGGCGAATGCCGATTCAGTCCGTCGCGCTCGACCCGGTGGCCCTGAACGCCTCGTAGCCATCGCGTTCCAGCCGTTCGGCGATCTCCGGGCCACCGCTCTCCACGATCCGACCATCCATGAGGATGTGGACCACGTCGGGCCGCAGGTGGTCCAGCAGTCGCTGGTAGTGGGTGATGGCCAGCACCCCGAGGCCCGTGCGGTCACGCCGCACCTCGGCGACGCCTTCGGCGACCACCTTCAGGGCATCGATGTCGAGGCCCGAGTCGGTCTCGTCCAGGATGGCCATGTCAGGTTCCAGGATGGCCATCTGGAGGATCTCGTTGCGCTTCTTCTCGCCACCCGAGAAGCCCTCGTTGACGTGGCGGTCGGCGAACGCCGGGTCCATGCCGAGTCGGTCCATCCAGTCCATGATCGACAGCCGGAGCTCCAGGACCGAGAGGTCTATGCCCTTGCGGGCCGACAGGGACTGCCGGAGGAAGTTGATGACCGAGACGCCGGCGATCTCGAGCGGGTACTGGAAGGCAAGGAAGATCCCGGCCTTGCCGCGCACGTCTGGTGGCCAGTCGGTTATCTCGTCGCCCCGGAACCTGATGGAACCTGCGGTCACGACGTATTCGGGGCTTCCCAGCAGGACGGAGGCCAGCGTCGACTTCCCTGAGCCGTTCGGGCCCATGAGGGCGTGGACCTCGCCGTGGCCGACCACGAGGTCGACCCCCTTGAGGATCTCGATGCCGTCGGTGGTCGAGGCGTGGAGGCCTTCGACCTCGAACAGCGGGATCGCGTCGGCGTCGGTTGGCTCGGCCATGGGTCCAGTCTAGGGAGGCGCTGGGATTACCACTATGGCGATAGGAGTAATCCGATGTGGTCGGGCAGGCCCGATACGGGCACCCGGCTCTGCATCAGGGCGTGTCGACCAGGGAACGCTTCCAGTCCCTGAAGCGTCCATGCTCCACACCATCGGGCCCAGTGCCACCGCCCGAGCCATCCGCGTGCAGCCGGAACCGGTGGATCCGATCGAGGTCCTCGGAGTGGAGGGCCACGTAGAGGGCGTCGCCGCGGGCCGGACCGGCCCGCCACAGCAGCCACATGCCCAGACGTCGTTTGTAGGCGGTGCGGACCGGCACCCCATCCACGTCGGGAATGTCGTCTCCGGCCGTAAGGAGGGCCGCCGGCGCCTCGATCCAGGCCTCCGCCGGCACGTTGCGGTCCCTGATGGGGGTGGCGGGAAGCTCCGAGGTGTGGATGGGCGTCTCGTCGAAGGGGCGGAGGTCGGCGGGCAGGGACGGACCCGGTGAGGAGTTCACCAGCCTCTGGCCACCCACTCGTCAAGGCTGGGCCGTTCCGCCCCGATAGTGGTATCGGTGCCGTGGCCCGGCATCACAATGGTGCCCGGGTGGATGTCGGCGAACAGCCGCCGATCGATGGACTCGATGATGGTGGTGAAGTCCCCACCCTCGAAGGTGGTGGCGCCCGGACCTCCGGGGAACAGCGTGTCGCCGGAAAACAGGATCGGTGACCCCTCCAGGCGGAAGCAGATGGACCCGGGCGTGTGGCCGGGGGTGCAGATGGTGTGGAGCCTCAGGCGCCCCACCTGGATTACCGACTCGTCCTCCAGGATGTCGTCGTAGGAGGGGAGCATCGCGGCGTCGTCGGCGGTTACCGCGACCCGGTAGCCGGCCTCCCGGACCGCCGGTACGGCCTGGATGTGGTCGAAGTGTCCATGGGTCTCGAGCACGGACCGGACGTCCAGCGCGCGGCACAGTTCCAGCAGCTTGTCGTGCTCGTTGGCGGCGTCGATCAGCACGGATTCGCCTGTCTGACGACAGCGCAGCACGAACACGTTGTTCTCGTAGTCGCCGACCACGATGCGGTGGATCTCGGCCTGCTCGTCGCACCAGTGCAGTGCCGCCCCCTCGACCCCGGGTCGGGGATGGTGGGTATGGCTGCAGGGACCCGCGTGCGGAGACGTCGGGGTGGTGGGCTGGTCGTTCATGGGGCCATCATGCCAGTCGCTCCGCCAGCGCAGGCCAACCCGACCACCGGCGCACGGCAGCCGCTCCACAGGAGCGGGCCAGCCCGACCGCCGGCATTCCGGACCGGGGTGGCGGTGCCGTGCGGCGGCTGGGAATGTTGTGACGGGTGGCCATGACGCCCGATGTCGCCGCACCAGCGGGCGACTGGTAGAACCATGAAGTCGGATCTGTCCAGCGGCGACCGAACCGGTCGCTACCGACAGCACAGATCACAAGTCGAGATAGATAGAGCAGGAGTGTGCACATGAACTTCGCATTCAGCGAGGAGCAGGAGCAGCTACGGGAGTTCGTCCGCCAGTTTCTCGAGAACTACTCGGCGGAGACCACCGTCCGTGAGTTGATGGAGACCGAGAGCGGATACGACGCCGCCACCTGGTCGATGATGGCCGAGCAGTTGGGCCTCCAGAGCCTGATCATTCCCGAGGAGTACGGCGGGCAGGGGTTCGGCTACGTGGAGCTCATCGTGGTCCTGGAGGAGATGGGCCGCGCACTGCTGTGCGCACCGTTCTTCTCGACCGTGGTGCTTGCCGCCAACACTCTCATCCACTCCGGCGATGACGCCGCCAAGGCCGAATTGCTGCCCGGGATCGCATCCGGCGAGACCATCGCCACGCTCGCCTTCACCGAGGAGAGCGGTCGCTGGGACGAAGCCGGCATCACCATGGAGGCAACCGCCGACGGCGACGGTTGGACGCTCTCCGGGACGAAGATGTACGTGCTGGACGGTCACATCGCCAGCCTCGTGCTGGTGGCTGCCCGCACCGCCAACGGCGTCTCGTTGTTCAGGGTCGACGGCGATGCCGCTGGCCTGACGCGGACCGCACTGGCCACCATGGACATGACCCGCAAGCAGGCCCGTCTGGAGTTCGACGGGGTGGCGGCCACCATGATCGGCGCCGAGGGCGACGGCTGGACCGTCCTGGAGCGTGTCCTGGACCTCGCAGCGGTGGCCCTGGCCGCCGAGCAGGTCGGTGGCGCCCAGATCTGCCTGGACACCGCCGTGCAGTACGCCAAGGACCGGGTGCAGTTCGGTCGGCCCATCGGCAGCTTCCAGGCGATCAAGCACAAGTGCGCCGACATGCTCCTCGAGGTCGAGTCGGCCAAGTCGGCCGCCTACTACGCGGGCTGGTGCGCTGCGGAGTTGAACGACGAGCTGCCCTCTGTGGCGTCGCTGGCCAAGGCCTACTGCTCGGAGGCCTACTTCCACACGACCGCCGAGAACATCCAGATCCACGGTGGCATCGGCTTCACGTGGGAGCACTCGGCGCACCTGTACTTCAAGCGTGCCAAGAGCTCCGAGCTGCTGTTCGGCGACCCGACCTACCACCGGGAGCTGCTGGCCCAGCGCATCGGCATCTGAGCCGGTAGCAGTTGCGCTGCCTCAGCGCTGAACACGGCAGGGCCAGCGTGGCTGGCATGATCACACGATGACCTGGTTGTTCCTGGCGCTCGGCGCGCTGCTGGTTGTCGGCATCGCCATGTACGCGGTCGGATCCGCAGTTGGTCGCCTCGAGAACACGGCGCTGCCGGCCGTGTTGGAGGTCGACGACGCCGTCGACTGGATAGCCGAGAGGCTCCCGGAGGAGACGGCCGGCCAGCTCAGCCGCGATGACGTGGTCGACGTGGTCGGCTGGTACCTGGAGTCCTTCGCCGAGGCCGGGTTGGCGACCACGCACGGCCAGGCCCTTGGTGACGAGGCGCTGGCAGATGGCGCCGGCGATGCCGAGGGCCGCGTCGTGGCCCCACTGGACGACGCCCTCGACCACGTGGTCGCCCGGGGGCTGGAACGACCCGAACCACTCGATGCCCTGGCGGTTGCGATGGTGGCCGACCTGCTCGGTACCTACCTGGTGGCGATGGGAGCCATTGGTGGGCCGGCCGGCGGTCCCGGTGGCGATCCGGCCGACCCGACGGCCCCACGGGGCTAGAGCCCCACAGGACTAGCGTCGCAGCATGCTCGACCGACACGCTCCGGTCTTCGTGGCCGGTCACCGCGGCCTCGTCGGCTCCGCCATCGTGCGTCATCTGGAGGCCGATGGCTTCACCGACCTCCGGACGGTCGGCCGCGAGGTCCTGGACCTGCGCGACCAGTCGGCGGTCGACTCCTGGTTCGATGTGGAACGGCCGAGATACGTATTCCTGGTGGCCGGCACGGTGGGGGGGATACAGGCCAACACCAGCCGTCCGGCCGAGTTCCTCTACGACAACCTGATGATCCACGGGACGGTGGTGCAGGCTGCCCACAGGATCGGCGTCGAGAAGCTGCTGTACCTGGGGAGCTCGTGCATCTACCCGAGGTTGGCCGAACAGCCGATCACGGAGGAGGCGCTGCTGAGCGGGGCCCTGGAGCCGACCAACGAGGGCTATGCCCTGGCCAAGATCGTCGGCATCAAGCTCTGTGAGACGTACCGGCGGCAGTACGGGGACGACTTCATCTCGGCCATGCCGACCAACCTCTACGGACCGGGGGACAACTTCGATCTGGAGGGTGGGCACGTCCTACCGGCCCTGATGCGCCGCTTCCACGAGGCGATGGAGGCGGGCGACGCCACGGTCGGGGTCTGGGGGACCGGCAATGCGAAGCGCGAGTTCCTGCATGTGGACGACCTGGCCGATGCCTGTCTGTTCCTGATGGACGGATACTCGGAGGCCGGACACGTCAACGTGGGGACCGGTGTGGACCTGACCATCCGGGAGTTGGCCGAGACGGTACGAGACCTCGTGCATCCCGGTGCCGAGCTGGCCTTCGACAGCTCCAAGCCCGATGGGATGCCCCGCAAGGTCCTGGACGTGTCACGGCTCACCGGCCTGGGTTGGACGGCGCGAACCAGCCTGGCCGACGGCCTCGTATCCACCTACGCCTGGTTCGTGGAGGCGGCCGGACGGGGCGAACTCCGGCTCTAGGGGAAGCCGTCGGCGCCTAGCTGCGTCGGATCCTGGTCTCTACTGTTGTTTGGACTTTCCGGCCGCCTTCTGGGCCTTTTTCCAGGCACGTACCGTGACCAGCGCTTCGGGCCCGTCGATGTCGGCCACGGACCGGGGCACGTCGTCGGCGAAGGGCCCGGCAGCCGCCCTCCATCCTTCAGGAGCGACACCCATCCGCTTGGCCAGGATGGCCACGAAGATCTTCGTCTTCTCGGCGCCGTAGCCGGGCAGGGCCCTGAGTCGCCGGGCCAGGTCGGCTCCGTTGGCGGCTCCCTCCCAGACGTCTGCCGCGTCGCCGTCGTGGTTCTCCAGCAGGTGGCGGCAGAGGTCCTGGATCCGTCCGGCCATCGAGTTGGGGAATCGGTGTATGGCCGGCTTGGTGCGGCACGCCTCGAGGAAGGCCTCCGGGTCCATGTCGGCGATGGTGGCGGTGTCGAGCTGTCCGAGCCGGTCCAGGAGGGTGGCGGGCCCGCGGAAGGCCCACTCCATGGGCACCTGCTGGTCCAGCAGCATTCCGACCAGCAGGGCCAGCGGGTCGGTGTTGAGCAGGTGGTCCGCGTCGACGTCACCGGTGATCGCAAGCGTGCCGACGGACCGGGATGTGGGTGGGGTCATGGAGCGAACCTAGCGCTGGGGACCCGGGGCACGGGCCGACAGCGGCTTCAGTCGGGGGAGTGTTCCCGTCCGACGCTGCTGCCCGGAACCGGCACGGTGTCGTGGCGACCCGGGTCGGCGATGTCCACGTCGAGGCCGTGGTGGGCAATGGCCTCGGCCACCAGCGACGCATCGATGGTGCCATCCTGGGAGAGGGCGTGCAGCACGGCCACCACCACATGGCCGGTGTCCACCTCGAAGAACCGGCGCAGGGCCTCCCGCGTGTCGCTGCGCCCGAAGCCGTCGGTTCCCAGCGTGTGGAAGGGACGTGGAATCCACCTGGCCACCTGGCCGGGCAACAGCTTCTGGAAGTCCGTGACCGCCACCACCGGGCCTTCACCCTCGGCCAGGAGTCGGGTGACCAGTGGGACCTCGGCCGGCTCGGTGGGGTGTAGCCGGTTGTGGCGCTCCACGCCCAGGGCCTCCTCCCTGAGTCGCTTGTAGGAGGTGGCGCTCCAGAGGTCGACACCCACGCCCCAGCGTTCGGCCAACTCATCGGCCGCCTCCCGGGCCGCTCCCTGGGCCGAACCCGAGAACATGAGGGTGGCTGTCACGGGACGCTCGGGAGCGTCGGCCCACTGGTAGAGCCCCCGGACGACGTCGGCGTCGGTGACGTGGTCCGGCCGGGACGGCATCTCGTACGCCTCGTTGTAGAGCGTGACGTAGTAGAAGATGTCCTCGTTGAAGTGGGGATCCTCGTGTCCGTACATGCGTTGCAGGCCGTCGTCGATGATCGCCGCCAGCTCGTATGCGTAGGCCGGGTCGAAGGCCTGGCAGGCCGGCACGGTGGCGGCCAGCAGCAGGCTGTGTCCGTCCTGGTGCTGCAGGCCCTCGCCGGCCAGGGTGGTGCGTCCGGCGGTGGCGCCCAGCATGAAGCCGCGGGCCCTGGAGTCAGCGGCCGACCAGATGGAGTCGCCGACGCGCTGGAAGCCGAACATCGAGTAGAAGGTGAAGAACGGCACCATCGGGACGCCGAGGTTGGCGTAGCTGGTACCGGCTGCGATGAAGCTGGACATGGACCCGCACTCGGTGATGCCCTCCTCGATGATCTGTCCGTCCGAGCTCTCGGTGTACGACAGGAGCAGCTCGTGGTCGACCGGCTCGTAGAGCTGGCCGAACGGTGCGTAGATGCCGAACTCCCGGAACAGTGAGTCCATGCCGAAGGTCCGGGCCTCGTCCGGGACAATGGGCACCACGCGGGGTCCGAACGCCTTGTCGCGCAGGAGGTCCCGGAGCAGGCCCGTCATGGCCATGGTGGTCGACACGGCCCGTCCCTCGGATCCCTTGGCGAGGCCGGCGAACACCGACGGGTCGGGCAGCGTGAGGGGCCGCCTGTTACGGATCCGCCGCTTGGGGATGGACCCACCCAGGGCACGGCGCCGCTGCACCATGTACTCGTGTTCGGGGCTGTCCTCGTCGGGCCTGTAGTAGGGAGCCCGGTCACCCTCGAGTGCCGACTCGGGGATCTCGTCGACCAGGTGGAGACGCTCACGCAGGGCCAGCAGTTCGTCCTTGGTCATCTTCTTGATCTGGTGGGTGGCGTTCCGGGCCTCGAAGCCCTCGCCCAGCGTCCAACCCTTGATGGTCTTGGCCAGGATCACCGTCGGGGCGGCGTTCTCCTCGGTGGCGTTGCGGTAGGCGGCGTAGATCTTCTGGTAGTCGTGGCCGCCGCGGGGCAGGTCGTTCAACTCATCGTCGGAGAGGTGCTCGACCATGGCCCGGAGGCGGGGATCGGGCCCGAAGAAGTGCTCCCGGATGTAGTCGCCGCCCTCCACTGCGAGGCGCTGGTACTCACCGTCGACCGTCGTGTTGAACTTGTTGAGCAGGATGCCGTCCACGTCCTTGTGGATCAGTTCGTCCCATTCGGATCCCCAGATGACCTTCAGGACGTTCCATCCTGCACCCCGGAACACGCCCTCCAACTCCTGGATGATCTGGCCGTTGCCGCGGACCGGCCCGTCCAGGCGTTGGAGGTTGCAGTTGACGATCCAGATCAGGTTGCCGAGGCCCGACCGGCCGGCCAGCGAGATGGCGCCCAGCGTCTCGGGTTCGTCGCACTCGCCATCGCCCACGAAGCAGAACACCCGACTGTCGGACGTCTCGTCGATCCGGCGGCTCTCCATGTACTTGTTGAAGCGGGCGTGGTAGATGGAGTTGATGGGACCCAGGCCCATCGACACGGTGGGGAACTCCCAGAAGTCGGGCATGAGCCGGGGGTGTGGATAGCTGGACAGGCCTCCTCCTCCGATCTCCATGCGGAAGCCGTTCAGGTGCTGCTCCGTGAGGCGGCGTTCCAGGAAGGCCCGGGCGTAGACGCCGGGGGCGGCGTGGCCCTGGAAGTAGATGTGGTCGCCGGGTCGACCGTCGTCCTTGCCACGGAAGAACCAGTTGAACCCCACCTCGTAGAGGGCCGCCGAGGAGGCGAAGGTGGAGAGGTGGCCGCCGATGCCATCGGCCTTCTTGTTGGCGTTGATCACCATTGCCGCGGCATTCCAGCGGATGAAGGCCCGGATGCGGCGCTCGATGAACTCGTTCCCGGGGAACCACGGCTGGTCCTCGGTGGCGATGGTGTTCACGTAGGGGGTCCAGGTGGGTGGGGCGTTGCCGACGTTCAGCTCACCTGCCCGTTCCAGGAGCTTGGCCAGCATGTAGCGGGCGCGGCGTCGACCCGACCTGTCGACCAATGCGTCGAAGGAGTCGATCCACTCCTTCGACTCGGCCGGATCGGCATCCGGTAACTGGTGGGTGAAGCCGTCGATCACGTTCGCATCCTGCCATGCCGGTTCCCATGTCGGTTCCCATGCCGGTCTGGCGGGCGGCCTCCACCTCCACTGGCGGCAATCCCCGTAGGGTCGCTGACCGTGTCCAGCCCCGATCGTCTGTTCGAGGATCCGATGGAGGATCAGCCCACCCGGGAGACCGGGCCTGCTTCGTCGTCCCTGTCGGGACATCTGGCCGGTCGGGAGTCCGCTGCCGAGCAGGTGGTCGTCTACACGGACGGTGCGTGTTCAGGGAATCCGGGCCCGGGCGGATGGGCGTGGGTGGTGCCGGGTGGGTCGTTCGCCGCTGGCTTCGACGTCCGGACCACGAACCAGCGGATGGAGCTGACGGCCACCCTTGAGGCCGTCCGGGCCTTCGACGGGCCGCTGCTGATCGTCAGCGACTCGACCTACGTGGTGCACTGCTTCAGGGACGGCTGGTGGGAGAAGTGGCTCCGCAAGGGCTGGGTGGGCTCCAAGCGCGAACCGGTGGCCAACCGTGAGATCTGGGAGCCACTCATTGAGGCGGTGCGTTCCAGGGGGAACGTGGACTTCCGGTGGGTGAAGGGACACTCGGGCGACCGGTGGAACGACGAGGCCGACAGGCTCGCCGTCGAGGCCTGCAGCCGACAGGTGGAGATCTCCGGCTGAGCAGGCCTGGTTCAGGCCGGCAGGTTCAGCCCAGCAGGTTCAACCACTTGACGAGGGCGGCACGCGGCGTGCCGGGTAGCGCGATGGCGACCACCACCTCGGCACCCCCGTCCCAGGGGCCATCCACCGTGACGCTCGTAGTGGATCCGCAGACCTGCAGGACCGTCCGGTCGTCGGGACGGTCATCCACCCTCACCAGCCCCTTGGCCCTCACAACGCCACCGGGCCGGGCCCGGATCCAGGTGTCTATCGACGTTCTGGCGATGGGGCCGTCAAGGTGCCTTGAGATCGAGACGTGGTCGTGTGGCGGGGTGGTGGACGCCGGAGCATCCTCGGCGGTCTCGGCCGGCAGGTTCCTGGGACTCGGGCCCAGGAGCACAGCGGTCGGAACGGGCGTCCGCAGGACCGTGGCGTCGGTCATGCCGGAGAGCCAGGCCTCGGTTCCGGCCAGGTCCTCCTCGTCTGCCACGTCGGAGCGGCTCACCACCACCAGGTCGGCGCCTGCCACCTGGCTGACCACCGTCTCGCCCACGTAGCGGTCGGCCGCCCGGTCCCGGACCGAGAGGGGATCCACGAGTACCACCACTCCGTCAGGGGTGAAGCCGGGCAGGTGCGCCCAGCGGGCCACCTTGCGGGGTTCGCCGACCCCGCTGACCTCCACGACCACCCGGTCGATCCGGCCTGCGAACCCGCGGACCGTTTCGAGGGACTCGGCGAAACCGTCGACCATCGAGCAGCAGATGCACCCGTTGGCGAGGGTCAGCACGTCACCGGCGGCTGACGCCAGCAGTCGGCCGTCGATGTCGATGTCCCCGAAGTCGTTGACGAGGACAGCGATCCGTTGGCCGTCGGGTTCGGCCAGGATGCCGTTCAGGAGGGTCGTCTTGCCGGCTCCGAGGTATCCGCCGATGACCGTGAGGGGAAGGCGGTCAGGTCCGGAACTCATGCCCGTGAGTCTCGCATCCGCATCCACATCAGCCTGCCGTGGTTCAGCCGCCGACCCCGGCAGCCGGATGGAGGACACCGCCGCACATCGTTCCCCAGACGGGAATGTCGCGGAGCTCCATGGGATCCACTTCGAACGGATCGGCCTCCAGGATCGCCAGGTCGGCGAACTTGCGGGGGCTGATCGAGCCCACCTCGTCCTCCATCCGAAGCTGCCAGGCGGCCCCCATGGTCACGGCCTGGAGCGCCTCGGCGACGGTGATGCGTTCATCGGGCCCGACGATGACGCCGGACGGCGTGAGCCGGTTGACGGCTGCCCAGGCAACGTGGAGCGAACCGAGGGGCGTAACCGGGGAGTCGGAGTGCATCGAGAGGGGAACGCCCAGGTCCAGGGCCGTGCGTGCGGCGTTCATGCGGGCGGCCCGGTCCGGCCCGACGGTGATCGAGATGTGCTGGTCGCCCCAGAACCAGGCGTGGTTGGAGAAGATGTTGGCGCACATGCCCAGCGCCCGGATCCGGCGGTACTGCCCGGGCGTGGTCAGCTGGCAGTGCTGGACGGTGTGGCGATGGTCGGGCATCGGGTGGGCGGCCTGCACTTCGGCAACGGCATCCAGGAGCACGTCGACGGCCTCGTCGCCGTTGGCATGTGTGTGGACCTGCAGCCCGGCCCGGTGGTACGGGGCGAGGCGGTCGGCGAACTGGTCCGGTGGGATCAGCCAGATTCCGTTGGGTCCACCATGGTGGAAGCCCGGCCACCGGAGGCGGGCGGTTCCGCCCTGGATGGAGCCGTCCAGGAGGAGCTTCACGTAGCCGAGACGGAGGTGGTCGGTCGACTGCTTCCGCAGTTCCGCCAGGGCGGCGGCGCACGTCTCGTCGCTGACCGTGCCGTTCTGCATCGCCCCGTGGAACATGACCACCCGGGTTGGGAAGTCGTGGTCGACGATGCCGGCCCACTGGCGGACGATGGTCTCCTCCAGCAGGTTGGAGGTGCCGAGGTCGGTCAGCGTCGTGATGCCCACGTTCCTGGCCGACTTTCCGAAGAGGTGGATGGCCTCGTCGGAACGCTGCCGTCCGAAGAAGGACCGGAAGGCGGCCCCGGCCAGGGCCATGGCCGGAAACTCCTGCAGCTCGCCCAGAGGCCACCCCGAGGCGTCCTTGGGCACGCCTTCGGCGACGGTGTCAGGTGTGATGCCCTCGGCTTCCATGAGCGCTGAGTTGACGGTGGCCAGGTGCATGTTGGAGTGGATCACGAAGATCCGGCGGGTGGTTGACACGGCGTCCAACTGCCGACGGTCCAGACGCTCACCCGGCCAGAAGATCGGGTCGAGGCCCCAGGCGAGGAGGGGCTCGTCCGGATCGGTGAGGAGACTGTCGGCCTCCCTGAGCCGTTCGACCACGGCGTCGAACGTGCTGCAGCCGGGCCAGGAACGTCCATCGGGGTCGGTCCTGGCCTCGTAGCCGACGTAGGTGTACTGCCATAGGCCACCGGTGTCCTTGTGGCAGTGGGCCTCCACGAAGCCGGGTAGCAGGACCTTGTCCGCCAACGTCCGGTCCAGGGTTCCGCCGTAGGTGGCGACCAGGTCGTCGGGGTCGCCGACCGCCAGGAAGCGGCCGTCGCGTACGGCGACGGCGCTGGCGGTGGCCCGGGCCGGATCGAAGGTGTGGACGGCACGGGCGGCATAGACGGTGGTGCCCGAGGTCTCTGGAAGGGGTTGGGACATGCGTCGGAGTGTAGGTCACAGTACGAATCCGTACCGATTCGAACGCGACTCCATGCGCCGATTCCGGTGGGGGCGTAGTGTCGCCGGTACCGAGGAGAGGAGGTGGTCCACATCAGCAGCAGTAGATATGGGACTTCGGAGGTGGGCGGCCGCTGAGCGGCGCTGGACCACCCGGCGATACCACGCCGATCCACCCCTGGGACACGACCGTCGGCACTGGTCCCTGCCGTCATATCCGGTCGACCCGGGAATCCAGATGAATCGCAATACGAGACTGAAGACGTGAGGGCGCGTCCGACCGGGCGCGCCCTCCGTCGCGTCCTGGCCGTGGCGCTGGTCACGATGCTGACCAGCCCGGTCCTCATCGTCTGGGAGGTGAACGTGCTCGTGGTGATGAGCCTGGGTGTCCTGCCGTACCTGCTCCTCTGGCTGGTCCAGTTCGCCTTCTTCGGGTTCGGTGACAACCCCACCTCGGGTACCGAGCCACCACCCTCGACCATGCCGGCTCCCACCTTTGCGGTTGTTTCGTCGGGCTAGTCTCCGCTGCCATGGATCGACCGTCGGCCTTCGCACACCACCGTTTCATCGGCGACAAGCGCACCCAGCAGGTCTACGACCTGGACGAGGTGGCCGACGTCGAGGCCATGGCCATCGTTCTGGACGAGCTGATGTCCAGCGACCGGTTCCTGTGCTTCGGGCCCGACTCCCTGGCCGAGGCCCGCAACCGCGGCTACCGGCTCCGGTCGGTCTGACCGGGCAGCCACCGGTAGCTACCGACGGGCTCCACGCGATGAGCGCCGTCCACCAGCGTCGCGAGTTGGTCAGCGCGCTCGCCGACTTCTACCTGGGTCATCGGGACCTGGAGCGGCTTCCGATGCTGGGCACGGTCGGGCGCCTGTTGGCCGAGGCGCTGGAAGATGACGGGGTGGTGGCGACCGAACCCGGTGGGTTGCCGGTGACGCAGTTGCTGGAGGGGGTCGTCGCCGACACGGGCCAACCCGCTATCGACCGGGTGCTGAGGGCGTTCACAGCGGCTGGACCGATCCTGCACTGGGTCCAGACCTCCGAGTACGCGGCGACGCTCTCACGGCACTTCCTGGACAACTACGGATATGTACGGGTGATCGGCCCGGGTGGGTTGGTCGAGTCCGATACCGCCAGTGCCGGCCTGGGTGTGTGGGGAGCAGGCCTGCACTACCCGCGGCACGAACACCCGGCCGAGGAGACGTACCACCTGTTGCACGGGTCGGCCTCGTTCCAGCGTGGAGCCGGTCCGTGGGTGGACAGGGCGGTCGGGGAGTCGGTCCACCACGACCCGTGGGAGCACCATGCCCAGAGGTTCGGAGACGCCACGTGCGTCCTGTCGTGGGCCTGGACCGGCGACGTCGCCGTCAACGCCCGCCTGGTGCCCGAGGACGCCTGAGTCCGCTCCCGGGGCTCGCTCCCGGGGTCAGGTGCGTTGGCGGATCAGGTTCAGGGCGCTTCCCGCCTTGAACCACTCGATCTGGTCGGCGGAGTAGGTGTGGTCCATGGCGATGCTCGTCGTCGCACCGTCGGGCGAGGTGATGACCACCTCCACCTGCGTGTCGGGAGCCAGGTCGGCCAGGCCCACCACCGAGATGCGGTCCTCGGGGCCGATCAGGTCGTAGTCGTCCCGGTTGGCGAAGGTGAGGGGCAGGAGGCCCTGCTTCTTGAGGTTGGTCTCGTGGATCCGGGCGAACGAGCGGGCCATGACGGCGCGGGCGCCACGGAAGCGTGGCTCCATGGCGGCGTGCTCGCGTGATGAGCCCTCGCCCATGTTCTCGTCGCCGATGGCGACCCAGGCGATGCCGGCCTCGTGGTAGCGCCGGGCGATCTCCGGGTAGGCCCGGGTCTCCCCGTCGGTCACGTCCAGGCCGGTGCCGACCTCGCCGGTGAAGGCGTTCACGGCCCCCATGTAGACGTTGCCAGAGATGTTCTCCAGGTGGCCCCGGTAGCGCAGCCACGGTCCGGCCATCGAGATGTGGTCGGTGGTGCACTTGCCCTGAGCCTTGACGAGGACAGCCAGGTTGGTGATGTCCTCGCCGTCCCATGCCGGGAACGGGGTCAGGACCTGCAGGCGGTCGCTGGTCGGAGACACGGAGACCTCCACGCCGCTGCCGTCCACCGGAGGTGCCTGGAAGGTCTCCTCGCCTGGATCGAAACCGTCGGCCGGAAGCTCCTCGCCGGCCCCGACGGTGAGGCGGACCTCCTCCCCGACATCGTTGGTCAGCGTGTCGTTGGCCGGGTCGAAGTCGAGGCGACCGGCGATGGTCAGGGCCATCACCGTTTCGGGAGAGGTGACGAAGGCGTGCGTGGTCGCATAGCCGTCGTTGCGCTTCGGGAAGTTCCGGTTGTAGCTGGTGACGATGGAGTTCGGAACGCCGTCCTCCATGTCCTGCCGGTCCCACTGGCCGATGCACGGCCCACAGGCGTTGGCCAGCACCTTGGCACCGAGGGCCTCGAAGTCGGCCAGCAGGCCGTCGCGTTCGATGGTGGCACGGACCTGCTCGGAACCGGGGGTGATGAGCAGCGGGGCCTTGGCCGTGAGCCCCTTGGCCAGGGCATCCCGGGCGATGCTGGCCGCCCTGGTTATGTCCTCGTAGGAGGAGTTGGTGCAGGAACCGATGAGGCCGGCGCTGACCTCCATGGGCCAGCCCTCGCGCTCGGCTTCGGCACCCAGGTCGGCCACCGGACGGGAAAGGTCGGGGGTGTGTGGCCCGTTGATGTGGGGCGACAGGGTGGAGAGGTCCAACTCGATGACCTGGTCGAAGAAGGCCCCCGGATCGGCTTCCACCTCGTCGTCGGCCCGGAGGTGGTGGGCCACGGCGTTCGCTGCGTCCGCCAACGCCTCACGGCCGGTGGACTTCAGGTAGCGGGCCACGGCGTCGTCGTAGGCGAACACGGAGGTGGTGGCGCCGATCTCGGCGCCCATGTTGCAGATGGTGCCCTTGCCGGTGGCCGAGAGGCTGCGGGCCCCGGGGCCGAAGTACTCGACGATGGCACCGGTGCCACCGTTCACGGTGAGGATGTCGGCGACCTTCAGGATGACGTCCTTGGGGGCGGACCAGCCGCTCAACTCGCCGGTCAGGTGGATGCCGATGAGCTTGGGCCAGCGCACGTCCCACGGGAAGCCGGTCATCACGTCGACGGCGTCTGCTCCACCCACGCCGATGGCCACCATGGCGAGGCCCCCGGCATTCGGGGTGTGGCTGTCGGTGCCGATCATCATCCCGCCGGGGAAGGCGTACTGCTCGAGCACCACCTGGTGGATGATCCCGGAGCCGGGCTTCCAGAAGCCGGCTCCGTAGCGGGCGCAGACCGAGGCTAGGAAGTCGTAGACCTCCCGGTTCCCGTCGATCGCCGTGAGCAGGTCGGTCTTTCCGTCGTCGCGGGCCTGGATGAGGTGGTCGCAGTGGGTGGTGGTCGGGACCCGGACCTCGTCGAGGCCGGCCGTCATGAACTGCAGCCAGGCCATCTGGGCGGTGGCGTCCTGTAGGGCCACCCGGTCGGGGCGCAGGTCCACGTATGAGACGCCCCGTTCCAACCCGGCGCCCTCGGGGTCGTCCAGGTGGTTGATGAGGATCTTCTCGGCCAGCGTGAGGGGGCGGCCCAGGCGACGACGTCCGATCTCGAGGCGTTCGTCCAGGGTGGCGTAGACGCCCTGGACCAACTCGATGGGGGTGGCGGCGGCGACGGTCATCGGGAGCTCGCTTTTCTGGATCGCAGGGCTGGAGTCGTGGGATCCAACGGGAACGGGACCGGCACTGGCCAGATTTCCGTCGATGTTCTGGATGCTACCTGCGGGACATCGGCCGCTGAGTGGGGTCGCCTCCAAAGAAGACTGGAAGTTTGGTCGACCCTGATGGGATGGCTCAGAGCTCAGGCCACCTACGACGTTTCCGTCGTGATCGCCGGTCCCGGTCACCGAGTGCCCATGCCCGACGCCAGGCGCCCACGTCGGGACCGGTCAGGCCTGGTGAGGTACCGGCATGGGCCCGTCGGCGGGCCTGCCACCAGTCGGACGTGGCCTCGTCGCCGAGGGCGGCGACCGCCGCCTGTAGCCGGATGGCGAAGGCCCGGGCATTCTCGCCTTCGGCGGCCACCAGCGGGTCTCCGAAGGTGACCGTGGTGCGTGACGGGCGTGGCAGGGTCCGGCCCTTGCGGAGGATCCGACCGGTGCCCTGGAGGTGGATGGGCACGACGGGCACGTTGCACCTGATGGCCAGGAAGGCCGCCCCTCCGCGGAACTCCTGGCCCCATCCGTCGGGACTCCTACCGCCCTCCGGGTAGAGCAGGATGCTCCAGCCGTCGTCGACGAGGCTGCGGACCATGTCGGCTGAACGGCGGCCCACCCGCTTGCGTTCTATGGGCACGGCACCTATGGCGAGGGCCGCTACGGCACCGCTCACCCGGTTGCCGAAGAAGTAGTCGGCGGCCGCCCCCACGAGTAGCCGGTGACGCCAGGGATCGGGGATGGAGGTGAGCAGCAGCGGGGTGTCGGCGTGGCTGTGGTGGTTCGCCACGAAGACCACGGTGCCGTCCAGGCCGTCCAGACGGTCCAGGCCCCGGCGGTCCGGCGAGGCGATGGCGGACATGGCCGGTCGCATGATTCCCTCGACGATGGCCGCCCTGGCCAGTCGGGCCGGATACCGGCGGGCCCAGTCGGTGTCGTAGTCGGCGCCGAGGCGATGCGAGGGAGGCGCCGGTGTGACGCCACCGGGTACCGCGGCGGCACGCCACGGAAACCCGAGCCTTCCGATCATCGCCCGGGTCTTCGCCACCCGGAGGCCGACCTGTCCCATCCGGTCAGGTGACGTCGGCCATGAAGATCGGCGGGTTCTTCATGTGCGTGATGGTCGGCTGGGGCCCGACCACGTCCGAGGCCATCTCGAGGGCGTCCTGGAGGCCTGATGCCGGCTGGAAGCCCATGCGTCGGACGGCGGCCGGGTCGCCTCCGACGATGATCACCCGGCCCAGGTGCTCGAGGGCATGCGTGCCCCAGTACCACATGTAGAAGGGGTGGACGCCGTGGTAGGCGTACGAGTTGCGGTACAGGTGGATGTACCACTCGTCCTCGGCGAACTGCTTCTCGTACTTCCGCTCGATCTCGGCCGGATCGGTGGTGTCGGCCAGGACCTGCTCGAAGAAGTCGATGTAGCTGGGGTGGTGGACCGGGTGGAACTCCCAGGGCGTGGGGTGGCTCAGGATCAGCACCCCGCCTTCCCTCACCAGCGGCCGCCCCCGGTAGAGGTTGAAGAAGTAGCCGAGCCCGAGGCACATGACCAGGATCGGGTTCATGATCGAGTTGACGTTGTAGGGGCAGATGTAGGGCAGGCCCATGGTCAGGATGTCGGTCTGGCCTTCGACGGCGACGAGCTGCTGCTTGTAGACGTTGGCCGTGGTGACCTCGTGCACGGCCTCGACCTCGCCCGCCTGGACCGACGTCAGGGCGTAGGGCGCCTGCCAACTTGAGAATGCCTTGCGCTTGGCTGCACTCGGCATGAGGTCCAGGCCGGCCTTCATGGCCAGGAACTGCATGCGGTCCCGGGTGGACCACTCCCACTCCCGCTTCTGCAGCAGCGCCATGGGTCCCGTACGGCCGAACGTGTCGTTGTTGACCGTCGTCTCGATCTGGAAGATCTTCACGCCTGCGTCCTTCAGGACCTTGCCCATGCGCCAGTTGGAGGCGTGCAGGGCCGAGTTCTCCTGGTCCATGAATGACCGCGAGTTGGACATGGTGTGGACGTTGTGGTGGTGGCGGAGGCCCTTGTATCCGGAGAGGCCCGTCGCTGTGCTCTTGTGGCCACCGTCCATGGCCACGAGGTTGATGTTCACGTAGACGACCAGGTCGCTCTCGGCGGCCCGACGGCTGAACTGGACGTCCTCGCCGTGGGGTGTCTCGCCGAGCACCACCATGCCGTCGGGATCCTCGGCATCGTGGTTGTAGAGACGGCCATCGGGGGCGAAGGCGTCGTACACCCTGTCGCCGACGGCGTGCCGGAGCTCGTCGGGGGTCATGCGGCGGTGGATGGCCAGGGCGGCGATGAGGTGGACGTCGTCCACGCCGGCCTCGGCGGCGAGGTCCAGGACGGCTTCGATGACCCGTTGACGGATGTCGGGTCGGCGCATCGGGGGGAGTGGCAGGGAGATGTCGTCGAAGGCGATCGTGAGCTTCATGCCGGAGAACAGCAGGGCGCGGAGTGGCTCCGATTCGCCGAGGGGGTTGTCGAGGGCGTGGCGGATGGCGCCGTCGGGGTCGGCCAGGCCTTCGAGGGGTTCGGCCGGGTAGATGACCCGGGAGCGTCCGGGTGGCAGCTTCTCCAGGCGGAAGCCCTCACCGTGGTGGAACACGATGGGAGGGCTGTTCCGGTCGACGTCGAGGACGAAGCCGGGTCGGGGGGCGAGGTGACGTCCGTTGCTCACAGGTCGTTGCGCTCCTTCTCGTCTCGGAGGTCGAATGCGATCTTCACCGCACCCCGGCGGCCGGCGGCCGCAGCGTGCTCCAGGGCCTCCCGGTAGCGGGAGAGTGGGTAGGTGGCGGTCACGAGACGGCCCAGGTCGGCGTCGCGGACGAGGTCCGTGGCCATGTCGAAGGTACGGCGCTGCACGCCGTCGGCGAGGGTCTCGGTGCCGTAGGTGTAGGCGCCCACCAGCTCCACCTCGCGGTGCCAGAGAGGGGTCAGCTCCAGGGTCACCTCGGCGGGCATTCCGACGAGCACTATGCGGCCCCGTGGCCTGACCACGGCCAGGGCATCGGTGAGGCTGGCCGACGAGCCCACGCAGTCGACTACCACGTCGGCGCCACCGGTGAGCCGGTCCACGACGCCTTCACGGGGTCCGCTGATCCTCGTTGCTCCGATGGCCCGACTGCCGGTGGCCCGCCTGACGGCCCGTCTCACCTCGTCGGGGGCGATCACCATGTCGGCTCCCAGGAGGCCGGCCATTCGACGCTGCTCGGGATAGCGGGCGGTGGCGATGATCGTGCGGGGAGCGCAATGTGCACGCAGTGCCGCCAGCGTGACCTGCCCGAGCGTCCCGGCGCCGAGGATGACCACGACGCCGTCGTCTGGAACGTGGGCGGCCAGGGCGGCGTGGACGCCACAGGCCGTGGGTTCCACCATGACGGCAGCGGCATCGTCCAGATCGTCGGGAACCACGTGCAGCTGCGTGCGATGCGCTGTGAAGGCCGTGGCCCAGCCCCCACCGGTGTCGTGGCAGGAACCGGTCTGGATGCCGGGTTCCAGGTCGCCGAAGGAGGTGTGCTCGCAGTTCCCCAGCCGACCGTCGGCACATGACCTGCAGGTCGGGTGGAGGTTCCGCGAGACGCATCCCAGCACCGGTTCCAGGACCACCCGGGTGCCGTCGTCCAGGTCGCCGACGACCTCGTGGCCGGGCACGAACGGGAAGGAGACGAGGGGTTCGAAGTAGCGGGCCGACCTGCCGTCCACCGTGGCGAGGTCCGAACCGCAGATTCCCGACAGACGGGGTCGGACGCGCACCCAGTCGGGACCGGGTGCGGTGGGGGGATCCATGTCCACGAGGCTGAGGGGCCCGGCCGAGGCGCCGCGACCGGGGACGAAACCACCGGCTATCCGGGCGGCCGCGTAGCGGGGGAGGTTGCGTCGGAACTGCAGGGCCTTCATCGCGAGGCGCTCCCAGCGGGCGCCAGCGGAAGGAGGCTGCGTCGCATGCCGGGTGACTCGCGGAAGTCCTCTACCAGCCATCCCCGCTTCCTTGCGATGCTCGCCAGGCGGGTCTCGGGGTTGACCGCCACCGGGAATCCGACCGCCTCGAGCATGGGCAGGTCGCTGGCAGAGTCTGCGTAGGCCACCGACTCCCTGAGGTCCAGGCCATGCAGATCGGCATGGTCCACCAGGGCCTGGTAGCGGGCTTCGCCGGTGGGTGGCACCGCTGTCATGCGACCGTCGTAGGCGCCGTCCACCACCCCCAGTTCGGCCGACACGATGTCGTCGAAGAGGGGTCGGAACGGCTCGACCACGAAGTCGAGGGCCCCGGTGATGAGGACGGTCCTGTGGCCGAGGGCCTTGTGCTGTCGGACCCTGCGTATGCCGGCCGGGAACGACTTCGCCAGGATCAGCTCGCTGAACTGCTCCATGGCATCCTCGGCGATCTGGTCCACAGGGGCGCCCTCGTAGCGGCGGTAGAAGTGGCGGAGGAAGTCGCTCCGGTCCTTCTTGTCGAGTGAGAGCAGGGCCGGGGCCTCGGCCACGAGACGGGCCACGAAGCGGGCCCGGTCGCGGCCACGGAGGTGGCGGCTGCCCAGCCAGGCGTACGAGGCGACGACGTTCGAGGCGATGAGGGTGTTCTCCAGGTCGAATGCGACCAACTGGCGTTCGGGTGCCAGGACCTGCCGGCGGAGGCGTTCGGACCGGCCTTCGCCGCCCCGGGCCGGCGGCCTCATCGGGACCCGGCCCGCCTTCACGACCGAGGGCAGGTGGACGTCGGGTACGTAGGTGCTCCAGTCGATGACACGCGGGTCGAAGCCGAAGGCGGCCTGGTCGGCGTCGTCCAGGGAGCCCCACAGGCCCAGCAGGTGGTCGAGCCCGTAGATGGCCTCGCACTCGGCGTATGCGCCGTAGAGGTCCACGTATCCCTCGGCCCTGCCGATCAGCTCGCGCTGTTCCTCCAGGCGGACCCCCATCTCCGCGTGGCGCCCCCGTACGGGCAGCACCTCGAATACCTTCTGCGCACGGTCAAGGGTCCTAGCCGCTTTCTGCAGCTGCTTCTTGACGCGGCCACGGCCGGGGAAGGACCACTGGGGTACCGCTATGGGCTGACCCATCTCGTCATAGATGGGGTGCTCGGTGAACCACTCCCGGACCATGTCCACCAGGTGTCCGTACCGCAACGGGTTCACGCTGCCCGACGCCACCTGCACGATGTCTGCGCCCTCGTCGGGTCCCAGGGGCCCTCGGGCGGCCACGGCGCAGATGGCGGCAACCACGAAGTCGACGGGGATCACGTCCACGGTGCCTTCGGGGACGCCGGGGAACTCCTTCAACAGGCCGCGGGCGTAGGAGATGATGACCGGCTCGGCCATCCGGAAGCCCCTGATCCACCCGGGCGACGGTTCCGAGTGGGCTGACTCGATGATGGCTGGCCGCACGACGCTGATGGGCACGTCGCCGGCACTCTCAGCGACGGCGATCTCTCCGAGCGCCTTCGTGAAGGCGTAGGCGTCGGGGAAGCCCAGTGAGCCGGCCCGGGCAATTCCGGCCTGGGCCATCTTGTCGTCGACCCATCGGCAGCGGAGCTGTTCGGTCTTGGCTGCGAGGCTGGGGATCCCGGCGGCGCCCAGCTCGCCGTGCGCCTCGCTCCGGAAGGCCTTCAGGTTCGCCGGCGTTCGGCTCTCGGTCTCGGTGTCCAGTCGGATCCGTCGGGCGGCGTCCACCTCCGTGCGCCAGTCCACGTCCACGAAGAACGAGCTGGCGTCGACCGGTTCCTCGGGGGCCCTTCCACGTCGGCTTCCCGCCACGTAGCAGGTCGAGACGGTGACAAGGTGGGGGGTCGCACCCAGGCTTGCCAGCGTCTCGACGATCCTGACCGGTCCGAGCAGGTTCACCTCGACGGCCTGGTCCAGGGGCGAGTCGAAGCTCACGACGGCGGCTGAGTGGATGACGATGTCGCAGGAGGCGAGGGCTGCCAGCCCGTCGGCGTCCAGTCCCAGGCTGTCGCTGGTGACGTCCCCGGCCACGGCGGTGATCCGACGTGAGGTCATCTCGGCGAAGCCGTCGGTTCCCAACTGGCTGCGCAGGTTGTCGAAGGCGTCGTTGCGGAGGATGTCGCGTTCGACGCGTCGGCCGGCCCCGCGACGGCCCGGTCTGAGGATCAGCACCAGCTCACAGCCGGGGGCGGAGCGGAGCAGGCGTTCGACCAGGGCGGTGCCCAGGAAGCCGGTGCTTCCGGTGATGGCGATGCGGCGCCCTGCCAGATTCTCGGGTATCACACCGCCATGTCTACCAGATGGTCAGGGCCCTTACCAGATGGTAGACAGGTGGGCTACGGTGGCCCGGTGGCATCTACCGAGGTCCGTGGGGGTACGAAGGCACGGGTGCTTGACGCAGCCCTGGCGTCCTTCGGCACGGCCGGCTTCGCCGGCACCTCGCTGGACGACCTGGCTTCCGGGCTGGGAATCCGCAAGCAGACGATCCTCTACCACTTCGTCTCCAAGCGGGGTCTGCTGAACGCAGTGGTGGACAGCGTCGCCGCCGACCTCATCCTCGCTCTCGAACAGGTGCTCGCCGGGAGCCAGCGGGACTGGGAACGCGTGGAGGCGTTGGTGCGGTCGGTGTTCCGCGTGGCCCTCGAACAACCGGTCCTGCTCGGGCTGCTACGTGAGGTGAGCCGCCCCAACTCACCCGGAGCCCAGCGCCTGCGGGGCCACATGGATCCGCTCATGGCCAGGGCCCGCCTCTGGATCGAGGCCGAGATGGCCGCAGGACGCATGCGCAGGACCGACGCCCAGCTGCTGCTCCTGAGCGCGTACTCCACGGTGGTCGGCGTAGCCACGGAGATCGAGGTGCTCCGGGCTGCCGGCGTAGGGCCGACCCTGCGGCCAGTGGTCCAGAGGCGGAGGGAACTCCTGCGGTTCCTGCGGGCCTCGTTGGACCCGACGTCCTGAGCAGGGCCGTCAGCGCGTCGTGTTGCGCCGGCGGCGGGCGTGGCGCTCGACGGCGAGGTCCACGAGCTGGTCGATGAGACCGCCGTACGACAGCCCCGCCTTCAACCAGAGCCGTGGGTACATGGATATGGAGGTGAACCCCGGGATCGTGTTGACCTCGTTCACCAACATCCGGCCGTCGTCGGCGAGGAAGAAATCGACCCGGGCCATACCGGAACACCTCAGGGCGATGAAGGCCCGTGCGGCGAGTTCCTGGAAGCCGACCACGGTTTCAGGGTCGAGGTCGGGATCGTCGATGAGCTCGGCCGCGTCGGTCTCGTACTTGTCGGCGTAGCTGTAGAAGGCATCGCCGGGCCTGATCTCTCCGGGACCGGAAACCTGGGGCACCCTGTCGCCGAGGACGGCCAACTCGATCTCGCGCCCTGACACGGCCTCCTCCACCACGATCCACTCGTCGTAGCCGGCGGCAGTCGCCAGGGCGATCTCCAGCGAGGCCGGATCGGAGGCCTGCGACACCCCGACCGAGGAGCCCAGGTTGGCCGGCTTCACGAACACTGAGGGTCCCAGGTCGGCGAGCAGTTCCTCGAGCAGGGCACGGTGGCCGGCGGAACCCGGTTCGTCCAGACGGTCGGCGTGGAGTCCCCGGTACCTGGCCTGGGGGATCCCGTGGTGGGCGAGGACCTCCCGGGCTGCCAGCTTGTCCATGGCCAGCGCCGAACCCAGCACCCCACTGCCGACATACGGCACGTCGGCCAGCTCGAGGAGGCCCTGCAGGGTTCCGTCCTCCCCGAGGGGACCATGGACGAGGGGGAACACCGCGACCGGACCGTCGGCGGCCAGTTCCGTGAGGCGGGGGAGGGGATCCCAGGATGGCCCGCTCGGATCGAGGCGGTCTCCGAGGCCCTCCACCCGGCCCTCGGCGAGGGCCGCCGCGGCATCGGCGGCCAGCGACCAGCATCCATCCAGGCCGATGCCGACGGGGACCACCTCGTAGTGCCCGGTGTCCACCGCCGCCAGCACGTGTCGGGCTGACATGCATGACACGTCGTGCTCGGCACTACGCCCCCCGAAGAGCACGACGAGACGACGGCGGGCGACCACCCCGGCATCGTAGGGTGACGCTCCGTGAGGTTTCGGGCATCAGAGGTCGCCGCAGCGGTCGGTGGCGAGTTGGTCGGCGACGACGTGACCCTGGACGGCGCCACGCAGGACTCCCGTGCCGTCACGCCCGGCTGTCTGTTCGTACCCCTGGTGGCCGATCGGGACGGCCACGGGTTCATCGACGGGGCAATGGCCGGCGGTGCCGGAGCGCATCTGACCTCCGGTGCCATCGGCGCTGGAACGGCGATACGGGTACCTGACACGGCCGTGGCACTGTGCGACCTCGGATCAGCAGCGCGGGCATCGACTACCGCCCGGGTGGTGGCCGTGACCGGAAGCGTCGGCAAGACCTCGGTCAAGGACCTGACTGCAGCCGTCATCTCGAAGGGTGGTTCCACGCATGCCTCCGAACGTTCGTTCAACAACGAGATCGGGGTTCCGCTGAGCATCCTCGGAGCCCCCGAGGATGTCGACTTCCTGGTGCTGGAGATGGGTGCCCGGGCCGAGGGCGACATAGCCCGGCTGGCCGGGATAGCCCGGCCCGACGTGGGGGTCATCACCACGGTCGACATGGCCCATACCTCGGCGTTCGGATCCCTGGAGGTGGTGGCACGCACCAAGGGCGAGCTGCTGGACGGCCTTCCGCCCGACGGGTGTGCGGTGCTCAACGCCGACGACGACCTCGTGATGGGCCAGGCGGGGCGAGCCAGATGTCCGATCCTCACATTCGGCGAGCGCGGTGAGGTACGTGCGCGCGATGTCAGCCTGGACGATCTTCTCCGTCCGGCATTCCGCCTGGAGTCGCCATGGGGCCGGACGGAGGTCCGCCTTGATGTGCACGGTGCCCACATGGTTTCCAACGCGCTTGCAGCCGCAGCCGTGGGACTCTTCCTGGGGCTGTCGCCCGAGGAGGTGGCGGCCGGCCTCTCCGAGGCCCGACTGTCACCGTGGCGGATGGAGGTGGCGACGGCGCCGAGTGGACTGGTCGTCGTCAACGACGCCTACAACGCCAACCCTGCATCCATGGCCGCCGGGCTCGAAGCCCTTGCCTCCCTCGCCGTGTCGGGCCGCAGGATCGCCGTGGTCGGGCTCATGGCCGAACTCGGCGGGTACGAGGCAACCGCACACTCGGAGGTCGCCGATCTGGCCGACGGGTTCGGAATCGACCTGCTGGCCGTGGGCACCGACCTGTATGGCGTGGCGCAGTTGGCCGGCATCGACGAGGCATCCGCCCACCTTGCTGGCCTGGCGCTGGGTGACGGAGATGCCGTGCTGGTGAAGGGCAGCCGGGTGGCCGGCCTGGAGGCGCTGGCGGCCCGGCTCCTCGAAGGCTGATCCCGCCGGCAGCGCCGCAGCCGGCCTGCCGGAGCGGCGCCTGAAGCCGGTCTGGAACCGTCTCAGTCCGGGTCGTGGGGGAGCTCCGTCGGGCGGAGCGGGGTGTTGGAGCGGTTCCAGACGGCGAGTCGTTCGGTGTCGCAGTCCGGGCAGAGGTGCACGACCCGCAGGGACTGGATGGAGAGTTGGGTTCCCCTCGACTTCTCCACGATCGACTGGAGGGCGGGTCGCACGGCGTCTGATCCACAGGTCGGACACCTGGGGGTTAGGTCCCTTTCCCATTCCAGGTCGCACGACCCGCAGGTCACGGTGATCGTCTCGTCGCCGGGCGGCCCTTCCCGTCGTCCGAGGAGGGACTCCTCCTCGCCACAGCGCGGGCAGGCGATGTTGCTCATGTCCACAACGCTAGGCGGATCGACAGCGCAGCCCGTGGGGTACCGGCTTCCCGGGGCGGGCGAGTGGGCCGGTACCCGCCCATAGGGTGGACGGGTGCCCGGCCACGGCGACGACCACTATCGGATCCTCGGGGTGTCGATGACGGCATCGGACGAGCAGGTCCGTGCCGCCTACCGGGTGCAGGCCCGTCGCCACCACCCGGACCTCTCCGACGGCCCGGCGGACCGTAGGCAGGCCGAGGCCGCGATGGCGTCGGTCAACGAGGCATGGAGGGTCCTGGGTGACCGGGGCCGCCGCTCCGTCTACGACCTGGCCCGGAGGCCGCCGGAGCCGGTGGTCCGCACGTCACCGGTCGATGAAGCGGTACACGGGCGGCGGGGAGACTCCTTCCAGGCGATTCCCGTACCGCGGGCGGTCGGGTGCCTGCTCCAGTTCGGACCGGTGGTCCTCATCGTGGGGCTGCTGGTCGGGATCCTGGTGGCCACCGCCTTCATGGGTGGAGGCCGCGAGCTGGCGCCGAGGCTGGGACCCGGATCCTGTGTCGAGCTGTCGTCGACGATCCGGGTGGTGCCGTGCACCGTGGAGACCCCGGTCATCGTGGCGCGTGGGGTTGCCGGGACTCCGTGCCCGCTGGGGTCGGTGACCCTGGTCCTGCCGACCCTGATCGAGCAGGTCTGCGTGGCTCCTCCGGGGACGCCGTCGGGCTGACCGCCCTGTGGCTGGACGTATACGGTCCTGCGGCGTGGCTGGCAATGGCGTCGATCTCGTTGAGGTACCGGTCCTGCAGGGCACGCCAGAGGCACTCGACGGCTACGGCTACACCTTTGACGACCCGGCCGAGGTCCAGGTGGAGATCGTGCGGTGGCCCGCCGGTGGGTGGCGCCCGGTCGACCCGGACACCGGCGATGAGGGCGGCACGGTGGAAGGCGTGTTCGACGCCTTCTGGGAGGGTTCCACCCTCCGGGCGCTCAACAGCGCGGTGGACGGCGACTACCTGCTGGCCGAGGCGGCCGGACCGCCGCTGGACGGCGAGCCGTGGTTGGCGGGCTTCACCATCGGGCACCTGAACTACCACCCGGACGGCGGCCAGCTCTTCTTCCCGTTGGATCCGGGGGCGTTCGTGGTCCCGCTGGCCCTGCCAGGCGACGGCATCACACCGGCCGATGTGGTGGCCTTCTGGTTCGACGGAACGCAGGGTCTCTACATCCATCCGGAGATCTGGCACGAGGGCGTGTTCCCGCTCGTGCCCCGCCAGCGGTTCCTGGACCGTCAGGGCCGGGTGCATGCCCGGGTGAGCGTGGAGTTAGCCGACGAGTTCGGTTGCCGACTGTTGATCCCGGGGACCCTCTGAGGAGGGCGTGGCGGGTGGAGGCCTATGTGCCGCCAGTATCCTCGTGCGCCAGCGGACCGTTAGCTCAGTTGGCTAGAGCGCTCGCCTCACACGCGAGAGGTCACTGGTTCGAGTCCAGTACGGTCCACCATGGTGACCAGCAGTGATGCTGGTCATTTGTGCGTTTTGGGTGGTGCCCGAAACGCTGCTGGTAGCCATTCTGGTAGCCAAACTGGTAGCCATTCGGCCTCCACGCCCGTCCGACGCCCAAAAGGGCGCCCGCCGGACATTTCGGCCAACAGGGGCTCTGAACAGGGAAAACACAGTTGCTACGGCAGCCGGAGGCTGACGTGTGGGAGCGAAGCGACCTCAGGCTCGCCTCACACGCGAGAGGTCACTGGTTCGAGTCCGGTAAGGTCCACCACAGAATCAGGGCCTAAGTGGGCGGTTCCGGTCGTACGATTGCGGAACTGCGCCGGTCAAGGCTCGGTTCTACAAACAAGCAACGAAAGTGAAATCATGCCTACTGGCACCGTAAAGTTTTTTAATTCTGAGAAGGGCTTCGGATTCATCTCCGTTGAGGGAGGCGAGGACGTGTTCGTCCACTACTCCAACATCGCGGGCGATGGCTACCGCAGCCTGGACGAAGGCCAGAACGTCGAGTTCGACGTCGGCCCTGGCAAGAAGGGCCCGGAAGCCCTCAACGTCCGCGCTGTCTGAACCCCCAGCGACGGGCCACCGTCGCTGGTCCATGAACAGCCCTTGGTGGATGGCTGGTCTCTGGTCTCCCGCACCAATCTGCAGCCTCTGAGGAGTGCTGACTGACTACCTGCGAAGAGGGTTTCTGGCTAGAGCGCTCGCATCACACGCGCGAGCTCACTGGTTCGAGACCAGTACGGTCCACCATGGATGACCAGCCGAAAGGCTGGTCATCCTCGCGTTCAGGGTCATAGCTGGGTCGACGAAGGCGAGTGCCGGTCCCGTATTGCCGGTCGACTGGTCGAGGATGGTCCCACCGGGCTGAAGGTCACCTCGTCGTTCCGCCCCCTCGATCATGCAGAGGGCCATCCGGTCCTTGATGCTCCCGCCCGGATTCATGAACTCGCACTTCACGAAGATGTCCGCATCGAGCGAGTCGGTCACGCGGTTGAGCTTCAGCAGTGGGGTGTCGCCTATGGCGTCCAGAATGGTGGCGGAGGCGGTCACCTACCCATCGTATGGCTGCCCTCGGTGGCGATCTGTCGTGTCCCGGCAGAGCGGGTGCGCACTACGAGACAGTCGTCGAACCCCCAAGGATCGCATCTTCGATTGAGTGTTCATGCACGGACCGGGAGAGACTCGCGAGGAGCCCGATTCGTGAAAGGACGCCTGGTGCGTCGTAGCCAGGTGATCCGTTCAGTCCTGTTGGCCTCCGCCATGCTGGCGTCGGGCTGCTCTTCGTCGACCGAACAGGCGGTGGTTCCGACCACCGCTGCCGTGGCGGCGGCGACGACCACCGCTTCGCCGGCGACGGCACCCCCTACGACCGTCGCGCCGACCACGACGGCCGCGCCGAC
>Ga0257109_1000023_pt1 | contig 35438 bp, 27 predicted proteins | sample LP_taG_8_FD_191566 | JGI IMG/M metagenome (GOLD analysis project Ga0257109, IMG submission 191566) | Marine microbial communities from Northeast Subartic Pacific Ocean, Canada - LP_J_2011_P26_2000m | ecosystem: Environmental > Aquatic > Marine > Oceanic | place: Canada: Northeast Subartic... | reverse complement strand
TCCTGTCCGGTGCCCTGGCTTCCGCCGGCCGGCGGCACGGCCGATGCCACGACGTGCTCGATCCCGAAGCCGGTGCAGGCCCCGCAGTCGTAGCAGGGAATCCAGCGGCAGTCCTCCAGACCCAGCTCGTCCAGGGCGTCGCGCCAGTCCTGCCATAGGAAGTCCTTGTGGAGGCCCGCCGAGAGGTGGTCCCACGGGAGCGCCTCCTCGAGGGTCCGGTGCCGGTACACGAGGTCCTCGAAGGTCATGCCATGGGTAGCCATGGCGGTCTCCCAGAGACCGATGTCGAAGTGCTCGCCCCACTCCTGGAACACCCCGCCGGCCCGCCACACGTCCTCGATGACCCGCCCGAGGCGTCTGTCGCCGCGGCTCATCATCCCCTCCACGACCGAGGCCCGGGCATCGTGCCACTTCAGCTGCACGCCCCGGTAGATCTTCGGCTTGCGCTTCAACTCGTCACGCAGCAGCCCGACCTTGCGGCGCAGCTCGTTCTCGGTGTTCTGTCCGAACCATTGGAAGGGCGTGAACGGCTTGGGCACGAAGCCACCCACCGACACCGTCACGGTGGGGCTGCGCTGGTGGGTTCGCCCGACCTCGATGCACTTCCTGGCCATCTCCAGGATTGCCAGGGTGTCCTCGTCGGTCTCCGTCGGAAGGCCTGTCAGGAAGTACAACTTCACCCGGCGCCAGCCCTGCGAGTAGGCAGCCTCGACAGCGGCGTAGAGGTCCTCCTCGCTGATGAGCTTGTTGATGACCTGGCGCATGCGCCAGGTTCCCGCCTCGGGCGCGAAGGTGAGGCCGGTGCGCCGGGCCTTCTGGAGCTCTGCGGCGATCCCCACTGTGAAGGCGTCCACCCGGAGGCTGGGCAGGGAGACGGAGACCTGGCCACACGCATCATCGGCGACCGCGGCAGCCACAACCTCCTGGATCCCGCTGAAGTCGGCCGTGCTGAGGGAGGTCAGCGAGACCTCGTCGTAACCGGTCCGCCGAAGGCCCTCGGCCACCATTGTCCGGACCTGTTCAGCGGGACGCTCGCGAACCGGGCGGGTGATCATTCCGGCCTGGCAGAAGCGGCAGCCCCGGGTGCAACCCCTGAACACCTCTACGTTGAGGCGGTCGTGGATCACCTCGGTGAGGGGCACCAGCTGGTTCTTCGGATACGGCCAGTCGGCCAGGTCGGCCACGGTGCGCTTCTCCACCACCGGCGGGGCATCGTCGATCGGCACCACGCCGGTGAACACGCCAGCATCGAACTCCGCCCGGTAGAGCGAGGGAACGTAGACGCCCGTGACCCCGGAGAGGGCTCGCAGCAGTTCGGCCCGGGAGCCTGAGCCGGCGGCCTTCCAGGCCGCTACGACCTCGGTGATCTCCCCGACCACCTCTTCGCCGTCCCCGAGGACCGCCGCGTCCACGAAGTCGGCCATGGGCTCAGGGTTGTAGGAGCAGTGCCCGCCAACGAGGACAAGCGGGTGTTCAGGGCCGCGATCCGCAGCACGAACCGGCATTCCTGCCAGGTCGAGGCATTCCAGGACGTTCGTGTACACGAGTTCCGCAGCAAGGTTGAAGGCCAGGACGTCGAACTCCCCGGCAGGCCTGTGGGTATCCACCGAGAACAACGGAAGGCCCTCGCGGCGCAGCACCTCGGCCATGTCGGTCCACGGCGCGTAGCTCCGCTCGGCCTCGGCGTCGGGCCGTTCATTCAGGATCTCGTACAGGATCTGGAGACCCTGATTGGGAAGGCCTACCTCGTAGGTGTCCGGGTAGAGGAGGAGCCAGGCCACCGCGTCGGGGTGGTGGTCCGGGACGGTCATCCCGTCCTCACATCCGATGTAGCGGGCCGGTTTCTGCACCTCGGCCAGGACACGTTCGAGTTCGGACCAGAGCGAACTCATGATGCGACCAGCGTACCGACCCACCTGGGGATCAGTGCCGTCGGGTCGATCCTGGCTGGACTCCGCTGCTCAGGCCCGCGCCAGATGCTCGTGCCGGCGCATGTGGACGCTCTGGACGAGGCCGATGGAGACGAACGTGGTCAGCAGGGAGGAACCCCCGTAGCTCACCAGCGGAAACGGAATTCCGGTGATGGGCATGATGCCGGTGGCCATGCCGACGCTCTGGAAGACCTGGAAGAGCAGCATCGAGAAGACCCCGGCGGAGATGAGCAGCCCGAACCGGTCGTCGGCCATCTGGCCTATCCGCCAGATCCGCAGGAGCAGGAGGCCGACGAGGCCCAGGAGGGCCGCACCCCCCACGAAGCCGGCCTCCTCGGCGACCACGGTGAAGATGAAGTCGGTCTGCTGCTCCGGTACCAGGGCGGAGTTGTTCTGGGTGCCCTGGAAGAGGCCCCGGCCGGTGAGGCCACCGTTGCCGATGGCCACCTGTGCCTGCTCGAGGTTGTAGCTGGCCCTGGTATCGGGCTCGTCGTCCACGAAGACGAGCAGGCGCCTCACCTGGTACTCCTCCAGGACGTCTGACTGCAGGACCCCCACAAGGCCGGTCATGAGCAGCAGTCCGAGGATGAACAGGTGGCGGCCCTTCACGCCGGCAACGAGCGCCATTCCGGCCGCTATCGCCCCGTAGACCAGGACGGTTCCCAGGTCAGGCTGGAGGATGATGAGACCCACCGGGGCAGCCGCCAGGAGCACAGCCACGACGACCCGGGGGGCCGACGGCTCATCTCCACGGGCCAGCCACGCCGCCAGCGCCAGGATGAGGACCACCTTGCCGAACTCCGAGGGTTGGAACTGGATCCCACCGAACTGGAGCCAGGCCCTGGCGCCCTTGACCTCGGTCCCCACCAGGAGGACGGCGCCGAAGAGGCCCAGCATGCCCAGGTACACCAGGGGCACGAAGCGGTGCAGGCGCCGATGGCCGAACCAACCTGCCGCCACCATTGCCAACACCCCGAGGCCGACCAGCCTGGCCTGTCGGACCAGGTGGAACGTCTCGGCCGGCCGGATCTCCGTGGCCGGGCCACGGGTGGCCGAATAGACCATGACCACCCCGATGAGGGCAACCATGACGGTCAGGAGGGGAAGGGCCAGGTCAACGTGCCGGAGCATCCGGGGCCGGTCGTAGTCCGGCCTGCGCAGGTCGACCATCAGCCACCCGCCCCCGTTTCGGCACGATCCTCGAAGACCGCCAGGACCTCATCCACGAGGTCGTCGCAATCCACCCGGATGCCTCGGACCCTCACGGTGCCCGAGGCATCCAGTTCAGGTCCGCCGGTCTCGGCCGAGGACGGGTCGGCTGCATCGAGACGGTCCAGGGTGTTGCCGGACCTCCACTCGTACCACTCCAGACAGAGTGGTAGCGCCGCTGAACGGGCGTACCGGACGGCGGCCAGTGGCGCCTCCGGCACCGTGCCCTCGAATACCTGTTCCAGGATCCTGGCCACGAGGGGGGCGGCAACCCTGCTTCCGAATCCAGCCTCCTCCAGGATGGCGACCACGGCGTGAGTGGGCTCCCGGAGCGGTCCGAAGGCGGCGAACAACGACGTGTCGGCCTTGCCCCGAACCTCAGCGGTGCCCGTCTTGCCGCCCACCTGGAACCGCTCCAGCGGGAACTTGATGCCACCTGTGACGGTCGAGTTGAACGCCTCGTAGGCGGTGCCCTCCTCGTCGGCGGTCACGCCGCCCAGGCCCTCGAGCACACGCCACCTGAAGCCCGGATCCATCTCCACCTCGGAGAGGACCCTCGGGCCGAACTGGCGAACCACGGTGCCGTCCCGGGCCACCACCCGGGTTACGACGTTCGGCGCATGACGGACACCGCCGTTGGCGAAGGTAGCGAAGGCGTTGGCCAACTGCAGCGGCGTGACGAGGACCTCGCCCTGGCCGATTGCCGTGATCACGTTGTCGCCGGTGGACCAGCCCCACTCTGGGAAGGCCACCGGATTCTCCTCGTTGCGCTGCCTCCGGTTGGCCGGCGTGGGCATGTAGCCGTCCTGTTCGAACGGCAGCGTTATCCCGGTCTCAAGGCCCAGACCGTACGATCCCGCCGCATCCTGGATGGCCGTGTCCGGGTGCTCAGGGTTGATGTAGATCGACTCGCCGATCCGGTAGTAGTAGACGTCGCTGGACACCGTGAGGCTGCGGATCAGGTCCACGTCCTCGTAGGGCTTCTCTCCGGCGTTGCGGTAGCGACAGCCGGGCGGCGGGTCACGGGGATCGACGTCGCCACAGCCACGCAGGATGTAGGCACCGGGATCGTCCCAGAGTTCGTCGGCGCGCGGGATGGCACCCACGCCGAACACGCCCGCGTGCCATGCGGCATGGGCGGTGAACAGCTTGAAGGTGGAGCCGGGGGCGTACTCGCCCTGGATGGCCCGGTTGAACATGGGTAGGTCGTTGGCGGGGTCGTTCAACACTGCCCACTGCTCCGGGGCGAACCCACCAATGGACATGTTCGGGTCGTACGAGGGGAAGGAAGCCATCGCCACCACGTCGCCGTTGCGGGGATCCAATATCACTACAGCCCCACCAGGAGCGTCGAAGGCTGGAGAGACCTGGTCCGGCCGGTCCGGATCGGCTTCAGGCTCCGCGGCCCTGGCCCTGTAGATCGCCCGCTCCAGCTCAGTCTCAACCAGAAACTGCACGTCGACGTCTATCGAGAGGACCAGGTCGGCTCCGGGGATCGGCGCCAGGTACAGGTCGTCGCGTTCCCGCTGGATCTCGCCCAGGCGGTCCACCTCCACCACCTTGCGGCCGGCTACCCCCCGGAGGTCGTCCTCGAACATCAACTCCACTCCGGACTTCCCGATCTGGTCGCGGAGCCTGTACTCCTTGCCCACCGGAGGGCGACGGCTCTGGAGTTCCCGATCGTTGATCGAACCCACCCAGCCCAGCAGGTGGGTGGCCATGTTCCCGTAGAGGTACGACCGGACCGTCGCCTCGGCCACGCGCACGCCGGGAAAGCGTTCCGGCCGCTCGCCGAAGAAGACCAGGAGGTCCTCGCCGACGTCGTGTGCGATCGGGACGTCGTCGTAGAGCCCGTACGAGGGGTCTTCCAGCGCCCGCTGCACGTCGACGACCTTCACCAGGCTGCCCGAGCGATTGATCTCGATCGCTATCTCCGTGAGCATGTCGAGCAGTTCGTCCCCGCCCAGTTCCGCCTGGGCCAGCTCGTACCGGTTCATGGTGAGCACGGTGGTGAGGCGGTTGCCGACGAGGGTCCTGCCCTTCACGTCCAGGATCCGCCCGCGTGCTGCGGGCACGGCAATCACCCGGGTGATGTTGCTGCGCGCCGTGACGGCCGCCTGCTCGCTGATCATCACCTGCAGGTACCAGAGGCGCGCACCAAGAGCGACGAACATCGAGAGCCCGATGATGGCGAGGAGGCGCATCCGGTAGCGGCTGGCCTCGTTCACCCCCGTGACTCCACTCCCGAGCCCCGTACGTCCACGTCGACCGGCAGCCCCCCGGTAACGGCCCAGCACACCGCCCGACTGGTCGGTACCGCCACGGCCACCGACATCAGCGAGGCCACGAGAGCGGTACGTGCCAACCTCGCTACGTCCACGTCATGCAGGCCGAAGAGTCCGCCGGCGAGCATCGTGGCGCACACCCCCACAGCCATGGCAACTGCCAGGCCGACCGCAAGGAAGGGCCGGGTGGACCGGGCCAGTCGAACCTCCAGGTGGCTGGTCGCAACCGCCAGGGGGGCGTATACGAGCGCATGCAGCCCCATGGGTGTGGCTGTGATCGAGTCGTGCAGGAGCCCCGCGCAGAAGGCCACCACCGCTCCCCTCTCCGGCCCTCCGTGGAAACCCGCCAGGATCGACACCAGCAGGAGCAGCTCAACGGATACCCCGTCGATCCGAATCTCCTCAAAGACCGTGACCTGGGCCGTCATGGCGGTCAGGAGGACCGCCACGATCCTCAACCTGCCGGTCATCGGTTCCTCATCCCCGCTCCAACGGGCCGGCGTCCGCCAGGCGCGGATCCAGCACGACGTTCAGGAAGCTGAGGTGTTCGAGCGACGCAGCCGGTTCCACGATGATCTCCCGGTCCAGGTCGGCGCCCTGGTCGGGATCCACCACCCGGCCCACCGGGATGTCGGCCGGGAAGCGGCTCCTGCCACCGGACGTGACCACCACCTCGCCGACCGCCACCTCCACGTCGGGCCTGATGCCGGCATCGATCACGAGGTAGCCGGTGGCACCCCCGCCCCGCGCCAGGCCCTCGTCCTGGGACCCCACGAGGCGGACCCCCACCCGGAAGGCCGGATGGGTCGCCAGCCTCACGATGGACCGGGACCGGTCCACCACCTCGAGGCGCCCGACGAGGCCGGCGCCCGTCACGACCGCCATGCCCTCGGAGAGGCCGTCGTCCAGGCCCTTGTCCACCTCGATGGTGTGGCTGGAGAAGTTCCCGGGGGGTGTGCCGAGGATCCGCACCACGACCGTGTCCAACGTCGTGTAGTCGATGCCCACCTCGCCCATGAGTCGCAGCAGCAGCTCCCTGTCGGCCTCCGAGGAGAGTTGGCGCCCACGCATGCGGGCCAGTTCCTTCTCCAGACGCTCGGTCCTGTCCCGTAGGTCGTCGTAGTCGAAGACGCCCAGCCATGCCGAGCGGAGCGGTCGCGCTGCGGTCTCCGAGACCGAGCGGACCGGGTCCAGGAGGTCCCGCATTCCCTGCTGGAAGGAGTCCAGCGGCGCGAAGCCCCTGAACTGCAGGGTGAGTAGCGTCAGGGCCGCTGCGATGAGGAGTAGGAGCGTCGGTCGGGAACGCCCCGTGGGCCGCGGGACCGCCATCGGCTAGTTCCCGTCGTCGCCGAAGATCATCTCTCCGTACCTGGAGAAGTTCTCCAGGATGATGCCAGCTCCCTCGACGACGACTCCGAGAGGGTCGGCGACGACCCGGGTCGGCATGCCGGTCTCGGCCCGGATCCTGTCGGGCAGGCCGATCAGGAGCGATCCGCCGCCCGCCAGGTGGATTCCCTGATCCAGGATGTCGGTGACCAGCTCGGGTGCCGTCCTGTCAAGGGTCACCTTCACGGTGTCGATGATGGTCTCCACCGGCTCCTCGAGGGCCTCGCGGATCTCCCGGGTGGAGAACTCCACGGACTCCGGAAGCCCGGTCAGGAGGCTCCTGCCCGTGACCGCCGCCCTGAACTCCCGGGTCAGCGGGTGTGCCGAGCCGAGGCGGACCTTGATGGCCTCGGCGGTCCGGTCGCCGACGTCCACCCCCTTGTCCTTCTTCAGGAACTGCTTGATGGCGTCGTCCATCTCGTCACCACCGACACGCGACGACTGGCTGGCGACCACTCCCCCGAGGGAGATCACGGCCACCTCCGTGGTTCCGCCACCCACGTCCACGATCATCGAGCCGGTCGGATCGGCTATGGGAAGGCCGGCACCGATCGCCGCAGCCATGGGCTCGTCAACGATGTAGACCGGCGGACGGGCACCGGCGAACTCAGCCGCCTCCTGCACGGCCCGGCGCTCCACCCCCGTCACTCCGGACGGGACGCAGATGACCATGCGGGGCTTGGCCCAACGTCGGCTGTGCACCTGCTGGATGAAGTAGCGGAGCATCTTCTCGCAGTTCTCGAAGTCGGCGATGACGCCGTCCCTGAGTGGTCGGACCGCCCTGATGTGGGGTGGGGTGCGGCCGATCATCCGCTTCGCCTCGCTGCCCACGGCCAGCAGGGTCTCGTCCATCGCGTTCACTGCGACCACCGACGGCTCGTCCAGGACGATCCCCTCGCCAAGGACGAGGACAAGGGTGTTCGCGGTTCCGAGGTCCACTGCGATGTCCCGGGTACCGAAGGCGGCGCGCCTCGATGCCTGCCCACGGGGCCGTCGAACTACGTCTTCGGCCATCGACCGGGTGCTCCGTCAGATTTCCGGGGAGGCCGGAGTGCCCGCCCGCTCGCTGAGCAGAAGGTAGCGCGTTCATTATCCGATTGCCACTCTGGGTGCATGTGCCACCACCCTACGCGAGCATGTCGTTCGTGGTCCCTCAGCCCGCCAGGCCGGGAAAGAAGATTCCGATCTCGCGATCTGCCGAAGACTGCGAATCCGATCCGTGGACCAGGTTCTCGGTGAAGAGGGTCCCGAGGTCACCACGGATGGTCCCTGTGGCGGCCTCACGGGGATTGGTGGTCCCCATCATCGAGCGGACGACGGCGAAGGTCTCCTCCGGGCCCTCGATGACCATCACCATCGCCGGTGACCGGGACATGAAGGAAACCAGGGCATCGTAGAAGCCCTTCCCGACATGCTCCTCGTAGTGCCGGGCCAGGGTCTCGACGTCCAGGTGACGCAACTCGGCGGCCACCACCTTCAGGCCCTTGCGCTCGAAGCGGCCGACTATCTCCCCGACGAGGCCACGTTCCACGGCATCGGGCTTGCAGATTACGAGGGTTCGATCCATGGCGGCAGACTACGGCCCGCCCGACTCCCGTCGGCGCGGATCAGGCGTCGAAACCGTCCTCGTCCAGGTCCACCACGTCGCTGAGGGCGGCCCGGGCGGCCGACAACACGTAGAACGAACCCGTAACCAGCACGAGGTCGGATTCATCGGCGGCGGCCACGGCCAGACGGACCGCATCCACCGCATCAGGCACCACCTCCACCTCAATGCGTCGCTGACGGAACAGCGCCGCCAGGTCTGCCGCCGGTACCGCCCTCGGTGAGGGAGCCGTGCAGGCCACGACCAGGTCCGGGGAGAGGGCCACCAACTCGTCCAGGAACTCCGTCGGCTCCCTGGGCCCCAGGGTTCCGACCACCAGGATCCTCCGACCGGCGGGAAAGACGGTGGGAACCGCCGTGGCCAGGGCCCTGGCCGCATCCTGGTTGTGGGCGCCGTCCAGCACCACCAGCGGTTCGGTGGCCACCACCTCGAGTCGTCCCGGTACCCGTACCGCTCCCAGCCCATCGGCCACCACGTCGGAACTCAGCGGTGCGTCCAGGAACGCCTCGGCGGCCATCAGGGCCAGGGCTGCGTTCTCGGCCTGGTGGTCGCCGTACATCGAGAGGAAGACCTCCTCATGCCTGCCCGACGGGGTCCACAACTCGACCAGCTGACCGCCAACGGCCTGCTCGGCACCTCCGACGCCGAAGTCCGAGCCCATCAGGAGCAGGGGCCCGGGCGCCTCGGCCGTGAAGACCTCCAGGAGTTCGATGGAGGTCTCACCCAGGACGAGGGGTCGATCCGCGCGGATTATCCCCGCCTTCTCACTCGCGATGTCGCGTCGCCAGTCCCCCGCACCATCCGTGTGGTCCCGACCGATGTTGGTGATGACCGACACCGTCGAATCACACACGTTCGTGGCATCGAAGCGGCCCAGCAGACCCACCTCCACGACCGCAGCGTCGACGGCCTCGTTGCTGAACCAGAGGAACGCCGCCGCCGTCAGCAGCTCGAAGTAGGACGGCACGGTGGCAACCACCCCCGCATAGCGCTCCAGGTCGGCCACCAGGTCCGTGAACGCATCCTCCGATATGGGTTGGCCATCGATGGCGAGGCGCTCGCGCACGGTGTCCACGTGGGGGCTGGTGTAGCCACCCACCCTGAGGCCGGCGGCAGCCAGGAGGGCCGAGACCATTGCCGAGACCGAACCCTTGCCGTTGGTTCCGGTGACGTGGAGCGTCCTGACGTCGTGCTGCGGATCGCCCATGGCACCGACGAAGCCACGCATCGCATCCAGGCTCAACCCGTGGATCCGACCGGCTGACGCCTCCAGGTTGACGAACCGACCAAGGAACCGGAGGGCACCCCGGTAGTCGTCCACGGGTGGCCAGTCCACCGGCCCCGTCACAACGGCACCCCCACAGCCAGGGCGATCAGGAGGCGGCGCGGTCTGGATGGTCGGCACTACGCGGGAAGACGGTGGGAGCGGTCCGGCTGATCACCGAATCCAGCTCCACCACCACGCGACCGACCTCATCGTCGCCGGGCAACTCGTACATCACATCGAGGAGGACCTCCTCCAGGATGGCGCGGAGGCCACGGGCTCCCGTTCCACGTTCGAGGGCCTGGGTGGCGATCGCCGATAGTGCCTCGACGGTCACCTCCAACTCGATGTCCTCGAACTCGAAGAGTCGCTGGTACTGCTTGACGAGGGCGTTCCGGGGCTCGGTCAGGATCTTGACCAGTGCCTCCACCTCCAGTTGGGAGACGGATCCGATCACCGGCAGGCGACCGATGAACTCAGGGATCAGACCAAACTTGATGAGGTCCTCAGGTCGCACGCTGGCGAACAGGGCGCCCACGTCCTTCTCCGACGCCGACCTGATGTCGGCGCCAAAGCCAACGCCCGATCCGCCCTGCCTTCTCTCGATGACCTGCTCCAGGCCGGCGAAGGCCCCACCGCAGATGAACAGGATGTTCGTGGTGTCGATCTGCAGGAACTCCTGGTGCGGGTGCTTGCGCCCGCCCTGCGGGGGCACGGCCGCCGACGTTCCCTCCAGGATCTTCAGCAGGGCCTGCTGCACCCCTTCGCCGGAGACGTCCCTGGTGATCGAGGGGTTCTCGCTCTTGCGGGCCACCTTGTCGATCTCGTCGATGTAGATGATCCCCGTCTCAGCCTTCTTGATGTCGTAGTCGGCGGCCTGGATCAACTTGAGGAGGATGTTCTCGACGTCCTCGCCCACGTAGCCGGCCTCGGTGAGGGCCGTGGCATCGGCGATGGCGAACGGAACGTCCAGCATCCGGGCGAGCGTCTGGGCCATCAGGGTCTTGCCGCAACCGGTGGGTCCCAGCAGCAGGATGTTGGACTTGGCCAACTCCACCTCGACGCCCGGACCGGTTGCGGACCGGACCCGCTTGTAGTGGTTGTAGACGGCCACCGAGAGGATCTTCTTGGCCTGCTCCTGACCGACGATGTAGTCGTCCAGGAATGCGAGGATCTCCCTCGGTCGTGGAAGTTCACCCAGTGAGGTCTCTGTGGGCTCGGAGAGCTCCTCCTCGATGATCTCGTTGCAGAGGTCTATGCACTCGTCGCAGATGTAGACGCCGGGGCCCGCAATGAGCTTCTTGACCTGCTTCTGGGTCTTGCCACAGAAGGAGCACTTGAGGAGCTCCCCCTCACCGAGCTTCGCCATGTCCGACCCCCCGGTCCCGTAGTCCTACTTGACGGCGGCGATCGGGCCGCTGTTGTCGACCGCGTCCCGCTGGTCGATGACCTCGTCGATGAAGCCGTATTCCTTGGCTTCCTGAGCGGTCATCACGTAGTCCCGGTCGGTATCGGCATGGATCTTCTCCACGTCCTGACCCGTGTGGTGGGACAGGATCTGTTCCAACTGGGCCTTCAGGCGCTGGATCTCACGCGATGCCAGCTCTATGTCGGACACCTGGCCCTGGGCTCCCGCATAGGGCTGGTGGATCAGCACCCTGGAGTGCGGGAGGGCGAGGCGCTTGCCGGGCGTGCCGGCGGCCAACAGCACCGCGGCAGCCGAGGCGGCCTGCCCGAAACAGATGGTGGTGATGTCCGGCTTGACGTACTGCATCGTGTCGTAGATGGCGAAGAGGGAGTTGATGTCGCCCCCCGGCGAGTTGATGTAGAGGCTGATGTCCCTGTCGGGGTTCTCGGACTCCAGGTGCAGCAACTGGGCGCAGATCAGGTTGGCGATCGTGTCATCGATCGGCGTGCCGATGAAGACGATGTTCTCCTTGAGGAGGCGGGAGTAGAGGTCGAACGCACGCTCGCCGCGGCTGGTCTGTTCGACCACCGTGGGAACGAGGTAATTCTGCACCTTCAGGTCTGCGAGGGTCATCTGGTTCACTCTTCTTCTCCATCGGTCGAATCCGCAACCGAACTGTCAGTTTCCCCCACCTCGTCGTCATCGACGGGGATGGCTGTCAGGTCGTCGGGAAGCTGGATCACCGGCTCCGGCGGCTCGAGGAGCGTCGGATCCACGGGATTGCCCTGCTCGTCGACCACCTCGGCCCGTTCGAACACCCACTCCAGGGCGGCCTGCTTGCGGAGGTCGGCACGCACCTCGAGCATGCGGCCCGACCGGCTGAGTGCCTCCCGGATGCCGTCGACGTCGCCGCCGGTCTGCGTGGCCAGCGACCCGAGGTACTCCTCGAGGGGCTCCTCCACGTCGCCCAGGCCCTCGGCGTCGGCCACGGCACGTAGGCCCAGGTCAACGCGCGAGGCCAGCTCGGCGCCCTCCCGGAGCTCGTCGCGCAGCGACTCCACGTCGCGTCCCATCGCCTCCATGTAGACGGAGAAGTCGATGCCCTGGGAGCGCATGCGCATGGCCATGTCATTGATCCGACTGTCCACCTCGGCTTCCACGAGGGCCGGGGGGATCTCCATGTCGACCAGGTCCGCTATGGCCTGGGCCACCCGATCCCTTGCGAGCATCGGCGTCTGGCCCCTGCGCATCACCGAGAGCCGTTCACGGATGTCGGCGGAGAGCTCGTCGATCGTGTCGAACTCAGAGGAGGCCTTGGCGAAGTCGTCGTCCAGTTCGGGAAGCACCCGGGCCTGGACCTCCGAGACCTCGATACGAAAGGCAAGCGTGCCGTCCTCCTCCGGGTGGTCGGCGTCGAACTCCAGGACGTCTCCGACGGACGCTCCGCGCAGGTTCTCGTCGATCTCCGGGACCACTGCACCGGCTCCGACCTCGTAGAGGTAGTCGGTGGTGGTGAGTCCCTCGACCGGCTCGCCCTCGAAGGTGCCGTCGATGTCGATGGTCACCTGGTCGCCGTCGCCCGCCGGGCGGTCCACCGCCTCGAGTGTCGAATGCTGGCCACGCAGCGCCTCCAACTGGGCGTCGACATCCTCGTCGGCGGCCTCGGGTGAGGGAATCTCGACGCGCAGCGAACCGTGTCCGGCGATGGTCGCCCTGGGCCTGACCGGCACCACTGCATCGAAGGTGAGGTTGCCCTCATCCTGCCCTCCCGTGATCTCGATCTCCGGCGAGTCGATCGCATCGATGTCGTTCTCGACCAGGGCCCGGCCGTAGTAGTCGGGAAGCGACTGCTGTATCGCCTCCTGACGGCCGGCGGCCACGCCGATGCGGGCCTCCAGAAGCTTGCGGGGCGCCTTGCCGGGCCGGAAGCCGGGAAGGCGGACCTCCTTGGCGATGCGTCGGAAGGCGGCCTCGACGGCAACCTCGAACTCGGTCTCGTCGATGGCGACGGTCAGCCTGACCCGGTCGCCATCCAGTCTTTCAAGGGTGCTGTCCACAGTCTCCGGAGTGTAGCGGCGGCCCCCTGACGGCCACCCGGCGAAATGGGCCCTACCGCGGCCCTGAACCGTCAGGCCAGGCTGTCCAGGATCATGTCGATGTCGTCGACCGTGGTCAACGGGTTCACGATGCAGATTCGCAGTGCCGGCTCGCCATCCACCTGTGTCGGGAGCACGAAAGCGGTTCCATCCTCCATGAGCCGGACGGACCAGGCGTCATAGTCCGCCTGCTCCCATCCGATCCTCCTGAATGCCAGCACGGAGAGCACGGGATCCATTATCAGGTCCAGGTGGGGGGCGGCATCCAGCAGCACGGCTCCCGCACGGGTCACCTCCAGCGTCCGCTCGACGGCTTCGGAGTACGCCCTCGTTCCATGCACCGCCAGCGAGAACCAGAACGGCAGGCCCCGGGCACGCCTGGTCAGGAAGTGCCCGTAGTCGGTGGGATTCCACTCCGAGCCCGCGTTGATCGGATCCAGGTAGCTGGCGTGCTGGGCGTGGGCCAGACGTGCCACCTCCGGCCGGCGGTAGAGCAGCGCACAGCAGTCGAATGGAGCGAAGAGCCACTTGTGGGGGTCGATCACCACGGAGTCGCATCGGTCGATTCCGGCGAAGTGGGGTCGGGCCGACTCGGCGGCCAACGCCGCACCCCCGTAGGCGCCGTCCACGTGGAACCAGGCCCCATGCTCCGCTGCGGCATCGGCAACCTCGCCGAGCGCGTCCACCACTCCCAGATTCGTGGTGCCGGCCGTGGCGACCACGGCAAAGACCTCGGTGCCCTCCGGCCGTGCTGCGATGGCGGCGCGCACCGCCTCCCCCCGGAGGCGCCGGTCGTCGCCGGTAGTGGCCAACAGGACGTCCACGTCCATGACCCTGGCTGCCGAGTCGATCGAGGAGTGGGCGCCGTCCGAGACCACGACCGCCCACCTGACCGGTCGACCAGAACCATCCGCCTCGCGACGACGCATCGCATGGTCGCGACCGGCAATGAGCGCCGAGAGGTTTCCCATGGTGCCCCCGGAGGCGAAGCAGCCTCCGGCGCCCTCCGGGAGGCCCACAAGGTCTGCGACCCAGCGGAGGGCCTGGTTCTCGGCGTACACCGTGCCCGCCGCCTCCAACCAGGAGGTGGCGCACATCGCGGATGCCCCGACCACCAGGTCGAACAGGACCGAGGCGTTCGTGGGGGCGCCCGGGACGAAGGACAGGAACCGCGGATGGTCGGTGGACATGCAGGCCGGCGCAAGGTGGTCGGCGAAGGCTGCGAGCGCCGACTCTCCCCCGAGGCCCTCCTCGGTGATGGTCTGCCCGACCGCCTCCCAGAGTTCCTGGTGGGATCGGGGACCGTCCAGGGGCGGGTCCGTCCTCACCCGGTCGAGGGCATAGCGGAAGATGGCCCAGGCCAGGTCGTCGGTGGATTCGTCGAACTCGTGCATTCCCACGGCGGCGAGGCTATGGCCGCCCGGCTCCGGTCGGCGTGGTCATCGGATGGTGAACGGATTGGCCATCGGCTGCTCCGACGTGTTGATCCACACGGTCTTGGTCCTCGTGAACTCCCCGATGGCGTCGACACCGGCCTCGCGACCGGATCCGGAGTTTCCGAACCCACCGAACGGGGCTATCGGCGAAATCGCCCGGTAGGTGTTGACCCACACGATCCCGGCCCGGACGGAACGGGCCACCCGGTGCACCCGCGACGCATCGGAGCTGAAGATCCCCGCCGCCAGGCCGAACTCGGTGTCGTTGGCCATGGCCACGGCGTCGGCCTCGGTCTCGAAGGAGAGGACCGACATGACCGGCCCGAAGAGCTCCTCCCGGGTGCACGCCACCTCCTGGTTCGCGCACCCGAGCACGGTCGGCCGGTAGTACCAGCCGGCATCCAGTCCCTCCGGCCGACATCCACCCGTGTGCAGGACGGCACCCTGTGCGATGGATTTCGCCACCACCGCCTCGATGCGGTCCCGTTGGGCACGGGTGGCCAGGGGACCCATCTGGGAGTCGTCGGCCAGCGGGTCTCCGATACGTATCGCCTCGGACCGGCGAACCAGCTCGGCGATGAAGCGGTCGTGGATGCCCGCCTGCACGAGGACCCTGCTGCCGGCGACGCAACTCTGGCCGGACGCCCCGAAGTTCCCCGCCACAGCGCCGTTCACCGCCCCATCCAGGTCAGCGTCGTCGAAGACCAGGATCGGAGACTTGCCACCCAGCTCCAGGGAGACCGGAGCCAGGTTCCGGGCGGTGCTCGCCACTATCTGGCGGGCCGTGTCCACGCCTCCCGTGAACGCCACCTTGGAGACCATCGGATGGCTCGTCAATGCCCTACCGCAGGGCTCGCCGAACCCCGTCAGGAGGTTCACGACGCCCGGCGGGAAGCCCACCTGGTCCAGCACCCGGGCGAACTCCAGGAGGGGTGCGGGAGCGATCTCGGAAGCCTTGATTACGACCGCATTGCCGGCCGCCAGAGCCGGGCCGACCTTCGTGGCGGTCAGGAACATCTCCGCGTTCCAGGGCACGATCGCGGCCACCACTCCGATCGGATCCCGGGTCGTGAAGACGTGCAGATCGGGCTTGTCGATGGGCAGCGTGTCGCCCTGGATCTTGTCGGCAAGGCCTGCGTAGTAGCGGTAGTAGTCGGCAACGTACGCCGACTGGGCCCGGGTCTCGGCGGCCAGCTTCCCGCTGTCGGTCGTCTCGATCTCACCCAGCCAGTGGGCGTTCTCCGCCACCAGGTCGGCCAACCGGTAGAGGAGGCGCCCCCGCATCGTGGCCGTCATGGAGGCCCACTCCCCCGTTGTCATCGCCCTGTGGGCGGCCCGCACCGCCCGGTCCACGTCGGCCTCGGTGGCCGCCGGAGCCGACGCCCAGACCTCGCCGGTGGCCGGGTTGGTGGTATCGAATCGGCCACCGTCGGAGGCCTCGCAGAACTCCCCGTCGATGTAGAGCTGGTAGTCGTTCACCTGGTCGCCTCCCTGGCGGGTTCGGGTGTGGTGGATACGCGTGGCGAATCCAGGAAGTCGAGCAGTGCCGCCACGAACTCCGCAGGCGCCTCCACCGGCGGTAGGTGGTGGAGCCCGGGCAGGACACGGGTGCTGCAGTCCGGGATCGCACCGGCCAGGGCATCGCCCATAGCCGGTGTGGAGCCGGGATCCAGCTCGCCGGTGAGCGCCAGCGTGGTGGCCGTCACCTGGGAGGCCCCGGCCGGCATCAACGGGTCGCCGTCCACGAAGACCCGGTAGGCCTTGAGGTATCCGGCCGGATCGTTGCCGGCCAGTCGGTCCCTCAACGCTGCCACGAGCTCCTGGTGGGCCTCCTGCCATGCGGAGTCGAACCAGCGGTCGACCGCCAGGTCGGCGACCGGTCCGAGGCCCTCGGCGCCTGCCAGGGCAAGACGTCCACGAGCGCCGAGCACCTCGGCGGGCGTCCGGTCGAAGACCGTGTTCAGGAGCGCCAGGCAACGCAGCCGGCCCGGATGCCGGGCGGCCAGGCCGAGGGCGATCACACCGCCCAGCGAATGGCCGGCCACGTCCGGAGCGGGTCCGGCGTACGCCTCTACCACGGCCAGGCACTGGTCCACGAAGTGGTCCACCGAACGTTCCCCGGGCGGGTCGGGCGACCGTCCGTGCCCGAGCAGGTCGTAACGGACGACCAGGCGGTCGGCCGCAAGCTCGTCGACCACGAGGTCCCACATGGTGTGGTCCAGGCCCACGCCGTGCACCAGCACCAGGGGAGGCCTGGAACCGGAATCCCTGCCGTCCAGCCGGACGAAGCCGTCGGCGCTCACTCCCCGGTGAGTCCCATCTCCTCCATATCGGAGTATCGGTTGCCGATGCGGTGGTGGGGTCGCCCGCCGGCCGCTGCCCCGATGGCGACGAGGATCTCGTCGGGACCCGGAGCGTCTGCGACCGTGACCTCGAGCGTCAGGTAGTGGGAACGCCAACCGGGGTCGACCTTGTGCATCATCGGTATGGACACCACCGAGCCCGGGCCTCCACGGGTGTTGGTGAACGACAGGTAGGCGGTGCCACCCACGGCATCCCTGAACACGTTGCCGAATCGCAGCGTGTGGATCAGTGCCGATCCGTGTTCGACCTCTCCGGAGGTTCCGACCATGGCCGCCTTGCCGTAGGCCTCCACCGCTTCCGGACCACCGGCCACCTCCAGGAGTCGGGGCACCATCACGTCCGCCAGCTTCGGGGCCACGTCCAGGATGGTCGGCCGCAGGTCCTCCACGAACCCCTGACCGGCCCACGGGTTGGCGATCACCGCCACCACGCCGAACAGGAGCAGCGGCGGATCGGCCGGTCGGCCACCCTCGATTCGGACCTCCTCGGTGTGGCTGACCACCTTCCGGATCTCCAGTGACATCAGGCGACCTCCTCTGCGACATCGGCGAACTGGGGCATGACCTCTTCGGTGAACATGGCGATGCTGTCCATTGTCGCCTCGTGCGCCACGCCTGGGAAGCTGGACCACACCAGCAGCTTCCGGAGGTTCAGCTTCTCCTTCATCTCGTGGATCTTCCCGGCCACGTAGTCGGGTGTGCCGAAGAGCATGTTGCGCGGATGTAGCCACTCGTATGACAACGCGTCCAGCTTCCCGGGCGTATCGGGGAGTTCCTCGTCCGGGTACCGGTGATTGCCGAGGCCCCGGAACTCGCATACCCACTGCATGTACCTGACGATGCCCTCGCCGGCCAGGCGCTCAGCCTCGGCCATGGTCTCCGTCACGAACATGTCGCGCAGGACGGCCACCCCCTCGCCGAGGGCCACCTCGGACCCGCGTGCATCGGATGCGGCATCCCGGTAGGCCTCGAACCTCGGGAGCAGCGAATCGGTGGGCGGTATCCAGAACATGGCCTGCAGGTCGTGGCGGGCGGCGAAGTCGATCGAGGGGGCGGTGTCCACCACCTGCCAGAGCGGCGGGTGCGGTGACTGCAACGGCTTGGGAATGACCGACAGGGCCGTGATGTGGCCGGTCTCGGGATCGGTGTTCTGGGGAAGCGGCGGGCTCATGGCGTGGCTGAACGAGACGCCCGGGTACGGGAATCGGAAGAACTCCCCCTCGAAGGAGAAGAACTCGTCGGTCCACGCCCGACGGATCACCTCCAGCGTCTCGGCGAACAGCGCCCGGTTGACCTCCGGGTTCCGGACGTCCGCCGTGGGGTTCATGTTCACCGTCTCGCGTGGATACACCCCGCGGCCCACCCCCACCTCGAGGCGCCCGGCGCTCATGTGGTCGAGCATGGCGAGGTCCTCCGCCACCTGGATCGGGTGACGGAAGGTGATGATGTTGGCCGCCTGGCCGATCCGGATCCGCTCGGTGTGGGCTGCCAGGTCCACGCCCATGAGGGTCGGGTTGGGGCATACCTCCAGCCCCTCGTGGCCGAAGTGGTGCTCGGTGGTCCAGATCGAGTCCCAGCCGTTCCGATCGCAGTACCGGGCGATCTGGCGGCCCTCGGACAGCACCTGGCCGTAGGGCTTGACCAGGCCGAGGTTGTTCTGGTTCAGGAAATAGCCGAACCGCATTGCCACGCGCTCCGTCCCGCCGGATCAGCGGGGTCGACCGGGCTTTACATAGGCGGTGCGGGTCCGGGTGAAGAACTCCTGGGCGGTGTCGCCCTGCTCACGGGCTGCGTGGCCCGAGGAGTTCTTCTCTCCGCCGAACGGAGCATGGATTTCTGAACCGGTCGTCGGTCCGTTGACCTTGATCAGGCCCGCCTGCAGCTCGTGGACGGCCCGGTCGATCTTCCACATGTCATTGGTGAACACCGATGCCGACAACCCGAACTCAGTGTCGTTGGCCAGGGCGAAGGCCTCGTCCTCCGTGTCGACACGCATCACCGTGCTGACCGGCCCGAAGACCTCCTCCCGGGTGATGGTGAGATCGGTACCGCCGACGAACAATGTGGGTGGGTAGAAGCAGGGACCGTCGGGCGTGGTGCCGTTGACGGCCACTGTCTCGGCTCCCTCGGATCTGGCCTGCGCAACGGCCTCGGAGACCTCAGCCCGGGCTCCGGGCGACACGAGCGGGCCGATGCCGACGCCTGCAGCCTGTCCGTCGCCCACAACCAGGTTCTGCACGCCGGCCACCAGTCGGTCCACAAGCTCGTCGTGTATGTCACCTACCGCAATGATCCGACGGGTTGCGGTGCACTTCTGTCCTGTGGAGCCCATGGCTCCGCCGACCGCCGCTGCGACAGCCATGTCAAGATCCGCGTCACCGAAGACGATGCACGGGTTGTGCCCACCCAGTTCCAACTGGACGCGGCCGTTGCGTGCTGTGACCACGTCGCGGATCTGTCGGCCCACCCCCACCGACCCGGTGAAGGAGACACCGTCGACCCGTTCGTCGGCCACCACTGCGCCGCCCATCGACCCCGGGCCGAGGATGAGGTTCAGGACGCCTGCCGGCACGCCGGCGTCATCGAGCAGGCGTGCTATCGCCACCGAGGTAAGGGGGGTGTTGCTGGCCGGCTTCCAGACCACCGTGTTGCCAGCGGCAAGGGCCGGGGCGATCTTCCAGACCGGTATGAGGATCGGAAAGTTCCACGGCGTGACGATTCCGACCACCCCGAGCGGCGCACGGACGGTCCGTATGGTCTCCCCCGGGTTGTTGGTCGGGAAGATCCGTTCGGTGGAGGTCTTCGCCAGCCCCGCCTGGTAGCGGAAGGTCTCGGCCGCCAGCACGGCCTCACCGCGCGACTCGGCGAGCGTCTTGCCCTCCTCCATGGTGCACATGAGGGCCAGCTCATCGGCCCTCTCGTCAAACAGGACAGCGGCCCTCTCCATGATTCGGGCCCTACCGCCGAAGCCCAGAATCCGCCACGACGCCTGGGCCTCCACCGCGGCACCCACGGCACCGGACGCCGTTCCGGAGTCGCCCAGCGGATACTCGCCGACCGGTTCATCCGGCCGGGCCGGGTTCTGGCTCACGGCCGTTCCACCCGGGGCATCGGTGCTCCAGTCGCCTCCGATGAGGTGCGCACCCTGCGGCACTGTGAGGGTCATGCGCTCTGCGGTGCTGTGAGGGTCATGCGCGGCAGCGTAGCCACCGGGTGTCGAGCCGTCCGGTTCCAACCGACGGTATGTTCATGGTGTCCGGTCCGCCGGGCACGCGGGTGTAGTTCAAAGGCTAGAACCTCAGCCTTCCAAGCTGATGATGAGGGTTCGATTCCCTTCACCCGCTCCACTCCGGGATCCACTGCCGCCACAGGTCACCTAGGGTCCGGGCGTGCTGATCGCGCAGATCACCGACTGCCACATCCGCGACCACGGTGGAGGGTTGGCCCGACTGGTCGACACCACCGAGACGCTCCGGAGGGTGGTGGACCACCTTGTGGGCCTGGATCCGGCCCCGGACGTGATCCTGGCCACGGGCGACCTGACCGATGACGGCACCGCCTCGCAGTACGCCATCCTCCTGGAGGTCCTGGCCCCCATTTCCGACCGACTGCTCCCCATCCCCGGCAACCACGACGAGTGCCCGCTGTTCCGGGAGGCCTTCGCCGACATCATCCCTGGCGACGTCGCCGATGACCACTGCAGCTACGTGGTGGAGGACCACCCCGTCCGCCTCGTGGGCCTGGACAACTCGATTCCCGGGCGACACGACGGCCGCTTCGACGCACTACGGGAACGCTGGTTGGAGGACGTCCTGGCCGCCGGCCCGGACCGGCCCACCCTCGTGTTCACGCACTTCCCACCCTTCGAGACCGGCCTGAAATTCATGGACGACGCCGGGCTCCTGGACGCCGATCGCCTTCGGGCCGTCATCCAGCGGAGCCCCCAGGTGCGCCTCCTGGTGGCCGGCCACCTGCACCGACCCATCCACACGGCCATCGGATCGACCCTGGTCTCGACGTGTCCGTCCACCGGCAACCAGATCAGGCTGGACCTCCATCCCGACCGGGGTGCCGCCGTGGACGAACCCCCCGCCTACCAGTTGCACCGCTGGGACGGCGAACGGTTCGTGACCCACACAGGAGTGGTGCGGGATCCCGCCACCGTCCGGACAATCAGCCTGGATGGCTTCGTGGCCGAGATCCGCCGGCGCGTCGAGGCCGGGGAGCCGTTCACCAAGGACTGAGGCCGAAAGAGCCGAACGTCAGGCCTGGCGGTCCAGGAACCGGTAGACGTCCAGCAGGTCGATTCCCGGAAATGGCGTGAACTCCCTGCTGGCGGACGGAAGGGCCGTCAGGATGAAGCTCCGCTCGGAGGCCGAAGGCCACGCCACGCCGTCCCAACGACGCAGGACCTCGGGCTGGACCCGGTCGTCCTCGCTCCTGCCGCTGACCCGCCTGAGCGTCCCCCCGCCCCTGAACAGGCCCGCATCGGCCGCCCTGCAACCCAGCGTCACCGCGTACGGCGTGCGCTCGGTGGCGTTCTCCACGTAGGTCACGCACCAGAACTGCCCCCGATCGGTCTCCGTGAGCTGGTAGTGGAGCAGGTCGGAACCGTCCCATGCCTGGCGGGCACCCCAGTGTCGTCCCAGTCGGGCTCCCTCCAGGCCGCCATCCGCGTCGGTGGGGAACTCCAGGCCGTCATTCTCGTATGCCTTGGTGACCGTTCCCTCGGGATCGGTCCGGATGAAGTGCACCGGAATGCCCAGTCGGGCGGTGGCCAGGTTTGTGAACCTGTGGGCGGCCATCTCGTAGGAGACGTAGTACCTCTCCTTCAGGTCCTCGATCGAGAGGTCCCGCTGGCCGCGGGCGGCCGTGAGGAAGTCCACGGCAGCGGTCTCCGGAACCAGCACCGCCGCGGCGAAGTAGTTGGACTCGATCCGCTGGCGGAGGTACCCCTCGAAGTCCGTGGTCTCGGCGTGTTCCAGGGCGAAGTGTCCGAGCGTCTGGAGGATCACGGACCTGGCAGCCCGCACGCTGAGGTCGTCGCGTTGCGCTATGTAGATCACCCTCCGGCGGGTATCGGTCACGGACCTGGCCGTCCGGGGCATGCCCTTCACCCGGGCGACGGTGAAGCCGTAGTGGGCTGCGAGGTCGACCATCTGCCTCTCGGTGGGTGGGCCTTCACCCGTGTATCCGGCCGCCTTCAGGCTGGCCGAAGCCTCGGCCTCGATCTCGGCGAAGTAGTTGTCGCGCTCACGCATCTCGGTTCGCAGGGCGATGTTGGCGACGCGGGCACGATCCCCGGCCTCCAGGTTCGCCAGACCCGACCTGGACACCTCCACCTCGGGAAGGGCCGTGTAGAGGCCGACGAGTGCCTCCAGTACGTCGTCGTCCAGTCGGGCACCGGCCCGGATCTCGGGCAGGTCCAGGGTGGCGCGCCATGGGCCGGCCTGGGCCCGCTGCAGCTCGATCTCCAACTGGGCACGGCGACTCGGTGGGGTCGGATCCAGGATGTCGATGGTGGAACAGTCCAGGGCCGTCGCCAGGTCTCCCAGCACGCCCAACTTGGGCTCGATCCGACCGTTCTCGACCTGGGAGAGGTAGGAGGCGGGCCGACCGATCCTGGCTCCCAGTTCCGAGAGCGTGAGGCCGGCGCCACGGCGCAGGTGTCGCAACCTGTGGCCCAGCACGATCCTGTCGAACGCCTGTCCCGGTACCGGTGCAGCCATCGTCGTGTTCCTTCCGGTCGCGCCTGTCACGGTGCCCGCCGCCGGCCAGCCACCCTGTTTCGGGCCATGAAGAGGCCGAACTCTGCTGATTCTTCGCGCTTTCGGACAGCCTAGGTGAACTTTCCGATCCGCCGGTCGGGCACAGGTTCCGGAAATTCGTCAATACTCACCCTGCGAGACGTACCAGGAGAGCCACAGGAGCACGAATGTCCGGCTTGGACGGCATCGAGATCAGCGACCATCCGAGGCGTGAGGAGATCTTCACCCCGGAAGCCACGGCCTTCGTCGCCGACCTCGTACGCACCTTCCGCGACCAGCGCATCGACCTGCTCCGGAACCGACGCATCCGACAGGAGAAGTTCGACAGCGGCCTGCGTCCGGACTTCCTCCCGGAGACCGCCGAGATCCGCTCGGGAACCTGGACCGTCGCTCCCCCACCCAAGGACCTCATGGACCGACGGGTGGAGATCACCGGGCCGCCCGAGCGCAAGATGATGATCAACGCCCTGAACTCCGGCGCCCGCGTGTTCATGGCCGACTTCGAGGACTCCAGCTCCCCCACCTGGGACAACATGATGGAGGGACAGCTCAACGTGCGCGACGCCATCCGTCGCGACCTCAGCCTGCGTCGCTCCGGCAAGAGCTACACGCTGAACGACGAGACGGCCACCCTCGTCATCCGGACCCGCGGCTGGCACCTGCCCGAACGTCACGTCCAGATCGACGGTCGACCCGCCTCGGCCAGCCTCGTGGACTTCGGCCTCGTCTTCTTCCACGGTGCCAGGGAGGCCCTGGACCGGGGAACCGGCCCCTACTTCTACCTTCCGAAGCTGGAGAACCACCACGAGGCCCGGCTCTGGAACGACGTCTTCTGCCATGCCCAGGACGCCATCGGCGTTCCACGGGGATCCATCAAGGCCACCGTGCTGATCGAGACGATCACTGCCGCCTTCGAGATGGACGAGATCCTCTACGAGCTGCGTGACCACTCCACCGGCCTGAACGCCGGCCGGTGGGACTACATCTTCAGCGTCGGCAAGAAGTTCAACTCGGACCCCGCCTTCGTGCTGCCGGATCGCGCCGACGTCCTCATGACGGTGCCCTTCATGCGCGCCTACACCGAGCTCATGGTCGCCACCTGCCACAAGCGGGGAGCCCACGCCATCGGCGGGATGGCGGCCTTCATCCCCAACCGTCGCGACCCCGAGGTGACAGCCCAGGCGCTGACGAAGGTCAAGGAGGACAAGCGGCGCGAGGCCAACGACGGTTGTGACGGCACATGGGTGGCCCACCCGGACCTCGTGACGGTCGCAGAGGTGGAGTTCAACGCCATCCTCGGCCAGGGTCCGAACCAGGTCGACCGACTCCGCCCCGACGTGGTGGTCTCCGGAGACGACCTCCTCGCCGTGGACCTCACGGGCGGCTCGATCACCCGTGCGGGCCTCACAACCAACGTCTACGTGGGCCTCCGCTACCTCGCCTCCTGGCTCTCCGGCAGCGGCGCCGCCGCCATCAGCAACCTGATGGAGGACGCCGCCACAGCCGAGATCAGCCGCTCGCAGATCTGGCAGTGGATACGCCACGGCAGCCTCCTGGAGGACGACACGATCATCACCGCCGACCTGGTGCGCCAGGAGATCGCCAACCAGATGGGCGTCATCGCCGAGGAACTCGGCAGCGAGGCATTCGCCGACCTGCCCTTCGAGGAGGCCAGACGGGTCTTCGAGCAGGTCACGCTGTCCTCGGAGTTCGTCGAGTTCCTCACCCTGCCCGCCTACGAACTCCTCGACTGACGGGCCCGACCCACAAGATCACCTGACGGGACCGACCGGAACACCCGATCCGTCCCAAATGAAAGCGAGCAAACAGATGCGAAACACCTTCGACGACCAGGTCGCAGTCCTGGAGAAGGACTGGGCCGAGAACCCCCGCTGGGAGGACACCCGCCGCGACTACAGCGCCTCAGACGTCGTCCGGCTGCGAGGCTCGTTCCTCCCGGAGTGCTCGATCGCCCGCCATGGCGCCGAGGTGCTCTGGCGCAAGATGCACGAGGCGGACTACGTCCACGCCCTCGGAGCGATGACCGGTGGCCAGGCCATCCAGTACGTCAAGGGTGGCCTCCCGGCGCTGTACCTCTCCGGCTGGCAGGTTGCCGGCGACGCCAACCTGGCTGGTCAGGTGTACCCGGACCAGAGCCTCTACCCGGTCAACTCGGTGCCGTCCGTCGTGGAGCGCCTCAACAACGCCCTTCGTCGTGCCGACCAGATCGAGTGGTCCGAGAACAACGGCGTGATGCTCAGGGACTGGATGGTTCCGATCGTGGCCGACGCCGAGGCCGGCTTCGGCGGCGCCCTGAACGTCTACGAGCTGATGAAGCGGATGCTGCGGGCCGGTGCGGCAGGCGTCCACTTCGAGGACCAGCTGGCTTCCGAGAAGAAGTGCGGCCACATGGGCGGAAAGGTGCTCATCCCGACCCAGCAGCACATCCGGACCCTGACCGCTGCCCGTCTGGCGGCCGACGTGCTGGGCGTTCCGTCCATCGTGATCGCCCGGACCGACGCCCTGGCGGCCAACCTCATCACCAGCGACGTGGACGACCGCGACAAGCCGTTCCTGACCGGCGGCCGCACCGCTGAGGGCTTCTACGAGACCCAGCCCGGCATGGCCACCCCGATCTCCCGGGCCCTCGCCTACGCCCCCTACTGCGACCTCATCTGGTGCGAGACCGGTACGCCGGACCTGGACCAGGCCCAGGAGTTCGCCGACGCGGTGCATGCCGAGTTCCCGGGCAAGATGCTGGCCTACAACTGCTCGCCGTCGTTCAACTGGAAGGCGGCCCTCGACGACGAGACGATCGCCAAGTTCCAGAGGGAACTCGGGAAGATGGGATACAAGTTCCAGTTCATCACGCTGGCCGGCTGGCATGCCCTGAACTCCTCGGCCTTCGACCTGGCCCGCGGTTACACGGAGTCGGGCATGACCGCCTACGTGAAACTCCAGCAGGCCGAGTTCGGCATGGAGGAGGACGGCTACACCGCCACACGCCACCAGCGCGAGGTCGGTGCCGGCTACTTCGACGACATCGCCACGGTCATCTCCGGCGGTACCGCCTCCACGCTGGCCCTCGAGGGCTCCACCGAGGAGGCGCAATTCTAGGCACCGCCTGAACCCCGCTGCCCGTGGCGACCCCCGGTTCCGACCGGGGGTCGCCACGCGTCCGGGGTCAGGTGCACTGGGCCGACACCACCGTTCTGTACCGTCCACCCGTGCCCATGTCCCCAGGAACCGCCCCGACCCGCCTCCTGGTGGGCGCGGCATGCGTCGTCATGGCGATCGCCGCCATGGGAATCGGCACGGCTACAGCACTCGACGGCGCCGTACTGGGACCCGACGAGGTGATCCTGCCGGTGGTCGCGAGGCTTCCGGGCGGAACGATCGTCAGCTCGACCTGCGGCAACCAGATCGTCTACGACGACGGAATCCCCTACGGACCGGTGGACGTGGTGCTGGACCCCGGGCACGGTGGGCCCGAGTCCGGATCGGTCGGGTCCAACGGCCTTATGGAACGCGACCTGAACCTCATGGTGGCCTTCCACGCCCAGCTCGCTCTAGAGGACCTCGGCTACACGGTGGCGCTCACCCGACGCCGTGACCTGCACATGCCGATCCGCCAGCGGACCGCCATCGCGAACGCCCTGGAACCGAAGGCCTTCGTGTCGATCCACCACAACGGTGGGGCGGCCCGACGTTCCGACACGCCGGGCACCGAGACCTTCCACCAGGTCGATGATCCGGAGTCGATCCGGCTGGCCGGGATCCTGTTCGAGGAGGTCCAGTCGCTCTTCGCACCGTTCTGGGTTCCGTGGGTGGACACGGTCCACCAGGGAGCCTCGACACGCCTCCGCGAACCACGTGCCGAGACCTACGGGATACTCCGGATGACACCGGACCTGACCTCGGTGATCGTCGAGGGCCTGTACCTCTCCAACCCGCCAGAGGCACAGCTCCTGGCCCTGCCCCAGATCCAGGAAATGGAGGGCCGGGCGATCGCCGCGGGGATACATCGCTTCCTGAGCACGTCGGATCCGGGATCGGGCTTCCGACCCGAGTTCTTCGATCCCCACACGACCGGGACCGGCACCGCCCGGGGATGCGTGGACGCCCAACTGAGCCCCCCGGTCGGAATCACCACCGGCTTCACCGCCGAGGAGCACGCCGACCTGGTGGCCACGGCCCGGGCGCTGGGTTGGTCCACTGACTGGCTGCTTCGCTTCGGTGTCCACACGCTGAAGTTCCTTGACGACCTACCGGGTACGGCCGCGATCACCCCGCTGGAGGTCGACGCCCGGCCCGACGCATACGGGCCCATCACCGAGACGGTCGAGTGGGACCAGGCCGACCATGCCGTGCTGGTCCGGATGGCGGACGCCTACGGAATCACCCGGACCGAGGTCCAGAAGCTCGGCGCCACCCTGATGGTGTTCCTGGCAGGCCTGGAGGCCCCGACAGCACCACCCGACGACGCAGAGGCGACTTCGGACGGCGCTTCCGACTAGTCCCAGTCCCGCCTCCGCTCGGCTTTTCGTGCCCCCTGCTGGCGTTTGGCCTCCAGGCGGCGTTCGACGGCACCGCGACGGGGTCGGGTGGGCCGCCGTGGGCGCTTCACCACGAGTGCCTCCCGGATGCGAATCTCCATCTCGTCCAGGGCCCGCTGGCGGTTGCGGGCCTGGGACCGGTGGCGATCCACCACCACCCGGAGCCTCGGTCCGAGTCGTGCCACCAGTCGCTGCCGGACGTCGTCGTCGATGCCGCGCACGCTCCGCAGGTCCAGTTCGGCCTCGGCTCGGGTGTGGGCCCGGTTGGCGTGCTGTCCACCCGGCCCCCCTGTCGGTCCGAACCGCCACGTCACCTCGGACGCAGGGACCCTGCATCCGGGACCGGCTGAGAGGAGTCGATCGTCTGCCCGGGACATGTGGCGAGGCTAGGCGTTGCGGTTCCCCGGGTAGTCGACGCTGCGATCCGGTGGCGCCGGACCAACTTCCCCGACCGATTTTGCTCCCGCTACGGCTCCTGTTCTACTGACCGCCATGACCGCTGCCGCCATGACTAGTCCAGCCATGGACCCTGCCGAAGCCGGCCGGGAATCGGGCCGACGGAACCTCAGCTTCGCCGTGATCGGCGCCGGCATGTCGGGAATCCTGTCCTCGATCAAGCTCCGGGAACACGGCTACACAGACATCACGATCTACGAGAAGGCCGACGGCCTGGGTGGCACCTGGCGGGCCAACACCTATCCGGGGGTGGCATGCGACGTCCCGTCGGTGCTCTATTCCTACTCCTTCGCCCCGAATCCCGAATGGAGCCACCGATTCGCTGCCGGCGCCGAGATCCTCGACTACCTCGAAGGGGTCGCCACATCCAACGGCGTACAGGAGTCCATCCGCTTCGGCGAGGAGGTGGTCCGGTGCGACTTCGTGGACGGTCGTTGGCACCTCGAGACCTCGCTCGGCGCACACGACGTGGTCGACGTGGTGATCGCCGCCACGGGGGTGCTCCACCACCCCGCCCTCCCCGACATCGAGGGGCTCGCGTCGTTCGGCGGACGAACCGCCCACACAGCCCGATGGGATCCGACGGTCCCCATCGACGGCCAGCGGATCGGCATCATCGGCACCGGCTCGTCGGCCATCCAGATGGTCGCCGCCATCGCCGACCGGGTGCAGGCGCTGTCACTCTTCCAGCGCACCGCACAGTGGGTGATGCCCCAGGAGAACCCGGCCTACACCGAGGAGGAAACCCGGGTATTCAGGGACGACCCGGCCGTGATGACCACCCTCCACGAGGACATCTCCGAGATGTTCGCCAACGGCTTCTCCAATGCCGTGGTGGACGCGGAGTCCGACGGGATCCGGATGATCGAGGCGGCCTGCGTCGCCAACCTGGAGGACAGCGTCGCCGATGTGGAACTCAGGGAAAGACTCCGTCCCGACTACCGGGCGGCCTGCAAGCGGCTCGTCGTCTCACCCGACTTCTATTCGGCCATCCAGCATCCGAACGCCGAGCTGGTCACCGATTCCATCCAGTGCGTCGAACCGGAAGGGGTCCGGACGGTCGACGGTCGACTCCACGAGTTGGACGTCCTGGTCCTGGCCACAGGGTTCCGGGTGGACAGGTTCATGCGTCCCATGGAGGTGGTCGGGCCGGACGACACCAGGCTCTCCGACCTCTGGGCGAGGCGCCCCACGGCGTACATGTCGATTGCCGTCCCGGGTATCCCCAACTTCTTCATGCTGAACGGGCCCAACGGCCCGATCGGGAACTTCTCGCTGATCGAGGTGGCCGAGCTCCAGTTCGCCTTCATCCTCCAGTTGGTGGATCGGATCCGTTCAGGCGAATGCAGCCTGGTCAGCGCTACCACCCGAGCCACCGAGGCATTCGAGGCCACCCGGGTGGAGGCGGCCAAGAAGACGGTCTGGGCCACGGGCTGTCGGAGCTGGTACCTGGACGACCGGGGGGTGCCGGCGGCGTGGCCATGGACGTTCCAGCGGTTCCGCGAGGTCATGGCCGAGCCGAACGTCGACGACTTCCATCTGACAGGCTGAGAAACCCGGCCACCGACCACCGAAGGCCTCCGTGGACGCCAACCACTTCCTCTCCGCCTACTACCCCGACACGTCGTACGGGGGAAAGCGCCTGTTCGAGGACATGGTCGAGCAGGCGAAGGCCGCCGAACGCCTCGGCTACCACGGTGTCACGCTGCCGGAGCACCACCTCATCAACGTGCTGCTGACACCGTCTCCGTTGCAGATGGCGGTCAAGTTGGCGTGTGATACCGAGCGCCTCGAGCTGGTCACCTCGGTTGCGGTCCTGCCGTTGCGCGACATGCGGATCTTCGCCGGAGAGGTCATCCAGGCCGACATCCTCACCGACGGCCGGCTGGTACTCGGCGTGGGCCGCGGCGCCTTCGCCTACGAGATGGGACGCCTCGGCTCCCCCATAGAGGAGTCGAAGGCCAGGTTCGACGAGAGCCTCGACGTCCTCATCGCCCTCATGACCACCGAAGAGGTCTCCTGGGACGGCGACTACTACCAGTTCGAGCCGCTGACCGTCATGCCCCGGCCGATGACCCAGCCGATGCCCAGGATGATGATCGCCGTGATGAACCCGCCGGGGATCGCCGCCAGCACCCGGCGGGGCTTCGACATCCAGACCACGCCGCTGGCCGGCAGGCCCGAGTTGTTCCGGGCCCAGATAGCCGCCCACAAGGAGGCCAAGGCAGAGATGGGCGACGCCGGCCGCCACCTCCGGATCATGATGTCGCGGATCGTCTACTGCACCGACAGCGCGGCCCAGACGCATGAGATGGTCCAACGTGCGTACGACTACTACAGCCGCTTCGACAACGTGTTCACAGGCCCGGGGACAGTGCGGAACGGCAACGTCGAACCACTGCCCCGGACCCAGACGATCCAGGAACTGGAGCAGAACCTCATCATCTGCCAGGCGGACGAGATGCTGGACCGGCTCGCCGAGTACGCCGAAGCCGGCATCGACGAGCTCATCCTGAGCTCGAACCTGGGCCAGCCCCAGGGCGACCACCTGGAGGCCATGGAGCGCTTCGCCGGCGACGTGCTCCCCCACCTGCTGCGGATTCCCGCGGCCGCCTGAGCCGCTTCCGACCCGACCATCCACCTGTGGAGGAACCACGCAGATGACTCGAGAGCACTGATGGCCGCCATAGAAGTCGCGTACACGGTCTCCGGGCAGGGACCGCCCCTCTACATGGTCCACGGCATCGGGTCGCGGCGCGTCACATGGGATGGCCTGCTACCCGGCCTGGAGGAGCACTTCACCTGCGTCCGCTACGACCTGCGGGGTCACGGTGAGAGCCCCGTCCCACCGGTGCCCTATTCACTGGATGACCTCGTCGAGGATCTGGAGGCGCTGCGTATCCGTCTGGGCCACGACCGGATCCACGTGATCGGTCACTCCCTGGGCGGCCAGATCGGTCCCGCCTACGCCCGGGCGCATCCGGACAGCACCGCCAGCGTGGTGCTGCTCTCGACGGCGGCCGGTCGCACCGACGACGACAGCTTCAAGGTGAAGGGCGTCGTGGCCAGGATGCGGGCCGAGGGCATCGAGCCGGTCCTGGGCACCCTGCTGGACCGCTGGTACACCGACGACTTCATCCAGTCACGGCCGGACGCCATCCAGGCCCGGATCCAGCAGGTCCTGGGCACCCCGGGAGAGGTGTTCCTGAGCGTGTTCGACGTGTACGCCGGCGTCGAGATGGCTCCGTGGCTGCACGAGGTGGCCTGCCCCTGCCTGGTCATGACCGGCGAGTTCGACGGTGGCTGCAACCCTCGCCTGAACCGCTTCATCGCGGACGAACTACCGGATGCCGAGCTGGTGATCCTCGAGGGCCTGAAGCACTCGATCCTGATCGAGGCACCGGAGCGGGTGCTGGGACCTGTGCGCGACTTCCTGCTCCGCCACCGCCAGGCCTGAGGCCGACTTCAGATCCTGCGAGCCACCACCCGGATGCCGCCCAGCTTCCCTCCGGAGAAGAGGCGCACCATCGTCTCGTAGAAGGAGCACATGGTTTCGAACACCTCCTCACCGTGGACCCGGAGGTGTCGGTCCCGATGCTCGAGGTACTGGTCCAGGCGTGCCCGGGTGAAAGCCGTCCAGTCGTCCGACATGTCCTCCAGCAGGACCGCTTCGAAACCTGCGGCGACCAGATCCAGCCGGTACTGGTCCCGGCTGGGTAGATAGTTGGCGAAGAGCTCTGACTCCAGCTCCTCCTTCTCTAGGTCATCGAAGGGCCTACGTTCACAGAGATCCTCGGCGTAGACGAAGCCTCCGACCTCGAGCAGCGACCGACACCGCTCGAGGAGGACCTCCCGCTGCGGAATGTGATACAGCGTCAGCCAACTCACGATGGCCTGGAACCGCTCTCCATCCCAGGGATGGGTCAGGAAGTCGCCACAGAGGTGCTTCACGCTGCCGCCGAGGCCGCACCGCGCCGTGAGGTCCGACGCCACGAGATGGTGGTCTTCCTGGAGCTCCAACGCAGTCACGGCGGCCCCCGTTGAGTGGGCCAGGTACCTGGCCGGCCCTCCGAGCCCCGACCCGACCTCCAGGACCGAGCTCCCCTCGTGGATGCCCGTCGCCCTGATCGCCTCATCCACTGCCTCGGTGCCGTGGTAGTGAAGTTGGTCGAAGGCGACCAGCTCATCCACCCTCAGTGGGCCGGATTCGTCCTTCCCGAGCTCACGAAGCTCGTTAACCACCCGGTCCACGTGGTGGTACAACTTCATGCCCTTGATGTCAGAACTGGGGTCATTCATCTCGAGCCTTCACCCGTTGAAGCCTGCTTCTGCTGTTGATGGCGCCCCCGGCAGGATTTGAACCTGCGACAAGTGGATTAGAAGGCCACTGCTCTATCCGGGCTGAGCTACGGGGGCTTGCCGACCGAGGCTACCGCTGGCCATCGATCCGTCCGAATGAGGCCCGCCCGTAGAATGTGGGGGTGGATGACGGTGATCGGATCGACGGCGAGACACAGATGGATCCGATCAGCCCGGACCTCCGCACTGTGGCCAACCTCGAGGATGGCGACTGGCAGGCCCTGGGGCCGGGAGAATCCATCCTCCAACTGGACGACTCCCTCCGCATCGGAACCGGCTTCCACGTCTACCGGTTGGAGCCCGGCGCCTCGAGCACCCCGCACGAACACACCTGCGACGAGCACTTCCTCGTCCTGGACGGCGACCTGGTGGATCACGACGGCTTCCGCTACGGCCCCGGCGACATGGTCATGCTTCGCCGGGGCACCCGCCACAACTCCCGGACCGAGACCGGCTGCACGATCGCCGTCTTCATCGCCACGCCAGAGGTGAACCTCTAGGGGCCTACCCCTGACCCCGGAACCGTCCCGGCGCCACCTCGTCCAGCACGAGACCCGCGAACACCGCAGATGGTTCACCACCCAGGGCCAACTCGGCGGTCAGGCGGCCTGCTCCCGGCGAGGTCTGGATACCGGAACCGCCCTGCCCCACACACCACACGAACGTCGGATGCTCGGGGTCGGGTCCGATGACCATCGACTCGTCCGGGGAGAACGTGCGTAGGCCGGTCCAGGCCGAGTTCACCGACCGGATGCCGAGCGTGGTGGCCTCGTTGATCCGGTCGATCGCCAGGGCCACGTCCATCTCCTCGGGCTTTGCGTCGCACGGCTCGGACGGGTTCTCCTCGGCCAGCGAACAGAACATCTGCGGCCCGTCGTCCTTGATGTACCAGCCCTCGTCGACACCTTCGGTGAACGCCCAGCCCGTGGTCTCCAGCCCCGGGCCGTTCACCATGAATGCCGTCCGGCGGCGTGGCTGTAGGCCCACAGGTTCCACACCGGCTCCGAGGGCCACCACGTCGCCCCATGCGCCAGCTGCGTTCACCACCAGGTCCGCGCCCAGGTCACCATCCGTCGTTTCCAGGCGCCACCCGTCGCCATCGGGGCGGGCGGCATCCACCCTCGTGGAGGTGGCGATACGACCCCCGGCACGACGGAAGCCCCGGACGAAGGCCTGATGCAGGGCGCCGACGTCTATATCGGCGCTGTCGGGCTCCACGATGGTCCGATGAAGGCGTTCCCTGCGGAGCGGAGGGAACAGCCGCAGCGCCTCATCCAGGTCGACCTCGATCGTGGGGGTCGTAGCCGACCTTCCCTCGTCAAGCATCTGGTCCACCTGATCGGACTGCTCCCGGGTCGCCACGTGGAGTACTGGCCTGTGGGCCAGCAACGGAGCGTCCACGAGGTCCCCGGGGGGCTCGCGCAGGAACTGCACGCTCGCCGAGCAGAGCGCCCGGGCGCTGGGTGTCCCGAGGTTCTCCAGCAGCAGCGCCGCCGAGCGCCCCGTGGTGTGGTGCGCCAGGGTGGCCTCCATCTCGAGGAGCACCACGTCGGCATCCGGATACGCCTCGAGGAGGTGGTGGGCGGCGCTGATGCCGGCGATGCCACCACCGATGACAGCGATCCTCGTCGACATCCCAGAATGGTCACACACCAGCACCGTTCCAGACGACCTAGACGCTGTCCGTCGGGAGTCCGAATCGGGGCGGCGCCGACAGGACCGGGCCGTATCATGGCGGCTACTTGGTGACCGTAGCTCAGTTCGGTTAGAGCACCTGGTTGTGGTCCAGGAAGTCGGGGGTTCAAATCCCCTCGGTCACCCCACGAGGCCTGATCCGCCGGTCGTCCGCTCCAGCGGGCGCCGGTAGGATCTGCCTCCGCTGGCGCCTCTAGCTCAATTGGCAGAGCATCGGACTCTTAATCCGCAGGTTCTGGGTTCAAGTCCCAGGGGGCGCACCACCTATACCGGACTCCGCAGATACACGCTGCACGCCAAGAGCATCGCTTCCGTGGGGGGTGTCAAGCCAGTCCTTGGGCTAGGAGTCCACTTGACGATGTTCGCGTCCGTGGTGCACCCTGAGAGGGCGAGTCGACCCTGATTCGCCCTGGCGGAACGGCGGCTCATCGTGTGCAAGCTCAGAAAGTTCCTTTTCCCGATCGTGACCCTCCTCGCGATCAGTCTCGTCGCTGCAGCCTGTGGCTCCGACGATGGAGGAACAGTGGCTCCGGCAGCTACGACAGCTACGACAGCTGCTCCGGCAGCTACGACAGCTGCTCCTGCGGCTACGACAGCTGCTCCGGCGGCTACGACAGTGGCTCCGGCGGCTACGACAGCTGCTCCGGAGCCCGTCCAGCTTAAGGCGGCGTTTATCTATGTCGGTCCGGTGGGGGATGCTGGTTGGACTTGGACTCATGATCAGGGCCGTCAGTTTGCGGCGGAGCAGACCGGCGTGGAGACCGCTTTTGTGGAGATGGTCCCGGAGGGCACTGCTGATTTCGGCAATTACGTCCGTGATTTCATCGAGCAGGGCTACAACGTGATCTTTGGTACGTCGTTCGGCTATATGGATGACATGTTGGCGTTGGCTGACGAGTACCCGGACGTGGTGTTTGAGCACATTTCGGGTTACAAGGCCAACGACACGAACTTCGGTAACACGTTCGGTCGTATGTATGAGCCGCGGTACTTGTCGGGAATGGTGGCTGGTTCGATGGCTAGTTCGAAGATCAAGTACGGCCACGTCGATTTCGGCGGTGATCTGCTGCCCGACACCATTAGTCGTGCCGACTGGGCCGCCCCCGGCGTCGAGCTGCGCTACACCCCGGGCAAGATGCACGGCGGGCAAGGTGTTCAGGACAGTTGGGCCGGAAAGATCGTCGGCTCCGGTTGGCCCGTCGGCGAGACCGTGTACCTGATTCCATGCGCCGGGTCTTACGACACCTTTGACTACTCGAAGTGCAGATACGACGATGCCAGCCCCGGTGAGCTGGTTGTTGACGACGATGGGAACATAGCTACCTATTTCTGGAACATCGTCGAGCAGCTGTCGTTTTGGGGGCCGCTAGGTAGGGCTGAAGGCGATTGCACACTGGCCAGCACCTACGGTCCGGACGGGAGGGCCAGTACCGGCGACGAGATCGAGGCCGTCATCTGCGATGACCCGGCGCCACCCCCTCTGATTGGTTATGTGGCGGCGTTTCCGATTCCTGAGGTGATCCGAGGCATCAACGCGTTCACCCTTGGTGTGCGGGAGGTGAACCCGAACGCTGTGGTTGAGGTGAACTGGACCAGCACATGGTTCGACCCGGTGGTGGA
>Ga0257109_1000020_pt1 | contig 36056 bp, 30 predicted proteins | sample LP_taG_8_FD_191566 | JGI IMG/M metagenome (GOLD analysis project Ga0257109, IMG submission 191566) | Marine microbial communities from Northeast Subartic Pacific Ocean, Canada - LP_J_2011_P26_2000m | ecosystem: Environmental > Aquatic > Marine > Oceanic | place: Canada: Northeast Subartic... | reverse complement strand
ACGTCGCTAAAACACGGTCTCGTTGCGGTAATGATTTTAGGGATGCTGATTGTCGGTCTAGACTTCTGTCGAAACCGATTCAACTGAGAATAGTTAAATCTTAATAAATTGTTATATAACAGTGAATTAATAACTTATGTTGACACCGTATCGAGTACTTGATCTGACTGCTGGCGCAGACATGTTTTGCGGGTATCTGCTTGCCCATCTAGGCGCGGAAGTAATATCCATTCGCTCCCCGGAGGAACCATCTAACCGCCCTGTAAATCCGACACTCGCTGGTTCCAATCGCAGTCTGTGGTGGGAAGCGTACGCGAGAGGTCGAACGCACGTTGATCTAGACGTTCGGCGTGACCGGGGGGCGTTTCACGGACTGGTGCAGGGAGCCGACTTTGTCGTTCATGGCTTTACCGAACGTGTTGCGGCCGAGAACGGGTTAGCGTACGAGGTTCTCAACGACCTAAACCCGAGCGTTATCGTGGTCGCGATTACGGCATTTGGGGGAAGTGGTCCGAAAGCCGAATGGCCTGCGACAGATTTGACGGTGTGGGCTTCCAGTGGCGCTCATATTCTGGCGGGAGATGCCGACCGAGCGCCCGTGCGCACGTCGGTACCCCAAGCCTTTTTCCATGCGGGCGCTGATGCGGCTGGTGCTGCTCTAATCGCTCTTTACGAACGCCATCGGAGCGGTGTCGGTCAGCACGTGGACGTGTCGGCACAGCAGTCGTCGGCGCAGGCCGCTTTGTCAGCAATTCTCGCGACGCCCAATGGCGGTGGAATGACTATCAATCGGGCCGCAGGCGGCCTGGCTGGCCTATTTCCGATTCGGCTTACTTGGCCCTGCAAAGACGGGTATGTCGCCATCACTTTTCTTTTTGGCCCGGCGTTCACGGAGCCAAATAAGCGTCTCCTTAACTGGCTTTTCGAAAACGGTGCGTGTACTGCCGATGATGTTGAGTTGGACTGGGGTTTGGAGATCGCGGCGATGAACACCGAAGGAAAATCGCCGGAACCGTACTTTGCCCTGTGTAAAAAGATTGAGCAGTTCACGATGGAGCGAACCCAGTCGGAGCTTTTTGAGGAAGGATTACAAAGAGGGATCTATATTGCGCCGACCTTTGACGTTGACGGGCTGATGCAAGAAGCGCACTTCAAGGCACGGAATTTCTGGCACTCGATTGAGGTGAGCGGGCAGGACGCCCTTGTTCCAGGAGCTTTCGCCAAGTTCTCAGACACCCCGCTCAAGTTACCGGGTGCCGCCACGACCCCCGTGTCACCGGTGCAATTGAAACAGCGGATTAGCCGCCAACCGACATCTGAGTCTGGGCAGAACACAGATACACCGCTAACTGGACTTAAAGTCCTAGATTTTATGTGGGTCATCGCCGGCCCGTTTTTCACGCGGGTATTGGCCGATTACGGCGCGACCGTAATCAAGGTCGAGTCGAGCACGAAACTTGAACCGGCTCGTGGTTCACCCACGTTCAAGAACGGCGAACCGGGTCTTGAGTCGGGCGTTCCCTTCGCGAATTTCAACGCGGGGAAGCTTGGAATTACCGTTGATCCTTCGAACCCCGCTGGGCGAGAGGTGATTCTCGACCTAGTCCGCTGGGCAGACGTCGTGACCGAATCGTTCTCTCCCAAAGCGATGAAAGCTTGGAACCTTGATTATGAGGCGCTGCGCGAAGTGAACCCGGACATCATCATGGTCTCCAGTTGCCTCATGGGACAAACGGGGCCGCGGGCGCAAGTTCCGGGATACGGAAATATGGCCGCGGCGATTACTGGTTTCTATGATCTGACGGGATGGCTGGACCGATCGCCGGCGGGTCCATTCCTCGCTTATACGGACGGTGTCTCGCCTCGATTCATGTTGGCGTCGCTGTTGGCAGCTTTGGACCATCGTCGACGTACGGGACGGGGCCAACACATTGATCTGTCCCAAGCCGAGGCAGCCCTCCACTTATTAGTTCCTGCGATTCTCGACTATCAGTTGAATGATCACCTGTGGCACCGTGATGGGAATCGCGATCGTGATTTATGCCCACATGGCGTTTATCCGGCCCGCGGTACCGATCGTTGGGTCGCGATTGCCTGTCAATCGGATCGAGCATGGGTCGCGTTTCAAACTGTGTTGGGTTGGGTCGAGGATGAGTCTTTGGCAACGGTGGACGCGCGGCGTTTGCGTCAGGATGAACTTGACCGGCGTATTGGGGAATGGACCGTCACACAAGACGAGCGATCAATCGAGGCGACTCTCGTCGACGCCGGAGTTGCGGCACATGTCGTCCAAAATTCGCCTGAGTGTTGGTCCGATCCTCAACTTACGCATCGGGAACACTTTGTCCGTGCCGATCACGCTTCATTGGGAGAGATCGTGGTCGAGGGATCTCGCTTCAAACTGTCCCGGACCCCAGCTGAACTCCACCGGGCCGGCCCAGAACTTGGCGAACACAACGTTCATGTGTTGGAGACGGTACTTGGCTACGGGTCAGATCAAATTGCCGATGTCTTCGCTTCTATGGCAATGGAGTAGGGCGCGATACAAAACCCAAAGTTCGGATTTATTGGCGTCGGAATTGGCCGAGTGCGATGCAGTGATGAATTGCTAACCAGCGCCGTGCACGCTGTTTAGAACCTAGGATCGATAGGACAGATTTGTCCGACAACGGCTTCGATGGCTTCGGCACCGGACAGTGCAAGGTCATCTCGCCATCGATCGGCATAGACTTGCACCCCGGTCGGAAGACCGTCCGTGACGCCTATCGGTATAGCCGCGCTCGGTAGACCCAACACGTTGGCAGGTGAAATGAAACGTAAAAGATCGATAGCTAGTTCCAAGCCGACGACGCCATTTATATCCGCGTCGTGCTCGAATTGTGGGCCGGTCCAAGTAGGACCCACCATGATCGGATTAGCCGTGAAGAATTCGGACCAGAGCCTGCTAAGCCGGTTTCTTTCGGCGTGAATATTAGCCAGCCCTAGGGTGTCTGGATCGTTCCGCTCGCACAGTAGTCGTAAGAATTCGAGCGGCGCATCGGTCATCACCGCGGACATATCCCCCAATAGCGGTTTAAAGTCGGCGGATAGGTGGTGCATCCATACTTCGTGGACGTGCGCGAGTTCGGGGGGTTGAATCTGAACAGTTTCCCATCCCATCTCCTCCAGCGCGGTTGCCGCTTGAAGCAACGCGTCTCGAGTCGATTCTGGTAGCTCCACGCCGGGTATGTCGGTGACAATTGCCGCCCTTTTCTTGACGTCAGGTCCATACAGCGGCGCATCCGTCGACTGGGGATCTCTTGAATCTCGGCCGCTTAGCGTCTCGTACGCGAGCCGTAAGTCTTTGACATGGCGCGCCATGGGTCCTTCGGCCAGTAAGAGTTGGGCGGCGAGACGAGAGTCCTCCGGCGGTATCGATGATGCATGTGGAATCCTGCCAGCCGATGGTTTCAGCGACGCCACACCACAACAAAATGCGGGGTTTCGAACGGAGCCGCCGATATCGTTACCAAGCCCGAGAGGGCTCATGCCTGAAGCCAAAGCCGAAGCCTCGCCACCGCTCGAACCACCCGGGGTCCGATCCGCGTTCCAAGGATTGAGCGTTCTTCCGTGCAGAGGATTGTCGGTGGTGATTCTCATCCCCAGCTCCGGTAAGTTGGTTCGGCCAAGCGGAATCGCACCGGCGGCTTTCATGCGAGCGACCACGGGAGCGTCCAATAAAGGCATCGAGTCGGCGAGGGCGGGTACCCCTCTCGTCGTGGCCGAATCGAGACAGTCAATGTTCTCTTTGATGGTGAACGGAACACCGTGCAGGGGTCCAGTCGGTTCACGCCGATCCGCTTCCGCTGCGGCAACCATCGCCGAGTCGGCTAGGACGACGGTGATAGCATTTAACCTACCATTCACCGCTTCGATCCTGCCGAGATGGCTTTCCATAACTTCCTGGCAAGACGTTTGCTTAGTCCTGATTAAGCCAGCGAGCGTGGTCGCTGATCGCCGCCAAAGATCATCTGCCATGTCGATATCTTACTAAGAGATCGCCAAAGATTTGTTCGAATGTGCTTTTGAAATTGGTTCGTGCCGATGCCATGAGTTTGAATAACTATATCCAGACATCGCTCACCGCTGTTTGTTCGCTGTCGACATCCCCGGTATTTACTACGCCTCTTGGTTCGACGAGTAGGACTTTACATTCCTCTGCTGCAAACGGGCGATGTAATTCACCTCGTGGGACTACCAACATTTCACCCTGATTTAAATTAACCGTTGTGTCGCTGAGTTCGATACTCATGCTTCCCTCGATCACGATAAAGACTTCGTCGGTATCTTTATGGTCGTGCCGAATGAACGACCCTTTGAGTTTGACGAGTTTGAATTGGTAGTCATTCATCTCGGCGACGACTTTGGGCGACCAGTGTTCAGAGAATAGATCAAACTTAGATAATAAATTGATGGGTTCTTTCATAGGTTCACCGTTCCATCTGATTGCGGGTAACGCGGTTATCGGAGTAGCCAATCCAGAGATATTTAGGCGCTTGTTGAGACACCGTTCGTACGAAAAAATCGGGATCGTCGCGAGTGACCTCTGTCACCCATCGTCGGTCGTTCTCCAACAACACTTGAATTTGGTGATTTTGGGACATCGTTGAAACCAACATGCGGCTACGTAAATTAGGTTTCGGTCGGACTCAGGGCCGCTTTCGAATCGCCTAAAAACTGGAAGTGTGTGACCTCGCAGCGTGAATTGGTTCGCAATACCGGGCCCCATGTCCCTGTGCCTGGCGACACGTATAGACGCAGACCGTCCACGTCGAACGACCCGTGCATGCGGGGGTGAATTCGCTTGACGAGGTAATTGAATGGAAATATCTGCCCTTGATGCGTATGACCTGACACCATGAGTTGTATACCCCAATCTGCTGCGTCGTCTGCACCTTCCGGTCGATGGTAAAGAAGAACTCTGTATCGATTGTTTTGCTTCGACAGGTTACTCAGACCTTTTTTTACGGTGTCCCTTGCTTCGGCGTCGTCGAGGCCGATGAATTGAAACGGATCGGCGTCCACGGCTTCGTTTCGTAACACGATGACGTTGTGGGCTTTTAAATGCTGGACTATACGTTCGGTGTCCGCGTAACGCTCGTGGTTGCCGAGAATGAAATAGACGGTCGCGTTGAGCTCGGCCAACGGTTGTAAATCGTCTTCGCCGACATCGGCGTCGACAAGATCACCAGTGATTAATACTGCGTCCATTTGCAATTCATTGATGCGTTTAACGATCCGGCGCAAGAACATAGGGCTACGTGATCCGATATGCACGTCGGAGATTTGTACCAGTGACTTTCCTTCTAAACTCTTACCGGCAAAGAGGGGGATACAGCGCACCTTTAACAGCTGCGCATTGATCAGTCCCCAACCACCTAGTATTAAGATAGCGGTAAGCCCGATGAGTCCGACGTCTGTATCGCTGATAGGCGAAATCAGACGAACGAGCTCTAGCACGATGACTACGGAAAAGAGCTGGAAGCATAGGCCCATCCACGTCATGGATATGACGGCGAGTCGTCGAGTAAAGGCTCCGGGGAATGTTGACGAGATAATGCGGGTTGCCGGAGGCAAGACGAGAAGAGCCAATAACTCAAACGTTCCGGGTTGCCAGCCTGGAATGAGCCAGTCAATCAGACGAATCAGTGGATAAATCAGCAGGCCGAAGTAAAACGCCGAAGCAAGAATGGTCGTCCCGATGCGACGTCGTAGCGTACGAAGATTCAAGCGGAGGGTTGCCGGGAAAATGAAAGGTCGAATGATCCAAGCATGTCTATTCCAAACATCACTTTTTGCGGGCTCTTCGTTTTGCGGCCCGTTCGAGCTTGAAGGTCTTGAGGGCAAGTCTTGGTAGGCCGAGCGGATTTTTGAGGAGCTTGCGAAAGATCAATCGCCGCATGTGGGGTGTACCCGAGAATATACTTTCGCGCTGGCCGTGGCCTGTGTGTATCGCCAAGGCCGGTACGTCAATCACGTCAAGGTTGACGCGCAGCGAGAGTGTTTCGGTTTGGGGTGGGAGACAGACCGAGTCATCGCACGCTTGGTAGCGAAGCACTACGTCGATGATTGCTGTGTCGTGATCGAGGGGGCGCGTTTCACTTGCCAGTGAACCGACCGCGTAAAAGGGGACGACGACGTCGACTTCACCACTCCATATCCGAAGCTCAATGTTGGTGCTTTTCAGAATGAGCGCTTCTGAGGGCGGAAAGATAGGGTCTTCAAACACCAAACCTGCAGAGCCAGAAGCAGTGACCGTGGTGGGGACCATGTTGTTGGGTACGGGTTCACCGTAGATATGGATCCCCGCGGGCAATTCGAAGCGAGCAACAAGATGTCTAATGATTCCCTGGCGTATTGTGCCTCGGCCGCCACGGACAGATATTGAAACCGGGATTTCTGGATCTTTATTGCGGACGCTCGGCTCGTCGCCAGTCAATTGAATACTGCCCTCCGCCGCATCGAGTAGGTTTTCGGGACTGTCCCGCTTTTTGTAGGTGTCGTGAAAAAACTTTGCGGTGACGACGCCTGCTTCGTCGGTAACGTAAGCCCCTGGAAATGGAATGCCCTCAAGAAAGGCATCCTCGCGACCGACCTGATCGTTGAGGATGCCGTAGCGTCGGATCACTTCAGAGTCGATGTCCGAAAGGAGTGGGTACGGGATCCCTTGCTTTTGACTGAACTCGCGGAGTATCTCTTGATCGTCATAAGAGATGGCATAGAGTTTGATGCCCGCCGACTGGAACTTTGGGTATGCGTCGCGAAGCTCGCCGAGCTGCGTCCAGCAAGGCGGTCACCAAACCGCCGATCGAAAAAAAACGACGACTGCTTTGCCGTTGGCGCGACTCTGGTGGAAATCGATGAGATCGCCGTACGCATTGGGCAGTTGGAAATTTGGGAGCCGCTCGCCAACCTCAGGACCGGTTAAGTGGCCGTGAGGTAGGCCAGCTCGTCCGGGATGCCCCAACGGTGCGGGAGCATCGAAACCGTGGTGATCGCGTTCTACCGTCACGTATCTTCCTTTTCTTCCGGTGCGTTAAACGACTGACGTTTCAAGTTTATCAATGTGTGTGGACGGGTTCTTGTGCCAGCGGGCCGACGACGGGTACGAGATCGTCGGACAAGGGAGAAGTTCAGCGCAACGTTTACACCAATTCAAGGGGCATCGATCAATCAATGATTGCCTGTTGTACAGCATTACCGAAATCGTATTGGGCCGGACTGTACGGTTGCTGGAGCATCAACACCGCCGCCAGTTCTTCGACCGGGTCGGTCCATGATTGTGTCCCGAAGGCGCCACCCCAGCCAAATGCGCCCGCGCTGCGGCGACTGCGTGCGATGATGGGATCGATCACTACTGCAACTGTGTAGCCGTACCCCATGCCGTTTTGGTTGCGAGAGAAACTTCGGTACAAATCGCCAAGGTGATTGCTTCCCAACATTCTTACCGTTCTCGGGCTTAGTAATTGTCGCCCGAACAATTGGCCTCCGCCGGCCAGCATTTGTTCAAATCTAAGGTAATCCTCAGCGGTACTGGAAAGTCCGCCTGACGCGGAAAAAAAAGTTGTCGGCGGTCGCCGCGACAAGTTGTTTCGATTGCGGATCACGACTCGTCGTGACGCTTTATGGTCGGGAACATTAAAGTGGGTGTCTTGCATCCCTAACGGCTCGAATATACGGTCGCGCACGAAGTTGTTGAACGGTATACCTGAAACGATTTCAACAATTCGAGCCACTACGTTGAGACCGACGCCTGGGCTGTACGACCAGCGAGATCCCGGCTGAAAATCGAGAACGTACTGCGCGTACTTGGGGACTTCAGTCGCGAGTGTGGCGTTCGAATCTCTTCTCGGACGCTTCGAAATCGCGCTTCCCAATCCGCTGCTGGCTAAACCGGAGGTGTGGGTCAACAGATCGTGTATCGTAATTTCGCGGTTTGCCGGGACCAATCGATGTGCTGGCGGGTCTCGTCGATTGACCCTGACCGGACTGATGTCTTGGTCCTGGGGCTCGTTTAAGACAGCAACTTGCATTGCTTTGAATTCTGGGATGTATTTTGAAACGGGATCGCGAGGCCGCAAAAGACCTTCTTCAACCAACATGAGCGTCGCTACACCAAGGATTGGTTTCGTCGAAGACGCCATCCGAAATATGGCGTCCGCTTCCATCGCCCGGTGATTGTCGACATCCATCAAACCGTGTGTCTCAAAATGGACGACTTTGCCGCGTCGAGCCACGGCGGTGACAGCACCCTGTATTCGTCCCGAGTCGATGTGTCGTTGCATCGCGGTGGAGATACGACGCAGACGTTGACTCGACATACCTACATCTTCAGGTCGAGCCGTTGGTAACGCCTGAGGGCGTTCTAACTGTATAACCGGCTTGGAAGCTAGTAAGTCGTCTTGTTCGACGGCGGAAGCAGCAAGAGCCCCTCCCAATCCAACGAGTAGCCAAATTTTGCTCATGGTCCCCACGCTCCAATCGATCGGTTGCAGACGATTCACAAACGTACGCCTGCGGGTACAAATTAATCAAACTGAAATGGATGCATGTTCGTGGCTTAATTAGGTGTTCCGGTCGGATAGATGCCTAGATCAGCTCGATGCCAATAGCGACACACGACAACGGCAGTTTCTGGTTTGATTCGCTTGAATCTTTGCCCGAACCCGATAAGCCAACTTCTTTGCCGAGAGCGACCGACGTGGCGATTATTGGAGCAGGTTTCACCGGTTTGTGGACGGCGTACTATCTGAAGCAACGACGGCCTGATCTCTCCATCGCTATTTTTGAAGCGGTAACCGTTGGCTATGGTGCCAGCGGCAGAAATGGTGGGTGGTGCATGGGTTTCGCCATGGGGATTGAAGATCTGTTGGCGAGCCCGGAAACGCGACAAGTAGGAATTCAAGTTCTTCGGGCGATGCACGAAACTGTTGATGAGGTTGGTCGCGTTTGTCAGGCTGAGAACATTGATTGTCACTACCAAAAAGGCGGAACGCTCACCGTCGCGACACTACCGTTCCGTGCGAAAAGTATGCGGGACCGGGTTGAACGCTTCCACAGCATGGGTTTCTCCGAAGACGATTATCGCTGGTTGCCGACGAGTGAGGCGAAGAGGCACATCAACTGTGCGTCAAATCATGGGGCTAGCTACACCCCTCATTGCGCGGCCATACACCCGGCGAGGTTAGTTAAAGGGTTAGCCGAGAGAGTTCGAGGACTGGGCGTGGCAATTCACGAATTGACTCCCGTGATCAATTTCGAGCCCGGACGAATTCACACCGAAGTCGGATCCGTCGACGCGTCAATCGTACTTCGTGCTACCGAGGGATATACCGATTCACTAAGCAATCAAAAACGCCGAGTTATGCCGCTTTATTCGATGATGGTTGCCACCGAACCGTTAGAGCGTGAGATGTGGGAGGAAATTGGTTTAACTCAGCGGGAAACGTTTGGCGATACACGTCGAGTCGTTATTTATGGACAGAGAACGCTTGATGACCGCTTAGCATTTGGGGGTCGAGGCACTTACTACTTTGGTTCTGAGCGTAAACCGCGGATATCGCCGGAGGATCCAATGCTGAATATCGTGGAGCAGAACTTGCGCGATTTCTTTCCGATGCTTCATGACACCGAAATTACGCACCGGTGGGGCGGATTGATGGGTGTAGCGAGACACTGGCGACCGAGTGTCTTATTTGACCGCGAAACGGGGCTTGGGAGTGCCGGTGGGTATGTGGGGGAAGGTGTCGCCGCAAGCAACCTGGCGGGTCGGATTCTTTCGGACCTGGTAACCGGAGAGAAATCGGATCTCACACGACTTCCATGGGTGGGTGACCGGGCTGAGCGTTGGGAGCGCGAACCGCTACGCTGGGCCGGAGCCAAGGCGATCAGGTTCTTTGGGGATCGCGCGGACCGAAAAGAACGAGATTCCAATGCTCCTTCTAAACTCTGGGGCGGATTATTTGATCGCCTGGTTGGCTAACGTGGGCTCGTCGGACGGTCTCCGTATCTCCTTCAAGTTGCTGCTCGGTATGATGGAGCGAGTTAATCTAAGTCCTTGTCCCCAGTGACCAAAGCCAAATAGACGGAGAGTTATAGGTGCAGGTAACACGATTTTTTACGACCAAAGACGGTGGTTCGGCTTTTGATGAGCTGGATATTCCGGTGGCGATAAGTACTACCGATGCTTGGGCGAACGAGCTCCAATTTAGTGAAGCATTTGCTTCGCCCAACGTTCGGATCTTTGAAGCTCCAGTGGACGCATTCCAGGATTGGCATAACGCGCCGACCCGTCAACTGTGCATCATGCTTGAAGGCATTTGGGAGATCGGAACGACGGACGGGGACAAACGACGTTGGGGTCCCGGCGAAGTTTTTATGCCTGACACCGTTGCGGGCCAGGGGCATACAAGTAGGGTCGTGGAGGGGCCAGTGAGGATGGTCTTTGTACCGGTCCCCGCTGAGGTAGACATAGCTTCGTGGCACATGGATTGACGGGCTGCTCCCGGCAAGAAATCGGTTTGCACGAACTAACGAATTTGTTCGGCGAAACGGTGGGCGCTCTACGGAACATCAAGGGCTCCTTCTTCCTCACGGAAGCTGACTAGTTAAAGCGGTTCCTGATGTCTTCCCGACGCTCGCGGATTTTGTTGGCTTCGGACACAACGAAGACTCGAATCGCCTCCGCCTGGTCAACGTCAAGTGTCCCTTCGAAGCCCGCCATGCCTTTATCGAGTCGACTCCCCCGCATAACGATGTCCGTGTATTGCTCGTGTGTTTCTTGCGTCATGGCGCGGAGATCTGGAACGGCGGTAGCGACGATGGATGTGACACCGATACCCCGATGGCAGGTTGCGCAGTAGGTATGGTAGAGCGCGTCCCCCTGCTGAATTGTTTCCTCGGACGCCTCAATGGTCGGTTGTTCCGGGATTTGTAGCTCCCTTTGTTCAGTTGCCGCCATGACTTGATCGCCGCCTAGCTTGAACACAAGTACGGAACCACGTAAATCGTAATTGTTGCCGCTAACGACGGTGGCAACGTATTGAACACCGTCAATCATGTAGTTGATCAAAGACGACGAGAAGCGACCGGATGTTTCATAGTTCCAAATTGGCTCGCCGGTATCAGTATCCCTGGCCGTAAAACGGCCGTTCCCTTCACCTTGAAACAGTAGACCGGTCGTTGTGGCCAAGACTCCACCATTGAATGCGGCATCGAGCTGATGACGCCACTTGTGCTGACCAGTTAATGGATCGAACGCGGTTATGTAGCCTTTGGTCTCGGGGCGAGGGCCCGCTCTGGCCTCAAGCGCGCGTCGGTATTCGCCTTCCCCAATGCCGAGACTCAATCCCCTGGGTCGAATCTTGTATACCCCGGTTTTAACAAAAGCCTCGTCGAGCGAGTAGAAATTCGGGTAGTCGTGATAATAGAAGTACATGATTCCACGTGCTTGGTCCCAGGATTGGGGCTCCCAATTATGGGCACCGGCGTTGGCGGGCAACATCCAATGACCGTTCTCTTCATAACGAGCTTCCGGGTTTTCAACGGGACGTCCTGTTTCCATGTCGATATGGGTAGCCCAGTTGATTCCTTCGGTGTATGGGTGCGCACGTAGCAATGCTCCGTCGGTACGATCAATCACGTAAAAGAATCCGTTCTTCGGCGCTTGTAGCAACACCTTCCGTAACACACCGTCGACTTCCATTTCGGTCAGTGTCATATCCATGGCCGAACTGTAATCCCAGTTGTCGCCGGGCGTCGTTTGGTAGTACCAATTCATACGACCGGTTTCAACGTTCACGGAAACGATCGCGGTAAGAAACAGATCGTCGCCCCCACCTGGTGAGCGAATAGCACGTGGCCACGGCGCTCCGTTACCGACACCAATGTAGAGGCTGTTCAATTCTTCGTCGTAGACCAGCGAATTCCAGGCAGTTCCACCGCCTCCGAACTTCCACCACTCACCGCCCCATGTTTTCGCCGCTAGCTCCATTGCAGGGTGCTCGAAGGGTTTGCTCGGATCGCCCGGCACCAAGTAAAAACGCCAATCGAGTTCGCCCGTATCGGCATCGTAGGCGGTCACGTATCCTCGTCGTCGTCGGCTCTCCGAGCTACCTTGACCGATGTAGATCTTGCCGGCCGCAGCCCTAGGTGCACCGGTGATATTGAAGCGATCCAACGCCGATGGATGCCACGTGTCGACCTCCCAGACTTTCTCACCGGTGCTCGCGTTAATCGCGAATAGTCGGCCGTCGAACGTGGCGACGTAGACCCTTCCCTTGTAGACGGCGACACCCCGATTTGTCGGTAGGTCGAACGCGTACTGAATATAGCCTCGGTCCGTCTGCGGATCGAAGGTCCAAATTTCTTTCCCCGATGTCGCGTCGATGGCGTAGACCACACTTAAACCGTTGGTGACGTACATCACACCGTCAACCACTAAGGGCGTGGCTTGCATCCGTTCCATCGAGCCGATGGCCTTTGTCCAAGCGAGCCCCAAGTTAGAGACATTGTCCTTATCGATGTGTGTGAGCATTGAAAATCGATGCTCTTTGTATGTTTGACCGTAGGCTAGCCAGCTTCCTGGTTCGTTCGTGGAAGCAGCGATGACTCGTGCGTCGTCAACGTTACCGACCGACGACGTGGCTATAGGTTCCGGTGTTTGTTCGGACCGTTCTTTTGTCGAAGATGACTCGTCGGCGCAACTCGACAGGAAAAATATTATTACTCCAGCGATGAGGTTGCGAGAAAGTGGATCAGAGATCCTTGGCATCATGACTGTTTTTGGCGTTCCGATTCGGTCGATGTAATTGTCGAGAACAATATCAGAATACTTATTTGCGCGAAGAAGAGGCGAGGTTGATAGGGGAGATGGTTCGGACGTCGTTCTAGAAACTTTCAACTTCGTCGGAAGCACTTGGCGATGATTACTTGACTAAACCCCACAACCTGGCGATGACTTCGACTATATTGTCGGACTAGACGCTTGGGTAAAACAATCGGTTCGACGTGAAAGTCATAGTCAAAGTGGCCTTGTGGGTGCTTGGAATCATCGGCGTGTTGGTGGTGGCGTTAGTAGCTCTCGTGTGGTGGTGGCTTCGTCCCATCGACCATACGGTGCCACATGGCGATGAATGTCTTGATCAACCGCAGGGTGAGTACGAACGGTGTTGGGATATTCTGGTGCCTGACGGTGTTGGAAAAGAGGTTCCGTTGCTTCTCGATCTTCACGGTTACAGCAGCAGCAAGACGGGTCAGCGCGGCCTATCAGGTTTCGAAGAAATTGCAGCGCGGGAAGGATTCATCATCGCCTGGCCCCAAGGTATCCAACGGAGTTGGAACGCCGGTGGCATTCCATGGTTATCGGCGAATGAGGCTCCCGAGGTGCCAGGCCAAGGCTGCTGCGGTACGGCAATTTTCGAAGAAATCGACGATGTCGCGTTTGTACGCAACATGGTTGCGCAACTGATGCGTCAATACTCGATCGACCCCAAGCGCGTGTATGTCACAGGACTTTCTAATGGCTGTGCGATGGCGCAGAGGCTGGCGGCAGAAGAAAGCGATGTTTTTGCGGGTGCCGTCTGCATGTCGATGTACTTATTGAGCGACGTGCCGGCTTCGTATAAACCGATTCCAGTTATGGAAGTGCACGGTACGGCCGACACGGTTGTCGACTACCAAGAGGGCAAATGGAACGGTGCAATTAAGAACTTTGAGCACTGGAGAATTCGTAACGGGTGTGTGGGAGAGAGCGAAGTGGTTTGGTACGAAGGCGGCCACGAACTTCTGCGCGCGACCGAGTGTACTAACGGAGCCGATGTCGCGCTTCTAAGTGTGTTGGAAGCCGGCCATTTGCCATATAAGGGTAGGTCGCTCGACCTGAACACCAGTGAAATGGCGTGGTCTTTCCTTAAGGAGACGACAGGGAGGTAGTTTGCTTAATTGCTCCGACGAATTTCGCAACTGACTTCAAGCCCCGCATTGGGAGCACAGTGTCCGTCCGCGCACTCGATGGGTACGCGATAGGGATGGCATATCGTTTCGTCAGGGAAATAAACCTCGGATTTGTCATACGGCTGCGGCGCTACACAGCCGCCGCAGAGGAAAATGAGATATCCCAAAATCCAATGGCTGTGACCACTCCGGTTCACACCGTCAATACCCCATCTGGATTTTCTTGGCGAGCGCAGATTCTCCCGCACGCCCTAATGCACTGAACGATCGTCGCCTCATGTCTTGAAGTGCTATTTAGCATGGCAGTACATATGGCGACTATAGCAACGGCCGATCGTCGGAGATCGCAGAGAACGAAGCTCCTGAGACGAGATCGAGCGTGTGGAGGGAAGCGAGAGATCGCAATCTAGTATGATGAGTCGATGATCATCTGTTACTGCTTTCAAGTAACGAAGGAAGAAATCGAGTCTCGCATCGCGAACGGAGAAACCCTTGCAGGTATTCGTGCGACGACTGGTTTGGGATACGGATGTGGTGGTTGCGCGTCGCTAGCTGAACGTGCCTGGGGTGTAGAGTCGGCGTCTGAAGCCGCAAACGGTTCGAGCCCAAGGACTGTCGGAGTCAAGATTTTTCCGTAGAACGGAGTTCCGGGGGGAGTTGGCCACAGAGGAGATCAGAACAATCGTATTGTTCTTGCGATAGTTCTAATTAGGCGCCGGTGGCTGCGAGAACGCGAAAAGTGGTTAACGATCCCCAGGTGCCATATAGAACCAAATCGGTTGCTTTTCACCGGCTTCCCGCATCGCAGATCGAGCTTCCAGCAAGAGCTTTCCACCTTCAGTGCTATCGAAAAACCAGCGGGTCCCTGACCAAGCAGCGGGAATGTGATCGCTAAGTCCTAAGGCGGCCATTTCGTAATAACCGCGAATGTCTTGTGCGACGCGAGCAGGGATGCCGGGTATACCGGCTTCTTTCCACGGGGTCCCATCCGCAACTAGAATCAAAGATAAGAGAGCGTCTTCGACACCGTCTGCGTCAACAACCCGTCCGGTGGCCGCGTGATTACCGAATTGTTGTACGGCGCGTTCGTACGCGGGGCGTAGACCACGAACTTCGTCGATGGCCGGATGTAAATCAGCATTACTACGCGGTGGCAACGGACAAGTGAGGAGCTCTGCTCCGTCGGTGACGGCTTCTTCAAACTCCTCCAAAACCGGCCCTTCGGCTTGAAGTAATCTAAATGCGTGTTCTAGTACTCGGTGTTGAAATGCTGGATCGCCGGGTTTTCCTAATGGCCGACCAAGGGGGAAATCGCACCAGAGTCCCCGAGGAGGAGCGGCTCGTTCGATTTGTTTTCTAATCGATCCGAGTGCGACGGTTGCAATGCCATGTGCTTCGAAGACGTGGGCAAGCGTACTCACGGTACGCGTACACAAGGGTCACACCGGGGTCAGTATAACGACGTCGACACCTTGCTTCTTCAATAGAGTGGCGCCGGCAGGCCCACTATCCATTCGGATTGCGGTCAGATCGAACTGATTACCAGCGTACGACAGGTGTGATTCGGACACTTTCCCGATGGTTCCTTGAGACGCGAGTTCGTCGAGCCGATCCAAGGGAATAATGGTGTTGATGTCGCTTGCGAAACCAATGCTGTCGAAGTTTGGACTCCAGTGGCCCGTCTGATAATCGCGTCTTTTTCCGTCTAGTACGCGGAACCCGGTATCGTTGGGAGCGAAATCGTCTTGGTCGGCGTGATGTAGGGAGGCCGATGTGACGATCGCTACATTCGCCTCGCTGAGTTTGGGCGGAGTCGTGAAAGCGACGGTCTCGAAGACAGGAGCTTCGACGTCCTCTGCCATCTCCTTTACCTGCCTGTCTGCCATCTCCTTCCTCCTTGCGTATTCAATGAGTTGAAAGGTTCATTCGTGTGGCGATCGTTACTTTTGCACGTGGTGTCCAAAGCCAACGACCTAAATCGGTTGACTGACACTGTAGGTATTCGGTTCGAGCTTTTCTGCTATTTCTCTTGTCAGCTCGCCCACGGGGTTAAATGCACCGTTCTCCAGTTCTTGCCGAACCTTCAACGCGTTTTTGCTCAGGCCCATTCGACGCAACAGCTTATCGCTCGCGTTAGCGATGATGTCCGGGTTGACCATGAGCATCCAACTCTCTTGCTGACGAAGCCACGTCTTGTTGTTAGCTTGAGTCATTACGTAGCGCCATTCTTTTGATCGGTTAGCGCCGGTGCCATGTAATGTCCTCCCGTCAAAGAGCATTACGGTACCTGCTGGGGCTTCCAGATTGATCGCTGGGGGCAGCTTTCCAACCTCACCACCACTTCCTGCTTCGGAAAGAATCCGGTGGGAGCTTGGGATTAATAGTGTTCCGCCATTTTTTTCGTTGACGTCTTGGAGGATGTACATGGTGTTGACTAACACCGGCGATTGCGGCGTTTGCAGCGGCAGGATGGCCCCCTGGTCCTGGTGAAGTGACTGTGGTTTGCATCCCGGGTAGGAGATATTCCCAGCCATGCTATAGCTGTACCAACGTGTACCTAAAAACTCGTTCAGCAGCTGTTCGATGACACGGCCCCCTTGGATCCATTCTGGGTCGTGTTCAATGCAGCGCCGGAAACACTCACCTTTGTTGATGAGATACCAGACGATTTGGAAGAACGGAGTGAAGTGGGCAATTTTCGCGATGCGTTCAGCTTCGGCTTGTTCTTCTAAGCGAGCTCGAAGCACGAGACGGGATTCTTCGCCGATCGCGTCCTCGATTAGGCAAAAGCCCCAGTCGAAAAAGTCGTGTCGCAGTTGGTTCAGGTCTTTGGTCGGCGTTGGTAAATCGTAATTCTTCCAATAAGAATGCTTTCTGGGAACCGTCGTGTCGTAGAACTTACCTTCTCCCCAAACAAGCTCGTCATCTTCTGCTGGGCCCTGAAGCCACGGGTTGTTGGCGAGCATCGACTTGTATGGTTCCTGGCATTCGAGAAATTCCTTGAACGGTAAAAAGGCGTCTTCAGAGGCGGTCTCGATCGCCTCTTGAGTGAATTCCTGCGGAATGGGCATGACGGAAACCTAGCTGGACAGAGAGAATTCGTTGTTCGACGAGGGGCGAAAATCGCTCGCCCGATGATCTGCGAAGGTTGGCGCAAGTTCCGATTCCGGCTCGCCAGAAATTCGTGATGCTCTGAGTATGCGAGGTTGGTTGGTGTCGTACGGCCTCGCTCGATGCATGACACAACGATTATCCCAAACGGCGATGTCGCCAATACACCATGTATGTTTATAGGTTCTCGGAGGCTGGCAGGCATTGTCCAAGAGATCGGATAGTAGTGTTTCCGACGCTTGCGGGCTCATTCCTGGAATTCCGTAGGCGTGACGCCCAGTGTAGATGGATTTGCGTCCGGTCTCGGGGTGCGTCTTGACGATGGGTCGTAGCGGAGCACCTTTAACGTGAAGCCCGTAACTGTGGTCGGTCGTGTGATTGAACCCGTCCCTTGATTGCGAGTAATAGAGCGAATGATAAGCAGAGAATCCCTCGAGTTTTTTCTGGGTGTCGTCATCCAACTCATCCCACGCAGCTCGCATATCAGCAAACTCGGTTTCACCGTTTTCCGGCGGTACGACCAGTGCCGCGAGCATGCCGGCTTTCGCAGCAAGCGGCATGTAGGTACTGTCCGTGTGCCAGCCTTCATTGCCTTTTAAAAGACGATACCCTTGGTCTTCTGGATCAACCATTTCGCCGTTGGCTTTTTGGTTCGATAGTTGGACTGATGGACCCGGTTGTTGCGGATGCATCTTTTCCGCATTGCCGAAACGCAAAGCAAACTGGCCTTGTGCCTGTTCGGACAAGTGCTGGCCGGGAAAAATCAGAACGCCGTACTCCAGGAAGTTGGCATGGATCGACTCCCAAAGATCGTCCGTCAGGTTTGCAAGGTTCAACTCTGTTACGACTGCGCCTAGCGTGGCATCGGTAGCTGTGACATTCATCGGCCATGTCCATCACTATTCAAGACGAACCATTTTACTCATTTCCTCAGTCTTGCCGCGATCGTTAGTTTCGTGGGCCAGTGTATGTGTTTCGCGCTCGACGGGCGGCAGGACAGTTTAAGCGGGACTCAAGTCTGTATTGAGATACGCGGCCATGAGCGTCGCTTTGACGGCGATCAAAGCATGCAGTAGTTTTAAACGCGGACACTCAAGGCAGTGTCTGAAAAGGGGGCTCACAGGCGTCGGGAGGGGAGAGATATACCTGTGAGCCCCGAACTGAATCTTCTTCTTGGTCAGTATTCGTTTCTTAAGACTTTGACCCGCTAACTGGTCAAAGGTTCCGTATTGCTCGCGTAGCAAGCAGAGTTGGAACTGAGACGGGCGGACATTCGTCTAGGGTTTCGGACGGGCAAGTTGATCGTATGACGAGGAGGGGTTCGCTTTCGTATGCTTACTTCGCGTCTTAATCGATGCGCGTGATGTATCGCGCAATCTTGGCATGAATAGTGGGAGACATTCGATGGCTGAAAACACAAACCCGCATTTTTTCGACCTTGTTGGCAACGTTCGGGCGATGCGTAGGTTGAAGCCTGATCCCGTTCCAATGGAATTGATCTGGAAAGTCCTTAATGCCGGGGTGCAGGCTCCCTCTGGTCAGAATGCCCAGCCATGGCGATTCGTGCTGGTATCAGAGCCCGCCCGAAAGAAATGGTTTGCCGATCGTTATAAGCGTGCCATTGAGAAACGGTCTACGTCGACGCGAGATGAGTCGAGTCGGAAGAAAAACCCCGGCCGCCAATTGAAGGCTCTCTACCATCAGATGGATCACTTGCACGAAGTGCCGTATCTCTTGTTCGTGTGTGGAAAATGCGACTGGCCGTTCAAGGTTCCAGAGCACGAGCGTGTCGGCGAGGGTCCGCCAAATTATGGGGCGGTTTATCCATGCGTACAGAACATCCTGTTGGCGTGCCGAGCTTTGGGACTTGGTGCTGCGTTAACGACCATGCACCAGGTGTTCGAGGAAGAGCTGCACTCCTATTTTGATATCCCTCCGGATTATGGCGTCGTTGTGACCGTACCCATCGGTTACCCAATGGGCAATTTCGGATCTGTAACAAGGCGTCCGGCTGAAGACGTTACTTATTTAGAGAGCTGGGGATAGGCTCGCCGGTCAGGCCGCTCGATACACCTACGTCAAATAATAGGCTTGCTTACGTCTTGGCACGGCGGGCTAGATGGATATTTCGCCCTGCAGATATTTTTTTGTGTGGCCGCCAATGAATACTCTGGAACCGTTCAACTCGCAATAAAGGCGTCCGGATCGTTGCGATAGCTGTACAGCAGCAAGCTCGGTTTTGCCAGTTTTCTGAGCCCAATAGGGAACCAGGAGCGTATGCGTAGAGCCTGTTACAGGGTCTTCCGGGACGCCCGTGCGCGGCGCGAAAAATCGAGAGACAAAGTCGACTTGGTCCCCCGGCGCTGTGACGATGACGCCCCGGCACTCTAGTTCGGCGAGTAAACCGAAGTCCGGGTCGATGGCGTGGATGGCCTTCTCGCTCTCGAAGACTGCGAGGAAATCGTCGAGGCCTTTGTATAACTCGACGGGCTTTGCGCCTAATGCTCGCGCGAGGATCTTGTTTTTTTTCTCGGTCGTAGGTTTCTCCGCGGGAAAATCCAAGTAGATCAAGTCGCCCCTTTTGAACGCGCTCAGGGCACCTCTTTTTGCCGAGAAACTAATTTGCGAAGAATCCTGGGGTAGGTAGTCGTCAAAGAGAATGCGTGCGCTTGCGAGTGTTGCGTGGCCGCACAAATCAACTTCCACGATGGGGGAAAACCACCGAATCAAGAATGGGATCGACGCGACGTCTACGAATGCCGTTTCTGATAGATTATTTTCCGAAGCGATGGATTGCATAGTCGCAGCCTCGAGGCATTCCGTGACGGTAACGACTGCTGCCGGGTTGCCCTGGAATAGTTCTTCTGCGAACGCATCAACGTAATAGATGGGTAATCTCAACTGGACTACCCAAGAATTCCATCAGGTATTCTAGGCGTACACGATTTTGGCCAAATCAATACGATTTCGGTTTGCTTTGGACTGTTGCCCCAAGCTTCCCCCGTCGAGATGGTTCTTTGCCGTCCCACTCCTTGAATAACCCATTGGTGTTTCGGGTCACTTGCGTTGTAGAAAATTCCCTTTATCCGGTGTATTTCCGGGGGAAGACTGATGAACCAACGCTTGATGTCGTCCAGGTCCAGGGAATCGCTCGTAGTGAATGTTTTCGTTTCGAACATCACGTTGGCACTGACGGCCGAAGAATGGTTGGACGCATGAATTTCGAATAGGCGTTGCGAGGCGAATTCGTGGCTTTGCATGATAGAAACATCCGGCGCTTGCGCGTTAATCCAACGTTGAAGTGATGGCCAGTCGTTGTCTTTTTCGAGTTTTGTGACTAGGACTCGATCGGCTTGACGGAGTTGCTCCATAACGAGCGATCCAACGAACTTATCCAATGACAACTGTTGGATTCGGTTAGCGTCCGCCATAACAAGCGTTCCGCCAGATGATAAGCCGGGCCAGGTTTTTGCGTATGAAGCGATCTTTGCCGGGTATGCGACACCGCTTGTTTCCACGAGCAAAGCGTCGAGGGTTGGCGAGATATTTAAAAGAGTATCTATGCCTGAACCAAGCTCGTTTCCGAGTCGACAACACACGCAACCGTTGGCGAGCGAAATCAAGGGTCCGTCGTTACCCTGGATTAACTTCGCGTCGATGTTTATATCGCCGAAATCATTGACTAGTACGCCAACCCTCTTGCCATGATCGCTGGCGAGAACGCTGTTTATCAACGTCGTTTTGCCGGCGCCGAGGTATCCGCCAATGACGATAAAAGGGACGTCAGCCATTGATGAGGTAGGCGGTGCCTTTGAACACCGTTGCGTCAACGGCGATATCCTTTAGACCCTCTGCACCGACAGCATATGGATCGGCATCGAGAACTGTGAAGTCCGCGCTTTTCCCGGCTCGCAAACTGCCAATCTCTTCTTCCATACCGAGGACGTAGGCGGCATCGATGGTGATAGCGGCAAGCGCCTGGTCCAAGGTTAGCGCTTCCTCGGGGCAAACGATGTCACCTTCCATATTTTGTCGTGTTGCCGCGACCCAGGCATTGTTCAAGGGAGATGCGGGCGCCATTGTAAAGTCCGAATGGATGGCTGTACGAATGCCCGCGCGTACGCAAGAACCGACACGGGCCATTTGATTCGCACGTTCGTGTCCAATCCCCTGTTTGGCATAGATTGCAGAAAGCTCGTGCACGTAATACACGTTGGCGGAAACTAACGCCCCTAGAGCAGCAATTCGTGCCACTTGTTCGGGCGTAGAGAACCCAAAATGCTCGATCGTGTACCGGTGATCAAAGCGCGGTCGTTCCCACTGCAGGGTATCCAACGTATCGAGCGCAAGTTCTAACCCGAGGTCGCCGGTGCAATGAACGTGAATCTTATAACCGGCGTTCCAATATCGGCGGGCAATGTCGATGAATTGTTCGGGTGCGACTAACCATTCCCCGAGATGGCCATCGATGTACCCAGGTTCTTTGAGTTGAGCGAGTTGAGAAAAGAAGGCGCCGTCGGTGAAAAGTTTGACGTGCTTTGGAAATAATAAGCGTTCGGTATCGCGTTCAGCCAATGTATCCATGAAAGTAAGCGCTTGATCCTGGCCACCTTGTATCGACGCGATGTTAGCTGCCGAGGGAACCAAAACTGTTCTGAACGGGGTATTTACGTCACCCAACACGTCTTTGGTGCCCTGCCACTCCATGTCGAAATTAAACAAGCCCACGGCCATGTCACCGAGCGTTGTATGGCCTCCGTGATGGGCGACTTCGACAAGTCGCCGCAAGCCGTCTTGATAACGTTCGTTTGACAGAATGTATGGGTTGAGTTTGACGATAGCGTATGCGAGGCCGGTCTCGTAAAACCGGCCGGCGGCGAGGTCGATTTGTCGTTTACCCTCGGCCTCGTCGGTCGTAATTCCAAGCCAATCCATGGCGCCGTCATTCATGTATAGCTCATGAAACGATCGATGCCAGACGATAATCGGTCTGTCGTCGGACACGGCATTTAATAACGTTCGGTTCATCGGACCATGCCAGAGTTGATGGTAACCCCATGTAAAGAGCGGTTCTTCGGTTGCTTGTTCGGAGTGAAGCTCATGCAGTCGCCGAAAGAAGCCTTCAGGCGTCGTCACTGGTTGGACGGTTTCCCACGGCAGTTCCCAACGGGTTGCTGTGATAAATCGCATAGGCAACAGGACAGCTGCCATTGAAGGATGCAAGTGCGGATCAATGAATCCAGGAGTGATGACTTTATCTGCAAACTGATCGTCGATGCGAAACGGGTGAGATTCCAGCCAGGGTTTAAGTGTTTCGAGCGTTCCGACTTCCACTATCCTACCGTTTTTGGTTGCTATTGCCGTGGCATATGGCCACGAGCGATTCATTGTGATTACTTTCTTTGCGGTAAAAACCGTGAGTTCATTTGTTGCCATGACCGTTATTGCCTCACCCGCAGAGAATCTGGATCGTACATCGGCCTGAGGCTCGCGGCAGCTGGAAATCTGGTGCCCCCTATCTCGATTTCAAATGCACCGCCGTTGATAGAAGCTTGGGTTATAGGTTGCTTAGCGGAGATGTATCCGAGAGCTACGTTCCCACCTAAGGTATGGCCATAATTCGCTGATGTAACGTAACCAATCTGCTCTCCGTCTCGAAAGATTGGCTCGTCGTGATACGGCCGAGCCTCTTGGTCTGGTAAAAGAAATTGCGTTAAGCGGCGGACTACGCCCTCATCTCGTTGGCGCAGCAGCGCGTCTTTACCGATAAAGGCAATCTCTTTATCGAACGCACATGCGAAGCCAAGACCGGCCTCTAGTGGTGTATCGCCGTCTGCAATATCGTGTCCCCAATGGCGATAGGCTTTTTCGATCCGACAGGAATCAAGCGCATGGTACCCGGCAAGGCCGATTCCGAGCGGTTTGCCTGCTTCGAACACCGCGCAAAAAAGCTCGAGTGCAGCGTTCCAAGGACAGTACAGCTCCCAACCAAGTTCGCCCACGTAGGTAATGCGTTGAGCCCAACAAGTGAGGCCGGTTATTTCAAGCTCTTGCCCGGTGCCAAATGGGAACGACTCGTTGTCGAGATTCACGCGTGTCAACGATGAGAGCAGCGTACGGCTTTGGGGACCCATCACACTCAAAACCGCCCATTCTTCAGTGACATCGGATACCAAACAGTCCGCGCCAGTCGGAATATGGTTCATTAACCAGTGCCAATCTTTACGCCTAGTGGTTGGTGCTGTAATGATCCGAAAGGCATGTTCGGCGATCCGCGTGACGGTGACGTCGGCTTCGATGCCAGCCCGTTCATTCAACCATGGGGTGTAGGTGATTGAACCTATAGCCCGACCCACTCTGTTTGCGCAGATTCGTTCCAACGTACGCTCGGCATCCGAACCAATAACGTCAAATTTGGCAAATGACGTTTGATCGTAAAGTGCTACACGCTCTCGTGTCGTCTCGTGCTCGTTTTCTTGGTTACGGTGCCAATTTTGTGGGCCGTAACTATATTGGTATTTGGGATTTGTTCCGGGATCGGCAAACCAGTTGGCCCGTTCCCAGCCGGCTAATTCGCCGAAGCAACCCCCCTCGGCTATAAGGCGTTGGTGAAGCGGACTGCAAAGCACGTCGCGGCTGGTCGTGTATTGGCGATACGGCCAATGCATGCCGTAGAGCATGCCCAGAGTTTCGCTGACTCGGTCGCGGAGATATATGGGTTCGTTTTGGAAAGGGAAAGTACGTTGTATGTTTACTTCCCAAAGATCCGGCGGTGGGTAGCCGCGCATTACCCACTCGGCGATTGCCATGCCAACGCCGCCGGCGGATTGAATACCAATCGAGTTAAATCCGGCCGCGACGAAGTAGCCTTTGAGTTCCGGCGCTTCACCGATGAGGTAGCGATTATCGGACGTGAAACTCTCGGGCCCGTTAAAAAAACGTGACACTCCCGTCTCCCCAATTCGGGGTACGCGTCGGATTGCGCCTTCGAGAATAGGCATCACATGTTCGAGGTCTTCCGGTAGTTCACCAAAGGAGAAATCGTGAGGTATCCCATTCATCCCCCAAGGTTTACCAACGGGCTCGAATGCCCCAATAAGGAGCTTTCCTGCGTCTTCCTTGAAGTAGGCGCAACCGTCGAAGTCTCTCAATATCGGCAGATCCGAAGGTAGATCAGCGATGGGTTCCGTCAGGCAATAGAAGTGTTCGCAGGCGTGCAACGGAACGTTGACGCCCGACGCTTGCCCCAATTCTCGCGCCCACATGCCAGCGCAATTAATGACTATATCCGTGGTGATATATCCGGCGGACGTTTCCACGGCTTGGACGTAGCCATCACGTTCTATGACACCGATGACGGGTGCTTTCTCGATAAGACGTGCACCGAATAGCCGAGCACCCTTGGCGAGGGCCATGGTGACGTCGACTGGATTGATCTGACCGTCGTTCGGATAGTGGACCGCGCCGAGCACGTCATTAATCTGGGCCAATGGCCATAACCGGGAGACTTCGCTTGCAGATATTTCGTCTGCTCGGATGCCGAGACTGCGCGCGATCGTCGCGCCGCGCCGCAGTTCTTCCCAGCGTTCTCGACAGGTGGCGATCGCGATGCTGCCGTTGCGTTTAATACCAGTAGCCTGTCCCGTCTCCTCCGTGAGTTTTTCGTAAAGCGATACCGAGTACCGAGCTAATTCAGTTAACGCGCGGGTACCACGGAACTCTGAAAGGAGGCCTGCCGCATGCCACGTCGTCCCGCTCGTCAACTGGTCGCGTTCGAGAAGAAGAACGTCGGCCCCCAGTTTCGCTAGGTGGTAGGCGACGCTGCAACCTACCACACCACCACCCAAAACGATGACGCCGGCGGTCGCAGGCTGTTCTTGGCGTTCGAACTCTCCAGGATTGGCGGTACGTTGTTTCAAATAATCACGCGCAGCGATGGGGACGACTACCTATAGCCGTTGAGAGCTAATAAGTCGCGGGCGGTGTGAGTGCATCAAGAGACACCCGAAAAATGGCGCGATTTTCGTTGGTTATTAAAAGCGATTCGTTTGTTTCCCAAGCGACCGCTTCGTTTTGTCGCACCAAGTTGCGGTCAAGGTCCAATACACGAACGCTAGATTGCAACCATTTATCTTCATGTAAGGGTCGATCAAATACCCACAGGCGGGCGTAGGTCAGAATCGCCAAACGATCTGAATCGGGGGACACGTCTGCCCCGGTAGCTAAGGTAATTCCACTATGTTGGTCCACAAGCGTTAACACGTTCTGTTGATCCGTGTGGCGCGTATCGAGTCGGTAGAGTTTGGTACCAGGCTCCCACGCCATGGGCTTTCCGGGTTGTCTGTGTTTCGTCAGGAAATAGAGCTTTCCTTCGAATGTGAAGACAGCCTCGCAATCGAAGTGCCATTGTTTCGCTGGATATTGGAGTTGATCTGGATAGCGGATCGGTAAGAATTTGGCTGCTCGGGTCTTATGAACGTAGTTTGGGTTGGGTTCGCTAACGACATAGACACCGAGATCTCGTCTTGAGTTGTTGTTATTTCCAACGTCGGCGATGAAAAGCGCGCCGTCGGCAATCGCAATATCCTCCCAATCTTGATGCCACGCGTTGTCGATGGAATAGCCTTCCCATGCATCCGATGATCGATTAGGGAATAGAGTGGTTACGAGGCGCGGTAATACCACGCTTCCGTCGACTTTGATCGCAAAGATTCTCGCACGGTCTCCCGAGTCGTTGTGTACCCAATAGATATCCTCGTACGTTGAGGCAACGATGCCGCTCATTTCGTCGAGTTGCGGATGTGTGACTTCCGCAATTTGTTCGATATCAGCGGCGCATACCGGGTAGATCAAAAGGACCGTGAGAGACTTGAGCAAGCGTTTCATAGAATGGCGGTCATCGGAACGATTTAGTTGGGCTGGACGTCTTATTCAATCACTGCTGGTGGGATCGTTGCTATTCAAAAAGGCACGTTGCCCGCACTTCGATACTTTTACGAGCAGGATTTCCGGCTGACACATTCGGATCTCGAAAGGCGGAGTGGGGCGTCCAGAAAGGCTTGCGTAACGCGGCTCTTTCACTGTCATAGGTTCGTAACGCCAATACTTCGTGATCTGACATTTCTGGAAAAGCAAACCATCGGTGTTGATCGTGGGATTGCGGTGCTTTTACGCCGAACGTATCAAAACCGAAATCACCACCTGCATAGCTAGACACGTGGAAGTCCTGAAGTTCTTCGCGGGAAACGGACTCGGCTTCACAAAGCGCCAGGGGCAGGTCCATTCGAGGCTCACCTACGTTACGCCAGAACTGCAGGATCAGTATGCGTGTCGAAGAGCGAATTGCTTCTGCCCCGACCTTAGCTCTCTCCAATGCGTTTCGCGGCCCGTCTTCGACGCTTTCGTAGTATTCACAAATCGAGTTCCCATAGCTTTCGGTGAAATCCGAATGCACGAACTGAATGGGGGCGTAATCTTGGTGTGCTAACGCTTGTTGGGGATTTCGGTTGATATGTCCATCCATTAAGGCATGCGTGCAACCCGACAGGGTTTTTGCTAACGAAGTCATTTCACCGTAATAGAGGTTGGCGACTTCGTCGTCATCATCCCAATTCAACACGTTGGAGTGGTGTGTCATTAGCTCGAAGCCTCGTCGCTCCCAACCCTCAGGGTTTGTCGACATCCTGCCGTTGAAAATGGTGACGTCTTTGGGCTCGATACCGTGCGCGTTCACGTAGTTGAGTTCTGTTTGGCAAAAAATTTCATCTGGCATGAATTTTCTCTAAGTGTTTATGCATCCGAGTTCCGCACAGGGCGATCCTGCGAAATTCGTCGCAGGAATGCGCAAACGCAAGCCTACGTCGTCGGCGATTATCCCTCATGCCTCGCGTTTGACATAGAATATAAGATATCGAGGTGAAGCAGTACGGATAAAGAAAAGACCCCCACCGTTTGAGGACGGGCCGATGGCACGGAGTTCGGGCGCTATGCCCGAGCGAATACGAGTAGCGTAACGAATGCCCACAGATGCCATCGACTTAGATCAAAGACTCGGGCACGCGGCGTGGACATTATTGTTAGTGGGGCGTGAGCCATTTTGATATGCCCCGATAAATGGGATTCGCATGAGCAAGGTTGAACAAACGGAGTCGACGGACGTATTGGTTGTTGGCGCAGGGTTCGCCGGAATGTATATGTTGTACCGACTTCGCGGTATGGGTTTATCCGTACAAGTGTTGGAAGCTGGAAGCGGGGTGGGTGGCACGTGGTATTGGAATCGCTACCCCGGCGCACGCTGTGATGTGCCGAGCATGGAGTATTCGTTTAGTTTTTCCGACGAGCTTCAGCAGGACTGGGATTGGTCCGAAGTTATGGCGGGTCAGCCAGAAATTCTGGACTACGCGAACCATATTGCTGAGCGATTCGACTTGTTGCCCCAAATCCGTTTTGACACTCGGGTCAAAACGGCAACGTACAACGAGACTACTCGTCAATGGCTGGTCAGTACCGATGCCGGAAAGTCGTATGAGGCACGGTATTGTGTGATGGCGACGGGCTGTTTATCGGTGCCGAACACGCCGTCGATTGCGGGTGCAGATAATTTTCGCGGCTCGGTGTATCACACCGGACGCTGGCCGCACGAAGGCGTGGACTTTACGGGGGTGAGAGTTGGTTTAATCGGCACCGGTTCTTCCGGGATTCAATCGATTCCGGTGATTGCTGAGGAGGCGCTACACCTAACCGTGTTCCAGCGAACGCCGAACTACACGATGCCCGCGAACAACCGACCGCTCACCGAGGAGTTCCGAGCTGAGGCAAAGGCAAATTACGATGAAATCCGGCAGCAACAACGTGAATCCCTGGCGGGAATCATAGGTTATGGCTTTGGCTTCGGTGGTGCCGACAACGCCCCTCCAACAGACTCAATACTCGAGACGACGCCTGAACAGCGGGAGTCTGCCCTGGATCGGGACGGTTTTGACGCGATCAATCGCTATCTCGATATCGGCCTCGATCCGGATGCCAATGAGCTTGCTTGCGAAATGTATCGAGAACAGGTAGCTCGAGTAATCGATGATCCCGATGTTGCGGATCAGCTAATGCCCCGCGACTATCCGATTGGTTGCAAGAGGCCAGTGATCGATAGCCATTATTATGATGCCTTTAACCAGGACAACGTCACCTTGGTCGATCTTCGTCAAGGCGGTATTAAAAAGATCACCGGACGGGGCGTGGAAACAAAACAGAGATCGTACGAGTTCGACGCTCTGGTCTATGCGACAGGATTTGATGCGATGACTGGCGCGTTGTTGAATGTCGAAATCAAAGGTCGAGAGGGAACGCGTCTTGCTGACGTTTGGGAAGCGGGCCCTCGAACCTTTCTGGGACTGCAGGTACATGGGTTTCCGAATATGTTCACGATCACCGGACCTGGAAGTCCGTCAGTGCTAAGCAATATGCTCGTGTCTATCGAGCAGCACGTCGATTGGATTAGCGATTGCATCTCGCATATGGATCGACACCAGCTTCGTTCCATCGAACCTACGGCCGAAGCCGAGCAAAGTTGGATTGAACACGTCAATGAAGTCGCCAAAGGTACGATGTTTACAGCGCCAAGTTGCAATTCGTGGTACTTGGGCGCAAATATTCCAGGCAAGCCCAGAATATTCATGCCCTACGTTGGAGGCGTCGGAGCCTATCGGGAAAAATGCGACGATATTGCGTCGAACAACTATGCCGGATTCGTGCTGTCTCCCTAGCTAGGCAGACGACGTCAAACTGAGAAAGATTAACCGTTGCGTGAAACGTTGTAGACACGCGCTAGTGGTTGGCGTTTTCCCAATAACTGTGGGTGCCGACGCATATTCGTTCTGGCAATTTAATTGATGCGATAGGGCCGCTTGGTAGGTCGTCGGCGTTAAATACCAGGCAGCTGGAGGAATCTTCGTTCATATCTGAGATTAGTGTGACGACATAACCACCGTCTTCCCGATCGCTTTTGCGCGCCGGTACAACCGGGCTTTCGCTGGCGTAGACCCCTGGTCGAAACTCGTAGCCTTGGCGTTTGCCCGTTTTCACGTTGAGGCGGGTGATGCCGTTGAAAAGAAACCATCCCGGTTTCGTCGTCATCTCCCATACGTACTGGTATGGCTTACCCGCGATATCCGGATTGACCATGCCAAATTCCGAAACCATATCGTCGAGCGGTTGCTCGGAGACGGAACCGGTTTGCATATTGAACCGCCAGCGATATGCCCGGGCCCCAACGGAATGAATATCCAACATTTGATATGGGATCAGGTTTTCAGGTAAGTCGACGCTGACGGCTTTCGACGGATCCTGGCGGTATCCATCGAGCACGACTTCGTCGCCCTCCTCATATGCATTGATCCAGTGCAGTACGTAGGTTGGTTCAGCTTCGAACCAACGGATATCGCTTACCTGCCCGCGCCGAGGAATCACTGCGAAGCGGCTGGGTATATCTCGGAAAAAACGAACAGCGTGTGCGCCGTGACTGAGAGCTTCAGGGTCCCAGAAAAGTGGCATGTCGTTAAGGATTGCATAGTTTGTCGTGAACGCCATGTCGTGTGGCAGTCGGGGTCCCGGCAACTCAATCGGAACGTAATGCACAAGTTTTCCGTCAGAATCGACAACGCCGTAGTGCATGTATGGGTTCTGTTTTGAGTAATTGAAAAACAGCATCTCGCCGGATGATGGATCGATTTTCGTATGCGCTGAAACTCCCCATCCGGGCGTGACGTCGTTTGTCCAGTTCGCCTTGCCCAATTGACGAAGCGTTTTGGGGTCAAGCTCGTAGATATCGCCACATTGGTAAAAACTCGTCGCTGCTCGACCTCGGTGGACGACCACGTCCGTACTCGACGAGTCTTTTAGGCCCGTTCGGGCTCCCCAACCTTGGCGTTTTGACTTCTGCGGATTTTCCATTAAGCCAGCCCAAAGCGGTGTTCCAGATTCAAGCTCGGCGTTAAATCCATCGGTTCGGATGTAGCGATTGCGATATTCAACGGTTCCCGAGTCGAACGAGATGGAATGCAACATGCCGTCGCCATCGAAAGGATGGTAACGCCCGATTGCTCCGTGCATCGGGTTTTCGGTGTTCCTCAAATACACCCCATTGAGGTCCAGGGGCAATTCGCCGATCACGTCTAAATCGAAGGCGTCGAATTCGCGTGTGTTGGGCTTCCACGGACCGGTCCGATACGGATGATCATCGTCGAGCGGAAGATTTCCGTTAATCTCGTCGACCAGTTGAATCTTCATTCGTCCGTGATACAGGGTCAGGCTCTGAGCGTCAATGAGCACGCTGGCCCCAATCCCAACCCCAATTCCGTTCAGTCAACCTTATCGTAGTTAACGCGCTCCCCTTAAATCGATGAAAAGACGAAACGCTGGGGGTGTTTCGAAGAAGCGACTGAGTACGTCGAGCAAACTTCGCCGAAGGCCAATGACAGCGCACGGCGACTGGCGTACGTTTAAGACCAAAGGCTCCGTGTAATAGTCGAGGAATTTCTACATGGCAGCACGCACAGGTGCGCAATACATCGATGGGCTGCATGATGATCGATCTATCTGGGTCGATGGAGGGCGCGTATCAGACGTCACTGACTATCCCGGTTTCACCGGATCATTACAGGGACTCGCGGGCTACTTTGATTGGCAACACTCCCACGCGAACGAATGTCTCTCGGACGGTGAAAATATCAGTCACCGTATCCCTCGTTGTTTGGACGATCTATCAAGACGACACGTTGGGTTGGAGCGACTAGCCCGATACAGCGCGGGGATGTTGGGGCGGACTCCGGATTATGTGAATGTCACCTTTGCCGGATTTGCCGGACAACCGGGTATCTGGAAGCAGGCGGGAAATGATCAAGGCTACGAGAACCTCATAGCCTTCCAGCGTGAAGCGGCTGAACGCGACCTCGCGTTAACTCACACCATCATCCATCCGATCGTCGACAAACGCGTGCGTGACTATGAGGGTGAAAACAGACGGCTTGCACTCAATAAGGTTGATGAAACGGCCGAGTCGATCGTTGTCAGCGGTGCCCGTATCCTCGCGACTTTGGGTCCGTTCGCGGACGAGCTTACCGTTTATCCGGGGCATCCAATTCCTACAGATCAGCCGGAGCTAGCACTGGCATTCTCTGTGCCGATGAACGCGCCTGGATTGAAGGTAATCTGCCGTGACCATTACGGAGTGAACAGTGGTGGATTTGACCGCCCGTTTTCCAGCCGTTTCGACGAACAGGATGCATTTATCGTATTTGACGAGGTCGAAATACCGAAGTGCAGGGTTTTCTGCGATGGCTTACCCGAAGTCTACAACTCGGCTTTAGGGCACGGGTGGACCGGAAACATCATGCAACAAACGAGCATCCGAGCTCAGGTCAAACTCGAATTTGCGTATGAACTGGCCACAAGGATGGCAGTAGCTACTGGGCAAAACGAACGGCCTGACGTTGCTCAACTGTTGGGGGAGTTATGGAGCTATGCGGAACTTACCCGATCCGCCGTGCATACCGCCGAGAGTCAGGCATTTGACTATGGTGATGGGGCTTGGTTTTGCGATGAACGTCCTTTTGTAGCATTGCGGCCGACCATGCCCGGCTGGATGGTCCGTGCGAATGAGATTCTCAAACTGATTGGATCACACAACTTACTTGCGACTCCGGCCGCGGCCGATTTCGATGACGAAGAATTAAAACCGATCCTGGACAAATACCTCAAAGGTGCAGCCGGCATGGATGCCAAGGACCGCAGCAGGCTGTTCAGAACCGCATGGGACTTTGTTGGGTCTGCCTTGGGCGGTCGAACCGAGCTCTACGAACGTTTTTACCTCGCTTCGTCGGCCCGTATGTACGGCGCGGCGCATGCGTTGGCGCAACGTGACCGTGAATGGGAAGCGGTGCCTACATTCTGGTCCCAAACGGATAGGTGATAGTCCAAGAAAGGAAAACATATGGGTGAAATTGTAGCCGCAGCTTTGGTTTCTCACGATCCGACGATCATGTTGGATGAAGAAGCGCGTCGCGCGGGCAATGGCGGTCTGGATACCTCGCTCGTTGCAGGATTCGCCGAAATTCGGAAGCAACTGAATGCGCTGGGCGCGGACACCCTGATCATTTTTGATACGCACTGGGTTACCACTGCCGAACATATTGTTGCTGGTAGAGATCACTACCGTGGGATTTATACTTCCGACGAATTACCGACGATTATTTCGGATTACGAATACGATTATGCTGGCGCGCCACAACTAGCGGAGGCGATTGAGATCGCTGCGAAAACTAATCGACAGCGTGCCCGTAATACCACCAACGAAAACATATCACGCCATTACCCGACGATTAATTTGGCTCACTATCTTCGGCACGACGAGAAGATACTCTCGGTAAGTGTTTGCCAAACCGCGGCATGTCACAACTATCTTGATTTCGGACAGGTGATCGCTGAAGCGATTGGACAAACACGGGGAAGGTTTGCTCTGCTCGCGAGCGGAGGTATGAGCCATTGCTTTTGGTCAATGGACGAATTTTCTCGTCATCTTGGTAAAAACCCGGATAACGTCGTTTCCGAAGATGCTAGGGAGTTTGATGAAAGAATTTTGGAGCTCTGGCAGATGGGCGATCACGCTACGGTAATCGATAGTTACCCTGACTATCTTCGTTTTCAGCCGGAAGGCTTTTTTGGCCACTACCTGATGACGATAGGGGCGCTAGGCGGTCGTGATTGCACGGCTAAAGGACGAATGATGTCCAATTATGAAAATGCAGCTGGCACCGGGCAAGCACATGTCTGGTTTGATCTTGGCAGTGAGTAATGACCTCGTCGAGGAAACAATCATCCGATGTGCTCTATTTTCCAGGCGTCTAGGCTCGGAATAAATATAGATGTTGGAACAATACAATCGTCAAAATATGAGTAACTTGCATCGCGGACGATCAAGATGAAGGAGCAAAAAGCGACGTTGATCTCGGTATCGATAGGATTCGGCGAAGATATGGCAAAGCACGTACGAGAATACGTCATGGCGGATCTTGAAGGTTTTGTCGACGACAAGCATCGCGGATTCAGCCGGGTCTGTTATGAAGGCGATACCGAGCCAGTGGGGACCGTGAGGAGAAACAACCGGCAATGGTCCGGTATGTCGCAAGAGGAAGTGCGGGAGATTGAAGAAGCATTGAATCTCGATCAGCGATTGTTGCCTGGGGATTTTGGCGTCAACGTTTTCGTCGAAGGGATCAAGGATTTCTCTAAACTCCCGAAAGGATCCAAGCTGGTATTTCCTTCAGGAGCGGTTTTAGTTGTCGAGGATTTCAATCCGCCTTGTACGCATATTGCCGATAAGATTGTCAGTCTTTATAGAACACGCTCAGGTACGCCACTTACACGTCGACAGTTTCTGATTGAGGCAAAACGGAAGCGCGGGGTGCTGGGGGTGGTGGATGTACCCGGAAAGATATGCAGTGGAGATTTGATCGACGTGAAACGATACAAATCGCCAAAGCTTGGATAGATTTGTTGCTACAACGATTAGCCGTGAAGATCAAAACACCAGTTCTCGAAGTGCATATTCCGATAGAAATTCGTCGGTCGCTCGTCTTGCTGGCTATTAGCATGCTGGCTGTGGGTTGTGAACCCAAGGACGTTAGGCCGGGATTTTGGCTTGGTGGTGAGGACGTATCTTCACGCGTCGAGGATTGGCAATTCACCGATCAAATTGATGAAGTATTTATTCAAACCCGCTCTTGGTATGGCATTCCGCATTCCACGACTATTTGGTGCGCGCACGTTGCTGATGAACTTTATATTGGTTCTTACGGAGAAGATAAAAAATTATGGGAAATCAATGTCTTACGAGATAATCGTGCCAGGATTCGTATCAGCGGTAAGATCTATGACGTGACGGTAACTAAGCTGGATGACGCGACACAGCGCCATGTAGTCGGTATGGCCTACCAGCGCAAGTACGATATGGCCCAGATCTTTGGTGACGAGATTCCACGGTGGTCGTTTTATCGGGTGGAACAGGATGCAAATGAAAAACCCTCTACATAACGAGTTAGATCTCTCCTCTTACTGGATGCCTTTTACGGGAAACCGGGCTTTCAAGAACGAGCCTCGGCTCATGAAAAGCGCTCAAGGTCTTTACTACACCACCGTAGACGATCGCCAAATTATGGATGGGATGTCGGGGCTCTGGTGCTGCAACGCGGGTCATTGTCATCCTCATATCGTTGAAGCCATTCGCCAGGCGGCGGGCGCGCTCGATTATTCTCCAGCTTTTCAAATGGGTCATCCCGAAATTTTTCGGCTTGCCGAACGGCTAGCGAACATGATGCCGGACGGCATGGACGCCGTTTTCTTTACTAACTCGGGATCCGAATCCGTTGATACCGCGCTCAAGATTGCGCTGGGCTATCACCATGCCCGTGGGGAAGCCCAACGGACCCGTTTGGTGGGACGGCAACGGGGGTATCACGGTTCTGGATTTGGTGGGACGAGTGTCGGTGGCATCGGCAACAACCGTATTGCCGCTGGGCCCATGCTTCCGGGTGTGTTCCATCTTCCGGAAACCTACGATTTAGAGCATCAGGCATTTAGCAAAGGCCAACCCTCCTGGGGAGCCCACCTCGCGAATGATCTTTCACGCATTATTGCGAGCAACCACGCGAGCACCATCGCGGCAGTCATTGTTGAACCGTTCGCTGGCTCGGGCGGTGTATTGGTACCCCCTGTCGGTTATCTGGAGCGACTTCGTGAAATCACCGAAGCGCATGGGATCTTGCTCATCTTCGATGAGGTGATTACCGCATTCGGGCGGTTGGGTTGGGCTTCGGCATCAGAGAGACTAGGTGTTGTCCCTGACATCATGTGTACCGCTAAGGGACTAACCAGCGGCGCTGTGCCTATGGGAGCGGTGGTAGTGCAGGAGAAAATTCGAGAAGTCTTTATGAAGGGACCACCCACGGCGATCGAGTTTTTTCATGGCTACACGTATTCAGGTCATCCTCTTGCTGCTGCGGCAGCTCACGCGGCATTGGACGTTTATGAAAACGAGAGCTTGTTTGAGCACGTTCGCGGGCTCGAAACCAGTTGGGAAGCAGGATTACATGCGCTCGCCGATAAGCCGAACGTGATCGACGTGCGTAATTTTGGTCTCGCGGGTGCGGTGGAATTGCGGCCGCGAGACGGCGCGCCGACCGAACGAGCGATGGCGGTATTTCGCGAGGCGTTTGACCGAGGTCTTTTGGTTCGCGCCACGGCAGACATTGTTGCTCTAGCTCCTCCGCTTGTGATCAGTGAAACAGAGATCGATCAAATGCTCGGGATACTCGGTGATGTGTTGGATGACATTGACTAGTTGTTGGACTCAGGAAGATTAGCGGAGAGACAAATGGCGCATACGGAGATCACGGGACATTTCATCGGTGGCAAATCAGATGTCAGTGGTTCGCAGAAGCTCGAGCGACTTGATCCAGCAACCGGTGAACAGATGGGTTACGTCACGCTTGCAGACGAAAAGACGGTCAATGCTGCTGTTGATGCGTCGAAAATTGCGTACGAAGACTGGCGAGTCGTCGAGCCGGCAAAACGTGCGGCAATTCTGAGGCGCTTTTGCGAGTTGGTGACCGCCCACGCTGACGAACTTTGTCTACTGGTTACGCGCGAACACGGTAAAACACTATTGGATGCTCAAGGCGAGCTTCAGCGGGGTATAGAGAATATCGAATATGCCACGGGGATCGCCGAACACTTAAAGGGCGAATACACAAAGGCGGTTGGTCCGGATATCGACAGTTGGAGTCAGATGTCCCCCTTAGGCGTCGTTGTCGGCATTACACCGTTTAACTTTCCTGTAATGGTTCCTATGTGGATGTTCCCGCTAGGCGTTGCTTGCGGGAACACGTTCATATTAAAACCTTCGG
>Ga0257109_1000019_pt1 | contig 36394 bp, 25 predicted proteins | sample LP_taG_8_FD_191566 | JGI IMG/M metagenome (GOLD analysis project Ga0257109, IMG submission 191566) | Marine microbial communities from Northeast Subartic Pacific Ocean, Canada - LP_J_2011_P26_2000m | ecosystem: Environmental > Aquatic > Marine > Oceanic | place: Canada: Northeast Subartic... | reverse complement strand
CAAGAATGTTACTAAACAGGTCCTGAGGGATATTACTGTAAAACTTGAATCGATATTTCTTGTTGAATTCGATGAAGAAATGTATCCTACGGACACATTCGAGCCAATGAACGAATTATTCCATACATCCAATCAGGTAGAGAAATTTCTAAAGACAATCGAAGGTTGTACATACAGATTGAAACAATAAAAACTATAACTAGATATAAACCAATAGCCCTGCAAAATATATCGCAGGGTTTTTTTTAATTCTGTTTTTAGAGGGCATTAAGTGGGTTTCTCACTATTATTGTTTTCATTAATATTATTCTTAATCGTCATATTAGCTGTATTTATTGGCAGGCAGAAAAGTAATGACGATCCTTATGAAGATTTATCAATTGATGAATGGAATTGCCCGGAGTGCGGATTTCTTGTACAGGCAGGCGACGAATGTATCTACTGTGGTTATACCAAAGATAAACAATGACCAATACGAATAATTCTATTAGCGTTATTATACCGGTTTACAATAGATGTCGCCTAATTGACCGGGCCATCAAATCTGTATTGGGACAGACAATACCCCCTGATGAAATCATTGTAATAGATGACGGTTCTACTGATGGAACGGACGAGGTTATCAAAAATAGCTATCCAGATGTAATCTTATTAAAACAGGAGAATAGAGGTGTCAGCTGCGCACGAAATAACGGGATTAAAAATGCAAAGGGTACCTGGGTGGCCTTATTGGATTCAGACGATGAATGGCTACCGGTAAAACTTGAAAAACAATTACTGGCTCTCCAGGAGAATTCGAGTAATAAAATTTGCCACACGGATGAGATCTGGATACGGAATGGCGTACACGTCAACCCCATGAAAAAGCACCGCAAATATGGTGGGAACATCTATAAATATTGTTTACCGCTATGCGTTATATCGCCTTCATCAATAATTATACATAAAGAAATTTTTAAAGATATTGGACTCTTCGATGAAAATATCCCTGTTTGTGAAGATTATGATTTGTGGTTACGCATATGTTCACGATACCCTGTACTTTATTTACAGGATAAATTGATCAAAAAATATGGCGGGCACGATGACCAATTATCGCGGCAATACTGGGGGATGGATCGGTTTCGCATTCGAGCGTTAGAAAAAATGATCAATGATCCAGTTTTATCAGAAAAAGACCGCATGGCAACGGTAGCAACAGCCATTAATAAAGCAAGAATACTGAAAAAAGGCCTTATGAAACATGGCCGCGAAAAAGAAGCGGAGAAGATGATGAAAAAGTTAGCAGAATTAGAGAACTCATATGATTAATGTCCCCAATGAATTCTTCCTGAATATTTGAGTTCACCTGCTTTGCGAATATATACAACTATAATCATATCCATTTTTAGTGCGCACTTAAGCGGACAGAACTTGCCCCGTAATCTTACAGTAGAAGAACAAAGCCGTCTGCATGAAATAGGTATCAGCAGAACCATTACTGATCCCCCGGACAGTATTATTTACGCGCCTGCAGAATTTGATTCCGTAGCCGGCCTCATATTTGCCTGGGAAGCCTATTCAACCCTACTGACTGAATTGATCAAAGAAGTTGCAGAAGATGATACTGCATGGGTAGTTGTAGATAATACAAGTGAAGAGAACTCGGTTAGCAATACTCTTTCTAATGCTAACGTAAATATGGATCATGTGGTTTTCCAAGTAATAGCGACTAACTCAGTATGGATACGGGATTATGGGCCATGGTGGGTCATTGAACCAGAAAATTCCCGGGCAATAATTGATTTGGTCTATAATCGACCCCGTCCGCTAGATGATGCATATCCGGAATTGGCGGCAGTAGACTTCGGTGTGAATTATTATGGTTTGGGGCTCATAGAAGCAGGCGGTAATATGCTATTGGATGGACAAGGAGCGGTAATCGTTTCAAACGTTATTTTTGATGGGAGCCAAGGATTCGATCCTAATCTAACCCAGGAACAACTGGAACAATATTTTCTGGATTATTTTGGCGTGCATAAAGTTATAGTTACACCGCATTTAATAAATGACGGTACGGGACATATTGATATGTTTGTTAAACTAATTAACGATACGACAGTTATAGTAGGTGAATATGAGAACCAGTCCGCTGGTTTTTCTGGGAATTATGAAATCTGTAATCAGGTAGCAAATCAACTGGCCAATGAGACTAATGGTGCAGGACGACCCTTCAATATTATCCGTATGCCTATGCCACCATATAGCAATGGTGTAACCTATACCTATGTTAACTCTCTTATTGTTAATAATAAGGTTTTGGTACCCATTTATGGGTTTTCCACTGAATTTGCAAACGACGATTCGGTCCTAGCCCTATATGAAACTATTATGCCGGGATTAGAGGCGGTAGGATTTGACTGTAACCAGATTATACCAGCAAATGGCGCTATTCACTGTATTGCTACGAAAGTTCCTGCCCTGCCGGAAACAATAGCTTGTGGTAATTTGATGGGGGATGTGAATCTCGATGGTCGGGTCAACATTTATGATATTTTGAAATTAGTTGATTTTGTAACAGGTGTAATCGAACCAGAATTATGTGCGATATCGTCCGGTGATATGACTAATGATGGTGATATAACAACAATTGATGTGATTGAATTAGTATATTTGGTGATGGGATTTTAATATGCCAAAAACGATTATTTACGAGCCCATGACAACGATCACAGATGTACTAATTGCGATAATTGCGCTCTATTATTCAAGGGAGTTAACAGCAATATATTTGCATCAGTTGCTCAATGTGCAATACCATTGGATTTGGACTTTTCGTATGCTTTCATTTGGAGCATTATTGGGTGCAATCAGCCATGGAATTGGTCCTTATTTTCATCCTATAGTAGGAGATTTGGTTTGGAAATTCACTACATATTCCATTGGCATAATGAGTTATTTCATGGTGCTTACGATGTTGCACCATTTGTTCGATTATCCGGTTGTGTTACGCCTGCGCTGGATTTTGATTGCATTGATTATTATTTACCTAGCAGTAGTTACCATAAATGACAATTTTATCAATGTGATCCGATTTTATGTGCCCCTGATGGTTATGGTAGTTTTGGGATTATTATATGCTTGGTTGACTGGCAATGCCGATGGAACAAGTATGATCATCTTAGGTATTTTAATCAGTTTTATTGCTGCAGGCGTTCAGCAAAGTGGAATTGTATTGCATGAGCATATGAACTATAATGATATTGCCCACTTTATTCAAATGGTTGCGATGTGGTGTTTTTATCGGGGTAGTCTTGTTTTAAAAGATAGCGTTTTATAATTTTTCTTTCAGGTCTCATCAACAATTTGATGACTGCTGACTGAGGAAGTAAATTCGCCAGCTAAATTTTCGAGGAAACTGTGGAAATAAAGGTAGAAAAAATCAACGCATTTACGAGGGAAATAAAGGTAAATCTTGCTTGGGAAGAGTGTCGTAACGATTTTCAACTCACAGCGAAAAAATTTGGTAAAAAGGTAAGAATACCTGGCTTTCGTCCTGGTAAAATACCGATGAAGGTGTTAATGAATAAATTTTTACCAAATATTGAAGCTGAGTTTATCGAAGAAGGTGTTAATAAATATTACCGGCAAGTACTGGAACAGGAAAAGCTAGTTCCGGTAAATAAGGCTGAAGTCAAGGATGTCCATTTTCACTTTGAGGGAGATTTTACATTTAAGGCTGCGTTTGAAATCGAACCGGAGTTGGTATTGCCAAAAATGAAAAAGAATTGTCTCAAAGTACAAAAGACGGAATACATATCTGATGATATTGATATCGATAATGTTATAGAGGAAATGCGCAGGTCAAGGATAGAAGTCAAAACTGTAGAGGATGGGGCTAAAGAGGGCCATTTTCTCATCGTAGATTTACAAAAGTTGGATCAATCCGGACTTCCAATCATTGGTGAAAAATTTGAAAAACGATTTCTGCAGATCGGTGCGGATCCCTTTAGTGAAGATAACAAGCCAAAATTAATTGGCTTAAAGCCTGGTGATACTGCTCAAGTGGAGTTACCTGATGCTAAAGATAATGGTCCAGGTAAATACGAATTGTCTGTAATCAATGTCGAAAAACAGGTGCTTCCAGAAGTGAATGAAAAATTCATTAAAACTGTGGAACCGAAAGCAACAGATGAATCTAATTTTCGGGAAATCATAAAAAGTAAAGTGGATGATAGCTATGCTCGTCGAACCAATGAATCCTTTGAACGACAGCTTGCCGATAGTATGATCGAATATGTAAGCCCAGAATTTGCTCCAGCTATGGTTGATTCATATCTCGACCATATCATTGAAGAAGCGAAAACACAGGAAAAAGAACAGGATCTGGACGAAGATAAAATTCGTGGATCATATCGGCCCATAGCGGAAAGGAATATGAAGTGGTACCTCGTGAGGAGGGCGATAATTAATAGCCAGGATAACATTGTGGTCTCTAAGGATGATGTAGAGAAAGAAATAGAAAAACTACTTGAGCGATCGCCAGATCATGCCAAAGAAATAAAGAAATATTATAAAAAACCCAGTAACCGGCAGCGAATTGAAGATGATCTATTGGAAAAAAAGGTATTGGACTATTTAACCGAATTTGCCAAGATTAAGGATGTGAAAGTTCACACAAAAGTACTTCGAGAAGAAGCTGCAAAGGAAGGGGAGTAATAATGAAAAATAAAGATTTAGCCCAATTAGTTCCGATGGTGGTAGAACAAACTGGTCGCACGGAGCGAGCTTATGATATTTATTCTCGTCTACTCCGAGAACGGATTGTATTTCTTGGAATGCCTATCGATGATTCAGTCGCTTCATTGGTTATTGCTCAATTATTATTTCTTGAAGCTGAAAATTCCGATAAGGATATTTTTTTATACATTAATTCCCCAGGTGGTTATGTATCATCCGGTTTGGGAATCTATGACACCATGAATTATATAAAACCGAATGTGGCGACCATATGTATGGGGCAAGCGTCAAGTATGGCGGCGGTATTATTGGCTGGTGGTGCTAAAGGAAAGCGATCTGCTCTTCCCAATTCGCGGGTAATGATTCATCAGCCGCTTGGCGGAGCGGAGGGGCAGGCTTCTGACATTAAAATACAGGCGGACGAGATCCTCAGGCAGCGTACAAGATTAAATACAATTTTGGCAAAAAATACAAAACAAACTTTGAGAAAAATTGAAAAAGATACTGATCGCAATTTCTTCATGAACACTGATGAAGCCAAAACATATGGAATTATTGACACCATACTCGTAGCACGAAAAAAATGAAATCATCCGAGAAAAAACCCAAAAAGACTCAAATGCCTATCAAAAAAAATTCGCAGCATAGGGCATTGCCCAGGCCTACCGAAATAAAAGCATATTTGGACCAGCATGTTGTAGGCCAGGAACGGGCAAAGAAGATCATGGCTGTAGCAGTCCATAATCATTATAAGCGGATCCTTTTTCAGGATTTAGATGATGGTGTCAGATTAGAAAAAAGCAATATCCTGGTTCTCGGGCCCACAGGTACCGGTAAAACATTGATTGCCCAGACATTGGCAAATTTTCTCTCTGTTCCATTTGCCATTGCCGATGCCACAGCCCTAACCGAAGCCGGTTACGTAGGGGAGGATGTCGAAAATATTTTGGTGCGCCTTATACAGGTGGCCAACTATGACATTACCTTAGCTGAACAGGGTATCGTATACATTGATGAAATTGATAAAGTTGGCAAAAGGGGATCTGGCGCAAGTATTACCCGCGATGTATCAGGTGAGGGCGTGCAACAGGCATTACTAAAAATTCTAGAAGGGACTATCAGCAATGTGCCACCCAAGGGTGGTCGCAAACATCCCGAGCAGAGCCTCATACCAATTGATACACAAAATATTCTTTTCATTTGCGGAGGGTCATTCGATGGCTTGACTGATATTATTTCCAGACGTGAAGGAAAAGCGGAGATCGGTTTTACCAAGGCCAATAAACGGCCGTTAAGTGAATCTGGTGAATCTTTAGATCTTCTGCGCCCTGAGGACCTGATCGAATTTGGATTTATTCCAGAATTAGTAGGACGGTTACCTGTCATATCTACCCTGGGAACACTGAATGAAGAGGCGCTTTATAAGGTGCTTACGGAACCAAAAAATTCATTGATCAAACAGTACAAGAAGCTCTTCCGCATGGAAGGCATTAATCTTGAATTCAGGAAAGCGGCACTGGATGAGATAATTGCTCAAGCAATGGAACGTAAGGCAGGTGCCAGGGCATTACGCGCTGTCATGGAAGAGGCTATGATGGATATTATGTATCAGATCCCTGAAATGGATACTGTAGATAAAATAATCATTACCAAGAAAGTGATTAAAGATGGATCAAAACCCTTATATCGCTACAGACGTAAATCCGCTTAGCTAATTAAATATCGACTAAATATTATACCAAGGTAAAGTAATGAAGGAATTCAATTTTATTATTTATGCCCTAGTAGTAATAACAACATTGAATGCCCAGTCAGATCGTGTTTCTGGTAAAATAAGAGGCCGGGTCATAGATAATGTTAGTAAAGATCCTTTAGCGGGTGCTAATGTGCTTGTTTTACCTGTTGAAAGTGGTCGGGGGACGATGACAAATGAGTATGGAGAATTTGTATTGCCAAATTTGATGACAGGTAAATATAATGTGAGAGTTTCTTATATGGGTTATGCATCGACGACCATACAAAATATTGATGTATCACCTGGCGGAACTACTAAAATTTTATTTTCACTCGGTATCGAAGCAATAGAAGGCCAAGAAGTTAATGTTGTAGCTGAGAGCATGGAAAATACTGTGGATGTAAAAACAGTGGTGACGCAGGTAAAGTATACAGGTGAACAGCTATACAAAATGCCGGTGTCAAATTTTACGGATGTTATAGCAAATGCTGGGGGTGTTGTAAAAACTGAGGCAGGCAGGTCTAGGGGTATTCATATGCGCGGTGGCCGCAGCGGTGAGGTAGCCTTTTATGTAGATGGAATTTTAACAAACGACCCTGTTGATCGCTCACAGGGTGTGCAAATTGATAAAGAAGCAATCGATGTACTTACCATATCCAAAGGTGGTTTTTCAGCTGAATTTGGTGAGGCGATGTCTGGTATTGTAACAGTTGTAACTAAATCGGGATCGAAGCAAGATTTTTCGGGAAATCTAATTTTTGAAACAGATCAATTAGCAAGTCATAATTCCAACTACAATAATAAATATGGTAAATACAACATCCAATTTGGTGGGCCCTTCCCAGTACTAAAGAATTATTTGTCATTTTATTTATCTGGATCTTATGCAGGGAGTGATATTGCTAATCCCCGCTCTATAAAATTGCCTCATAGTACTTACACGCATCCTATGGGGACGGTTAAGTTAACATTCTCGCCGCCAACTTCAGGGTTTAATGCGGTATTATCCGCTTCATTTGATGATAAAGGAACCGAAAACTATAGCCATAGTATTAGTAAAGGTGATTGGTTAAGAGATTATTATAAAACTTTTGAAGGTAGTCGCCGGCTTAGTTTACAGTTTCAGAATACACTGGGTAAAAATACTGCGTGGCGTTTGATGATATCTACATTCAAGCATTATGAAAACTATGGCTCAGGAGAGAATACTTCTTATAAAGACTTTCACTATTTGTCTACTAGGCTTGACTGGGTTAATTATGCCATGGATAATGGCTGGTATGATCCAAAAACTCGCCTGTGGAAGGAATTAACCGACAATAATGGGCTACCATTAATATCGGTTAATTATTTTGTTATTGATGATTTATCAGGTGGAACAGATAATGATCCTGTACAACTGAGTAACCTGCCATACGAGGAACAGGCATTTTACTATTACTATTATACGCAAGGAAATCAATTTGATTTTGCAACTAGTAAGTGGAGTTCCGAAGCCGAAAAAGTTGTAGCCTATAATCAGCGTTGGCATGAAGCAGGAACTTGGTACATACCTGCTTTTTTAGATGAAGAATCAAAAAATTATGATTCATCTGATACAATAGCATATTTTAAAGAATTTGATGAAAGTGAATATGCTAGTTATTTATTTGGTGATGATGATTTTCAAAGGAGCCATAATCTATGGGCATATCTTGGAAATATGCATAATGGATGGTATTACGATAGAGATATGTTCAATGTTTATACCTATGGACCGGGTCGCCCACGGAGTCACAAATCTATTAGTTCCCATTCAAGTCTGGAATTTCAATTAAATACCCAATGGAGTCTAAGGAATGCAGCGAAATTTGGTATTAAAGCGACAGCAAGTACAATGGATTACCGAGATATTCAATTTGCAAATCAAAACCCATATTTTGATTCTTATTATTATGAGCCGTTATCCGGGTCTGCTTATGCAGAGAATGGTTTCGAAAATAATGACTTTATACTAATGACAGGATTACGCTGGGATTATTTTGATCCCAATGTGCAATCTCTAAAAACTAGTTTATTGGTTGAGGACGGTGTAGTCGAGCGTCAGCCCGCCGATATAAAAATAAAGTTAAGCCCTAGACTGGGTATTAATTTTAACGCTTCGGATAAAACTGCAATTTATACAAACTATGGTTATTTTGTTCAATTTCCGCAGTATTCTGAAATGTACCAGAATATATATGCCGATATATCAAGCGGCCTACCTCTTGTAGGAAATCCAAATATCACTCCTGAGGAGACCATTCAATACCAGTTTGGTCTGGCACATAAATTTTCAGAAAGTTTAAGCTTCGAGATTGTTTCATTTTTCAAAGATCAAATGAATCTGGCAACAAATCGTACCTACCCAGTTTTAATTGACGGCCAGGTTGCTACTGTAACTGTAATGGAAATGGAAGATTATGCTAAAATAAAGGGGTTAGAATTCAAATTGAAATTGAACAATTTTAGTAATTTAACTGGTGATATTGATTATACATGGATGTCTGCTAAGGGTACTGGTTCCAGCAATAGAGAATATTATTATCTTTATATTTTTGATTCAGATCGGCCATTGCCGGTCAAAGAATATCCAATGGAATTTGATTTAACCCATTCACTAAAGTTTAACCTTAATTATTATCTCCCTAAGACAAACAATAGCAGTTTCACTGGAGATCTCTTAAGTGATTGGAATTTCAATTTTCAGGGCAATTTAGCTTCTGGCGCACCGTACACACCAACAGATATTTATGGTAAAGCACAAGAAATCGGCTCAAAAAGAATGCCTGGATATAAATCATTAGATATGCGGGTAGAAAAATATTTCAACAAAATTAGTGCATATTTTGATATTAGAAATTTGTTCAACTGGATTAATACCACTTACGTATACTCCTACAGTGGTGAGCCTGACACCAATGGCAGGCCTCCTGTTTTCGAAAGGAGCCGCTATACACCCTTCATTGGAGATACCAATCCTATTACGGGTAATATAATTTCATCGGCAGAAGAGGCTTATGATTCCCATTTAACTTTATGGAAAAGTTTATTAAATAATCCGTATAATTATTCATCAGCCAGATATTTCCATTTTGGAATAAACCTCTGGTTATAATTTAACTGTATTTTCCCTTGATAATTTTGAGATTTACCATTATCACCTTTTTTGCCACAATCCTGGTTGGTAAAGAAACAATGCAATCAAATAAACTATTACCAACCAGACAATTATATAAAACAACCAATTATGATCAGGTACCGGATCCAGTATTGTCCTGGGTTGGCGCTGGGTTTTTCACACAGTATACAATTAGTAACACGGGCCAAAGCGGCGTCTTTGAACCTCCTCCTGGCTGGAATGGTTACAATGGTGAATTTCCGATCGGTTACGGTGCATATAATGGTAGAACAGGTGAGTTTCCAAATGGCACTAATCAATTCTATACTTGGGGTGCTGGTTTATGGATTGGCGGGAAATCAGAATATTTTAATACTCCAGAGGATAGATCAATAACAATTGGCAATAAAACAATTGAAAATGTTCGTGTAGCGACTACAGCATATTATTCTGAAATGAGTTCGATATCCAAGCTTTGGCAATCCAACCAACTTATTTCGGCTGTCTCAGATGGAAAGCTTGAAGAAAATAAAGGCGAATATTTATTTGGTCAAAAAAACAAGACAGTCGAAGAATACCAGGATATTTGGGCATATTTTGAACCACAACCTGGGGATTATCATAATCCAGCTAGTGATACAATATTTCGCCTAGATTTTGAAAATGTAAACAAGCGTAGAAATAAATTCCTAGCAACTAGTTCTTTAGGGTTGGATAGCAGTTTGTTATTACTTGACCCGTTTCGTGAGGATGAGAATGGAAATATTCGAGGAGATATTATATCGGATGAAGACACCTATTGCGTTTTTGGGGATTATTTGAATGAAAGAGATGGAAAATTCCTGTGGAATAGAGGTTATGATACCCGCGGATTGGGAATCAAGGTTGAACAACAGACCTATTCTTGGGCGACAGATGATTATCTTTACATAAATTATAAGATTACCAATATGAATGATTTTCCCTTAGATAGTATTTATGTAGGCTATTTTATGGATAATGATGTGGGCTATGCAGATGATGATTTAATTGGATTTGATCGTTCCTTAAATCTTGGCTATTCATATGATTCTGATTCTGAAGAGTCGGGGTGGATCGCTCCGGCTGGTTATCTGGGGTCTGTTTTCGTTGAAACGCCAGTTGATTCTATTGGCGATCCCTCAAAAGGAGTACCCCCCGCTGGAAATCAATTAAATAATTGGCAGATTGGTTTAACGGGTTTTCAGACATGGATTCGATCTGATCTGGGGCAAAGCGAAGGACATCCTGGCGACGTCGATGATGACGAGATGGACCATATTAAATATTTTCAATTATCAATGGTCGATAGTTTTGAAGTGTTTGAAGAGCCACAAGACGTAAGACAACTGGCAACAAGTGGACCAGTGATTAGATTAGATCCCGGTAATTCAATTATTGTAACTGTCGCTCTAGTAGCTGGATCTTCGTTATCTGATTTGAAAAAAAATACTCAATCAGCAATTGATAAATTCAATTCTGGCTACATAGGCGCGGAAGCGCCACCGTCGCCAAAACTTAGCGTACAACCCGCTCACAAGGCTGTTTATTTGTCATGGGATAATTTCCCTGAAACTGTAATCGATCCTTTCACTGGATTAGCTGATTTTGCAGGTTATAGAGTTTATAGATCGCTTTCCGGGCTTCAAAATGATTGGACCTTACTCGCAGATTATGATGTAGCTGGTGATTCATCAGAATGGTCAGGTATTGTAGAATATTCAAAAGGAACTTCAAACGCAATTTCTAAATTTATTGGGCCATTGGGTTCAGGGGATATCAGTGCCAATCCATCTATAGATGCCATAGAGGATCGTTTTATTGAAGCTGAATATACGGTCGAGCTCATGGATCACCAGATTGAGATTGATGGAATCACCTTAGATACAATGAAAATGATGATCTATAATGTGAGTAACCTGCAATCTGTATTACCCAACATTGCTGCCATGACTACAGGGGAAGGCTTTAGAACTTATGCGGAATATGATAGTACAGCAATGAAAGCAGGTAATGGCACATTATCCGATATTGAACTTTACCGTAATGGATATTTTATTTATTTGGATGGTTTTTTTGTTCAAATATCGAATGGTGAATATATAGATCTCGATCTTGATGGTATTATTAGTGATATTGAAATCGCTCAACAGTCTCTGAACCCACTCGTCGGAGATATTTTTATTATCAAAACGTATGCTGCTGAAGAAATAGGTGGGCAAAGTGGTTTATCCTATACGTACCTGGATGATGGATTAATTGACGGAATGAATTATTTTTATTCTGTTGTATCCTATGACAGAGGTGTGCCGATAGCAGATATTCCGCAATTAGAGAGCAGTCTATATCAAAATATTATCTTGGTTCGACCACAGCATATGGCATTAGAGTTGGCAGGCGAGCCAAAAATATCCGATTACATTCATTCTGGACCATCTACGGGACAATTTTTAAAAGCAATAACCAGTTATGAAAATTTGACGGGTCACCAATATGGTATACAATTCTTTCAAAATGATGCTTCTAGTTCTGAAAACGAAACCGCAAATTATGGTATTCTAATTGATTCAACGCTTGGTGGCGTTGGCGTTGTGGAACCGCTTAAGAGTATTATTCCTGGCGAATCTTATACAGACACTTTGACAATAGCTGGAAATGGATTTGATGAGCACGGTAATCCGTTACCTCCCATGGGTGTTATTATGCCGGGGACTTTTAACCTAACTCTTGATAATAATATATTATCCGATCAAATAAATGGGATCCTTAAGGGCGTTATTAACGGCGACACAATAGTAGCTGTGATTAACTATGGTGATGGGACCATTCATTTAACAGCAGATATGACTGCAGGTCTGACTGGTGCTAGTCCATCAGCACAGTATAGTTATAATCCATTGATCCTTGAGTCTATCAACACCAGTAGTTTTACGGGGAATTTGAATCCTGAGACTGTATATGGTGTTGCATCTACTAGTATTGTAAATGATCAGATTATTACCCAAGACCATGGCTTTATTTTCATGGTCACAAATCCTGCGCTAAGCATTGACTCGGTATACTGGAGCTTGGGAACCAATGTAAGTGACGTTTTCAAATTTGATTTGAGATCATCATCGCTAGATCCTTATGATTATTACATTACCTTTTATGATCAATCAGATTCAAGCGTGGCTGATACATCTGCAATCGGACATTTTCGTTATGGAAATGGAGATGATTCGTTTTTATCTCAGCGGACACCAATCAGTATTTATAACATGACTTTGGGTAAAAAAGTTTGGAGCTACAACATACGCCGTGCTCAAGAAAAATATTATTTGTGGTGGATAATGGATGAAGATGCAGGTGCCAATACTAAAAATGCTTTCCGGGTTCTTACGAAGCAAGCACAGGATAATGTTGCCCTGAATCCCACAAGTTTTGAGATCACCTTTTTACCATTTGATGAGAATATTGTAGGCGGCGATGCTCTGGCTTATCCAGATGGGGCTAACGCAGAAACTCCGGACACATTATTTATGACCACATCCAGACCACTAACCGTTAATGATGAATTCAGGTTTTATACCGTAAATATGCTTGATACGTTAAGTCATGCTTCATTGGACGAGGTTAAAGTTGTTCCCAACCCATATATTGTTAGAGCCCTATGGGATCAGAATCGGTTTACCCAGCATATTGATTTCCGTCATTTGCCAGCATCATGTAGCATCAGGATTTTTAATGTCGCAGGTGAATGGATTGCTACTCTAGTAAAAGATGGCAAAGTAGGGAATAATGAAGTTTATGATGAGGAGGGATCCCTATCTTGGGATTTGAGAAATTATGAGGGATTGAAAGTGGCCAGTGGTTTATACCTGTATCAACTTGAAGGTGAATTATTGGGTAAAACTGTATACAAGGAAGGTAAAATCGCAATTGTGCTAGGTCCTTAGTTCATGAAAATAACTTTACATAAAATTTTATTTATTAATTTATTAATTGTTCAAATTATTTTAGCTGGACAGGGTAGTGCTGGAGCAAAATTCCTACAAATAAATGCCACTACAAGAGGTTCAGCAAATGGTGGTACCTTGGTTGCCAGGCCAGGCCTAATTGATGCATTAAGTTATAATCCAGCGACAGCTGCTACTCTTACAGGGGCCAATTCCATCATCCACCACTCGGATTATTTTGTGGGCATGAGTTTTGACTACATGTCTTTTGCATATAATATGCCTGCAATTGGTACAATTTCAATGGGATTATTGGGGCTTCTTTCTGGTGATATTGAAGAAACTACAGAGCTGGAACCACTTGGCACAGGCAGAACATTTACTGCCAATGATTTTGCCGGTTTTCTATCGTTTGCACGAAGTATGACTGATAAGTTTAGCGGGGGAGGTACGATCAAATATGTGATGCAGAACATAGACAAATTAACAGCATCTGGTATAGTTTTCGATATGGGTGCTATTTATAAAGTGGGATTGTTCCATGATTTAACTATTGGTTTTTCAATCAGAAATTTTGGCGGTGACATGAATTATGAGGGCGAAAACCTTCAGGAAAAAATCAAATTAAGTGATAACATTTTTGAAGAAGAAGATGTAAGAATTGAGGTTGTTTCTGACAAATATTCACTCCCTATCAGTTTCGATTTGGGTTCATCGGTTACAATACCGGTTCGAGGAAAGGACAAGCTAATCAGCAGTGTGGCTGTGCATAATATTGCTGATCAGGCAGAGTTTTTGTCAATTGGACTTGAATATAACCTTGGAGAATTGATGTATTTTGTTTTGGGTCATGGTAATTTAAATGGCATGTTCAATAATAATGCCACAGAATTGGAATTAAATGGTAATATGCGTGGTTTCACGGGTGGATTTGGGGTGAACCTCCGCCCAGTATTTAACACGAGAAGCTGGCTTTCCTATTCATTCGAGGACCACAAATATTTTGCACCAATTCATTCCTTTGAAATAACGTTAACTTTTTAATAATTAATTAATTCATAAATAATGTGAGAGTAACTATGTATAAAAAAATAATGAGGCTGTTTTTAATCATGATCGTGATGAATACAGCCGGGGTAATGGGTAAAGAAGGTAATCAATCAGGCGGAGAAAGTTCTATAGTTAATAGAGCCGAAATCACAGCCTGCAATTGTGGGATGGTTCATCGCCTGGGCGTACATATTGGTCGTGATGGTGAAAGAACGATTACAGATACAATATCCTATTATACTGGTCCTACATACGTTGAAGATTACAGTGATTTTATGTCCAGCTACCAGACAACAGGTGACGACTCTGTTGTAACAAGGATCCATTTATTAACAACGGGAATTGTTAACCAATTCCATGTTATGACGAGGGTCTTGGATGTCAATGGCAATATGGTAGATGATTACGCTCCAGTGGATGTTTGGGTATATGGCCCGGCATTTCAACAAGACGATGAGGGCTTATGGCACAGCCAGTATCCAAGCATGGCTAATACTTATGATGGAACAATGCCAAGTACAATTCAGCTCCTGATGCCTTATACCATCCCTACTGTATTTTTCAATAGTAATCCTGAAAACCATTTTAATAATGAAGGTCAGTGGGATCCCTGGGCTGTTACAACTGGCGGCTGGAATGTATTTGATTTTCCAACTTGGACATTGGATGGTCTAGGGATTAATGTTAATTCTGATTCTCTCGGTGTGCCTGATGAAATGCTTTATGTTTACGTAGGTTACAATATGTCTTCAACCGATGCGAGTGGTTCAGTTGTTGAGAATATTGCCACTATTTGGCAAGACGGGACACCTGATCCAAATGATAATTGGTCATGCAGGTCCACGCTTCATTCGATTGATACTGGTGGTGCCTGGTATGGGATTTGGAATGGTGAATTTCCCTACCATCATTTAACGCAAGCTGTTGTGCAATATGAAGCAGTACCACCCTTTGTCGAACAATTACCAAATTTCAGCGATACCTGGGCAGAGGAAAAAGAAGTGTGGGCTGATGTAGTGGATCTTGATGGTGATGCTTTCGCCTGTACCCTAAATGTTACTATCGCTCCAGAAGGTGGAAATTCCTACGATCAAGAAATTGCGATGGTGCAGGACTTGGAAGTAGAAGGACGGTACATCGCAAATGTAACAATGGCAGTTGGCGATACGGTGAACTTTTATGTTAGATCAACTGATGTAACTGGTAGATCTAGTACAAGCAGTTGGCGTTCTTTCATCCGGGTTTCTGAGCCAAATATTTTACAGCATGTTCTAGTACTGCAGGATGGGACTAGGGACAGCCTTGGTCAAGATAATTGGGGTTCTATATATACTTCCCCCGATGGTTTAAATCCAATATTAGATGGATCAAGCAATTATTATATATGGAATGTTAATGATCGCAATGGAGTTGATTATGAGGTAATTAACCATCCCAATTTTGATCTAATCGTTAAGCATGGCTGGGGAGGAGGCACCATGCCGTCAATTGGTGAAGATCCTAATGGTTTTGGCGATTTCCTTGATAGGGGTGGTCGTTTGCTTTATTCTGACATGGATTATTTCTGGAAAACTGGGTTAGCAGATGTTGGAATATTTTCACCGGGAGATTTCGCCTATGATTATCTTGGACTATTAAATTATATCAATGATCCTGATAATGATGAGGATGGGACTAATGGTGGAAGCGGGGATATAAATCATTTTGGTGTAGATAATGATCCGATTACTAACACATGGGAAAATTCCGCTTATGGACCGCTTGATTATGAACTGATGGGTTGGACTAATTGGGGTGATCATATGACAGTTAGCCTTGCTGATTATATTTTTATAGGAGACGCGTCAAGTAATAAAACAGGATCCCGTTACAATGGTTTAGGTTTTAACGCTCCATTCAAGACAGTCTATTTTGCCTTTCCAATTGAAGCAGCGCAGGATTTCACGGCCCTTTTATCCAATTCAGTGGATTGGTTAATGGGTTATGGTGGGCCAGAAGGAACCATTGCTCAAGCGACTCCCCAGGATGGTGCAACAGTGGATCTAAGTACAACGGATCAACTAACATTTTTATTTGGAGGCAGTGTATCTGACCCAGATGATGACTTGATCGGTTACAAAGTTGTTCTAGAGGGTGACTTAGCTGGGATCGAAGTTCCTGCTACCGATGGTATTTCAGCCAGTGTTTCAACCGCAGATGTAACCGCAATGATTGGTGAAAACCAATCACTTACTGGAACGTGGAAAGTTGTTGCCACCGATGGCTTGGAATCAATCGAATCTGGTACCCGAACGCTAACCGTGGTAACAGGTACCTTATCTTCAGTAGAGGAATTATTTCCCAAGCAATTCATGCTTATGGGTAACTATCCTAATCCATTCAATCCAGAGACGCGAATTCGTATAGAAATACCCCTGAGTGCTAATGTGACTATCATCATCAGTGATATACTTGGCAGAGAAGTTTCCCGATTGGGAAATCAGGTATATTCGCAGGGTATGCATAGCTTCGGTTGGGATGGTAAAAGTTTTTCTGGAAATAATTTACCATCTGGTGTATACCTTTATGATGTCGTTGCAACAGAATTAAATACTGGAAACCAGTTATATCGAGCAACGGATAAAATGATCTTGATGAAATAGTCCACCTATATATCGATAGATATCAATTTTGAGTAATTATTGGGATAATACCGTACTTATAATACAGAAAAGATATTTAGTCTAGTTGGAATACCAAGGATGAAGAAATCCAGTATAATTTTTATTGCAATATTCTTTGTAAATATTTTACTCGCACTCGATAACCCCTTGGTGTTAATCAATCATGACCTGCGGGATGGAGTAATAAGTGATTTAAAGGCTGTGGAATTAAAGACCAGGGTTTTATTAATTCCGGAATCGTTACCTGATCGCTACAAGTTCGCTGAACCAGATCATATTCGTTGCGGCCTTGGCATTATTGATGATGCGGAGGATAATTATGATCAATTGCCTGCAGATTTACAATTAGAACTAGATAATATGCAGGATGATACAGACATCCAATCTAGTAATCGTCTAACCTATTTTACTCCCGAAGGTAATGTGCAAATTAATTACCAAATGACCGGCACTGATGGATTGACAGGGGGTAATGCGCAGGACAATGATAATAGTGGATATCCTGATTATGTTGAGAATATGGGACAATATATTGAGGATGCTCTGGCCTTGTTCATTAATGCAGGATGGATTAATCCCCTAACGTGCACCAGCAATACAATGTTTTTGGTAACGATTGAATATCAGGAAGGTACTTATGGTTATGTGCCGGGCAGCAGTTATCACAGAATTTACATGCACAAAGGTCTCAACGATAATCAGAATAAGCTTACAACTGCCCATGAACTTCATCATCTAGTACAGCATGTTTATACAAGTTGTGATGGAGATTCAGGTCCAAGCGGTAGCTGGTATAGAGAATGCACTTCCATGTGGGCTGAAGAAGTTATCTATGATGAGTTAAATGGTTATAATGGTTATGATCAGGATTTTCAGAATGAGCCCTATCGTAGTTTAGATTATTTTGAGTCTGGCGGTTTATACCAATATGGATCTGTATTGTGGAATCTTTATATACATGAAAATTTTGGCGATAGTGCTGTAAAAAATATTTGGGAAACTCCAATAAGTAGCACCGTATCTGCTCAAAACAATTATTTCACAAACAATGGCTCTAATTTTACAGATGAGTTTAGCAAATTCTCTGCTTGGTGTTATTTCACAGGATACCGATCAAATGGAACGTATTACGAGGGACAATTTGAGGAAGCCAGTAATATAACTGCAGCAGCAATCACACGTTCCGCAACCGGCGCATTAGTCAATTATACACCGCCAACAAACAAACTTCCAGACCATCTAGGGGTAAATTACGTTAAGCTAAATAGGGGGTCGGGGTCCGCTGATAATTTATTGATACAGTTTGATGGTGATGGAAACTATAACTGGAATTTGAAAGTGTTTACGCACCAGGGTAGTTTTGATGATGGTTTTGAAATTCCAGTAGATCTGAATGGCGATGGATTTACTGTTTTAAATAATTGGTCATCTTATACTGCTGCCACTATTAATCCAATAATAACCAGCATAACTGGTAGTAATGCCAACTATATACTGAGTTTAATATCAATCAATAATCTACTAATGTTGAATGATATAGAATTTTCTGTTTCAGGTGACAACTCCTATCCCGATCCGGGTGAAAGTATATCGGTAATTATAACTATAGCAAATTATGGTAACACACTTTCATCTGTTACAGGGCAGATAGAGTCAAATAATTCAGGTATTACAATCACAGATGGGACTACTACATTTGGTGAAATTGGTACGAATCAGGAATTAACCAATGCTGATGATCCATTTATTATTGATATTAGTGATGATGCAGAAACTGGCACAGCAGTTTTTGATATAACACTTTCTTTTGATGGTTCTGAAAGCGTTACTGAGGAATGGGAAATTAATATTGGGATACCAGCTATCCTCTTGGTTGATGATGATAATGGGGACAATACAGAATTAGGATTTATTGCCGCCATTGATTCGCTGAATGAGAGCTATGAAGTGCTTGATAGAACATCCACTAGTTTGAATGAATTGGGATTAGGAATGAGGGATATAGTCATATGGAACACTGGCTCTGCGGATGGCAATGGCCTATCCGCCGTGGAAAAAACAGCGATAAAGACATATTTAGATGGTGGAAAGAATCTTTTCCTTACGGGGAATCATCTTGGCGAGGAACTTGCTGATTCAGATTTATTTAATGATTACCTTGAAATACGCTATGCTGGTTTTCGTTCTGGTGGCATATTAAGGGGTGTTGAAGGTGATCCGGTTGGTGTGGACTCAGACAACAACATATTTTTATCATTAGGTGCTATCGGAATTGATTCACTCGCAACTTACGGTGATCCTCGATCGAGCCTTGTTTTTTATTTTAACGGTGATGAAGAACATGGAGCAGTGTTACGTTATTCATCACCAGAATATAGAGTGATATTTTCCGCATTTAATATTGCTGCGGTTTCTCCCCCTAATGAGTCATTTTTAAATAAAAAAGATTATGTATACAAGGTACTAGAATATTTAACCTCTGATTTACAATTCCCTGATGCTCCAACATTATCTTCACCTGTAACGGGTTATAAAGATACACTAATGTCTTCTGACGAAAATCTGGATTTTTCCTGGAGTAGCGTAGGTCTTGATGCAGAGTATACATTTTTTATTCTGGATGACCCTGAATTAATGCGTCCGCTTTTCTCGCAGAATACCAATAGTGAGATGGTCACCCAATTAACATATGATACCCTCTTATCCCTTTTTGGGTATGTACAGGATAAGGAAATATACTGGGGTGTTTATAATACAATTAATGGTGAAGTATCAATAAGTGGACTTAATTCTTTTGAGCTAACCCTGACTGTTCAATTAACCGTTAATACAAATATTGATATTCCAAATACATTTCATTTATCGAATGCTTATCCTAATCCATTTAATCCTCGGACGAGATTTACAGTATCTCTTCCTGAGAAGAGTCATATGGTGGTAAATATTTATGATATAGTGGGCAGACAGGTGGCCTCACTTGCGGAAGGTGATTATAATGCAGGCCGATACAGGATGGAGTGGACTGGTATGACGGATATGAATGCTGCCGCACCGAGTGGTGTATATTTACTGGTTGTACAGGCGGGGGATCATGTATTTAAACAAAAAATGATTATGATGAAATAAAGAATTGTTGGATTTTGATTCAATCATGGATAGCTTGCATTCCAATGCATTCTTTTGGAGTAGAACTTTGAAAAGAAATATAACCTCACAACTAATAATTATCTTATCCTTAACGGTTAACGCTTACGGGTTGGACTGTCCGTCTGATTCTGCATATCACACAGACTTAAGAACATTGTTACCCAATGGATCCCCCAATCCTACGTATGGCCAGGAAATTGCCACTGGTCTATGCGGCTGCATTGGTTTTGTTTCCGAGCTTTCTGGCATAGAAGAAGATTCTAGTCTAACGCTTACTTTAATGTTGGTAGATAATGAATCAATTCGTGGCACCCAACTGGATATCTATCATGATGCTGGATCAGCCCTTAGTTATGATCAAGGTGGTGAAGTTATAAAGGGTGATAAACTAGTGGCCCTAGATGATCCAACTACACCTAATGTCAATGAGACGATGACAGTGTTAGCTAATGAAATGGAAAATTTCGTTCGTGTCATGGCTTATAGTACATCGCGAGCTCACACAAGTGGCGATGGGACTGAAGGTGCTATTTTTCATGTTACTTTTAAAGCCACCGGTGGATTAGCCTCATTACCAGCCACAATATCCTTTGGATTAGGCGCTCTAGCTCTTCCTGGAACATCGATGGACCCCGAAATACTTAATGTTGCTTGTAGTTATCCAGATACTTCAGAGATGGTTTCATTCAGCACGACCAATCTGGGTGTAATCGCGCAGGATGGAATACCGGTTCAATATAAATTATCACAGAATTATCCTAATCCATTTAATCCTACAACAAGAATATCTTTTGATTTGGTAGAACCTGGTCAAACAACACTGATTGTTTATAATCTGTTAGGGCAAAGGATCAATATGCTTATTAATCGCTCAATGGACGCGGGTCACCATAGTCTGGAATGGAATGGGTTGGATTTGTCTGGGCAGCCAGTTTCATCAGGTGTATATTTTTATGAACTGCGTTCTGAAAAGTATATCGCTAGAAAGAAGATGCTTTTATTACGTTGATGTAGGAAAGAAGATTTAATTATTATTCTATAACATCCCCTTGTTCTGGCGGACAGGGGGATTTTTTTATCGTGTTTCTACAGTAATCCAATCCTCATTGAATGATGAGTGCTGGATTGTCTTTCCTTCATCGGTTTTAAAGGAATAGGAAATATGGATCAAACCATTAGATGACTGTATCAACGAAGGATAGGAAAAGCTGATATTACTGTTTTTTGGAGCTTGTCCAATGTAGCGTTTCCATAGCCATGAAGTTCCTTCATCTGTTGATAGTAGTATTGCCATTTGGTGACGTCCTTCTTCAGTATCATTGCAAGCCATAATCCAGTGGCCATTTTTTAGACCTAACACTTCAACGCTAGAACTAGGATTTGGTATTGGGGTATCTGTTGCGAAGGACCAAGTTTCTCCGCTATCCTTGGAAATGCTTTTTAGGATACGTTTGGGTTCAAGACCTGAATCACGCATATAAGCCACAATACTGCCGTCCTTTTTTGGGATTAAAGTAGGTTGTATGGGTCCTAACCCAACAATTGGGTTACTGGCTTTCCAGTTTTTTCCCAGATTATCACTTATGGCCACGATTGAAACATTATAGCCGTCGGAATATAACGGTAATAAAATCCGACCTGAATTTAAACTGATGGGATGGATACGTGTCATCCAGCCTTTTTGCCGTTTTTCGGGGTCCTTTGCGGCTTCGACTATTAATTTTGCATATGGTAAGGCATACTCCGCCCACATAGGTTCGTCAACATAACGGTCAAAACCGGATTGTATTGCATCCGCAAAGGTGTCACCAGGTTTCAAAATAATATCATCCTGCCAAGCCCATTGAGGTGCGCCTTTTTTCATGTAATTAGTTGATGTCCGATAACGCAACATTGAGTTCTCCCAACGGTTGGCTCGGACTGCTATCCAGAAAAGCCACAATTTATTTTTTTTATCGACCCAAAGTACTGGATTACAATCGGGAAGTCCTGGAGTATCTGCCATCTCGAAAACAGATTCCCAAATTTCCCCTCCTTTTTTTAAACGACTACCCTGGATTAATACATCATTTGCAGTCCTTTCGCCAGAGCCATAAAACCAACAAGCTAAGAGATCGCCGTTGGGAGTTTCAATTATGCTGCTGCCGTGAACGTGCTTATTCTGAAATGAAAAGATAGATTTTTCCTGAAAAAATGGTTGTCCTAGCAGCATGCACCAAGCAATAGGAATAAAAGAGATGAATCTCATTTTATTATTATTTTGACTTAATAATCCGATCAACAAGCTTAGTGGTACTTTTTTCTGGTACCAAAGGTATGGTTTCTACAATTCCGCCGTTGGCAATTACTGTATCTGCACCAACTATTGTGTTGGTGTTATAATCTCCACCTTTTACAAGGATATCTGGCAATAATTCCGAAATGATTTCTGCAGGTGTATCCTCTTCAAAACCGATCACCATATCCACCGCTTCAAGGGCGTCCAAAATGGTGGCCCGATCATCGAAAGGCTGAAGTGGGCGATCGTGTCCTTTGAGACGTTGTACCGATTGATCACCATTTAGACCCACAACAAGACGATCTCCTTTCTCTTTTGCTGCTGAAAGTAATTTTATATGTCCCAGGTGAAGTATATCAAAACATCCATTTGTGAAAACAATAGTATAACCTGCTTCTTTCCACTGGTTTATTTGACTATTTGCTATGTCCCAGTCAGTAATGATCATGGGATTTAATTACTAATTAGCTTAAATAACAAAATTTAAACTAAAGCACGCTTTTTTGGATCCCACTCAATACGGCGACCTTGGAAGTAGGATTCTGTAGCCATATGACAGGCTACAGCTTCGTGGAGCGCCACATCAATATTACATTTTGGTTGACTGCCACTTCTGATTGAATCTAGCCAATCCTTAATATGTAAATGGGTTGGATCGACTCTTTTACCTTCTCTGTATGTATATAAAAGGCCTTTATTAGCAAAATACCTTGAAGTCGCTGATGTTACACCGTCAATTTGTTTAGAGCCAGGAGAATACGTATAAATCGGATATTTTGTATTAATAATTCCTTGTTCAAGACGTTCTTTGTATTGAGTTGATTCGGAATCTGCTGTCACTATGAAGCCATGAATGGACCCACCTCCACTCTGTCCACCCATCTGCATCGTTGCATCATGTCCCATGATACGATTTCCACGAGGTTCATTACTGGACAATGTTGCACTGTATAAAACAGTCAAATCTTTATCGGGGTATTCAAAAGTTGCATTCCAAACATCCGGAACATCGCGTCCATCTTTGTAAAAGTAGATTCCACCTGTCGATGAAGCATATTTTGGAATTCCCAAATCCATGATTTGATTTATAGCATCAAAATCATGAGATAGTAGATCACCAGATAGACCGGTGCCATAATCAAACCAGCAACGCCATCGAAAAAATCGTTTTAGAGCTTCCTCACCAAAGGGAAATTTATTTGGTGACGGTTCTTGAAATGTATCCCAATCGATGGTTTTAGCATTGCCCTTTGGATGAATATTCCAAACCCATGCTCCCCAAGGGGAATTACGATTTGTTGCTAATTCGACCAGATTTATCTTGCCTAACAAGCCCTGACGAATAATCTGCTTTGCTTTTTCATTGGCTTCTACTTGCCTGTTTTGGTGACCCAATTGAAAAGTAATTCCAGTTTCTTTAACAATGTCATGTAGGGCTATGGCTTCATCAAAAGTTCGTGTTAACCCTTTTTCACAATAAACATGTTTACCCGCTTTTGCAGCGGCCATGGCGATTCGAGCATGCCAGTGATCAGGGGTGGCAACAATTACAGCATCTATTTCGTCATTGGCCAATAATTCAGTATAGTGTAGGTATCTGGTCGCCGTTGACCGAGGTTTAGCTCCCGGGCGGATTTCATTTTTTGATGCGTCTAAACCCTGATTTGCACGTACATCGAAAAGATCACAGACACCTTTAATTGAGCAATTTAGATCTTCCTGGGTCATGTATGTTTCAAATTGTTTATCCAATTTATTTTTTTTGGCATTTTCAGCTACTGTATCCGTCCAACCTTTTGTGGCAAAACCAGCACCACGAACAAGGTGAGAACCACGGCCACCATACCCAATGATACCGATATTCAGATGTCTACTATCTGAAAGACTTTTGATAACAGCAGGAGCAGAATTTTCTTGAACCAGATTAGAAAGGATATTTGATTTTTTTATGGCGTCTCGGCGCATCTTTTGCCATAGTTTTACAAGAAAGAGACCAAAAACCGGTACAGTGGCAAGCCCTTTTATTAGCTCACGGCGATCCATGTTATTATTTTCACTCATATTATGCCTCTTTTAATTTGATTCTTATTTAGTAAAAAATCTATCCAAACCAATTACATGACCTGTAGGGAATGCATAAAGTACCCACAGAGCACAGGCTTCAATTAAGTTTTTATTTACAATAATATAACTGCCTTCTCCCGGTCTAGAATATTCTAAACCTAAAAAAGGAGGTGCAAAAAGATAATAGAGTATTACAAAGCCCATTCCCACTAGAGCTGAATAGCGACTAAATAGACCTAACAGGAGAGATGCACCGACCAAAGTTAAGCCCCACATATTCACAAAATCAGAAATTCCTAATAATGTAGGGTTTGATACAATTGTTTTAGCTAATGAAGAAAAAATCCATTTGGAATCAAGTAGATAGGCGGCAGAACTCCAATAGGGATTAATCAATTTGGATACACCTTCATAAAGAAAATGCCACCCAATTAAAACGCGTAATAATACTAGGCCGTTTAATTGTGATCCTGCGTATGCATCGTTACCGGAGAGATTATTTTTCATGCTGAACCTTCCTTGGTTAATGAATACTAAAATGTACGCAGAGAAACTGAAAATTAATAGTCAGCTTTACTATTTGATATATACGATCTTGCGTGCCTGAGAGAAATTTCTAGTTTGCATAATAACTAGGTATACACCGTTAGCAACTTGTTTGCCGAAGCGGTCTGTACCAGCCCATTTAGCCTCATAGCGTCCAGGCGGTTTGTATTTATTTACAAGTATTTTAATTTGTTTTCCAAGCAAATTGTAAATAGTGATTTTGACATGTTTATTTTCCGGCAAGTCATAATTTATAGTGGTAATTGGATTGAAGGGGTTGGGATAATTCTGATATAGGGAAAATCCATTTGGTATTCGGTCACCATGGTCGACTGTAGAAAGTGTCTGTACAAATTTGTATATCATCCCATCAAATGAACAAATGTACAGTTCATCATGCTGATCAATACCAAAGGAAGTAACGGAATATGGCCCTATGTCGCCAAGGGTACTCAATTCAGGGGGATTTTCCCCATCATATTCTAAAGACCAAACATCGCCATATTCAAAGTCAGCAAAAATGTATTTTCCATAAATATCAGGGACCAAAGTACCACGATACACGAAACCACCTGTGATAGATTCGCCAATACTATGGTCGTAGGTATAAATAGGCAAGATCAATCCGGTAGTATCACACCCTGTAGCTGGGTTATAACAGTGCGAACCTTCCATGATATTCCAGCCGTAGTTGCCACCATATACAAGGATATCAATCTCTTCGTAGAGATCCTGACCTACATCTGCGACCCAGCAAAAATTGGTATATGGATCAAAACTAAATCGCCATGGATTTCGAAGTCCGTAAGCATAAATCTCATCCCTGGATTCCAGGGTGTCAGCAGCGAAGGGATTATCCACAGGAATACCATAATTTAAGGTTGCTGACACGGTATCGACATCAATTCGAAGTATGGCACCGAGCAGGGTTGTCAGATCCTGCCCATTATTGTAGGGGTCTCCAAACCAACCGCCATCACCCATTCCTATGTAAAGGTAACTATCGGGACCAAAGACGATTTGACCACCGTTATGGTTACTGAACGGTTGGTCGATTTGAATGATTATGTGTTCTGATAATTCATCACCAACATCAGGATCATCTGCTGTTACCTGAAACCGGGAGACTACTGTTCTTAGTGGATTTGGTGCTGTATAGTTGACAAAAAAATAGCGGTTATTTTCATAGTCCGGGTGAAATGCAAGGCTGAGGAGCCCCCTTTCACCTTCGTATACTACCTTATCACGAATATCAAGGAACATGATTTTTTCCGTTACAGAAGAGTTATTCTCAAAAACATAGATGGTACCTCTCTGTTCCACCACAAAAAGCCGATCGGATCCATCTGGTGCGTACTGTAGGTCAACCGGTTGAGTGAAATACAAATTGGGGAATGCTTCCTCGATTACCACCTGGCTAGTAGCAATCAAGGGCAGAAGCAAAAGCATTCTAACTGAAATTAATAGTTTGTCCATTCTATCCTTATGTATTTGGATTGTCAAAGTAACTCTATTTCCCTGATCCGAAGAAATGTACCCCCGGGTAGTCGTTGATTTGTACTATCCTAAATATATGAAATGACCATAAACAGACCAATTTGAATAATACGTTCACTATGGCAGGTTGGTATTATCCAAAGTACTGGATTTAAACTTTCATGGTTGTGGTGGTCTGGGCCGTGGTGGTGGCCGCTTAGGTATAAACGGAGAATTCAGCAGGCAAAGAAAAATGCCTGAGCTTCTAGAGATTTGGGTAAAGGTAAAACTGGCGCAACATTGTACAAGTAATAAAAAACAGTGGATAGAATTATTTGATTAGACTTATATTTTAATGGAATTGAAGAAAAAAACTATGATGTTCACTTACAACAATTTTGGCCAGATCCAGATCGGTCGTGAATTATACCAGCATGATGTTGTACTGAATAATAAAACAGTAGAACGTCGGCAAAAGAAAAAAAGTAAACCGCTTCGAGCACAGTTTGGTCACACGCCCCTTGGCCCTCAGGAAAATATTCCCTGGGATTGTGGGGAACTGGTGATTGGTACTGGTTATTATGGCCGACTGCCGATCACTGAGGCAGTCATTCATGAAGCTGAGCAAAGAGGTATTACATTGAAGATTATGAAGACTGTGGAAGCGTGTAAGTACCTTTCTGAATCCACTGCCAATGTCAACGCTGTATTGCATATAACCTGCTGAACCGCAGATTTTTAAGGAGGGGATTAATAAGTGATCTGATCCTGCAGGATTGATCCAAATAGCCTCTAATTTATTATACCATTAGTGTTTTATTTTTTTTTGTTGGATAAACGTTTAAATTTCTTTCTTTCATTATGTAAATGAGTTACAAACTTATCAAAGAAAAGCTTGCAGCCAAGGAATCTATTCTGTTAGATGGCGGTATTGGATCTGAAGTACTACGCCGCGGTATCCGCTGGCGTCAGCATGGCATCGAAGATGCTCCTGATGTTATCCGTAGTATCCATGTTGACTATCTGGAAGCTGGAGTTGATGTGCTGACCACGCACACTTTCAATTTAACCAAACGAAACTTTATCAACTTCTTCAGAGATGAAGAACATATGGCTTTGATTGGCGCTACTGGCTTGCCCGCCAAAGCGATGGAATTGTGCCGTACTGCCGTGTCCTTAGCGAAAGAAGCATTGGCTGAGACAGGTATGGCAGGAACTGTTCCGTTGGCTGGTTCCATTGCGCCGGTCATGCATTTATTCCGGCCTGATTTATCACCACCTGAAAACGACTGTCTGGATCACCATGAAGAATGTGTAGAGGTTCTATTAGACTGCGGCGTTGACTTTATTTTTTTCGAGGGCATGAACAATACCAGGGAAGCACAGGCGGCCCTGCAGGCAGCCGCAGGGTTTGATCTGCCTGTGTGGATGAGCTTTGTTCCTGGTATGGACGGGAATTTATTAAATGGTGAATCTTTATCGAATGTAGCCGATCTTGCCCGCGGGAATGGTGCTGAAGCAGCGCTCGTTTCTGCTGGGACCATACCTATGATAACGAAAAGTCTGCCCAATATTATTAATGGATCACCCTGTGGCGCCAAGGCAATCATTGGCCGATACAATCCTCCCAGTTGGAAGCCAGACTTTTATCCCTGCTTTGAAGATACCGATGAAGTATCACCGGAAAAATATGCCCAAGAAGTAAATAGCTGGTTGGATCAGGGTGTTCAGATTGTAGGCGGTTCCAGTGGCACAACACCCGAACATATCCGTGCTGTCCGCAAAGTGATAGGCTAAAACCATGAGCTATAAAGAATTAAAAAGCAGGATAGATGCCCAACAGGTAACATTTCTTGATGGTGGTATTGGCACAGAAATTTTACGCCGTGGATATACTTGGGCCAGCCACCAGTTAAAGAGTGAACCGGAATTGAATTTGGAAATTCACCAGGATTACATAAATGCCGGTGCAGATGTGATTACCACCAATACCTTTCAACTCAGCAAACGTAGCTTTCGAAATCATTTCGCTAATGATGAACACCTGGAAGCTATTGGTGCCAGGGGGCTATTAGATCGGGCTGGTGAATTAATCCATGAATCAGTTGCCCTGGCGGATAAAGCCCGCCGCTCACTTGACCGGGACAACTGCCTGATTGCTGCTTCCATTACCACCTTGGAGTGGTGTTTTCGACCTGACCGCAGTCCGGATGTTGAAAAAATATATGATGAATATCTGGAAGAGTTGAAAGACTATGCCGATGCTGGCGCTGATATTTTTCTCTTTGAGACATTCAATTCAACCCCGGAAGCAGAGGTGGCAATCAATGCTGCAAAAGAAATTGGCATACCAGCATGGGTCGCCTTTGTGCCCTATCAGGATGGCCGCCTTCTGGGAGGTCAGTCCATGGCGGAGGTAGCAGATGCCATGGCACGTAATGAACCGGATGTACTATTGTTAAACTGTGCCCCGCCCGATCATATTACCGCAGGTCTGGAGCAGCTGGCTCCCTTGTGGGACAAACCTTTAGGAGTTTATGCTCATGTGGGCAAATTCAATCCCCCCGAATGGCAGTTTACCGATGAATATAGCGCGGATCAGCATCTGCAGGAATGCAAACACTGGCATGATCTTGGTGCGACCGTTATTGGAGGCTGCTGTGGAACAACGCCTGACTATATTAAAAAACTGACTGAGTTCTTCAGCTAATCTGAATTTCCCTCCCGTTTTCTGATACTTCCTAAAGTAGATTACTATTTCAGTATTTCGTGGGCAGCGTTAAAACCGTTAGTCCCGTGGAGTCCACCACCGGGATGAGTACTAGGGCCACATAGATATAAATTTTCTATGGGGGATTTATATTGTGCTGAACTTATGGTTGGACGCATAAAGAAGAATTGGTCCAGCGTCATTTCACCATGATTTAAATTGCCTTCTGTCAAGCCAAATTTATTTTCCAAATCCATAGGAGAAAACACAGCGGAAGATTTAATCTGGGCTGAAAATCCAGGAATATAATTTTCAAGAGTAGCGACTACATTATTTTTATACTGGTCTTTCAAATCATCAGTCCAATTTTGTCCACGCAAATGATAGGGGGCATACTGCACCGTGGCGGATAAAACGTGTTTACCCTCAGGAGCGAAGTCAGGATTGATTAGCGAAGGAAAGGTGAATTCAACATAGGGATCTTCTGCGATGCGTCCATACTTGGCTGCATCAGCAGCCCGTTCAAGATATTCGATGGATGGGCTTATGGAAAAAACAGATCCCATTTGATCTTCTGTAATTCCACTTATTTCTGGAAGGTCATTTAAAGCAAAATGGATCCGAGTAGTACTGCCCCGATATTTGATATTTCGAAGTTGAGTAGCAAATGATGGATTCAGTTTTGATGGTCCAACCAAATTAATAAAGGTGTTATTGGGGTCTAATCCGGATACGATTTGATCTGCTTGAATAGTTTCGTTATCATCCAATGTCACGCCACTGCAAATTCCATTTTCAACATGAATGGATATCACTTTTGCGTGGATTCTAATTTCAACGTTGGCAGATTCAGCGGATAATTTTACAGCATTTGCTAATTCTCCTGTGCCACCTTTTACAAAATTTACATGATGAAAAACACCATGACTCTGGATATGTTGATGAAGCAGATTAAAGCCTGTGCCCGCGGCAAAAGGTCCAAAGGACAAATGATGAACTCCGGCCGTGGAAACAGCGCTGCGAAGGAGTTCATTCTTAAACCATTCGTCTACCAGTTCCGGCATCATCATGGGCATTACCCGCATTAGATCCACCAATCCGCGCGTGCCGTGTTTTCGAACTGGTGTGAGCATGGATCTCATTGAGAGTGCTTCTTTAATTCCAATGTTCGGCAATTTGGGTGGTGTCAATTCATAGAGTTTTTCTAAAAAGTGAGTCAGGTTATCAATATATTGAGTGAAATATTTCCAGGCCTTGGCGTCTTCTTCTGAATGATTTGAAATGGACGCGGCGGTCTCATTCGCATTTCGGTAAAATGATATATGTTGCCCGTTGGTATCCAAAGCAGTACGAACAATTTCGGGTGATGATAATTCCAGACCATGAGATTCAAGGTTCAGTTTTTTAATGACCCTGGGATCAATCCATTTCACCGTATCATGGACCAAGTTGCATTTAAATCCTCGCGCAAATTCTGTTGATGTAGCCAAACCGCCAATCTGATCACAAGCTTCAAGTAAAAGTACCTTTTTCCCGGACTGACCCAGAATGGAAGCGCTGACTAAACTGTTCACCCCGCCGCCAACAACAATGCTATCGTACCGATCCATCACCAGTCCCTTAAGATTTTTTTGGCAGCCATTTCCCCGGGTGAGCCGGTAATTCCGCCACCGGGGTGTGTGCCAGAGCCGCATTGATAATAATTTTTAATCGGTGTTTTGTAATCGGCCCAATTCGCCGCCGGACGCAGGACAAACAATTGCTGGAGGGATAATTCACCGTGGAAAATATTACCTTCGGTTAGGCCAAAAGTGGATTCCAGATCCGCCGGAGTCAGGACTTGACGGTGGAGGATGATATTCTTGATATTGGGTGCGAACCTGGCAATTGCATTAACGACCGCGTCGCCGAAGGCTTCCCGCTTTTGGTCATTCCAGCCCCCTTTGATAAGATAAGGAGCATACTGGACAAAGCAGGACATGACATGCTTCCCGGGCGGCGCCATGTCCGGATCGAGAACAGATGGCATAATAATATCCAAGAATGGCACCTTTGAAAAATTGCCGTACTTTGCATCATCATAAGCTTTTTCCAAATAATCATAACTCGGGCCGATGGAAATAGCGCCGCGAAGGTGCGGACCGGATCCAGGCAGGCATGTAAAGTCAGGCAGTCCGTCCAGGGCCAGGTTTACTTTCCCCGATGAACCACGAATGCGAAAATTTTTAATATCCGTGACAAAATCTGATGGCAGATCGCTTTCATCCACCATTTTCAAGAAGGACAATTTCGGATCCAGTCCGGAGATCACTTTATCCGCTTGATACTCGTTTCCATTTTCAAGTGCGATGCCAATGGCACGGCCATTCTTAACGATGACTTTTTCCACCGGTGCTTCGGTTAGGATATCTGCACCAAAATGTTCAGCTGAACGGGCAATGGCCATGCTCACGGCCCCAGTCCCACCGCGCTGGAAACCCCAGGTACGAAAAGAGCCGTCAATATCACCCATGTAATGGTGTAGCATCACGTAGGCGGAACCTGGCGAACGAGGGCCCATAAATGTCCCAATGATACCGCTAGAGGATATGGTAGCTTTCAAAGGCTCAAATTCGAACCATTCATCCAAAAAGTCAGCCGAACTCATGGTCATAAGTTTGGTTAAATATTCAAATAGCTCATCCGAAAGCGTTTTAAAATGGTTCAGCATTTTTTTTATTGTGGCTAAATCCGATAAACCGGGCCGGACTGTATTGGGCGCGATCGTTTCCAAGATGGGCCGAACGGCCATACCGATCTGTCCCATGAACGGGCCGAAGCGCATATAAGCTTCTGCATCCCGGGGGGAATGGCGGGAAATTTCTCGATATGTTTGATCTTCATCGGCGGTGCGTAACAGGTAATCATTGTCCAACGGCGTAAAGGTACTTTCCAGAGGGAGAAGTTCCAGGCCGAACTTCGGCAGCATCAGTTCGCGAATGATATTGGCCTTCAGCAGGCTCACCACATAGGAGCATACGGAAAACTTAAAACCAGGAAACACTTCTTCCGTAACAGCCGCACCACCTAAAATATAACGACGCTCAAGCACCAGCACCTTTTTCCCACCGCGAGCCAGATAAGCCGCAGCGGTTAGGCCGTTGTGCCCGCCACCGATCACAATAGCATCATAATTTTTTATTGGGGACATGACCGTTTCCTTTCGGGATCAAAAAAGGGTGTTTTGACTACCGTTGCCGGTGTGAGTTTTCGGTAGTGTTCTACTTTTAATTCAAAATCCAACGTTGAACCTGATTGCGCATAGTCTGATTTAACATGGGCCAAGGCGATGTATCGTTTCAGGATGGGAGACCAGCATCCACTGGTGGCATAACCCACTTGTTCATTGCCATTGTATAATGGTGTGCTGGTTCGCCATGCTGTACCTGGGAGTCTAGGTGGAAGCCCAACTTTTCTATAATGATCTTCCAGTTCAGTCCACTGAATGTCAATGCCGACAAACTCCCATTCCGATCCACGAGCCAATTCAGCTTCCAAAGCTTTTTTACCGATAAAATCTTTTTTCTTCATTTTTACGGCCCACCCAAGTCCCAGTTCATAGGGGGAAGATTTCCGGGATTCTATGATAGCATGGCGGGATGATATATAATCCACATCCAGCAGGATCAGCCCTGCTTCAATACGTGCCATATCCAAAGCATGGAGGCCGGTGGGGGTGATGCTGTAAGGTTTCCCACTGTCTAAAAGTAAATCCCAAACGGTCAGGGCGTCTTTTGGATTCATCCAGATTTCGTAACCAAGATCGCCTGTGTAACCAGTACGGGAAATAGAGACAGGTATATCGCCGAATTGGGTTTCCATCATCCAGAAAAATTTGAGATTGTCTAAAGTATCGCTGGCTATGGAATTTAGAATAGCCCGGGAGTTGGGTCCCTGCAGGGCAAGAGCGGCAGTGGTTTTTGAATCATCGGTAATGGTTAAATCCATTCCAATCGCATTGGTTTCAATCCATTCTAAATTGGGTTCAGCACTGGTGATGCGGAATTTTTGATCAGCCAATCTTTGCACGGTACCGTCATCGATTTGCTTCCCCTCTTCGTCGCACCAAGGGGTGTACATGACCTGACCTACCTTGCAGATACCGATATTCCGCGTTACCATGCGATCTAAAAAGCGCTCAGCATCGGGGCCTTCAATGATGTATTTGTATAAAGGTGTGATGTCTAAAAGAGCGGCTTTGGTGCGGATAGCGAAATATTCATTCTCGTGGGTTAGTTCGTAATTGGTGGCCGCAAGATAACCGGACCATCGGCGCCACTCCTGGGATTCATTCAGCTCGGAAGTGCGCTCGAAAAAGGGAGACAGTTTGAGTTGAGTATGGGCCGTGAATTGATTACCGTAACTCATGCTGCTGATCTTAAAAAGGGTCGTGTTAAACAGGTCGGGCCGCCGGTACCCTTCAATGAAATTTCTGATCCATCATAGGTATAAACATCCACTCCTTCCGCTTCTAATCTGCCCTGTGTGATAGGGTTACCCTCGATCATGATGCATTTTCGTGGTGCCACTGCCAAAACGTTGCAGCCCATGGAATCATATTCTTCATCGGGGACTTCTACCAGATTGATCCCACGCTCAATCAAATACTGACGAAACGAAACAGAAAGCAAGCGAGAGTAGACCAGGTAAAGATCGCGATCAATGGGGCTCACATTGCTCATTAAGTGCAGGCAACCACCAGGGCCGGTCCAGTGGGGGAGTGAAACTGAAATGACTTCATCCACCAGATTACCCAACAATTCCCTCAACTGCCGTATCCCTTCCGCATTAGAACGATAACCTACACCAATGGCAACAATGCCTTCATCGATCCACACCACGTCGCCGCCTTCCAGGGTTCCCGGTGCTTCAATCCGACCGAGAATTGGAACATCAATTGATTGAAAATAGTTTTCCATTGCTGCTGCTTCCGGTAACCGATCCTTTTTTCCCATGGTGCAGATAATCACTCCACCATTGGCAACAACACAGGGGTCATGGGTATAGATTGAATCAAGAGATGTGGATTCATCTTCCGGGAGATGATAAACTTCGGTGCCGAAGGATTCAAGCAATCCTGCGAATATGTCATAATCGGCCAATGCCTTTTCAAAATCCGGAACGCCGAAATAATTGAGTTGCGGAGATTGATGATCTACGTTTACTTGATCTCTGTACGCATACTTGGGATGTTTAATTAGGACCCGGCGGATGGGATCCACCATATTCTGACAGCCAAAATATTTAGTCAAATGTTCCTCCACACCAATTCACGATCATATTCGCAACCACTTTCACGGAGGTTAATACTTCTTTAATTTCCACAAATTCATTGGCCGCATGGGCAAGACGCACATCTCCAGGACCAAAAAGAACGGCGGGAATATGAGCATGATTTGTAAAGAGACGCAAGTCAGAACCATAAGTAACACCTTCAATAATGGGTGCATATCCCGTTGCAGTCAGATGGCTTGCCATGAGTTTATCAATTACAGGATGCTCTGGATCGGTCTGCCCGGGTTCAAACTGTCCTTCAAACCATTCTACCACAGGTGGATTGTCTTTAAGCCATGGATCATTATTAGAAATTTCACTGACATGATCTTCAAATGCATCCCGAGCATTGCGGGTTGTTTCACTGGGAAATACGCCAAAACGTCCTTCTGCTACAACCGATTCCGGCACCGTGGAATGCCACTCTCCGCCTTTAATCGTACCAATGTTAATCGGGGCAACACGATCTCTGGATTCAAAATAAGTTACATTAAATGAATCATGACGCTCTTTCTCGAACTTTATAATGGACTGATGGATCAGGTTAAATTTTTCGATGGCACTTACCCCATCCCAACGCATTGCTGCATGGGTGGCACGACCGGGGATAGTCAGGCGGAAGGTGAGTGCACCAGATTGAATCGGACATATTTTTAAGGATGTTGGCTCAAGAATCACGGCTGCGTCAGCGGAATAGCCTTTTACAATATTGGTTAGTGTACCGCAGCCGCCAGATTCTTCGCCAACCACGGACTGAATCATTATGTTTCCGTCCGGTTTAAAACCGATAGATTGAAGAACCTGGACTGCAAATATTCCAGCGCCTAAGCCAGCTTTCATGTCACAGGAACCACGCCCATAGATCCGCCCGTTTTTGACAGATCCGGACCAGGGTGATTTATTCCACAGATTTTCCGGGCCCGTAGGAACCACATCCACATGGCCATTCAGAATCAGTGATCTCCCATCCCCCTCATTGTGCCATTGTCCCATAACATTCACGCGGGAATCCGGTGAAAATCCATCATCACTAAAACCGGGATGGTCTTTTAATTTATCAAACCTGACAAGAATCTTTTCTGTATCCAATCCAAGAGACTCTAGTTTATCCTGAATAATATTTTGAACGGGACCCTCATCATTGGCAAGACTAGGGGACTGGACAAGTGTTTGGATGAAACTGACGAGATCATCCCGGGATGCTTCCACTGCGGATGCGATTTGTTGCCGCAAATCAGCCATTTTTTTTCCAGTAATAATACAGTGGAAGTCCGGCCAGGATTATCCCGGCTCCAATGGTTGCATCCCGGGGTGCTTCCATGATGGTATTAATGGTAAGAAATATGGCAAAGAAGATAAATATGATAGGAATCCACGGATATGCTGGTGTTTTGTATGGGCGATCCATATCTGGTTTTTTCTTTCGTAAAATGATAACTGCACCAGCGGACATACCATAAAATATCCAGGATGTAAAAATGATGTAGGTGATCAATTGGTTAAAAGTGCCCGTGAAAGTCAGAAGGCAGGCCCACACGCATTGGATGATCAGTGCATTGGCCGGTGATTTAAACCTAGAATGAATTTGAGCGGCTTGA
>Ga0257109_1000018_pt1 | contig 36533 bp, 32 predicted proteins | sample LP_taG_8_FD_191566 | JGI IMG/M metagenome (GOLD analysis project Ga0257109, IMG submission 191566) | Marine microbial communities from Northeast Subartic Pacific Ocean, Canada - LP_J_2011_P26_2000m | ecosystem: Environmental > Aquatic > Marine > Oceanic | place: Canada: Northeast Subartic... | reverse complement strand
TCGCCGGATTCGATCCCGTCATCGTCGAGACGGTCGGGGTGGGACAGGTGGAGGTGGACGTGACGGCGGCGACCGACACGGCGGTGGTGGTGGTCACGCCCGGGATGGGCGACGCCGTCCAGGCCAACAAGGCGGGCCTACTGGAGGTGGCCGACCTGTTCGCCGTGAACAAGTCCGACCGGCCCGGTGCCGTCGACGTCAGACGTGACCTGGAGCTGATGCTGGACCTCTCCAAGCTGACCGGGCACGGTCGCCCCGATGCCGTTGCCAGGCCCACGATCGTGTCCACGGTCGCCACCACCGGCCGGGGAGTGGCCGAGTTGGCCGACGCCGTGGACAGCCACCTCGAGGCGCTGTTGAATGCCGGGCTGCTGGAGGCGCGGCGGGAGGTGCGGCGGCGGGCCGAGGTCCGCTCCCACCTCGAGCACCTGGTCCTGGCGGCGTCCGCTGCAGCGGTGGAGGCGGCCTTCGGTGCTGTCGCCGACGCGGCGGAGACGGCGGACGAGCCACCCGGTGTCACGGCCAGGCGCCTGGCCGAACGCCTCCTGACGAACCCGGGTTCCTGAACGACGACGTTGCCTGATCGGGCCTCCGATCGGGGCGCATCGAACCCGGATCGCCGCCACGGGGTCCGCACGCCGTCGACGCGGGCGCCGTCGTTAGGCTGCCCCGTCGTGGTCACCAACCCGCTATCGCTCCCGGCGCGCCTCTGGCGGGACCACGGGCCGACCCTGACCCGCTTCTTCAGGGTCTCGATGGTCAACATCGTCATCGGCCAGAGCCTGTTGTTCACCTTCCACAGCGTGCTGGGCTGGCCCGGTGCGTTCGCCAACGCCGCAGCGGTGGCCATCAGCAGTTGGCCCGCCTACTGGCTGAGCCGCCACTACGTCTGGGAGCAGGACCAGGGCGGTCACACCGTCGGCGAGATAGCCCCCTTCTGGATCCTCTCCTTCGCCGGCCTGTTCCTCTCCACGGCAGTGGTCGGCGTGGTGGACTCCATCTTCGGTGGGGCCCTGTCGGTCCAGCTGGCTAATGCCGGGGCCTTCGCCGTCCTCTGGATCGTCCGCTACCTCGTCTTCCACCACGTCATCTGGGGGGACAGGCGAGAGCGCGGCGACAGCGCCACGGGATCCTGAGGATGTCCGAGGCGGCGCCCATCTCCGACCGCGTCGCCGAGGTGCTGGCACACGCCGACGCCGCTCGGGGGTTCATGCCCCCCGACGAGGGTCGGGCGCTCTACCGGCATGCGGCGGCGGTGTCCGTGGAGGGCCCGTTCCTGGAGGTGGGCAGCTACTGCGGCAGGTCGACCTGCTACCTGGGGGCTGCTGCGCTGGAGGGGGGCCGGCTGCTGTTCGCTCTGGACCACCATCGGGGCTCCGAGGAGAACCAGGCTGGCTGGGAGTGGCACGAACCCGACCTGGTGGATTCCACCACGGGTCTCATGGACACCCTGCCGGTGTTCCGTCGGACCATCCACGGGGCCGGCCTGGAGGGCACGGTGGTGGCCCTCGTAGGCGACTCGCCGGCCGTGGCGGCCGCATGGGACACCCCGCTGGCGCTGCTGTTCATCGATGGTGGCCACGGCACGCAGCCGGCGCACCTGGACTACGAGGGTTGGATGCCGCAGGTGGCCCAAGGTGGCACGGTGCTCATCCACGACGTGTTCGAGGACCCGGCCGACGGTGGGCGGCCGCCGTACGAGATCTGGACCCGGGCGATCGGATCGGGCGCCTTCGCCGAGGTGGACGCCGTCGGATCGCTGCGGGTGCTGGTGCGTACAGGCCCCGGGATCTGAGGTCGGGGCGGACCCCGCCGAGGCGTCCGCTGGTTCGGCACCCGTTGATCCGGCGCCTGTCGGCCCAGCGGTCAGTCGGTCTCGTGTACCAGCGGCTCGACGTTGATGATGTCGGGCAGCGTGGAATGGTCCACGAAGATCCCCGACGCCGGGCTGGAACTGCTCAGGGCGTCGCTGGCCAGCACCACGGCAGCGGCAGTGTAGGTGGAGCACTCGTTGTCCGGGAAGGTCACCAGGTCCGGGTAGACGATTCCCGTCAGGTACCGGCCGTCATCGCGCCGCATCGGGGTGGTGGTCGCCAACAGGTCCATGGCTATCTGGTGGTCTCCCGCCAACTGGTGGGCAATGGCGCACTCGCTGGTCTCGGCAGCTGTCGCCCAGTCCTTGTCGCTGACGCAGCGGACGCCCCGGCCCTCCATCACGAACTCGTGGCGACGGTCGGCCAGGTGGCGCCTGGCGTCGGCGCCGGTGATGGCTCCGCCCAGAACGGGGTAGTACCAGTCCATCGCCCAGCGGTCCTTCGGGGTGAAGGCCCCTTCGGGACGGGTGCGCACCACGTGGGCCAGATGGCCCAGCGAGAGCTCCCAGTCGGGTCGCTCGTGGCCCATCTCCTCGGCCACGGCCACCGCACAGCGCAGGCTGTGGCAGATGCTGGCCGAGCCCGTCAACAGGGCGAACGACCATGGTGTGCCGTCCTCGTGCCTTGCCCAGAGGATCTCGCCCCTGGGGGTCTGGAGGTCCAGTACGAAGTCGATCGCCGGCTCCACGACCGACCACATCGACTCCAGGAACCCCCGGTCGCCGGTCAGCAGCCAGTGGTGCCACACTCCGGTGGCCACGTAGGCAGTCACATTGCCGTCGAACTTGGGGTCCTCGATCCCGTCGGCCAGGTAGAACTGGTGCCAGGCACCTGACGGGTGCTGGCTCTCCACCAGCCATTCGTATGCGGCCTCCGCCTCGTCCAGGTGGCCCGTGACGGCCAGCGCCATGGCGGCCTCGACGTGGTTCCAGGGGTCGGCGTGCTCACCCGGGAACCACGGGATCATCCCGTTGGGCAGTTGCCACTCGGCGATGGTCCCGGCCGTGAGGACCAGGTCGTCGGCGGTGAGCAGGCCGGGTACCTCAGGCAGCGACACCGGCCACCTCCCTCCGGTCCGGCGAAGGCGCCGCCGGCAGGATCCCGCCGGGCTTCCGGGCGTACACCACGAGGCTCTTGCCCAGTACGGGCGTCAGGATCCGTTCTGCGATACGGGTCGTCCGCGGGGCCTTCACGATGTCCCAGGTGAGGAGGCGGTGGTACAGCGAGACCAGCCGGCTCTCCTCTATGGGACGGTTCGGACCCACCGCACAACGCAGCCACCAGTAGGGGCTGTGGAGGGCATGGGCCCGATGGGATCCGAGCCCTTCCAGACCGGCTGCGGCCATCTTGTCCCGCAGCTCGTGGCGTCCGTAGATGCGGACGTGGCCGCCCACCTGGGCAGGAGCGTGGTAGTCCGACGAGAGCGCCCAGCAGATGCGCTCTGGTAGCCGCGCCGGGATGGTCACCGCCAGCACGCCCCCCGGACGCAGTACCCGGGCCAGTTCGGCCAGGGCCGCCTCGTCGTCGTCGATGTGCTCCATGACCTCCGAGGCGATGATCCGGTCGAAGGACCCGTCGGCGAAGGGCAGCCCGGTGGCGTCACCGTTGACCGACTCCAGGACCACGTCGTCGGCCACCTCGCCGTCGGCCCGCATGACGGCACCGATGGAGAGGACCTGTCGGAGTTCGTCCAGGCCCAGGTCGCAGGCCACCACGTGGGCGCCGCGCCTGAGTGCCTCGTAGGCGTGGCGCCCGAAGCCGCAGCCGAGGTCCAGGACCAGCTCGCCGGGCCGCAGGCCCAGCCTCTCGTAGTCAGCGGTCAGCACGGGTGCCTCAGCGCCGTGTGGTCTCGTCCAGGAGGGCCCGGTACTGCTCCACGGTCCGCACGGCGGTGTGGCGCCAACTCCACTGGTCGATGACCCGCCGGCGGCCGGCCGCACCCACCCGGTCGCGCAGCCCCGGATCGTCCAGGACGGTCCGGAGCATGGCGGCCAGGGCATCGCTGTCGCCCGGCGGCACCTGGAAGCAGGTCTCCCCGTGGGTGCCGGTCACCTCCGGAAGGGCGCCGCCGGTCGTGGTCACCAGTGGCACGCCGCAGGACATCGCCTCGATTGCGGGGAGCGAGAATCCCTCGTAGAGAGACGGCACACAGGCCACCTCGGCCTCGCTGTAGAGCTCCACGATCCGCTGGTCGGGTACGCCGTGGACGTAGCTCACGCAGTCGGTCAGGCCGAGGTCCTCGAAGGCCTTCGTGGAGGCGCTGTCGGAGTTCGGCTTCCCGATGATCACGAGCTCCACGTGGCGCTCGGTGCGGAGCTTGGCGATGGCCTCCAGCAGGTACTTGAGGCCCTTCATGACCACGTCGGCGCTGGCGGTGGTGACGATGCGACCGGGGACCCGCTCGACGCCGGCCACGGGCAGGAACAGGTCCGGGTCGACGCCCACGGGAACCACGTGGATGCGCGACGGGTCCACCCGGTGGTCCTTTGCGATGTCGCCGGCCGAGGACTCCGAGACGGTCATGACCCTGGGCATGCGCTTGGCGACCTGGGTCTGCATCTTGGTGAAGGCGTACCAGCGGCGCTTCCCGAACTCCTCCCAGCGGGTCCGGGCGTGCTGTATCTCCAGCCTGCGATCCACCGTGATCGGATGGTGGATCGTGGACAGGACGGGGTACCCGTCCCGTTCCTGCATGAGGAGCACGCCCCAGCCGAGGCACTGGTTGTCATGTACCAGGTCGAACTCGTGGGTGCGGTGGCGGAGGTGGTCCCTGGCCCTCATGCTGAACGCCATGGGTTCGGAGAAGTTGCCGGTGTTGAACGACATCGCCTCGGCGACGTCCCAGCGGGTCTTCATCTCCCAGATGCGGGGCTTCCGCATCGGGAAGTGGTCGTTGTAGAGCTCCAGGCTGGGCAACGTGACCAGCGGGACCCGTTCGTCGAGGTCGGGGTACGGCGGGCCGGCCAGCACCTCGACATGGTGGCCGAGGTCGACGAGAGCCTTCGTGAGGTGGCGCGTGTAGACGCCCTGTCCACCGCAGTGGGGCTTGCCGCGGTAGGCGAGGTAGGCGATCCGGAGGGGGTCGTCCGCAGCCGGTACCGGACGTCTCGGGTAAGCGGCGTCCAGGTTCGGGGAAGGCATCCGACAAGTCTGGCGGCCGGTCGGACCGATCCCTCCTCCGGGGTGGGGTGACCCATGTCGCCACCTGCCGCTGGAGGCCCCGCCTAGGGTCGCCGGTGTGCGAGCACTGGTCCAGCGGGTGTCCCGGGCCTCGGTGTCGGTGGATGCCGAGGTGGTGGGCGAGGTGGGTGCCGGCCTCTGCGTGTTCGTCGGAATCACCCACGGCGACGGTCCGGACGAGGCGGACCGCCTGGCGGGCAGGCTGGCGGGGCTGCGGATCATGGACGACGCCGCCGGCGTCATGAACCTCTCGGTATCGGAGGTGGCGGGCGAGGTGCTGGTGGTGAGCCAGTTCACCCTCTACGGCGACACCACCAGGGGCCGGCGTCCCGGTTGGAGCGCCGCTGCCGGACCCGACCACGCCGAACCGCTGGTCGAGCTGGTGGTGGCCGGCCTGAGGGAGCGGGGCCTGACGGTGGCCACCGGAAGGTTCCGCGCCGACATGGTCGTGGAGATCACAAACGTTGGCCCCGCCACCCTGATGCTGGAGGTCTGAGGTGGCTGGTGGGCCGGGCGTGGACGGCGCCCGCTTCGGTTCGGCAGCCGACGACTACGCCGTCCACCGGGCCGACTTCCCGTCGGCCGGGATTGACCGGATGGTCGCCCTGGGCGTCGGGACGGCCGGACAGAGGCTGCTGGACCTGGGCTGTGGTACCGGCACCCTGGCCCGACAGTTCGCGGCCCGTGGCTGCTCGGTCACCGGTGCCGACGTGGACGCCCGGATGCTCGCGGCTGGCGGCGCCCTCGCCGAGTCGGCGGGCCTGGAGGTGTCCTGGAGGGAGTGTCCGGCGGAGGACACGGGCCTGGGGTCGGCGTCGTTCGACGTGGTCACGGCCGCCCAGTGCTGGCACTGGTTCGATGGCGACGCTGCCGCCGCCGAGGTGAGGCGGCTGCTGGTACCCGGCGGCCGCGTGGCCGTGTGCGGCTTCGACTGGCTGCCGTTGCCCGACACGGTCTCGGGGGTCACCGAGTTGCTCATCCAGGCACACAACCCGTCGTGGAAGCTGGGTGGCATCAGGGACCCGGGCCCGGCGGCCCGCCGCCAGCTCGTGGGTGCCGGACTGGAACTACTGGAGACGTTCACCTTCGACGTGGACGTCCCGTACGCCCTGGATTCGTGGCGGAGGCGGATATCGGCCAGCGCCGGGATCCTGGACCTGGGCGCCGATCAGGCGACGGCGTTCGACGCAGAGCTGGCTGAGGTGATGGCCGACCGCTTCCCGGGTGACGACCTGATCGCGCCCCACCGGGTCTGGGCGTCGGTGGCGGTCAGCCCGGGCTGAATACGGCCAGCGTCGGCCGGCCGGCTCAGGTGCGGCGTCTGGATGCCGTCCAGGCGCCAGCCGTTGCCAGCAGCGACAGCACGGCCATGGGCCAGGTGCCCATCCGGCTGGCCCATGTGAGCCCCTGTCGGCGCTCAACGCGGTGGTGGAGGACCGCCTGCTCGCCCACGCCGGTTTGTTGCAGTACCCGACCCAGGGGGTCGATCACGGCGCTGAAGCCGGTGGGTGCGACCTGCAGCACCCAGCGCCCGGTCTCGAGAGCCCGGAGCCGGCTGGCCGCCACCTGCTGGGTCTGGACCTGGGTCAGCCAGTAGCTGGCACCGTTGGTCGGGTTCAGGATCACCTCGCCGCCGTTCCGGACAGCGTCCCTGGTGCGGTGCTCGAAGAACACCTCCCACGAGATCGCAACGCCCAGCCGGCCGACCGACGTGTCCAGGACAGCCGGCCCGGTTCCGGGCCTCAGGTCCCGCGCCGGGAGCATGTCCGGCGCCAGCCGTTCCACCAGACTCCTCAGCGGCACGTACTCGCCGAACGGAACCGTCCTGACCTTGTCGTAACGGTCGACCACCGTGCCGTCCGGTTCGATCGCCGTCTGGTAGTTGAGGTTGGCCGTCGGGTCGTCGGCGTCCCGGTGGAACCAGCCGGGCACCAGCACCGCATCCAGGCGGGTCGCCTCGGCGGTGAGGGCCTCGGCTGCGTCGTCGGCATAGAGACGGCCCTCGTGACGCCAGCCGGAGGTCGGCTCCGGAACCGGGTTGACCACGTTCTCCGGCCACACCACCAGGTCCACCGGCGTGCGCACCTGCTGGTTGGCCTCCAGCTGGTTGGCGAACACCGTCGCCGCCCCGGTGGGCGTGGCCCGGGTGCGCTGGGGTCCGCCACCCTGAACGAGCGCGACGTCCAGCTCGCCCACCACCCGACCCGTCGGGGCCACGGCTGCCAGCAGTCCGGCGATGGCCAGGGCGGCGGCCACGATCCCGACTGCGGCCATGGGGGAGCGGTCGGCCCTCCTGGCATCCAGGAGGGCGCTGAGGCCCACGCCGACGGCCACGGTGAGGGCGACCAGCAGCAGGGGACCGGCGATCCGGACCACCGGGGCAAGAGGCCCGCCCGCCTGGCCGAGGGCGATCGAGGCCAGTGGAACCCCGCCGAACGGCACGCTCCAGCGCGCCAGCTCGGCCAGCGTGACCGCCCCCACGAGGCCCGGTCGCCTCCATCGGCCTGCCGGTACGAGTGCGGCGGCCAACCCCAGCCAGAGGGCGTGCAGTGCGGCGGCCAGGAGCCATCCGGGAGGCGAGAGGTCCACCACCCAGATGGTCGACGGCAGTGCCCACGCCACGCCGACCAGCAGCCCTGTACGGAAGCGGGATGAGGTCGGCCGGTCGGCCAGGAGGCGGTCCAGCAGGGCGAGGCCCATGAAGGCCGCCGGCCACCATCCCCACGGGGGCACTGCGGCGGCGATCAGGAGCCCGGACAGGAGGGCGGTGACGGGCGGCTGGAATCGGGGAGCGGCCCGTTCGACGTTGGGTGTGCTCATGTCCTGTGGTGCTGCTGCCGGTGGTCCCGTGGCTGAGGGTGGGGTTCCCGTCAGCGGGCGGCCACCACGAGGTGCTGGATGCCGTCGATCGGTCCCACGCCACGGATCTCGACCTGGTCGACGGCCTGGACCCGGATCCACTCCGGCAGGTCGGCCACCTCGCAGCTGGCCAGGATCTGGCCGGGCCGGGCCACGGCGCAGAGCTTGGCAGCCAGGTTCACCGGCTCGCCGATGTAGTCGTCGCCCTCGAACAGCAGGGCATGGCCGGTCGCCAGCCCGATACGCAGGTTGATTTCGGCCTCGCCCTCGAAGTGGTCGATCATGTGGCCGCCCCAGGCAATTGCCGGCGTCGGCTCCGTGCCGACCAGCATCACGCCGTCGCCCAGCCACTTGGCCACCCGGACGCCCCGCTTGGCGGCCACGTCGCGTGACACCGCCCGGAACTCCTCGAGCAGGCCGACCGCGGCGTGTGGACCGTTCTCGCGTGTGTACCGGGTGAAGCCGGTCAGGTCGGCGAAGCAGAAGGTCCGCTCGATGGACAGGTGGGCGGTGTCGGGTAGGTCGTCAGGATGTTCGGTGCCGCTGCCGGGTCGGGCCTCGGCCCATTCGCGGGCGGGGGTCGTCTCGGGTGCCACGGCACCATCGAACCACGTCCGGGTCCCCATCCGGTGTCGCTTTACCCGGTTTCGACGGATTCGCGGCCCTTTGTGGGCGTTGCGGGCCCTGCCGGGCGGTTTTGGGTGGGCCGCTTCAGCCGACCAGGTCGGCGACCTCGGCTGCGGTCTCAGTTCCCGACCGCACGCACGCCGGTATGCCCACGCCGTGGCGAGCCGCCCCGGTGACAACGAGGCCCGGTGAGGCGGCCAGGGCCGAGTCCACTTCGGCCATCAGGTCAGGGTGTCCGATCGGGAACTGGACCAGCGAGCGGGGCCAACGCGTCAGTCGGGCCACGACCGGCCGGGCCTGCACGCCCAGCGTCGTCGCCACGTCAGCCGACAGTGCAGCGGCCAGCCCGGGGTCGTCCAGGGCATCGTGGCGCTCGTCGTCGATGCGGCCGCAGGAGACCCTCAGGATGGTGTGGTCGGGGTCGTCCAGGTGTGCCCACTTGCTACCGGCGAACGAGCAGGCTGTCATCAGCAGCCCCTCGCCACGGCCCACGAGGAACCCGCTCTGGTCCTCGGGTACCTCCAGGTCGGCGCGACGCCAGGCCATGGTGGCGACCACCACCGATGCATGTCGCAGCCCGCCCAGGGCTGATGCGGCCTCCGGGGCGTGGGGGGCCACCAGCGTCGCGGCCACATGGGCCGGGGTGGTCACCACCACGGCGTCGGCCCCCATTGTCGTGCCGTCAGAGCCGCACACCACCCAGCCGTCGTCGGACCGTTGGATCCCCGTGACCTCCACCCCTGTCCTGATCCGGTCGCCCAGCCGGCCCGTCAACTCGCCGATGAGGCGGCCCATTCCGCCCGCAGGCGCATTGAAGACCGGCGCTGTCGGGTCGGTCTCCCGACTGGCGTGGCGGAGTGATGCCAGCAGGCCGTCGGGGCTGCGTGCCGCCGCCAGCAGCCCGGGGGCCATGGTGGTGCAGCTCAGGTCATCGGCCCGCCCGGCGTTCACGCCACCGATGAGCGGGTCCACGAGGCGTTCGAACACGGCGTCGCCCACACACGCCCTGACCACCCTCCCCACGCTCAGGTCACCAGCCGGAAGGGGGGCATCCGGTCGACCGGCGCCGGCCAGACGCTCCAGGTCGGCGTCTGGCACGAGGCCCGGGGCCACGGTCGTCGGGTCCAGGGGTACGCCCAGCACGTTGGGAGAGGGGATGGGCCTCAGGTGGCCGTCCAGCCAGAGCGAGGCCCTGCGTGCTGACGGGGCGACCAGCTCGTCGGCGAGGCCCAGCTCCGCACACAGGTCGGCGGCCCACGGCACCCGGACCAGGAAGGCGTCGGCCCCCTCGTCGACGTCCATGCCGATTCCGACCAGTGGGGTGGTTCGGAGCTTGCCCCCGGTGACGGTGGAGGCCTCCAGGACCGTGACGTCCAGGTGCGGGTGGTCCACGACCAGGCGGTGGGCGACCGTCAGGCCGGTGATGCCCGCCCCGACCACCACGATCCGGCGCCCGGCCACGGGTCAGCTTCCCCGGTTATGGGCGTGGACCTGGTCCACGACGTGGGCCAGGACCGCCGGATCCATCTCAGGTAGGACGCCATGGCCCAGGTTGAAGATGTGGCCCGGGTGGTCGCCGTTGCGCCGGAGCACGTCGGCCACCTCCGCCTCGACGACGTCCAGCGGACCCAGGCACACGGCCGGATCCAGGTTCCCCTGGAGGATGGTGTCGGGTCCGAGTCGGAGGCGCGCCACGTCCAGCGGAACCCTCCAGTCCACCCCGATCACGTCAGCGCCGGCATCGGCCATGAGGTGCAGGATCTCGCCGGTACCGACGCCGAAGTGGATGCGGGGAACCCCGGTGTCGGCCACGCCCTCGAACACGCGACGGCTGAAGGGCAGGACGCAGCGTTCGTAGACCGGCGGGCTGAGTGCCCCGGCCCAGCTGTCGAAGAGCTGGATGGCAGATGCCCCGCAGTCGATCTGTGAGCGGAGGGATGCAATGGCCATGTCGGCCAGCCGCTCCATGAGGGCGTTCCACAACTCCGGATCGCCCAGCATCATGGCCTTGGTGCGTCCGTAGGTTCGCGACGGCGCTCCCTCTATGAGGTACGACGCCACGGTGAACGGTCCGCCGGCGAAGCCGATCAGCGGCACGGACCCGTCGGCGACCACCTGGCGCACGGTTTCCAGCACGTAGGGGGTGTCGGTCTCTGGTTCCAGCGGTCGCAGGCGTTCCAGGTCGGCCCTGCACTCGAACGGCCGGTCGATCACCGGGCCGACGCCGGGTCGGACGTCCACCCCGAAGCCCACGGCATGGGCCGGTACCACTATGTCGGAGAACAGGATGGCGGCGTCCACCCCGTAGCGCCTGACAGGTTGGAGCGTTATCTCCGTGGACAGGTCGGCATCGGCGATGGTGTTCAGGATGCTTCCGGAACCCCTGATGGCCCGGTACTCGGGAAGCGAGCGACCCGCCTGGCGCATGAACCAGACCGGCGTGCGGTCATGGGGTTCCGCCCGGCAGGCAGCCAGGAACGGCGAGTCCGAATGCGGTGTGGTCACGTGGTGACGCTATCCAGCAGCCGTCGGGCAGTGGCCGCATCAGGGTGGCTCAGCCGGGCCAGAGCCGAGACCCGTGCCGCCTCGCACACCTCCGGGAGCCGCTCGTCGGAGCGGTCATTGCCGGAGCGACCGGCCAGCTCGGTGACGGTGGGTTGCAGTACGAGCACGGTCGTGCCATTCCGTCGGATCGCCTCCACCTCGCGGCGCAGGGAGCGGCCGTGCCAGGCGCTGGCGAGACCTACCCCGCTGCCGATCGTGCCGCCGACCGTCTTGGAGGAGGACACCACCACCAGGTCCAGACCGAGTGTGGCCACGAGGTCGGCGTTGGTCGTCGAGTGCACACCGCCGTCCACCAGGCGCCTGCCGTCGATCTCGACGGGGGCGAACCAGCCGGGCACGGCGGTCGAGGCCTGGACCGCGGATCCGAGGTCGGCGTCGATGTCATCGCGGCCCAGGACCACCCGCTTCCCCGAGTCCAGGTCAAGGGCGCAGATCCAGGTGGGTTGTTCCGGCCACCTCCCGGGGTGGATCTCCCGGGTGCGGGCGCCAAGGGGCGAACCGTCGTGGGAGCCGACCGGAAGCAGGCCCGCCAGGGAGACCACCGGTCGGGGGCGGCCGGTCGAGAGGAGTTCCCGGAGCACGAGCATGGGGTTGGCGGGCAGGCGGCGGCCGGACCGGTCCAGTGGAATGTCCATGTCCAGGCGCGTCGTCACGCGGTCCACGAGCACCTGTCCGCCGGCGGACAGGGTGTCTCCCACGTAGTGGGCCCGGTGGTCTCCGGCCGAGAGGCCGGCCCGGAGGCTGGCGGCGGTGGTGGCCCCGGCGGAGGTGCCGACGACCACGTCAGATGTGCGTGGGTCCCAGGCGGTTGCCTCGGCGAGCGCGGCCAGTACCCCGGCGTGCTGGGCAGCGGCGTGGAGGCCGCCGGCTCCGAGGATGAGTCCGACCGTGGTCATGGCGGTCATCGTCGCACGTCGAAGGGCGGTTTCCGACCCCCGGAGGGGGCCGGATCACGCCCCGGGAACTGTCGATGACGGTCGGTGGCCACCCGGTAGAATCGTTCTTCGGCCGAATTCCGGGTCCCAGCCCCGGAGAGGCCGCCAGAACCGCTCCACTCACGCCCCGCTGGTACCACGATGACCATCGAACATCCCGAACTCGTCACAGAACAGGCCTACGTCGACGAGGCGTATGCCTGCCTGGAAGCGGCGCGGGCCCGCGCGCTCCAGCTCACGGCGATGGTGGAGGTGGGCAGGGGCGGCACGAACCAGGCTCGTTTCGAGCGGGAGGCCATCCAGGAGTCGGTGGCGCACAGGCTCGACCAGCTGGACATGGGTGACGCATCGCTGGTGTTCGGTCGCATCGACCAGGAGGTCGATGCCGGCGGCGGGCGCTATTACATCGGGCGGGTCGGGGTCTGGGGCGTGGACCAGGAGCCGGTGCTGGTGGACTGGCGCGCACCGGTCGCCGAGCCCTTCTACCGGGCCACCGGTCCGGTTCCGATGGGCCTCAAGCGACGCCGGCACTTCGTGAGCCGGGGTCGGAGCCTGCTGGGCATGGAGGACGAGCTGTTCGGTGACCTGGATCGATTCCGTGACGACGACCGGAACAGGCTGAGGGGCGAGGGCGCCCTGATCCTGGCGCTGGAGACCGCCCGCACCGGTCGCCTCGGCGACATCGTCGGAACGATCCAGGCCGAACAGGACGAGATCATCCGGGCGGAGCTTCCGGGCGTGCACGCCGTCCAGGGTGGGCCCGGAACCGGCAAGACGGTCGTCGCACTGCACCGCGCCGCATACCTGCTCTATACGCACAGGTTTCCGCTGGCCGGGCAGGGCGTGCTGGTGGTCGGTCCCAACCGGCTGTTCCTCGCCTACATCGAACAGGTCCTTCCGTCACTCGGCGAGGCCGGCGTGGTGCTGGCGACGCTGGGCGACGTCGTCGGTGGCGTCAGGGTGGACGATCGCCGCGAGGTTGCCGAGGTGGGCAGGCTGAAGGGCGACCTGCGCATGGTCCGGTTCGTGGCCCGTGCCGCCCGTACCCGCCAGAGGGCGCTCCGCCACGACCTGAGGATCGGATACGGGCTCCAGTGGTTGCGCCTCTCGACGTCGGAGTCGCAGTTGATCGTGGACGAGGCGAGGCGCCGCTACCGGACCCACAACGCAGCCCGCAAGTTCGTGGAGGCCGAGTTCTTCGTGGCGTTGGCGGCCAGTGGCCGTGGCGACCTGGATCCCGGGGCCGTGCAGGAACGCGTCCACGGGGAGAGGGCCATCCGGGAGGCCCTGGAATGGATGTGGCCGGTGCTGACGCCGGCGGAGCTCCTGAACGACCTCTTCGGTTCGCAGGCGCTCATCCGTGCCGCAGATCCGGGCCTCACCCCGGCCCAGGTAGGGGCGCTCCACCGGGAGCGCGTCGCCGAGCCCGACGAGCTCCTGTGGACGGCATCGGATGCCCCCCTCCTGGACGAGGCCCGGGCCGTGCTGGGTGCCAGGCCGGGTCAGCGCCAGGCCGATGCCGTGCGTACCTACGGCCACATCGTGGTCGACGAGGTGCAGGACCTCTCGCCGATGGACCTGCGAATGCTCGGCCGGCGGTCCCTGAACGGTTCCATGACCGTCGTCGGTGACATCGCCCAGGCCACCGGTGCCTGGGCCCACGACGACTGGGACTCGATCCTCATGCACCTTCCCGACCGCCGGCCGGCGGTTCGCCATGAGTTGACCGTCGGCTACCGGATCCCGGGCCCCCTCATGGACCTGGCGGCAGGCGTGCTGGCCGAGGCTGCGCCGGACCTGGCTCCTCCGCGTTCCGTCAGGGCCGAGGGTGACCCGCCGCGTTTCGTGAGGTTGGCGGGCGACAGCGGTTCGGGCCTGGATGGCCTGGCCGAGGTGATCCGTTTCGAGTTGGAGGCGGTGGGGGCTGGAAACCTGGCCGTCATCGCAGCCAACTCCCAGACCGCCGAGGTGGAGGACGCCCTGGAGCGGGCGGGCCTCCCATTCGGGCGACCGACCCGTCATGGCCTCGACGCACAGGTGGCCGTCGTACCGGTCGAGCTCGTCAAGGGCCTCGAGGTGGACGGTGCCATCGTCGTCGAGCCGGCCAGGATCCTCCGGGAGCATGCCCAGGGGCTTCGCGCCCTGTATGTAGCCCTCACCCGGGCCACCAGGCGACTGGCCATCATCCACGCCGAGGAACTCCCCGCAGTGATCGATTCCTGACCCCTGTCACACCCCCTCCGTAGGTTTCGAACAGCGAACCTCGGAGCAGTTGCTCCCCCACCCGATGGTTGACCCGGTGGGTCGGGAGGTTGGATGATGGCGGTGGATGCAGGAGACCGGCAGCAGTTGCGGGAGCGGCTCGAGGCGACGTTGGGCGAACGCCCGGCAGAGGTCCTGATGGAGCACCTCTTCGACGAGGACGCCGCCGAGGTGGGAACCCGGTTGGCTGGGCTGGACCTGCGCCTCGACGCAATCTGCGAGCGCATGGACGCGATGGGCGAGCGCATGGATGCGATGGGCGAGCGCATGGATGCGATGCTCGTGCTCTTCGAGCAGCGTTTCGACGCGGTCGACAGGCGTTTCGACGCGGTCGACGAGCGGTTCGCCAGCCTCGAGACCCGGATGGAGAGCGTCGAGGAGCGGCTGGGTCGGATGGAACCCGGGCTCGAGAAGTTGGACGACCGCATCCACACCATCCAGAACACGGTGATGACCAGCTTCCTGGTCACCACGTTCAGTTCCTGGGGGCTGGTGCTGGCCGCCATGGCGCTCACCTGACCAGACCCCGCCTGCCTGAGGAGTCCCTGCCTGCCCTACCGGGCCTGGGCAGGGCAGGAAGGCCTCCCTACTCCTGGGAGATGGCGTCCAGGATGTTCAGCCGGGCGGCACGACGGGCCGGGAGGATGGCGGCGAGCATTCCGAACAGGCCTGACACGACCAGGTAGCCCAGCAGGCTGCTGTACGGGATCGAGACGATGTCCACGAACGTCTCGGGGATGGCCGCTATGGCTGCCAGCCCGAACAACACCCCCATTCCCACGCCCAGCAGGCCCCCGAACAGGGCGATGATGACCGCCTCCCAGCGGACCATCCGACGTAGCTGTCGCCGGGTCATCCCGATGGCCCGCAGCAACCCGAGCTCGCGGGTCCGTTCGTAGACCGACAGGGCCATTGTGTTGGTGATTCCCAGCACGGCGATGAAGAGCGACAGCCCGAGGAACACGGTGATGATCGACAGTATCTGGTCGAGCCGGCCTTCCAACCTGGCACGGAGTTGGTTGCTGTCGTTCACGCTGGCCTGTGGATAGTCGTCGGTGACGGCTTCGACCACGGCGCGAGCTGAGGTCGGGTCGGCGCCCGCGGCGTAGGCGACCGACATCGAGTTGTCGGGCGACCGGGGCAGGAAGCGGTCGAAGGCGTCGTTGTCGATCACCCAGTTGCCCATCATCGTCGAGTCGTCGAAGACGGCACCCACGCTGAACGCCTCCTCGTAGCCGCCGGGGAAGCCGACGTCAACCAAAGAGCCGACGTCGACGCCGAGGTCGGCAGCGGGGTCGATGTGCAGCAGCAGCGAGAATACGGCGCCCCCGGTCGGTGGGTTGGCGGGGTCGCCGTCGACGACGCCTAGGTCCATGTGGGCGTCGATCAGTGCGAGGTCGACGCCGCCGACGTCCTTGGGGTCACCGTCGATGGTCATGCCCCCGAAGGCGAAGCGGTAGACGGCGGTCGAGGCCACCAAGTCGGGACGCTCGTCGGCGAGGCCCACAAGCCCCTCGGAGAGCTCGTCCGGGAGGCCGCCGGTCGGGCTTAACGATGCCGTGAAGACGAAGAGGTCGGCCTCGATGCCGTCCTCGAGGGCCTCTACGAACGTGGCCTTCATCGAGTCGCTGACCACGGCGGCCATGGACACGAGGGCGAGCCCGACAGTCAGGGCCGCGGCGGTGGCCGCAGTGCGTCGTGGTGATCGTCGAGCGTTGTCCCGGGCCAGGCGGCCGGGAATGCCGTAGATGCGTTGGATCTGTCGGCCCAACAGGTCGGCCACGGGTCTGGCCACCACTGGGCTGAGCAGGTACACGCCGAGGAAGGTGCCGAGGGCACCGAGGCCCAGGCTGAACAGCAATGGTCGGGTGCCGAGGTCGACGGTCATGCCGACGGCGAGGAGGGCGACACCTAGCAGGGCGACGAGTCCGCCAGCCTGGAGGCGACGGCGCAGCCCGGTGGGGGTGAGCCGCACGTCGTCGCGCAGGGCGGCGACCGGTGGGATGGACCGCACCCGTCGTGAGGGCCCGATCGTGGAGGCCACCGTCGTGCCGATGCCGACCACGGCGGCGATCACCAGCGTGCGGGGTCGGATCGGGATGCTGCCCGGGAGCTCACCGAAGCCCGTCGAGATGAGGAGGAACCGCAGGAGCATCGCCAGGAGGTAGCCACCGACCAGGCCGAGGACGGTGGCGACGGTGCCGATCACGAGCCCCTCGAAGCGGATCGAGCGGCTGACCTGACGGCCGGTGGCCCCGAGCGTCCGCAGCAGCGCCAACTCGCGTACCCGTTGGCCCAGCACGATCGAGAACGTGTTGTTGATGATGAACGTACTCACCACCACGGCGATGATGGCGAAGGCGTACAGGACCGACGAGATGACGGTGATGAACTGGTCGAAGTCGGTGCGTGACTCCTCGACCTGCTGGTCGCTGGTGATGACCTCGAGTTCAGCTTCCAGGTAGGGGGCCAGCAGGGCCTGGAACTCCTCGGGCATGGCGGACAATTCGACGAGGAATGCGCCCTTCGCTGCATCCAGCTCCGCCTGGATGGCCGACTGGACGACGTCCCGGTCGGTGCCGGGTTCGATCGTCACGTCGATCTCGTCGAACCGCCCCTCCATGTCGAGGAACTCCTGGGCGGTCAGGCGGTCGAAGGCCGAAATGTTGGCGCCGACGGTCTTGTTCTCGTCGGGATCGCCGAAGTTGACGATGCCCACCAGGACGAAGTCGCGTAGGCCGGTCGGGCTGCTGATCCGATAGGTCTCCCCGATGGTGAACCGGTGGTCCTCGGCAGTGCGGGCGTCCATCACGAACTCGGCGACGAGTTTGGGGTCGTCGTGGAGTGATCCGACCCGCTCGGGCGCCCGGCCTTCGATCAGGAACAGCTGCGAGAGCCCCGGCACCTCGGAATAGATCATCCCGAACTGCGGGGCACCCCTGGAGGGGACCGCCCGAGCCTTCTCGACGTCGTCGGCGGGGATGATGGGGATGACGTTCCACATCATGATCCGGGGATCGACCTCGGCCACGCCCGGGACATCGGCCACGACCGACTCGAGCTCTTCGGGAATGGGAAGCCTGTTCAGCCGCTCGCCCTCGCCGATCGACGTGCGGACCACGAGGTCGAGGTCGCCGGTAAGGTCGGTGGCGAGTTCGTCGAAGGTGTCGCGGATCTTGTCAGTGAGGAAGAAAGAACTGGACAAGAAGGCGACGCCGAGGACCACGGCCAGCGTGGTCAGGGCGTAGCGCAACTTGCGCCGGGCGATGTTGCGAAGTGTCAGGCGGAACACGTCGTCGGACCTGCAGGGTCGGGTGTCAGGTGGAACATCGGAATCCGGCGGTTAGCCGCCGAGTTCCCTGACGCGGTCGAAGATGGCGTCGGCGTCCGGGTCGACCATCTCGTCCACGATCCGGCCGTCGCCGAGAAACAGGACCCGGTCGGCCCGGGCCGCCGCACTTGCATCGTGCGTGACCAACACCAGGGTCTGGCCGAGGTCGTCGACGGCGGACCGCAGGAAGTCCAGCACCTCTCCGCCGGTCACCGAGTCCAGGTTCCCCGTCGGCTCGTCGGCAAAGACGATCTCGGGCCGGCCCACCAATGCCCGGGCCACGGCGACCCGCTGCTGCTGTCCGCCTGACAACTCGTCGGGACGGTGTCCCAGCCGGTCCTGGAGGCCCACGGACTCGATGACGTCGACCAGCCACGCCGGGTCCGGCTTCGTTCCAGCCAGGTCCAGTGGGAGGGTCAGGTTCTCCCTGGCGGTAAGCGTCGGGAGCAGGTTGTAGGCCTGGAAGATGAAGCCGACCTTGTCCCGCCTCAGGAGGGTCAGATCACGCTCCGAGAGCGTTCCCAACTCCACGTCGCCGATGTGCACGGTGCCGGAGGTGAGGTCGTCGAGGCCGGCCGCGCAGTGCATGAGGGTGGACTTGCCCGAGCCCGAAGGACCCATGATGGCGGTGAACCGACCGCGTTCGAACTCGACGTCCACGCCGTCCAGGGCGTGGACCTCGGTGTCGCCGGTTCCGTAGGTCTTGGTGCCGCCAGCCATGCGGGCCGCAGCTTTGGTGGTCTGGATGCTCATGGTCGCCACCCTAGGGTCAGGGCCGATCGCGTCGACCACGGGGCGATGGGAGATCCACGATGGATGCGGTGACATCGGCCACGGCGGACGGGTTCCGTCGTGCCACCCCGGACGACCTGGAGCGACTGCTGGAGCTGAACAACGAGGCCGTTCCAGCGGTGAACGAGCTCACGGCCGACGAGCTCTCCTGGTTCCTGGAGGTCGCCCACCTGTTCCCGGTGGCCGAGGACCCGGGGTCCGGTGAGGTGGTGGCCCTCCTCGTCGGCCTGGACGGGCCGGGACTGGCGTATCAGAGCCTCAACTATGCGTTCTTCTGCGAGCAGGCCCGTCGCCGACAGGACCGGTTCCTGTACGTGGACCGGGTGGTCGTCCATCCATCGGCCTGGGGGCGTGGCCTGGCGCGTGCGATGTACCGGTTGCTCACCGAATCGGCCGACGGCCACACCCGCCTGTGTGCCGAGGTGAACACCGTGCCGCGCAACGACAGGTCCCTCGAGTTCCACGAGCGGTACGGGTTCGAGGTGGTCGGCGAGCAGTCCGACGAGGTGACGGGCAAGACGGTCTCCATGTTCGCCCTGGCACTCTGAGGCCGGGAGCCCGGTACCGGTCAGTCCCGGAGGATGGTGGTGCCGGCTGGTCGCCGGCCAACCGAACCACACGACCAGCAGGGCTCGGCAGGATCGCCACGCCACGCCACCTCGCAGCTGGTGCAGACCAGCCCCACCCAGTGGGATGGTTCGGCGCCCGTCACCCGGGAGGGGCCCGTGGTCGACCGGTACCGGAGTGGATGGTCGAGGGCCGCCCCGTCCGGTGGGCGGTCCGGGTTCCTCGGCGTCGACCAGGGTGCCATGCGCGGCACCGTAGCGAAGGCCCGCGCGTGGCTGGGTGACCCCGGCCCGTGGCCCGTAGCCTGCGTCCGGCGACCGACCCGTGCGAAGCGCACCACCCATCCGATCCAGGTCGCCTAGGAGACCCCGATGTCCGACCTGATTCCGAACCCAGACGGCTCCAGCGAGCGCCGTACGAAGTTCCCGGCCGCCCCCCCGATGGTCATCGACGCGGCGAAGACCTACTCGGCCGAGATGGTGACCTCGATGGGCACCATGACCATCCATCTGGACCCGATCGGTGCCCCGCAGACGGTCAACAACTTCGTGTACCTGGCCCGTTGGCACTACTTCGACGGCCTCATCTTCCACCGTGTCATCAAGGGCTTCGTGATCCAGGGTGGCTGCTCCGAGGGCTCGGGTAGGGGTGGTCCCGGTTACAGGTTCGCCGACGAGCTCCCGAAGCCCGGTCGCTACGAGCTCGGGTCGCTGGTCATGGCGAACGCCGGTCCGGACACCAACGGCAGTCAGTTCTTCGTCATCACCGGCCCGAGCGGGGTCGCGCTGCCCCCGTCATACGCCCTGTTCGGCAAGGTCGTGAGCGGCCTCGAGGTGGCAACCGCCATCCAGGAGGTCTCCACCGGACCCGGTGACCGACCCACGGACGATGTGGTCATCGAGTCGGTGACCGTCACCGAGGCCGGCTGAACCCGCCGACGTTTCCGAACCATTCCGGCCTTCGGGGCAGGCGACCCCACCGGACCAACCAGACGAGCAACGACCAGGAAGTTGACTATGGGTATCGAGCGTGTGGGCATCATCGGCGGCGGACAGATGGGTGGTGGCGTGGCCGAGCTGACAGCCAAGGCCGGTCTGGCCACGGTGGTCCGCGAGGTCAGCCCGGAGGCGGCCGAACGCAGCGCCGCAGGGATCCGGAAGTCGCTGGATCGGGCGCTGGAGCGTGGCAAGTTGGACGAGGCGGCACACGCCTCGGCACTCGGCAACGTCTCGTTCACCACGGAGATGGCCGACCTTGCCGACTGTGACCTGGTGGTGGAGGCGGTCGTGGAGTCCTACGAGCTGAAGGCTGGGATCTTCCGGGAACTCGACGAGGTGGTCACCTCGCCCGATGCCGTCCTGGCCACGAACACGTCGTCCATCCCGATCATCGACATAGCCATGAACACCAGTCGGCCCGAACGCGTGATCGGCCTGCACTTCTTCAACCCGGCTCCCGTCATGAAGCTCGTCGAGGTCATCCCGTCGGTCCGTACCGATGACGACGTGACCCGACTTGTCACGGACTTCGCCACCGACGTCCTGGGCAAGGTGGTCGTGGCGGCGAAGGACAGGGCCGGCTTCGTGGTCAACATGCTGCTGGTTCCCTACCTGAACGCCGCCATGAGGATGTACGCCGATGGGCATGCATCGGCCGCCGACATCGACAACGGTATGAAGCTCGGCGCAGCCCATCCGATGGGCCCGCTGGAGTTGAGCGACATGATCGGCCTGGACACGATGATGCTGGTCGCCGAGACCCTCTTCGCCGAGTACGGCGACGACTTCTACATGCCGCCGCCTCTGCTGCGTCGCATGGTGGCAGCGGGCCATCTGGGTCGAAAGACCGGTCGGGGCTTCTACGACTACTCGTGAGGCTTCGGGGCGTCCTCGATCCCGGTGGCCAGGATGGCCGCCACTATGCCGGTGCCCGCCGCAACCAGGTGGAGTAGCAGGAACCGGGTGCCATCCACGGCGTCGGCCATGAGGGCGGTCAGCACGGTGATGCCGACGGCCGCGCCGATCTGCTGGAGCATGTTCATGGACCCGCCGGCGATTCCCAGGTCGTCGTCACCGGCTGCCGAGGTGACCGCGTTGGCGATCGTCGGTCGTATGTAGCCGCTGCCCGCCCCGGCCAGCATGGCGCCGCACAGGAACACGAACAGCCAACGCTGGTGGGCGCCGATCCCGGCCAGCACCATGGCCAGGGCGAACACCAGCATTCCCGTGACCGCCACCCGCCGTGCCCCGTGGCGGGGGTCATGGTGGCTTCCCAGCCGGGCACAGAAGGCGAACGAGAGCGGTCTGGGGAGCATCGCCAACCCGATGATCGTCGGGCGGAAACCCCAGCGACGTTCCAGCAGGAACGGTGCCATCACCATCGCTCCCATGTAGCCCGACTGGAGGACGGCCTGGGCCAGCATCGGCCTGGTGAACGCCCTGCGCCGCATGAGTGCCGGCGGGAGGAGGGGAGCCTCGGTCCGCGTCTCCACCCGTACGAACAGAGCGAGGGAGAGGGGGGCCACGATGGCGGCCGTCAGGACGATCGGGTTGCTCCAACCCCAGCTGATGCCCCTGTTGACGGCCAGAAGCAGGCTGCCCACGCCCACCCCCAGGGTGATGGCTCCCGGGATGTCGAACCGTATGCCGGACCGGCGCCGGGTCTCGGGGGCGATGAAGATCCCGACCACGAGGGCGACGAGCACCGTGCATCCCTGCACTATGAAGAGCGACCGCCAACCGATCCACTCGATGAGCGGGCCGCCCGTGACGACCCCGAGGGCCGGGGAGAGGGCCACGACCGCGGCCCAGATCCCCAGTGCCCGGGTGCGGTCCCGGTGCGGGTACACCGACAGGATCATCGCCATCGCCGATGGTCCGGATGCCGCCTTGGCGGCCTGGGCGATCGTCCGGAGCACGATCAGCGATGTGGTGTCCCAGGCCAGGGCCGTTGCGAAGGCCAGCACGGTTCCGATGCTGAAGCTGACGAGGTAGGTCCGGCGGTGGCCGTAGAGGTCGCCGACCTTGCCGATTATCGGTGTGACCACGGCGAACGCCAGCAGGGGTGCGGCTATGACCCATGTGATCGTGGAGTCCGCCGCCCCCAGGTCGTCTGCGATGCGGGGCAGCGACGCTGACAGCACGGTGACCGGGTAGCTGCCGGCTGCAGCGCCGAAGAGGGCGGCGATGAGGACCAGCCGCTGGTAGTCGCCACGTTGCCGTATCCGGGCCCGGCGGGCCGCCAACCCTCTACCCGGGTCTCCGGGTCCGGCACCGTCCCCTGCGTCCACCTTTCGGAACATACGTGCGCCCCGTTCGGAGGCCCGCAGCGGCGACCGGTACGGTCCCGCCCGTGGACGACCGGATCGCATCGAGGCCCATTGGCATCGTGGTCAACCCGCGGTCGGGGACCGACGTCCGCCGGTCGGTGGCGGCAGCGGGCAGCGTGACCGTCGAGGACAAGGCCAACGTGGTTCGACGGGTGGTCCGCGGAGCCCGTGAGGCCGGGGCCCGGCACTTCATGGTCCACCACGACTCGCATCGCATCATCCGCAGGGCGACCGAGACGATGCGCGACGTGGAGTTGTCGTGGATCGACATGGACCTGACGTTCACGGAGGAGGACACCGTCGCGGCGGTGGCCGCCATGCGCGCCGCCGAATGTGCGGTCGTCGTCGTGATCGGTGGCGACGGTACGAACCGGGCGGCGGCCCGGGCCTGGCCCGACCTCCCGGTGGTGCCCCTCTCGACAGGCACCAACAACGCCTTCCCGACCATGGTGGAGGCGACCGTGGCAGGCGCCGCCTGTGGCCACCTGGCCACCGGTCGGTGCCGCCTGGACGACGTGGCACGAATGGCCAAGGTGGTCCGCGTGACGCCGAGAGGAGCGGACCTGCCCGACGACCTGGCCCTCGTGGACGCCGTCGCCGTCGACGACCCGTACGTGGGCTCCTTCGAGCTCTTCGATCCGGCGACGTTGAGGGTGGCGGTCGTGACCCGGGCCGAGCCGACAGCGGTGGGCTTCGCCGGTGTGGCGGGGCTGGTGGAGCCGGTGGGCCCGGACGAGGACGGTGGCCTACTCCTCCGATTCGGACCCGTGGCCGACTGCGACCGGGTGGTTCGGGGCCCTACGGCTCCCGGCCACTACGACGACCTGGGCCTGGTCGAGGTGCGACGCCTCGCCGAGGGTGAGGAGGTGGTGGTCTCCGGGCCGCTGCTCCTGGCCTTCGACGGGGAGAGGAAGCGGCGGCTCGTGGCCGGTGAGGAGGTCGTGCTGGCTATCCGGCGTGACGGGCCCCGGGTGGTGGACGTGGCGGCCGTGATGTCCCGGGCAGCGGCCGACGGCGCCTACCTCCGTTGATGTCCGTGTGCGGGCGCTGACCGGCCTGTAGCCGACCAGCGCCGGTCAGGACAGGGCCATCAGGTAGCCGACGGCACTGGAGGCCGCGCCCATCGCCACGATCGGAAGTCCGAGGCTCGCCCTTATGCGGGGCAGCCGTGGGAGGGCCACCAGCAGGGGCCCCAGGAGTGGCGCCAGGTAGCGCCACTGTGGGGTGAGGCCGCCGAAGCCGGCAGGCGAGCCGTCGGTCGCCGGGGCGGTGAAGTACAGGTACTCGGCTGCGGTTATCGCCGTGGCCAGCAGGCAGACGGCGGCGAGTGCCAGCAACCGCTCGCCCGGCGACGTGGAGCCTCCGCCACCCGGGCCGGGGTCGCGGCCACCGGCCAGGGCCACGAGCGTGGTCACGGCCAACCCGATCCAGGCCACGACCACCGGGGTATCGGCGAACGCCCAGTGGGGCAGGTGGTCTATGGGAACCGATCGGATCACGCCCCCGACGCCGTGCCACAGGAATCCGAGTGGGTCGCCCAGGATCCGGGCCAGGTGGGCGTCCGGGTCCGGCTGGATGGTTCCCAGGATCGTGGGTACCGGGCCGTCGAAGCCCGGGGCCAGGACGAGTGACCATGCCAGGCCGACCCCGACCGGCAGGGCGGCACCCACGCCGGTGAGCCAGCGCCGCCGGACGAAGAGGCCGAAGGCCACCGGGGCCATGAGCAGGTAGTAGGGGGGCTTGGCGAGGGCCAGCAGCAGGCCGGCGGCCAGCAGCACCGGTGCGTCGCGGGCCCTGGTTCGCCGCAGTCGTGACACCACGCCGATGGCCAGCAGCACCCCGCCGAGGGTCACTGCGTCGTAGCCGAGCGTGGCCGCCTGGACCAGCAACGGCGGGAAGATGGCGAGTCCGGCGATGGTCCACTGCCATCGATCGGCCACCCGGATGGCGACCAGCGCCAGGCCCAGGTAGGCGGCGAGTGCTCCGAGGCGGCCGGCCCACAACTGCCACACCGCCGGGGCCCCGACTGCCCGCAGCGGTGCCATGGCCGCGGCGACAGGCAGGTACGGCAGGGGTGACGACACGCCGGTCGCCCACGTGGGGACCAGCATGGTCCGACCGCTGTCGGCCCGGTGCCCCAGCAACTGCCGGTGGCCCTCGAAGGTAGGACCCAGGTGGGCAACCGCCGCCGTCCTGACCACGGCCAGGTCCTCCAGATACTCGACCGGGACCTCTGAGGCCAGTCCATCGACCGTGGTCGTCTGGGTGAGGTCGCCACCGGCGATCTGCCAGGCCCGTGGGAAGTGGACGCTCTCGTCGTGGCCCATCCATGCCGGCTGGGCCACGACGAAGAAGAGGCCCAGCGGTAGGGCGATGGCCAGGATCAGCCCCCTGGGAGTCCATGCCCGTCGGAGGACTGACGCTGTCCGATCCATTGGCCGGTTCTCAGCTCGGCCGGCCGGCCGACCACGCTACGAGGAGGTCTGCCACGTCGGCCAGCCTGTCCACTGTCGGGAACTCGGCGGCGGCTACCGCCACGGGATCCGGCTCCTCCAGCGCCCACGTCGTGGTGTGTGGCACGTGTATGGCCCGGCCCCCGATGCCGAGTACCGGGAGGACGTCGGACTTCACCGAGTTGCCGACCATCACGAAGGCCGAGGGTTCGACGCCGTGGCGGTCCAGCACCGCTGCGTAGGAGGCTTCATCCTTCTCGGCCACGACCTCCACCCGCCAGAACCTGTCGGCCAGGCCGCTGCGGGACACTTTGCCCATCTGGTCGTTCAGGTCACCCTTGGTGATGACGAGTAGGCGGTGCGTGGTGCCCAGGCGATCGAGGGCATCGGTGACCCCGTCCAGGAGCTGGACGGGGTGGTCGAGCATCTCGTGTCCCCACGAGACGATGTCGCCGATCCACCTACCCTCCACCCGACCTTCGGAGAGCTCGACTGCGGTGACGATCATTGAGAGCACGAAGCCCTTCACGCCGTAGCCGTGGCGGGCGATGTTTGCCCGCTCGGCGGCCAGGAGTGCCGAGTCCGTCGTGGTGCCGTCGGCCCACGGCTCCATCAGGTCCCGGAACCGCCCCTCCACCTCGTGGAACCGGGCTTCGTTCTCCCAGAGGGTGTCGTCGGCGTCGAGACCCAGCACCGGGAGGTCGTCAGGAGGAAGCTCGGGGTTGGCCACGGCGGGAGAGCCTAGGTTCGATGACCGGCAGCGGAGGCCCGTTCAGCTCGGCTGGGGCGCACGCCTGTACGGCCGACCCGGAGCGGCCGGCCGCGGTTCGGGTGTCCGCGAACGGTCAGACGCCCGGGGGTACCTTGGACCCATGCGGGACCTGTGTATGCGATCGGCGTGCCTCGGTATGGCCGACGTGCTGGTGGTGATGGACATCAAGGGCCTGACCTTCACCGTCCATGACCTGGACGAGGTGGACGGGCCGGGGGCGGTCGTGCTCTGCAGCCTCCACCTGGACAGGTTGAAGGCGCCCAGGGGATGGGCACTCGTGGACTCCCGGACCGGCGGAAACCTGATTCCGCTGCCTCAGCGTCCCATGACCACCGACGAGGCCGCTGACGAGGTGATGCGGCCCATCGCCGACGTCGCACCGCTGCGTCCGGTGACTGCAGCCATCCACCCGCTGGAATCCGCCCGGTCGGCCAGGTCCAGGTCCAGGTCCACATCAGACGCGGCCCCTTCCCCGTTGGAGACGCCGCTCCTGGCGAGGGCGTTCCTGGGGGTGGATAGACATCCGGCCACGCTGCGTGACCAGCCTTCCGCTGTGGCGGATCCTGTCGAGGAGCAGCCGTGGGACCAGGACTGGGACCAGAGCGATCCGGATGAGGCCCTGGTCGACCACGGCGACGAACAGCTCGTCTTCGGGGGCGATCCGGGAGCCTGAATGACACCGGTTGGTGCCTGACGGTGGTCTCCGTCCGGGCGCTGGTGTTCACGGCCCTCGTGGTCGGCTGCGGTAGCCAGACCGGTGAGGTGGCTGGTGGGTTGTTCCCCGACCCGCCGGACACGACGACCTCGACCCGACCGGTGACCACCGATCCACTCCGGGGCGGATCGCCTTCCACCGTTGCGGTGGATGCCCCGTCGACAACCACAGATCCACCGACCGCCAGCGATCCACCGGTCGCCAGCGATCCACCGGTCGCCAGCGATCCACCGGTCGCCATCGATCCACCGGTCGCCATCGATCCACCGACCACCAGCCTCCTTCCGACCACCGGTTGGCCGGCCGGAAGCTGGGTCGACCCGTCAAGCATCGGCGAGCCGTGGGGAAGCGTTCCCGGCGTGCTCACGTTCCGCGGGTCACCCACCCGGAGCTTCCATGGAACCGGACCGGTCCCGACGGATCCGGTGGTGGCCTGGCGGTTCCCCCGTGACGCACCGATGTGCTCGCTGTCCAGCGTCGGCGGCGTCCAGAAGGAGTGGTGTGGGGTGGGTTGGACCGGTCAACCGGCGGTGTTCCAGCGTGGAGCCCACACCTGGCTGGTGTTCGGAGGCCTGGACGGCAGGGTCCACTTCCTGGACGGGATAACCGGTGCCCGTCGGCTCCCGGACTTCACCACCGGCGACCTGGTGAAGGGATCCGTGACGGTCGACCCCGACGGCTACCCACTCGTGTACGTCGGATCCAGGGACGACCTGATGCGCGTCATCGCCTTCGACCGGGACGAGCCGGTCGAGTTGTGGAGCCTCCATGCCGAGGACTCCGGCCAGCCCCTCTGGAACACGGACTGGGACGCCGCCCCGCTGGTGCTGGCCGACCACCTCTTCGCCGCCGGCGAGAACAGCAGGTTCCACGTGGTCCACCTGCGCCGTGGCTACGACGCCGACGGTCTCGTCACGGTCGATCCGGAGCTGGTCTGGTTCACCCACGGATGGGACGACCAGCTCATTGACGACGTCGGCTACAACCTCTCGATAGAGAACTCGCCGTTGGTGATCGGCGACACGCTGTGGTTCGCCAACTCCGGTGGGCTGGTCCAGGGCTGGGACATTGCCGGCCTGGCCATCGGCATCCGGCCGAAGCGGATCTTCCGCTACTGGGTGGGCGACGACGTGGACGCCACCCTGGTTCCGGACCGTGATGGGATGCTCTACGTGGCCGTCGAGTACGAACGCGGGACCGACCGGTCCCACGAACTGGGCCAGGTCGTCAAGCTGGATCCCTCGAAGCCGTCGGATCCCCTCGTATGGGCGATCGAAGCACGCTCGGAGGCGCCGTCGGGGATCTGGTCCACGCCTGCCGTGCACCGTGACCTGCTCATCGTCGCCACCGACGACGGCGAGGTCCTTGGCATCGACCGCGCTGCGGGCACCGTCCGCTGGACCCTGGAGCTGCCCGGACCCGTCTGGTCGTCGCCGACGGTGGTGGACGACGTCCTGGTGATCGGGGACTGCGCTCCGGCCGGTCGGATCCTGGCGTTCGACGTGGCCGACACGACCGTCGTGCCTCCGCTGCTCTGGGAGGTGCCGACGGGGGCATGCGTGGAGGCCTCACCGGCCGTGTGGAACGGCACCGTCTACATCGGCTCGCGTGACGGCTACATGTACGCACTGCGCGACCGCCGTTGACCGACGGGTCCTGCCGGATGGGATCCGTCCGGCTGCCCACAGGTAGGTTCGATGCTGTTCTCTCCCACCGCCGCCGGGCGTCCGCCCGTGCCGCAGATGATCCAGGAGCCCACATGGCCGACATCACCGAAGCCGATATCCAGGACCTGACCAGGCAACTGGTAGTCGACGTCCCGCCCGACGACGTCGACCAGTTCGAGTTCCGGGGCGCCCAGTTCGACCGCGGTCTGGCCCTTGTGCAGTTCCCCGTCGGCCTGGGTGGCCTGGGCCTCTCCAGTCGCAGGATGCAGACGGTCGTGGACGCCGAGCTGCGGGCCGCCGGCGTGACCTACCACGACCTCAACATCAACCCGATCGGCATCGGCATGGGTGCACCGGTGGTGCTCACCTATGCCACCGAGGAGCAGAAGAAGCGCCTCCTGCGCCCCATGTACACCGGTGAGGAGGTCTGGTGCCAGATGTTCTCCGAGCCCGGTTCAGGCTCCGACGTGGCCGGTCTCTCCTGTCGGGCCGTCCGGGACGGCGACGAGTGGATCGTGAACGGGCAGAAGGTCTGGACCACGCTGGCCCACGTGTCGCGCTGGGGGATGCTGGTGGCCCGGACCAATCCGGACCAGCCCAAGCACAAGGGCCTCACCTACTTCCTGCTGGACATGGAGTCCGAGGGCGTGGACGTCAGGCCGCTCCACCAGATCACCGGCGAGGCCGAGTTCAACGAGGTATTCCTCACCGACGTCCGGATCCCGCACGACCACGTGTTCGGCGAGGTTGGAGGCGGTTGGGGTGCAGCGGTCACCACGCTCATGAACGAGCGGGTGGCCCTGGGTGGCGGCGTTCCCAGGAAGGGCTCGGGTCCGATCGCCGACCTGGTCAAGCTCTGGACGGAGCGTAGGGACACGCTGGATCCGGTGGCCCACGACGTGATGCGCGATCGGGTGGCCGACCTCTGGACTCAGGCCGAGGCGCTTCGGCTCACCAACTGGCGGGCCCGTGAGGCCTCGAAGGGTGGCAACCCCGGCCCCGAGGGATCGGTCACCAAGCTCATGTCTGCCGAGATGAACCAGCACATCTACGAGACGTGCATTGACCTGATGGGTCCGGACGGGATGATCTACGACTCCGGCTACGAACGCAAGAGGCCTGACGGGATCCGTCTGGGCGGCGGCGCCGGCACGAAGTACTCGTTCCTGCGGGCCCGGGCCAACACGATCGAGGGCGGCACCTCCGAGGTGATGCGAAACATCCTGGGTGAGCGTGTCCTGGGCCTGCCCGGCGACGTGCGGGTCGACAAGGAGATCCCCTGGGTGGACGTGCCCCGCAACTAGGGCGAAGCCGGGGTCAGCCCCGGTGCTCGCAGCTCAGCCCCAGTGCCAGGAGGTGCCCCGGGCTGAGTCCTCCAGGACTATTCCCCGGGCGGTCAGCTGGTCCCGGATGCGGTCGGCCCTGCCGTAGTCCTTCGCCGCCTTGGCGGTAAGGCGCTGGTCGACCAGGTCGTCGATCTCGGCGGCCGCGGCATCGTCTTCAACGTCTCGTGCAGGAGCGGCGGCCGCTCCCAGCTCCAACCCCAGCACCCCGGCCAGTTCGATGGCGGCCGCATGCAGCCCGGCTGCGGTGTCGTCGTCCTCGGCGTCCAGTGCCCTGTTGGCGTCCCGTACGGCATCGAAGATCACAGCCAGGGCCTGTGGCGAGCCGAGGTCCTCGTCCATGGCGGACCGGAACCGGTCCACGACGTCTGCGTCCGACCCGGTCTCGGGGAGGTCCGCTGCCGCCATCCGGTCGGCGAACTTGTCGAGGCGGGCGAGGGCGGCGGCCGACTGGTCCAGCGTTGTGGAGCCGACCTCCATGGTGCGCCGGTAGTGCGTCTGGAGGACGAGCAGGCGCAGTGCCCTGGGGTCCCAGGTGTCGAGCAGGTCGTTCAGGGTGGTGAAGTTGCCCAGCGACTTGGACATCTTCTCGCCGTCCACCTGGACCATCCCGTTGTGGATCCAGTGGCGGGCGAAGGCCCGGTCGCATCCGAGGGCTTCGGCGCGTTCGTTCTCGTGGTGCGGGAAGACGAGGTCGTCGCCTCCGCCGTGGATGTCGAAGCCGTCCCCCAGCAGGTGCAGCGACATGGCCACGCATTCGATGTGCCAGCCGGGTCGACCGGGGCCCCACGGCGAGTCCCAGGTGGGCTCGCCCGGCTTGGCAGCCTTCCAGAGGGCGAAGTCCAGTGGATCGCCCTTGTCGTCGTCCACCTCCACACGGGCACCGGCGCCCTCCCGGAGGTCCTCGACCGACCTGCCCACGAGGGCGCCGTAGTCGTCCAGGCCATCCACGTCGAAGTAGACGCCGGAGGCGGTCGTGTAGGCCATGCCACGGTCGACCAGGTCGCTGATGACCTCGACCATCCTGTCCACGTATTCGGTGGCACGGGGACGCAGGTCGGGGTGGGCCACGTTCAGGCGGTCCATCTGGCCTATGAACGAGGCCTCGTAGCGGCCCGCCACCTCTGGTTCGCTGCTGCCCTCGGCGGCGGCCCGGTTGATGATCTTGTCGTCGATGTCGGTGATGTTGGACACCGCGCACACCTCGTAGCCCGACCACCGCAGGTATCGGACCAGCACGTCGAACGCCAGCGTTGAACGGGCGTGCCCGAGGTGGGGATCGTCGTAGACGGTGGGTCCACACCAGTACACCGACGCCTTGCCCGGGTCGCGCGGGGTGAACTCGACCTTTTCGCCGGTCAGGCTGTCGGTGAATTGCAGCACCGGGACAGGATACGGCCGTCGGGCCGGAGCCCCGCTGGCCGCCACGTGCTCCACGCAACCGGCCGGCTGGCCCAGCGTGGGGACAGGTGTGGGGACAGGGTTCGGGTCAGGTGGTGCGGACCCAGGACTCCGGGATGGTGGCGTCCAGCCGCAGGCCCAGCAGGGCGGCAGCGCTGGCCAGCCCCGAGGCTGCCGTCGGATCCTCGCCGGACCCGGCCAGGATCCCGCCCGCCAGCAGGTCAATTGCGTCGCGTGCCGTCACGGTGTCCAGGTCGTCGTCCAGCGCTGCACGCACCGCTGCCAGGGTGGGGGCGGGGTTCGGTCCCTTCGGACGGCGGGCGGCACCCACCAGCCTGTCCAGGCGGGTGACGGCTTCGTCGATGTCGTAGTCGAACCACTCGAATCCGGCCCGGTAGTGGTGGGCCATGAGGGCCAGGCGGATGGCCCTCGGGTCGTGCATGCGGCGCAGGTTCCGGACGAACACGAGGTTCCCCAGCGACTTCGACATCTTGGTTCCCTCGTAGGCCACCATCCCCACGTGCATCCAGTGGCGGGCGAGGGGCACCCCGGTGGCCGCCTCGCTCTGGGCCGCCTCGCACTCGTGGTGGGGGAACGTCAGGTCGTCGCCGCCGCCGTGCAGGTCGATGGTCTCTCCCAGTTCGGCCATGGCCATCGTGGAGCACTCGATGTGCCAGCCGGGACGACCAGGCCCGAACGGTGAGTCCCATGACGGTTCACCCTCGGCGCTGGCCTGCCAGAGCACGAAGTCGAGTGGGTTGCGCTGCCGGGGGTCGTCGGGGTGTCCGCCGCGGTCGGCGGCGTAGGCGAGCATCGTGGCCTCGTCCAGCCCGGTCATGGAACCGAACCCGTCCCAGGTGGATACGTCGAAGTAGGTGTTGCCCTCGACCGCGTAGGTGTGGCCGCCGGCCTCGAGGCGACCGATCAGGTCCAGGATGCCGTCGACGGAGCCGGTCGCCGTGGGTTCGGCGCTGGCAGGCCTCAGGTCGAGGGCCGCCAGGTCGGCATGGAAGAGTTCCATTTCGCGGGCTGCCAGGTCCTGGTAGTCGATGCCCAGGTCCCGGGCCTTGGCCAGGATGGAATCGTCCACGTCGGTGACGTTGCGGACCATCCGTACCTCGTGCCCCAGGTCCTCCAGGCGGCGGACCATCAGGTCGAAGGTGAGGTAGGTGAAGGCGTGCCCGAGGTGGGTTGCGTCGTACGGGGTGATTCCGCAGACGTACATCGACACCTTCGGTCCGGGCTGGAATGGGACCACCTCGCCCCGGGCCGTGTCGTACAGGTTCATTCCCATGGGCGGGGACGGTAGCGGCCACCCTGCCCCGACGCGACCACGGGCCTTGGCCCGGATGAACGTGTGCTCGGGCCCGGAGCCGGATGGACGGGGCTCAGCTCCGGATGAACGGGACCGAGTGCTCCCAGTCGGCGAGCATGGTCCGCAGGGCGGTGACCAGAAGGAGGGGCTGGTCCAGCATGACGTGGTGTCCCGCCAGCGGGATCTCCACCACGGGCGCCACCCGACCTAGCTGTTCGTACATGTATGCGCCGATGTCGACGGTGACCAGGCCGTGCTGGGCGCGGAACAGGGCGATCCGACACGTGATGCGGGGGAGCAGGTCATCGGCGGCCGCCCGTTCCGGAATGAAGATGCCCGGGTCGAACTTCCAGGTCACGCCGCCCTCGCAGACCCGCAGCGAGCGGGCCGCCACGTCGGCCATGATGAACGGCTCGTAGTGGTCCTGGGCGGGAACGGTCCGGAAGCGGGCGATCGCCGAGGCGGCGTCCGGGTACACCTTGGGGTCGCGGAAGTTGTCGCGGCGGCCGGTGTCCATCTCCGGGTCGACCCGCACAACCGGCGAGTCGATGACGATTCCGCCGGCCAGGCGGTCGGGGTGGCCGGCGGCGGTGGCCAGCGTGACGAAGCCTCCCATGGAGTGTCCGATCACGATCGGCGGGCCGGCCATGTCGGCGGCGTCGGCCACGGCGATGACCTCGTCGGTCCACTTCTCCAGGGAGTACCTGTCGCGCCGGTCGCTGTCACCGTGCCCCGACAGGTCCAGGGCTGCGACGCGGTAGTTGCCGGCGAACTGGGCGGCCACGTGGGTCCACCAGTGGGCGTGGGCGGCGCCACCGTGGACGAATACGAGGCCGGGCCTGCCGGGCTCGCCCCAGGTGAGGTAGTGGATCGCCGCACCGTCCACGTCGACGGTCGAGTCGCCGTGGGGGACGTCAAGGGCGTGTCGGTACCACGCGGGGGCGTCCTGTCGTGTTGTCATGCGCCCTCGACAGGAATCGAACCTGTGGCCTACCGCTTAGGAGGCGGTCGCTCTATCCGACTGAGCTACGAGGGCGAGGGAGGCGCGTTACGTGGCGCGTTACTGCCGATAACGGTCTTCCTCGCTGTGAAGGTTACCGGTGAGGCTGGTTTGGCCCGTTGGGATCGAGCTTTGGTGGGGGTTTGGCTGTGTCGGCGGTCAGCGTTCGAGGGTCTGGGTGACCAGGCCGGTCACCACCTGGCGGCTGTGTTCGACCGATAGCCGCTGCCAGCGCCGCAGCCGTTCCCACGTGTCCCAGCTGGTGTGGAGGTCTAGGAGTTCGACGGCGTCGGCCTTGGTTGTGCGGTCGAGGACCGAGAGCTCGGGCTTGAACGTCCGGGTCAGCTGCCGGCGGAGGCGCGCTGCCAGATTCGCCTGCTGGGTTCGGATCTCGGGTGACACATGCATGTTGACCAGCGCAGCGCGGCGCATGGGCGCGACCGTCTCGAAGAGTTTTGCTCGGTGGGCGACGAGGCCGTCGATCCGGTTGATGAGGGCTCCGGAGAAGGGGTGCGCGATGAGCAGTTCCGGGTATTGGGCCATCTGGTGTTCGGCCAGTGCTACCGCAATCGCATCCCGATCCTTGAAGTGGTGGTAGATGGACCGGTGGGTCATCCCCACTCGCGACGCGATCTCCTCGATCGTGGGAGTGAGGTCACCTTCGGCGTAAAGGGCGAGAAGGGCGTCGATAATCGCCTCGCGGGTGCGCCGGCCACGGGCGACGCGTCCGTCCTCAACAGTCTCAGTCACGCCGACTCCAGAGTCGACGTCAACTGGTTGCGAAGAAGGTAGAGCTCGTCGTCGACGTTCAGGTCGCCGACCCGGTTGGTGGTCTCGTTGGCATCGGTGACGAGGTCGAACAGTTCGCTCACTTCGCCGGTGTCGGCGTTGATGGTGGCCCGCCAGTTCCCGTTGCTGATGGCGTGCCAGGTCGGCAGTCCGGGGCGCATGCGGATCATGCTCACCACGCAGTCACGGGTCGCCCCGTCCATGCCGGTTACGAGGGGCACCAACGACCGGGACGGCGCCCCGTCGAGCGCTGCGGCGGATCCGGCGTCGAGCATCGTGGCCGCGATGTCGAAGGCCTGAACCGGCGCGGTCTCGACCCGGCCGGTCGTCCCCGACGGCGGCCTCACGATCAGGGGCACCCGGACCGAGGAGCGGTAGAAGTTCATCTTGGCCATGAGCCCGTGGTCGCCGAGCATCTCGCCGTGGTCGGCCGAGTAGACGATCCACGTGTTGTCGAGCTGCCCCTGTTTCTCCAACTGGGCCAGCAGACCGCCTACGCGTTGATCGATCAGCGACACCATCGCGTAGTACTGGCGGGCGCCCGCCAGGACGAACTCGTCGGTCAGCAGCTCGCTGTGCGAATGCTTGCGCAGAAAGCCCAGGTGGGCGGCCCACTCGTCGGTGAACGCTTCTGGTTCGGCACGGGCCGTGCGCTCGATCTGGGCGCTGGCGTAGTGGTCGGCCCAGATCGGGTCGCCCATGAGCGGCACGTGGGGTTGCACGAACGACAACTGCAGGAACCACGGCCGATCGCCCGGTTGCCGGCCGATCCACTGCTGCGCTTCGTCGGCGAGGAAGCAGGTGAGATCGAGCTCTTGGGGCAGCGGTGACGTGACGCCCTTCCAGTGTCCGTCCCCGCCTCGGAAGTTGGCCTGCACCACCTCCTGGTACGGCTCGAGTGCATCGTGCTCGCGCAGGAACCGCATGTACGGGGTCTCGACGTCGAAGAGGTGGACGTATCGGTCGAACTCCTCGACGACGTGATCGAACCCGAAGCTGCCGATCCACTCGTCGGTGGGTGCGGGTGTGCCGGGCTCGGCGCCCATCGGCCAGGCGTCGAAGTGGGTCTTGCCGATCGTGGCGGTGGTGTAGCCGGCCTCTTGCAGGCGCCGAGGAAAGGTGTCCCATTCGGGTTGGCAGTTGCCGGCGAAGTTGCCGAGCACCCCGTGGTCGCCCGGGTAGCGGCCGGTCAGCAACGAGGCGCGTGCCGGCTGGCAGATCGGGCTCTCGGTCCAGGTCTGGTCGAAGCGGACGCCCTCGGACGCCAATCGGTCCAGATGGGGGGTGAGGACGATGTCGTTGCCGGCGCAACCCATGACGTCGGCGCGGTGCTGGTCGGCGTAGATGAACAGCAGGTTGGGCCGTCGGTCGCTCATTGGATCACACCTTCCCAGGAGGTGGTGCCGGCCCGGAGGAGTCGGGCGCTGGACTTGTAGAGACCCTTGCTCGGGTACGGGTCGATCTCTTTGGATCGCGCCCGGCAGAGGTCGGCCTTGATCGTCCGAGCCCTCATCACCGCCGGTTCGTTGTCGGGGCCGAGGGCGACGAGGTCGATGACATGCATGGCCAGCTGCACCTTCCCGTCAGCTGCCAGGGTCTCGGTCCGGGCGATGATGGCGTCGGGGTCGGCGATGGCGTCGAACGTGGCCCGGGCCACGTCGGCCGGCGCGGCCGGATGCAGTGACGTCGGGTTCCTGTCCCACCAGCCGCTCTCCTCACGCACGAGGTCGCGCACGACGTAGTCGGGGCTGCCGTAGACGTGCGTCAGCCAGGGAAGATCGAACACCTCCGGCGGGTACTCGAGATCGGCGAGGATCTCACGCTCGTTCATGCCCCGGTTGAGACGGTCAACCACCTCGCGGCGGAGCCACCGCAGCGCCTCGGCCGTCGTGGTGAGTCGCTCGGCGATGCGGTCCTCGCCGGTGACGAACGGGCCGAACTCGATCACGAGCACCTCGGGGCGCAGTTCGATCAGCCGCTCCAGCGTGTCGGCCCAACGTGCCGTCAGGCGCAGGGTGCGCAACGGTGTGCCGACGTTGGGGATGAAGTCGGCGGGGACAGATGCTCCGGCGTAGAGCGTGCGGGTGTCGGGTAGCCACATCGCCAGTGCGTCGTCGGTTTCGGACGGCACCCACAACAGTTCGATGCGCGGCGACTCCGAGAGCACCATGTGGTCGTCGAACGTCTCGGTCGGATCAACTCTGGTCGGCTGAAACTTTGCGGAGATGCCAGGAAACTGCATCTCGTTGAGAGTGGCTTGGTACCCCTCGGTCTCTCGGTACCTGGCGTAGCGGAGTGGAAGGTTGCGGTGGGCGATGAGGCGAGGTGCGACGTCGCCGCGTTCGGCGTTGTGGTCGAGCCATTGCGGGACGCCGAAGTTGTAGCCGAAGTGCCCGTGCGAGTAGCAGATAGCGGCGATGGGCGCGTCGGTGCGGGCTCGCAGGGCTGCGATCATCTTCTCGGTCTTGTGGCCGCCGGGCCCCGTGTCGACCAGCACCACACCTTCGGGCGTCTCGACCGCGAACGCGTTGCCTTGGGCCGGTAGTAGCCACACGCCGGGCGTCACCTCGGTGCTGGCGGGGGTCTCTTGCTGTTTTTGTTCGGACATCTAGGACCAACCTCCATCGTGGGCCACGAACTGCCCGGTGATAAAACCGCACGTCCCGTCGAGGTAGGCGCAACACAGCGCAGCGCACTCGTCGATCGTGCCCAGCCGTCCCATCGGGACCCGGGCGACCGTCTTGGCGAGTCCCTCGGG
>Ga0257109_1000017_pt1 | contig 36711 bp, 29 predicted proteins | sample LP_taG_8_FD_191566 | JGI IMG/M metagenome (GOLD analysis project Ga0257109, IMG submission 191566) | Marine microbial communities from Northeast Subartic Pacific Ocean, Canada - LP_J_2011_P26_2000m | ecosystem: Environmental > Aquatic > Marine > Oceanic | place: Canada: Northeast Subartic... | reverse complement strand
TTCTATTTAGTAGTTTTTCTATTCCTAACCACCATAATTGGATTGCCATTAGGTTATTATTCTGGCTATATCCATGAACACAAGTGGGGCTTCTCTAATTACACCCCAAAAACCTGGGCCATCGATCAACTAAAGTCGTTTGTTGTGAGCCTAGTGTTATTACCGTTGCTGTTAGGCTTACTGTTTTGGGTATTTGCTGAATTCCCTGATACATGGTGGCTCGTAGCCGGGATTGCGACCACTCTGGTTTCAATAGTATTTGTAACTCTGTTTCCAGTAGTCATACTCCCGATCTTCAATAAATATGATCCAATTGAAGATGAAAAATTAACCAGCCAGCTATCTGAGATCTTGAACAAAGCTGGTCTAAGGCCCAGTGGATTTTTCAAGCAAGATATGAGTCGTCAGACAAAAAAAGAGAATGCATTTCTAGCTGGCATGGGTAAAACCAGAAGGGTGGTCATTGCAGATAATTTGCTGACGCATATGAGCCTGCCTGAAATAACATCTGTCATTGCACATGAAGTTGGCCATTACCGTTTTTCTCATTTACCAAAAAATATTGTTATCGGCACCATTCAACAACTGATCACGTTCTATTTACTCAATATAATTATGAAAACACTCTTTCCTGAGTTTCTAACTTCCAATACAGCAAATCTTGCTCTTTTCCCCATATTTGGTCTGATCATGGGTCTATTATCAGGCCTACTGTTTGGGCCCTTAAATAATTTACTATCTCGTTTTTTTGAACGGCAGGCAGATCAAACATCGCTGGAACTATTTCCAGATAAAGATGCTTTCCAAAAAGCAATGGCTGGTCTGGCAAACAGGAATTTGTCCAACGCCTACCCAGAGTGGTGGGTCAAATTGCTATATTATTCTCACCCGCCTATTGGAGAGCGCCTAGCCTTTGCAGAAAACTATGCGCTACCAGAAACCAATTAATTATACTATCCGGACTGGTTGACTATTAGCCCGGCCGTACGTTGATGGCCTTATCTCCCTTGTGGTCGTAATCTGTATCAAAGGCCACTTGCTGTCCGGCACGTAAACCAAATTTCTGCAACTTTGGCCCTAGACCAGATACATGGACAAAATAATCATCACCATCATCGCCGGTAATAAATCCAAATCCACGATTCCGATCATATTCTTTAACAGTACCCGTCATGCGCATGCTCGTTTTATCATACGCTTAATTTCGTAAAAATTTCTACCACAAGCACTTTCTTATAGTGTAAATTATTTACGAGTAATTTACTAGTTTTGAACAAGGACATATATAAATGAAATCATATTTATCGCCAAAAAAACAACGGTTTGTTGACTTTATACAAACTTTTACTGATAGTCATGGTTGTCCACCAACATTCGCTGAAATAATGGATGGGTTGCATATTAAATCCCCTGGCACAGTAAACTGGTATGTGAATGAACTGGAGCAGGCTGGAGTATTGGAACGGAGCAAAGGCTACTCTGGGAAAAGAGCCTTGATCCTCAATCCTGTAATTATAAGCGATGATATAACTATACCCTTTTTTGAATCGAGTGTAGCGGCAGGTCTCCCCACTTTAGCAGATGACCATGTGGCCATGCGTTTGAATCTAAACCAGCATTTGATCAAGAATCCCACCACCACCTTTTCCGTCCGCGTCAAGGGAGATTCTATGATGGGGGCTACTATCTATGATGGCGATCTATTGATCGTAGATCGATCTCTCGTTCCAAAAGACAGGGATATTGCGATCTGTATTGTTGATGGTGAATTCACTGTCAAGCGACTGCAATTACAAGATGGCACCATTTTACTTCTACCGGAAAATCCAGATTATCCACCAATAGCAGTAGACGAAAGTAATGATTTTCAGATCTGGGGTATTGTAACTCATGTCATTCACCAATCTCGATAATCAAATATCCAAATTATGGACCGCTCCGTTTTTCATGTCCGGTTGCAAAACTTTGAAGTGCAAGCTGAGCGTATCTTGGACGCCAGTCTGCGCACCCGACCCATTGCCGTAATATCATCGCACCATCAAAATGGTACGATTATAGCCTTATCAACAGAAGCAAAAGCAGAAGGCTTATGCCAAGGGATGAAAGTGTCTTTGGCACGTAAGATCGGCCACAGTGCACTACTCATGCCTTATAACAGTACACTGTATGCCCGGATGCACCATTACGTTACACGCATTGTCACCAACTATTCGCCCTTGGTAGAACCAACAGTATTTGGCCAATATTATCTAGACATGAGTGGCATGGAAGCGATCCACCGTAGCAGAACACAGGCTGGTTATCATATTTCCAATGATATTCATGGCAAAGCAGGACTAGCCGGACAAATCGGTATCAGTACCAATAAACTGGTCAGCCATATTGCTACAATAGTAACTCCGGAAAAAATTCACAAGGTCAACGTCGGAGATGAATCAAAATTTCTGGCACCACTTACAGCAGAAGTGCTCCCTACGGTCCGCGAACAGTCCATACAAAAATTGGTCCGTTTCTTACACTTGAAAGAAGTGCAACACATTCAAAATATTGTAACTAATGAGACCGTCAGTTTGGTATTATTTCGAAAATATCATGTGCAACTGGCCAGGGAAGCTTGGGGTAAAGATACATCCATGGTAACACCACCTACGCAAAAAGACCATATTGTGGAACAAGTTATTCTGAAACAAGACACCAACGATGAAACGCAATTGCGAGCGGTAACAAAACACCTGGCAGAACAAGTGGCTTTCCGCCTGCGATACAAACAACAGGTTGCGCGATCTATAACCGTAGCAGTTCATTACATAGATGGATACCAGTTTAATAAAACAGATACAGCTACTCAGAATGATAATCATACAATAAGTACGCTTTGCCTAGACCTGCTGCAACGCGCTAACCGGCGGCGCAACCGTATTCGCGCCGTTGTTATCGATGCTACCAATATGAAACCGATCGCAAACCAGTTAATGCTATTCAGAAACAATGGTGTAAATAATCGAGCACTGGCCAGTGCTATGGATACTGTGCGCACTAAATATGGATTTGACAGTATTCAATCAGCAGCACATTTAAACATTACCAGATAGAAACCAACGACTATGTTCACCCATCTAAACGCACATTCGATCTATTCGAAGATGCGCGGTACTATACCATTAATGAAACTTATTACTAGAGCCAAGGATCTCCATATGAGCCATATGGCACTGACAGAGGTAAATGGTCTGTGGGGATTTATTCGTTTTGTACAATTGGCTAAGGAACAGGGTATAAAACCTATTGCCGGCACAAATTTGGTCACGGCAATGGATGATATTATCCTGCTTGTAGAAAATCAAACTGGTTACGAAAATATGTGTCGGATCATTTCTCGTGTTCATAATGATCCAGATGTATCAATCTCAAACCTACTCAGGCCACTGTACAGTGGCCTGTTTATTTTGGCACATCAGAACAATGTGCTGCAATCATTAGCTACATTCATACCAAACAGCCATCTGTTTGTGGAATTACGACCCAGCATTACGGAAGCGGAAGCGCGGATACTGGCTAATACATATCAATTAGAGATTATTGCCTCTGGCGATGTGTATTTTATGAGTAAAGAAGATTACCATACTCACCGTATACTGCGTGCCATCGACCGCAATACCACCTTATCGCAGTTACCCCCTGATAACACCAAAGATCAACGACACTTTTTTCGATCAGAAAAAGAAATGATTGATCTATTCCCCAGCAGTGTGGCGGCCATTAACAACAGCCAATATTTAGCTGAACGTTGTAAAACAGATTGGACATATAGCAATACAATCTTTCCCAATCTGTCGTTGAAAAACACCCATCGCGCAAATAAAACGCTACGTAGTCTGGTTACAACTGGTGCTCAGGAACGCTACGGTAATATTAACGGATCGTTAAAGAAACGCATTAACTATGAATTATCCCTAATCATACAAAAAGGATTTGCACCTTATTTCCTTATCGTTAGGGACATTGTTCAACAAACTAAATCCACTATTGGTCGCGGGTCCGGTGCTGCATCTGTTGTAAGCTATTGTCTATACATTACACAGGTAGATCCCCTACGCTACAATCTGAAATTTGAACGTTTTATTCATCCAGAACGAATAAATATGCCCGATATTGATATTGATTTCCCCTGGGATGAGCGCGATAAAATCCTAGATTATATTTTTAATAAATACGGTACTGAACGAAGCGCCATGGTATCGAGCCAGGTATTTATGCAGCCGCGATCATCAATCCGTGAAGTAAGTAAGGTCTATGGCCTGGCAGAAGAAGAGATCAAGGCCATAACCAAACGAATTGGTTATTACAGTCGCCGATCTGAACTGGTAAAATGGGTGCAAAACGATAGACGATTTAAGAATTTGAACTTAGATGACACGCTCATGGAAATACTGAAACATAGTGAAAAAGTTATGGGTGCTTTTCGACTGTCTTCAGTGCACCCTGGCGGTGTGATCATTGTTCCAGATGAAATACGCAAATATGTACCTGTCCTTACGGCACCTAAGGGTGTTCAAATTGTGGAATGGGAAAAAGACCAGGTCGAAGATTCCGGATTATTAAAAATTGATATTCTGGGTAACCGCTCTTTGGCAGTAGTCCGCGACACACTAAAACAGGTGGGACTCTACCACAATAAATACATGGACTACCATAAAATTCAGCCAGTCGATGATCTCAAGACCGCGGAATTAATGAAAGCGGGGCGCACCATGGGCGTTTTTTACATTGAGAGTCCTGCCACACGGCAATTATTAACAAAAGCAGGCAAAGTGGATTTTGAGCACGTAGTTATTTATTCATCAATTATTCGGCCAGCAGCAAACCGCTACACCAACTTGATGCTGAATCGAATTCACGGGCAGCCCTGGAAAATTTTACATCAAGATTTAGAATGTCTTAAAGAGAGCTATGGTATTATGGTTTATGAGGAGCAGGTATCTACAGTAGCACGAAAAATAGCCGGATTCAGTTACGCCGAATCTGATTACCTTCGCAAGGTTATTTCCAAACCGGCATTAGAACATGTAATTCCCCGCTGGAAAAGGAAATTTATATCTGGGGCGGTCAATCGTGGATATACCACCAAACTAGCACAAACATTGTGGGAAATGATTCAATCATTTTCTGGATATTCATTCTGCAAACCTCACTCTGCATCTTACGCTATGTTATCTTTCACTTGCGCATACTTAAAGGCTCATTTCCCGGCAGAATTCCTAGCAGCAGTAATTACAAACCAAGGCGGTTTCTATAACCCTTATGCCTATCTCAGTGAGGCAAGAAGGTTTGGTATTCGCATTATGCCACCGCACATCAATCGTAGTTTTCGAGAATATAGAGGTCGAAAAGATCGTATCCGCATGGGGTTCATGGCCATTTGCAACCTGCAAGCCAAAGCTATCAATACAATACTCAATGAACGAAAAAGCGGCGATTTCGCATCTCTTGCTGATTTTCTCGCTCGGGTAGATATCGATCTATCTGATGCTATGGCCTTAACCAACGCCGGTTGTTTTGCGGAATTAGAACCAGAAATTACACATAAAGACATTGCTTTTCGTACGGCCCACTTCTATCTGCAAAACGAAAACAGAGAACCGCTTACAGTGCCTATACTCACGGGCAATTTATCCCGTCAAGAGAAACGAAAACTAGAAATAGACACTTTCGGATTCCCCATATCAGAACATCCGTTACTAAATTATTTACCATATTTGGGAACGCATATAAAAAAAGCAAAGGATATCCATCTTTACAAAGGAAAGACCATTGCTCTGGTTGGCATAGCCATTACCCGAAAGATCACAGCTACCCGCAATCGTCAACCTATGGAATTCGTGACCTTTGAAGATGAGACAGACTTATATGAATGCGTTATGTTTCCTGAAGCATATGAAACATTTGGTGATTTATTAAACTGGGAAACACTATTTCTAATTCAAGGCAAAGTAGAAGAAACATACAGTGTCTACACTGTAACGATAGAAAAACTGATCAGTTTAACACAAATGATAAAGAAAATAAAAGCAACAAATACTGTATTAACTGAAAGCCTGTCGCAATAATTCTAAACTCTTGGGAACGCCTGTATTGGCGTCTTCTTTTCCTTCAAACTCCAGTGAGATATAACCTTGATAATTGGCCTTTTTGAGAATTTGTGCGATACGCGGATAATCCAAGTCCAATGTATACCATTCCCCTCCACCATAATAAGTCTTGGCCTGAACAAATACAGTCTGCGTTGCAATCTGCTCCAGTTTATTATAGGGATCCTCTAGAAAATTACCTGTATCCATCAACACTCCAAGCCAGGGAGAATCAATAGCATTTACGATCCGCAATAGGCCTTCCGGAGTACGAGTAAGTCCCCAGTGATTTTCCAGTGCCAAAACAACGCCTGCTTTTTCCGCAGCTGGCAGACATTCCATGATTGATTCAATGCACCAGTTGAACCCATCATCCTCCGTAAACCCTGGAAGCACTGGTTCTATACCACGATTAGCCATGAGTTCATCAAATGATTTTATAGTATTCCAGCGTCCAGAATTAAGTCGGATATAAGAAATACCTAAGTCATGGGCAATATCAATACAGTGCCGTGTATGTTCAATACTTTTGTCTCTTCCCACCTTGTCAGGATCAACAAAATCCTGATGAATCGATAAACAAATTAATTCTACACCATTATCTTCAGCTTGTCTTCGTAGAGAGGTTAAATACTCTGGTGTTTCATTATCCATTTGGACATGGAGAACATCCACTCCATCTGCCCCAAGATTAGCTGCATGGTCAATCACTTCCTGAACAGTTACTTTTGGTTCACGAAAATGCCAGTATGAATAGGTAGCTATTGCAAATTTATATTTAGGTCTCATAATACTATTCCCACAGGATTTTAATAAAGATCCAGCAAATGGCAGCAGTGCTGCTGTACTAAGAAATTTTCTGCGATCCATTAATTTTTCCGGTCAGCAAAACGGTAGTCATCCTCACCAAATATTTCTTGACAATTAATAATTTCACCATCTTCCCGCGTATAACACTCTTCAGTAATCAACTCACCATTTCTGAAGTCAACTTCACTCATAACGTTACCTTGCTCTCCTCGTTCACCCCTGTTCATATAATACCATATCCAGGGACCATCTTTTTTATCATTCTTATATAAACCCTTGAATGCTATCTCATCCTTACGATAATAATCGACCCATTCACCAACTCGTAAGCCTTTGGCAAACTCACGCACACCACTAATCTCACCATCTGGGAAATAACGAAACCACTTGCCATGTTTCATTCTATTTTTATAGCTGGCCTCTTCCTTTAGCTGGCCATTCTCATAATATTCATATTCAAAGGTATCGTATAAAACACCCATACGCCACTCTTCAAACCGTTGGTAGCCCCTTTCATCCCAAAAAGCCCACAAGAGATGTTTTTTACCTTCTTCGTAATAGCCCTCCACTTTTTGCCCTTCATCAATATACCATTCTCTATAATCACCATGCTTCAAATTATTCTCATAATTTGTTTCATTTGCAGCTTCAAAGGTTGAATCATAATAAACATACCAGGCTCCTGTCTTTTTCCCGGCATCATACACAGATACGGTTGAGTCTTTTCCTTCTTCAAAATAGGTATACCATTTTTGATCGCGCTTACCATTTTCTAAGAATCCAGCATCAGCTTTCTTTTTATCATTATCATAATATTCATAAACAAATCCATCTATAATGGAATCAGCATCATACACTTCATATTTTATTACTGAGTCGTTTCGCACATATGTCCATAATGCTGACATCAAATCATATTCATAGTAACCTCTTTGTACAAGTTCTTTTTTAATCGTCCATTCTTCATATAAACCATATTTTTTCCCCATCGAATACGTAGTAAGATATTGTATACGTTCATTATCAAAAAGCTGTCTCCACTCACCATCACGATAATATTCAGTAAATGCAGGTTCTTCCATCATATTGCCGTTATCGTAGTATTTATAAAAATACTTTAATTTTGCAATTCCCATATCATAATACTCGTATGATTCCTGTCTACCCCCCAAGTCAGGGTCAAACGTAATCCAAACACCATGCTTGAGATCATCTGAATATTCACCCTCTTTAATGATTCTGCCTTCCTCATCCCAAAGGGTATAAGGTCCATTTGCTTTACCAGAAAAATAACTTGACCTTTCTTTCTTTTTCCCGCTGGGGTACCAGGTTAACCAATCACCTGCTTTTAGCCCCATTTCATATTCTCCTTTAGTAACTTTTCGCCCTAAACTATCGTAGGACATGAAACCACCATCAAGCTTACCCTGCTTATAAGCAGTCTTCACCTTTACCTCTCCATTTAGATACCATTCTTTGGATGGCCCATCAAGTAAATCATTCACATACCCTTGCTTCCGGAGTATCTGACCAGACTCTGTATAATCTGCGAATTTTCCCTCCAGTTTATCATCCTTATAGGTTCGTATGTGTTTCTTCTGCCCATTCTCATAATATCCAGTAAATTTTCCATTTTTACGACCATCCTTATAAGAGATCTTTTCAATCAGCTGACCATTAGGGTAATGTAAATCAGCATATTCTGATACAAGCGAATCCATGTCCCAGAATTGATAATACACATCGCCATTTTTTTCATAGGTAATCCATTCATCATTTCTCTTCCCAGTTTCATAAACTTCAATCTTTTTTGTTGTTCCATCTTCTCTTACAAACTTCCATTTACCCATGGGTTTATTTTCTTCATACCGTTTAACATATTCGACTTTACCAGAAGGATAATAACCAGTGAATTTTCCATCTTTTAACCCCTTTTTATATGAAATTTTCTCAATCAACTGACCATTGGAGTAATGTAAATCAGCATATTCTGATATAAGTGAATCCATATCCCAATACTGGTAGTAGATATCCCTATTTTCTCCTTTTTTATACCATTCTTCATTGCGTTTTCCATCCACATAAATCTCTTCGGCATTTTTCTCACCGGCAGCTGTATAATATTCCCATTTCCCATCAGGATCATCTTCCGTATATCTTTTTTTATATTTCACCTCACCGCTCTCGTAATAACCAGTAAACTTTCCATCCTTCAATCCTTTTTTATAAGAGATCTTTTCAATTAGCTGACCATTAGGATAATGTAGATCAGCATATTCTGATATAAGTGAATCCATATCCCAATACTGGTAGTAAGTATCACCGATTTCATCTATTCTATACCATTCCTCATTCCGTTTGCCTTCTTCATAAATCTCCTCAGCATTGGTCTTACCCGCCATTGTATAATACTGCCACTTGCCTTCAGGCTCATCATTTTCATAGCGCTTTACATATTTCTTGGCCCCGTTTTGGAAATAACCAGTGAATTTTCCATTCTTCAATCCTTCTTTATAGGAAATCTTTTCAATCAGCTGGCCATTGGGATAATGTAAATCAGCATATTCTGATATAAGTGAATCCATATCCCAGAATTGGTAGTAGATATCCTTTCCTTCTCCTGTTTTATACCATTCACTATTTCGCTTGTCATTTTCATATAATTCAAAGGTATGGACATCTCCACCCTCAGTTAAGAACTGCCATTTACCTTGTTTTTTTCCATCTTCAAATCGTTTAACATGCTTTGTCTCACCATCTTTATAATATCCGATCCACTTCCCATGGGGCAAACTATCTTTATAAGCATATTTTTCTTTCAGTTGATAGTTGGGATAGTAGTGTTCTGTATAACGAACAATAAATTTATCATCCCTGTATTCCTCATAGTGAATATCTCTAGTATCGAGATCTTTGGTATACCAAAGTCCATTTTTTAAATCATCTTCATAGATCTCAACATGCACAAGCTCTACATCATCGTTATAAAATTTCCATTCACCATCTTTTAATCCGCTTTTAAACCTTTTCTCCGAGTCTTTTTTTCCAGTCGAATCATAATCTACACTTACTCCGTGCAGATTGTCGTCTTTATAGGCGTACTCGAGTTTTAGTGTATTATCTAGATACCATTCTTTCCATATACCATTCAATTTGTCTTTTTTATACATTTTTTCGATCACTTTTTGACCACTTGCAGAATCATGAATAGCATACGATCCATCTAAAAGATCTTTTTTATAATTGTAAACTTTCTTTACTGTTTCATTATCATACCACTCGGTCCACTCGCCCTCTTTGTTACCTTTTTCATAATAATGACTGAACTTTTTATTGGCATCTGAAGGTATGACAATCTTTTTAAAACCGAAGAGGCCATCGTAAAAGATGCTATCTATCTGACTGCCTTGAACAACATATAATTCTTCTTGCGGCCCAGCATCTGCAAATTTGTATACTTCTGAAAAATTCTTAAAAATATCGATCTCCTGCTTGGTTAGGCGGCCAGCAATTTTATTAATAGCCATTTTAGTCGTATCAAATTGAAATGGATGGAACGCATAATAAGTCACGGAAACTGTGTCTTCTTTATTTATAATACCTTCTGATATTTGACGATTAAATCGGTCGCGACCAACAAATGGTTCCTTTTTGCCAAATAGCCCAGCAGGAATAGCTAACAATGCAATTAGCACCAAGTAAATTGCTGACCTTGTAACGAGGATTTTTTGTGAAAATGCGTTCATGTTACCCGTAAAATCATTTCTGAAATAAAAGATTGCTCACAGATAGTCGAAATTACAATGCTATAGGAATTTATATATGTCCTTAATTCTTCCCTAGCAACTGTAGCTGAAACGAAGTCGCCGCATCAACAATTCTATCCACGACCAGTGGGCCAAGTGTTGGTCCATAAAAACTGACACTCGCTTCATAGCCACCTTTTTCATATTCTTCTTTTGATAGCATGTAACTGATCCATTCATCAGCAAGTCCACCAATGGTTACATAATGAATATCAGTTTGATCTAGGACTTTTCTTTTTATTTCTTGACCTAATTCAGCCGTTAATTCGCCAGGAATACCAATAATTATTAGGTCGCCAATATTGATCGCTGTGCTCGAAGTTGTCCTTGGAAATAATAGATTAATCACATAAGCAGCAGTTTCTTCATTAAGACCGTATTCTGCACCACCAGTCTGCATAAATTCGGGGTGCCAAGTAAGTTCTGGTAATGAAATGCTGGTAATATAACGATGGACTTCGTACACTGGTTTAGTCTGAATATTCTGCGCTAATTTCCAAGATAGGATTCCTAATTCACGACCATAAGATTCGGCTTGCTCCCAATTACTGCCATATTCCAACTGGGAGATAGGACGTTGATCTCCCTCAGCTCCATTATAATAAAAGACAGTCACTTGAGAATCAAATAATGCTTCCATAGTACGCTGCAGATGGCCCGGCCAACCACCGGAAAAGTCCATATCCTCTGAACCCATGAACGTCGGATGTGCGGTCCAATTAACTAGTAAAGCCAATGGTTGATTATTCAGGAGATCAAACCGTGTAATTGTCAGGTCCGGATCTATTGTAAGATTTCCCTCCCTGCGGTTTCGATTCCACCCTACCAGTTCCTTTCTGATTGTTCCAACTTTAACTGCCTGCATATTTGCCTGCGCATTCAATACTGCCTTTTTCAAATTCTCAATGGTTAAAACCAGTACATCTTTGTTAAAAATACCGATCTGGGGAATATTTAGATTGTTTTTTATATGGATGGACATCATTTCAATACTGGTATGGGAGTGACTGGGTAAAAGCATGATTTCATTTCCATCCCAGCCTTCTTCTGCCAGTGCTTCTACAAGCTGTGCTTTAAAATATGGTGGAAAGGACTGTATATCAGCAGTAATTAAGGCAAAAGAATTTTCTTGGTCTTTGAGGACCAATGCCTTGGCGAAAATCCGATCATGAACTCCTTCTGCCGGTTTGCTCATTCGATCACCATAACCACCAAGTATTGGCTGTAATTCTAATGGCGGGGTTATATCAACTACCGCTACGCCGGCATGTATGCTTTGTTTATTTTTTTCACATCCCAGTGCTGATAGAATTAATATAACCAGCAGGGCTGTGTTACTGAAATACCGCAATGGTAATTACCTCATTTGCTAGGGCATAAAACTCATTTGTTTTTTCCTAAGATCAGTAAAGTTATCTAATGTGTCCCGGACATTATGATTAATTTTATAGTCTTCCGAAAATAATTCTGGTGGACTTTCACCGAATAGAAATCGCTCACCCTGCTGTTTTCCTGCTTGGAATTTCATTACTCTGGAAAGGGTGCATTTTCAAAATAGATAATTCCCCGCACCCTACGTAGCAGGTAATCATTACGATTTCCTGTTAATTCCAGTTTTCGAAACATCCAAAAAAGAGAATTGCAACAAAACAGTAAAGAATTGATGGTTTTAATCCTATCATAGTTCTGGTTAATAATTAGTATTGAATTTTAAAGGTATAATTCTCATCTAAATGTTTTGAATTAGGCTAATAAACAATGCGTAATGTAAAAAAATAATTACCATAAAGAAAAAGCCCCCAAAATTTTGGGGGCTTTTTTCATTGCAATAGCTGACCTACGTAAAAGTCAGCATCAGTTTATTATTATAATACTGATCCTTTGGAGGTCAGCATGCTACTTGAATTAGACAACTGATCACCTCCTTTCATTTGATTATGTTCAACATGGCAATACTAAAATTTATTAATATACTGGTTAGTGACAAACACTGAATACCAAAATATTGTATCGCAATTAACCCTGGGGTTCAAATCACAAGTTTCCCAGCATATGGATACCTTTACGGAAATAATAAATTACGAGGCCCAAGGAGATCACAACAGAAATTATGACCCATGCTGACAGAAAATACAGATCAGAAAGATTTAGTACATGATCATTCAACCAGCGTCTGACGATACGATAAACAGGGTTGGCGCCAATAAAAATAATTACTACTTGTAAAGCAGTTGCAGTAAGTAAAAACATTATCGCCCCCATACTGCCCATGGTCACGGTCTTGTTTTCTGATTTAAAATCGGCATGGACAGCACCGAAACCCAACGCCAAGGCAACCACTATCCAGGTAATAAAAAGATTTATGAGAAAAGAAATCCACCACATTGGACCTTCTATATGCAAAATTCTATTACTTATGATGATGAGAGTAAGTGAAAGAAATGTAAAGGGAATAACATAGAATAAGTATTTATACATTAGAAATCGTCTGATAGATAAGGGTGAGGACTTGATATGGTAAAATGCCCCACCTTCTGCGCCAATAGATGGAAAAACAAATCTAGCCGATAAAGATGTAATAATGAAACCAGCTAAACCAATATTCAAAAATGCTATAAGATTGGTAATATATTGTTCAGAAAATGATGCTCGTTCTATTGGTAAAAGTTTAAAATTATATAAATAGATCACTACCAGCGCTGCGATCATGAATAACTGTGACCATTCAGATGAGTCCCGGGCGAAAATCTTGAATTCTTTGCTAAATACCCATTGCCATGTGTTTGGTAAATATTTTCTTTTTTTCCCGAATTTTGTATTCCCGCCAAATGATTCCTGAGATTTTGAGTAACCTGGAAAAAACCACAATTTCATAGCTCCTTCTCCCAAGAAATAAAGCGCAAAGGGCGTGAGCAGTATTAAACCCAATAATAACCAGTCTATTTCCAGGTCTAATAAATATAGGGAAAGAAAATTTGCAGCCCAACCAGCAGGTATATATGGTGCTACTGGCTTGGATATTTTAGAAAGATGATCTATAAGGAATCCATATTTATCGAAATAAACCATATCCTCCGGTTTTAATAGTCGTATTAAAAACAGGATCAATACACCAAAGCATAAAGATAGGTATAGAATTATATCTTTTGTATGTCGAGCTGGAAAAATATTAATAAGAATGACCGTGATCAACAGTCCAAAGCAAGTTGCACTACAAGCCATTGATACCAAGGTAATAACCATTAACAGCCAATAAAGTGGTGGTGTGTGAAAGACTATACCATAGGAAGCAAATAGAGGTAATGAAAAGAAGATCATCATCCATGATGTGTAGATGGTATTGGATATATAACGCATAAAATAAAGTTCAGGTGTTGTGATCGGCGCTGAAAATACAATTTCGTTATCCTGGGAAAGATATACAGAAGATACAGCGGAGACCATACAGGAAAAGATCAACATGGCAAAGATCAGTATCCAAGCCATCTGAAATATTTTAAGGCTTAAAATAACGCCGAGTTCGTCCTGCGCGTGGAAATAGGTAACTACCCTAAGTGTTACATTGAAAATCACTGTGCATAATACCAGACAGAATATTCCTGCACCCATTGACTTTATTGGCAATGACCCTGTTGGGAAAAAACGATTTTTCGCAGATAACAACATTGGTAATAATAGTGTTCTGCGAGTTCCGTATTGCAACGTAGACATTTACCTAATCCATATTCTTTAATGCTACAATCACTTCTGTGAGTTCTTCCGCTTCCGTTAATTCCAGAAATACTTCTTCCAAATCACTCGTTTCTAGACTGGCTTCTTTTCTCAGAAATTCCATATCACCAACAGCTTTGATACGACCATTAAGGATAATTGCAATCCGATCACAAAGTTCTTCAGCTACTTCTAAAGAATGGGTTGACAAAAATATAGATCCACCAGTCCGCGCATGGTTTTTAAACAATTCTTTAACAATTCTAGCGCTTTTTGGATCCAGGCCAACCATTGGTTCATCAACTATGATCGTTGGGGTTTCTAGCATGAAAACGGAAGTCATAATAAGCTTCTGCCGCATACCGTGTGAATAACTTTCAATCAGATGATCTTGCCAATCAGTAAGATCAAATAGATTCAAGAGACGGTCAACATTTTTTTCAAATGTTTCTGTTGACAGATTGTAAAGACTAGCAATAAACCTGAGGAATTCATTGCCAGTCAATTTTTCGTATAGGAAGGGTCGATCTGGAATATGGCCGGTATGCAATTTACACACCACCGGTTCTTCGGCTAAATTATAACCATTGATAAGGACATTTCCAGTATCTGGTTGTAAAAGTCCTGCTAGTATTTTTATGGTCGTCGTTTTACCTGCACCATTAGGCCCTAAGAAACCAAATATCTGCCCTGAATTGACCTCTAAACTAATGTTGTCAATCGCGGTGAAAGTGCCGTATTTCTTCACCAAATTTTCAATTATGATTCCGGCCTTTGGTAATTTTTCGCGGTTCAACTATTCTCTCCTAATACTTCAATTTTTAATCTGCCCAGTAAAGCACCAATTTTGATCTGCTCATTTGTTTCACCTTGAACGAACTTGATGTGGGTTAAATCCGCTGGTAACTGATTCTTCGTTGTATCAAGACTGATCCATTCCCCGTTTAGGCAAACTTCATTCCAGGCATGATAATAAAACATACCTTCATGGTAGGTAACACCAGCAACAACTCTAGCTGGAATAGATACACTTCTGGCCAATGCTGCAAAAAGAGCAGCGTGTTCATTGCAGTCACCCACTTTCGTACGTAACGTGGATAATGCATCAGGAATACTTAATACGGGCTTCTTTTCCAAGTTTGCATAAACCCAGTGATTTAAGGCTCTAACTTTTTCGAGGTCATAAGTAAAACTATTAACAATTGATAGCGCTTGATTTGCGATAATGGGGTCATCTGATTGAATATAGGGAGTAGATTGCATTTCGCTATCTTTTCCAAAACAAACCTTGGCCTGCTCTGGAGGCATGTTCTCTTTATGAACAACCAATATATTATCTCGGTATGTTTGTCGATCCTGGTCCAAGTCAAATTCTATATCATCAGGAATATCCAACCGATAACGAATACTTGATGTTTCTGATAAATCAGGAAAACTTCCGATTGCAGGTACAGATACTGCACTTAATATTTCAGTCCCCTTATACACAATATCAGTAGCACGAAACTCTGGTTCGGATAAAAATACAAAGCCAGTAGGAGACGTCTCTTTTATTACCTTACCATTCTCATCAAGAAAGAAATTGATCCGTATGCCGGAAATTTTCTCTTCGAAATGGTGCAGTTTATAAATACGTCCTTGTTCACGAATCAACTCTTTTTTAAACCCCTTGTACTCAATGGTGGATTCTTTCCCAGACATAGTCACAGGATCAAAATAGGGTATCTTGAACTTTTCACCTTCTTGCAAATTATTCTGCAACAGGTAATTGCGCATATTAGTTGAGATGAATGGCGGCTCAGAGAGCCGAATTATATCAGCTCTTTCATCTTTTCCTGTATTCATAGAAAAATGGACTTCACTACCATGGACTACACCATTTGCATTTAATTCATAAAAAGGCGAAAATAAACTAAATCGAAAATGTTCCAGCAATGAACTATTTGTAAGGTCTGCCTGGAGATGCATCTTTATAGGATAGTTTGTTTCCATAATATTTAAATACAAAACGGCATCCTGATATAGAATTACTCCACCAGTGTCTTTTTCAACCACACGGTTTTTTACATAACCGATCCGCTCTTGTTTGAAATAGATTCCTAGAAATGATTCTTCCCGCCCGCGCTGAATAGCTTGTGATTCCCGTATATCAAGTGTCTTAACGAAATAGTCCCTGTTCAGCAATTGACCAAATAAAATGGCCCAGGTGGCCAAGATCATGACTCTGATAAATTTTCCTATGTTTTTGTTCATCTTATTTTAGTTGTTGATAGTGACTGCATTGCAACCACAACTCAAACAAGATATAATTAAGAATGATTAGGAACCTATACTAGAGATTTATACCAAATTTTTCCAAAACATTAATGGCCATGAAATAGGTGATTACCATGAGTATGACCGCCGCACCCAATGCAGTATAGAAAGGTAATTGCAGTCTAATCAATAATGGAAAAGTGATGAATAAGACCAATGATGGAATTACCAGCCAAAATATGCTTTTTGATAATTGGACGACTTGAGCTGAATCATGGGTATCAACATATAACCAAATCATTGCCATCACGGAAACAAGTGGTATGGAAGCCAGTATTGCCCCGAAAAATGTGCTGCGCTTGGCCACCTCTGAAATCAAGGCAATCAAGATCGCAGAAATAACTACTTTTATAATATTATATATCAAAGTTTTTATTAGTATTGTTAATTCTTATAACTTTATTGTATCCATTCATAGGTATGATTTGCAACTAATCGTACATTTTTTTCAATTCTCAGTTTGTTTCTGTAAGGTTGAAAATTCGATGCTTTACCCCACTCCATCTGGTTAATCAATTCTCTTTTTGTTACTGTACCTCTTCGTCGAATAATATTGCGCATTCTTTGGTAAGATGAATTGATCTTCCGCAAAGGCTTTTGCGATCTCAGTGCAGCTGTGACAGCGCTGTCCAATCGATTCAGGGAGGTCTTTTTTCCCCAATCAAAATCCAATATATCCAGGCAATTAACATAGCGCGTTAACAATTCTCTGTCCTTTTTATCGATTACTGTTGAAAATATTTTAGTTGCTATAGCATTATTTTCGACAATCAGCGCACAATGATCTGGATTATGAAGACTAAGCGGGAGGGAAAGATGACCATCCCATTTTTTGATAACTTGCCAATATTTTTCGCTGCAGAGACTGATGAACTTAGGCTCCATGTTAGTATATTTTTTGAAATGATCCAGATGATTCAGAATAATTGCCGGATGAAAAGATAAAATCAAATCGACATCCCAGTCCCTCCAAAACAAACGTGGTTTTTCCCCATCTCGATCTACAGGAAGAAAATTTGCTGGATTGTAGGTTGCTGCCCACCGCTCAGTCATGTAAGCTGAATCGCGCATCTCTTCAATCAATTTCAGCACACGTTTATCTTTCGTTGATAACGCAGTTTGTGTGTTTTTTTGCAGTTTATTTAGTTTGTTGTAAATATATTTACTGATGTAAGGCATAGCAGAAATTTCTTTGCCGGGTTCCTCAAATCTATTTTCCACATCTTGGACATACTCTACATTATCAAACTGATCTAATTGTCTAGTAAAATGGGAATTTTTCGGCACGAGAATTGTGAAGTACAGATCTTTCCTTTTTTTATTCAGGGCAGTGATAAACTGATTTAGTTCTCTGCTATTATCTTCTATGAAGACCCAATCTAGAAAAACACTATACAAACCTAATTAATTCCTTTAGCAATACGTTTTAATAATCTTACGCTCTATCAGCGCAAATAGCAATTTCCCAATTTTCAATATTTACCTTGTGTCCAAAGGGTGAGATTATGTAATGGCTTTTTCCCGTCAGACATCAAAAGGGCTACGGTAAAAATACCAGCAAACATAACAATCTGTCCAATGATACCTGTGTAGTATAAATCAAAAGGTACATGCAGCCAAGTAGGAAGCAGACTCTGTTTAGCTAAGACGGTCCATAAGGAAAACAACACTGTTAATACAACGGCAAACCAAACAGATTTTGCGCTACCGCGACGGGTACAAAAACCTAAAAGATACAATCCCAGCACACCACCCATCACGATCGAACCAACAGTATTATATGTGTCCTGCAGCGTTTTTGTTTGCGTCTGGGTTAAAATATAGGCACCAATAATCATCACGATTGTTACAGCTGTCGCAAGGCACCAAGCCACATGTAAATAATGTTTATCTTCGCGGTCTTTTACCCAGTGACGACGGTAAATATCATGCACACCCACCGTTGCCATGGCATTAATACTGGAGTCGAGGGAAGACATGGCAGCAGCAATGGCAGCAGCAATGATTAGACCTGCTACGCCAGGTGGAAGATTATGCATGATAAAATAGGGCAAAATATCCTCTGCTTTCTGCGTGCCATCCAGCATTTCAGCTGCTGCGGTTGTTGGAAACACTTGAAAGAATACGTATAGAGCTGTACCAAGGAACATGAAGAACGCCCATATGGGTATGTTGATCGATGATATGTACATTGCTTTGCGGGCTTCTTGCACATTTTTTGCAGCTGCATAGCGCTGGATCATATTCTGGTTTGTGACATATTCCTGAAAGAACCATGACAGTCCCAATAATAGCATCATAATTCCGGTTTTATTTGCCAGAGAAATTCCCCATGATACGGGTTGCAGTATTCCATTTTTCAATTCTGAGAAGGTCAATTTATTATTGGCAATGGCAACATCCATTATCTGACTGAGGCCGCCTGGAAGCTGATGAATAATTACACCCAGGCAAATCACGCCGCCTGAAAGCAATGTGAACGTCTGTATTACATCTGTCCAGATCACCGCTTCTATGCCTCCGATTATGGTGTACAGACCCACTATGATCCCCGCTAATAAAATACTTTGTATCACACTTAGATTTGTAACCTCATTCACCATGAGCGATAGCAGGTAGAGGATCAAGCTGATGCGCACCAATTGTCCAATAAAAAAAGTAACTGCACCATACACCCTGACCGATGGACCAAAGCGATCTTCTAAATACTCATAGGCTGATATAATATTATTGCGCCTGAAAAAGGGCAGGAAAAAATAGGCCGTCGTTATAATTACCACCGGCAGCATTAAATTGGGCAGGAACCGCAGCCAAGAAGTCTTAAAACTGTCAGCTGGATAGGCAAGGAATGTTACGGAACTGATCGAAGTACCAACCATGCTAAGACCGATTACCCAACCTGAATATGATCTGCTACCAACAAAATAGTTTTCCGTACTGGTATTTCTTCGGGAGAAATATATACCCATGGAAACAAGCAAAAGTAAATAGGTAATGAGCGTGGTTATATCGAGCCAATGGAATTTCATTCAATCATTGACAATAAGGTTGAATAATGAGATTGTGTATTATATCCCGGTATTAAGTAAATCGTGGATATGAATCACCCCGCATAGCTTCTCCGGGTCTTCTGTTTCATGCACGAAAAGCGACGTAATACTATGTTCTTCCATGATTTCCAATGCTTTGATAGCCAATGTATTGGCCGCTATTCTTTTGGGGGAATCCGTCATGAGATGTTCCGCCGTCATATTAAATAAATCCTCACCACCTTTTTCAAAACCTCTGCGAATATCGCCATCGGTTATGATCCCGATAAGACTGCCTGAATCATTGACTATACCCGTAAAGCCAAGGCCCTTCTCCGATATGATTAATAATGCATCCTGTATTTTTATGTCTTTATCAATCAAGGGGATTTCCTCGCCTTTATGAAATATTTGATCAACGGTGAGTAATAGTTTTTTCCCTAAGACACCCCCGGGATGGATATCGGCAAAATCTTTTTCTTTAAAACCGCGTGTTTCCATGACCGCGATTGCTAATGCATCTCCCAGAACCAAGGTAGCCGTAGAACTAGACGTTGGTGCAAATCCCAAAGGATCTGCTTCAGAGCGCACACCAATATCGAGATGGAAATCACTCTGCTTCGCTAATGCAGAATCAGGATTCCCAGTGATGGCAATTGTATCCGCACCAATCCGCCTGATAGGTTTGAGGATGTCCAATAATTCATCACTCTGACCACTATAAGATATGAGTATACATACATCTTCATTAGCAATCATGCCCAGATCACCATGTGCCGCATCACCGGCATGGATAAAAAATGCTGGTGTGCCAAGACTCGCAAAGGTCGCAGCCATCTTGTTGCCAACGTGACCAGACTTACCAATGCCAACCACAATTGTTTTTCCCGAGCAGCTAGCTATCAGGCTCATAGCATGATCAAATGAATCATCTATTGTTTCCAAAAGAGATTCGAGTGCAGATATTTCTGCTGTGATCAGTTTGATGGCAGATTTATTTGGCATAATTAATCGCGTTTAAAATAATGGATAAATCAAAGTAATTACCACATTAGCATAAATTAATCACAATCAACCTTTATACCACGGGTAACATATTCAACATAGCCACCCTCACAATTTATACCATCCTGGATATTTACCTGGATGTCCTTTAGCAGTGAATATATTTCATCATTGGATTTCTCCGGTCTCGCTTCCCATGATTTAAGGTTATAGTTGGTCTGACCCATGAAAAAGAAAATGGATGTTACCATGATGGAACCTGTCAGCATGCCCATTAGATATTGTTTCATATTTGTCCCCTATTTTAATTGAAATAATTTGAGATGTTGTTTTCCGGTCCACTAAAACGGTGGCGGATAGTAACAAATGATTTTATAATTATACTGTTATGTATTCGTTTACTCAAATCGTGAAAAGTCAGGTTTCCGTTTTTCCATAAACGCCTGCACTGCTTCAGCTGTTTCTGGAGAAGATAATCGGTTGACAAAACTGTGAAATTCTTTATCATTGGTTTCCATGGTCTTATGAGTGAAATGCTTTTTCATCATGCTTTTTGCCAACCGTATTGGTGTTGGTGGAAGTTCAGCAATTCTCTGGGCCGCGTCCATTGCTGTATCCATTAATTCAGATTGCTTGACTACCGCGTTGACAAAGCCCATATCATAGGCTCTATTGGCAGTAACCATTCCACCCAGAAGTATGATCTCAGCTGCATTATGATAACCGATCAATTGGGGCAGTGCGAATGAAGAACCTGCTTCAGGATTCAAACCAAGATTCACAAAAGGCATTTGAAATCTGGCCTCTTCTGATGCATATACCAGATCACAGTGGATTGTCATAGTGGCACCAATGCCTACGGCCAAACCATCCACTGCAGCAATAACAGGTTTTCTATATGGGATAAGAACATCCAGAAATTCTTTTGCTGGAAAATCCTTTTTATCAGATGTAGCAAAATCCAGAAACTCTTTCAGGTCATTCCCCGTAGTGAAGTTACCAGCGGTTCCATATATCATTACAGCGCGGACACTGGCGTCATCGGCACCAGAAATTAATGCATCCCGTACAGCATAATACATTTCACCGTTTAAGGCATTTTTTTTATCCGGGCGATTAAACCCTATTTTTAATACAGACTCCGTCGTTTCAATATTGATGTAATCACTCATTTTTTCATCTCCCAAAAGTTATTTATTATTTATTGGTTGAAAGCAATTTACTATTGTTCTCTGTATTAAAAATAAATCAATAGTTTACCCATGGTTCACCAGTCCAATCGCTTTATCCGCTTCATGGATTTTCAACCAAGCGCAGTAAAAACTGGTCCAATACCTTTTGTATAAGCACTTCGGCTGTTGTTATTACGGATTTATTACCAGCATTACTAAACACTTGTCGATCCTCTATTATCGGCATAAACCCAATCTGGTAATACCAGTTTTCCTCATCAACTGATGGATATTTAACCTCAATAGTTGTGGATTCAGATGTAGCTTCTACTGCAACAGCAATTGTGCCAGAAATTGTACCATCCTTGTTTTCGATGGTATGAAACTCTACTGATAATGGGTACAAAGGACATTCGGTAAAATAATCTAATTTTACATTTCGAGGTAAAGTTTCAACTGCTATTGAACGGGTCAGTTTTTCAATCTCAACAAATAAATCATCATCATCAATGCCATAAATAATTAGTCCAAGACAATCAATTTTCGAAAATCCTCTGTATTTGGCATCAGATGTTTGAAATTGACCATAGATTATACTGGCCAGCAATAGAATTGGGATAATGGGCTTCACCTAAACTGGTATCAATTTTTAAGAATTCTGAGAATTTTTCTTGATTGCCCTGCAGCAAAAAGCTCATTCAATTTAATGCCCCACTAAGATGAATGTAATTTTCAGTTTAAAATCTGTAAAAAGTTCGCAAGCCAAATCGACGCGGTAACCCATAATCCTGTTCCAACACGCCAATATACCCGTTTTGACCTGTCCAACTGATATATTCCACATCCATCATATTTTGCACCCAGGCAAATATGCTCCAGGGACCCATTTCGAAACCAACGCGGGCGTCAACAAGTGTTCGAGCATCATCACGTAACTGATTGAATTCATCTCTACTGGATAATTGACTTTGTTTTTCATCGATAAAATCAGCTTGCAGTTGGGACACAAACATGATATTGCTACTGACTGGTAAACGAAAATCAGCTAAAATATTCCAAGTATATTTGGGGAATGAGGAAATCGTATTTCCGGAAAAATCGCTATCCATATCAACGAAAGGTTCTTCATCATCATACTGCCCATTCCCGTTAACGTCAGTATATTCTTCGCCTTCGTTCCAATAGCCATTAAAATAATTATCACGGAACACATTAAAAACAGCATTGGTTATACCAAGCCCACCCATAATTGTCAAAGCGTTATTGAGCAACCGAACGGAAACCTCTGTTTCCATTCCTTTTAACAATGCGCTGGCAGCATTACTGATTGTATAGCCCTCATAAAGATCCTGGAAAATAGCCTGCTGCATATTGATATAATCCATTACAAAAATGGCTGTATTTAGATACATTGTATTTTTACGGTTACCAGTTTTGATCCCCAATTCGTAGTTGGTAATGAATTCCGGTTTAAAGGGAATTGCGACCGATTCCCAACTGGATACGTAATCCAGATTAAAACCACCGCTTTTGTATCCTTTTGATATGGTACCAAAAAGATTTGTCTGCGGTGTGGCGGCATACTTAACACTCAAATTGGGAGTTACAGCATTCCAACTAGCAGTACTGTCAAAATAGCCATCAGGTTCATTATCATGATCCAGGTCTGGCGGAAAATGGATATAACCAAACGTAGGTAAGCCATCTTGCCTGTATGTAAAGTCTTTGTTATCTTGACTATATCGAACCCCAGCAGTAAGTGTTATTTTTTCATTAAAATGATAATCCGCTGACGTAAAGGCCCCCACACTCTCGGTGGAACCGCCGCCATAAGGATGTATTGTTACACCATCATATTGCCGGGCTAGAAACATGGGGATACCTGCGTAGATGTGGAAAAATAAAGGTTTTGGGAAAACCGGTCCATCAAGACTTTCTTCCATATGATAGTAGTATATACCAGCAAGCCAGGAAAAACGTTTATTTGACATTGATTCAAGACGCAACTCAGCGCTTTTTTGTTCGCCCAGATCCGTCCATCTTCCGGTCAACAAATCCAAACCAATTCCGTCCTCATCATTAAAATAGCGTCTTTCACCATCACGAAGGCCAAAATTTCCAACGAGGTTTTGGCTACTGTTAATTTTATATACAGCATTCAGGGAAATGCTACGTACAAGCCTTTTACTCCAGCCGGATCTATTATGATTGTATGATTGATTTCCATCATCGGTAATATCACCATCGGTACCTTCAAGATATGGCATATCTTCCGGGTAAACTTTATACAATTCTACAGCGAGCGAATCTAATCGCTGTCTATTAAAATTGGGCACATTACTATCAAAATGCCAGTCGGAAACATGATCACCCATCTGTGTATTGTATTGACTAAAATAATCATAACTTAGATCAACCGTCAGTTTTGGTGATGGCAAGGCACGGAAAGCATAACGTATACCAATGTTATCCTTATAAATATCATCACTTTTAGCATATTCACTGGAATTGATTTGATGGGCATTTAAATCAAATGAATTCAGTGATAGTCGCTGATATATTTTATCAGTTAATTGAAAATTTGTTGTTGCCTTGATCTGCCGGTGTCCAGCATTTCCGCTTTCAACTCTTACTGAGCCAGATCTGCCAGGCTTTGGTTTTATTGTTATTAGATTAATCACTCCAGAGATGGTATTGCGGCCAAATAACGTACCTTGAGGTCCACGTAAAAATTCCACGCTTTCCAAATCAGCTACATCCAAGACAATAAAATCGGGTCTTCCCATTACAATACCATCAAGGTAAACACCTTCCGTTGTTGCCATGCCAGGGTTCCTGGCACCACCAGAAATTCCGCGTATGTTAAAATTATCGACAGAAGATTCTTCCCGTACAAACACATTCGGAACCATTACAGTTAAATCCTCTATCGAAGTAGCTCCCATATCCTCTATCGTCTCCTTACGCATGGCCACCATCGATATCGGCACTTCCTTAATCGTCTCTTCCTTCTTCCGGGCCATTACCGTTACTTCCTGGCCAAATAGGTTGCCCTGATCCAGCACAATTGTTAAATCTATAAGCGCATCACTAGCCTGATAGGTCTGCCGAAAAGAAGAATAACCAATGTATGATGCCACTATTACAAAATCACCTTCTAGTTCATATTGAAAAGTGAAGCGGCCTTCACTATCTGAGGCACTGCCTATGGTGGTACCCTCTACCATTATATTCGCACCGGGAAGTGAACGGCCATCCTGATCGGTTACTATGCCATTGACATCTACCGCCATAAGTAGATTGCCAATACAAAGAAATGCAACCAATTGAATTTGGATATTTGCGCCCATATGTCTCATATTGATGCTACCTCCTTAACGATTGCTGGAAAATAAACTATGATTATTGAATAAAATATTCAATTTATTATAAACAAAAATCCGACTAGATTTTGATATTAAAATATTAATCTTAATTATTCGTTTTCTTGTCTTTCATAATTATAGTCTTTTTTATCATTCTTGCAATGGATACTTCCGGATTTAGCTTGGTGACATCTGCTAAAGGAATCCAGGTCACATCATGTGATTCATCGCTGATAATTACTGCTTCTCCAGTAGGGTCAGCTTCAATTAAAAACCGGACATCATAATGCAGATGCCCAAGTTCAGAATTATTTTGTGGAATTTCGTGTATATCCAAATCAAATATTTCTTCACTAAAAACTTTAAATTGTTGAATTCCAGATTCTTCTTTTGCTTCCCGTAAAGCGACTTTTAGTAAATCACTTTCCCCATCAGCGTGCCCACCTAATTGGATCCACTTCCCTAGTTTTTTATGATGAGTCATTAATATGTTAGATTTATCAGGACTGATAATCCAAGCGGAACCGGTAAAGTGACCATTATAATTGTTACGTAAGAAATAACCAGTTTCTTCATCAAGAAATTTCAACATATTATTTGGAGCCATTTCTTTTGGGTAGGTTTGGGCATAATGTATGATTAATTGTTTTAAGGATTTCATATTGCCCTAATTAAATCAACAGTCTCTTCCTTAAAAAAATCCGCTAGTGGGCGGGACCTGATAATTAATCAGCATATTTTTCAGCACCAAGAAAATGTAGCGATATATATTCTTGATCACCAACTACCCAACTGTCATGAGGTTGCGGTGAAACATAAAAAATATCCCCTTTTTCCAAGGTATATATTTCCCCATCCTTGAATGCAACAGTTGCGCTGCCAGCAATCACCATTCCTAGATGTTCCACCTCACAAAACTCTGTACCTACTAGTGGGGAAACATCAATAGACCATTTCCAACCAGGTGCGTAGGTAGCTCTACCAATAGTCATATTTGCCACCTTAACTATTTCAAACTGGCCTTTATCAAATTTTCTAATTTCATCTGGTTTATCGAAATTTTTTAATATTATTTCTTCCATTATGGTCATAATGAATATAAATCCCCTGTATGTATTTCCATTGCTGCCCGCAGTCCAGAAAAGAGTGCACCTTGCATCCAACCATGATTATCTGAAGCGTGCTCTCCGGCAAAATGAATTCGACCTTCAGCTACCCCTATGTGTGCGGCCAGCGCTTCATCTTGATCAGCTGTCGGTGAGGCCCAAGCACCGCCGGACCACTCCTGGAGAGCCCAGGAATGAGAAACGCCGTTCTCTACATGATCATACACGCCGGGGAAAACACTGTCCCAGCGATTTAATACATGCTGAATACGGTCTTCCTCGATCAATTGATCTAGTTCGACTGCACGACCGTAATACATATATGACATGAGTATACCTTTAGGTCCTTCCCGGTCCCATGTTGGATGCCATATCTCTTCAGGCCAGTCAGTATTTCCCCAACCATTCAATTCCTCGCTCTCCCAGAATCGATTCGCGAATTGCATAAATACCCTCGTGGATGGGGCATAATTATACCCACCGTTAATGGCCTCTATTTTTTCATCAGAAAGCGATGGTGTAAATTGAATTCGATTTAATACTGGCAACGGAACAGTACAGAGTGCCCTGTCTGCGTTAAACTCGGTTCCCCCAGATGCACGTACTATAACACCACCAGCATTTTGTTCAATCGATTCAACAGGTGTTGAGAGATGAATTTGCTCAGTAAGGGAATCAGCAAAAGACTGGGGTAATCTGTCTGAACCATCCCGAAGTTTTACAAAATCCTTACGGTCTGTTGGGAAGCCCCCCCAAGGTGGTTCATTGATATAATCACTCGCAGGAATCAAAGTTCGATTCCCGTTTGTCGCATTCACAAAATAATTGGATTGGGGATAAAAGGGAACGAGAATTAACCCAAAATGATCCGCATACCCAAGTGTCAAATCATGGTCCGGCGGAATTCGGGCCGCCCCGGCTTCAGCAAAATGTCCATCGGAAAAGGGTTCCCGAAGAGTCAGTACTCGCCCTCCCACACGATCACGGGCTTCTAGAATGATTACATCATGACCAGCTCGAGTTAGTTCGTACCCGGCGACCAACCCAGACATGCCCGCTCCAATAATAACTACCTTTTTGGATGGTTGACTCCCTATAAGTTGTCCTGGAGATTCATCAATTGTATCACTCTTTTCATCTTCGCAGGAAATTAACGTTATACCAGCAGCCAACAGGATGCTTTGACGGACAAATTCTCGACGAGTTAAATTAGACATTCGTGATCAGAACTTTGTTAGTCTCCATGAGAAATAATTGGAATTATTATACCAGATATACATTATTTAATTTATTCATAATCCATATAATATTTTTTTAATTCTTGCAGCTGTGTTTCCAATTCATTCTGAATGCCGTTGAATTGCGCTCGGTCGTATACATTATTTAATTCATGGGGATCCTTTTGAAGATCATATAACTCACTGGTATGTATATCGTCATAAAAATGAATCAGTTTAAAATTTCTTGTGCGAATGCCATAATGTCTTTTGACATCATGCCAGCCATGAGGATACTCATAATAATGATAATAAATCATCTGCCGCCACTGCTGGGGGGATTCACCTCTGAGAAAAGGACGCAGAGATTCACCCTGGATCTCCGCAGGAACCTTAACTTTTGCATAATCAAGTATGGTCGGACAAAAATCAAGGTTCAAAACCATTTCATCCAATGTCCGCCCTGCAGATATCTCTCGCGGATAGCGAATGATTAAAGGCATACCCAATGATTCTTCATACATAAAGCGTTTATCATACCAGCCGTGTTCCCCGAGATAGAAACCCTGGTCAGATGTATAAATGACCACTGTGTTTTCTGTTAATCCATTTTCATCCAGATAATTAAGGAGTCGGCCGATATTATCATCCACCGATGCCACACAGCGCAGATAGTCCTTTATATAGCGCTGGTATTTCCATTTCGCCAGTTCAACGCCGGACAAATTCGCATCCAGAAAAGCTCTGTTTTTTGGTTCATAGGCCGTATCCCACGCCTGTCTCTGTTCATCTGTCAAAGAATTGTACAGACGCCGCCAGTTTTCTGGGGCATTCATTCTGAATGCTTCGTTTCCCCCTGAATACTTCTCTTCTTTACCAGTAGAATGGATCTTCATATCGGTTGAATTATATAAATTGATGACTTCCATATCCTGTTGCCGCGCAGCATCAGAACGTGTCTGATAATCATCAAAGAATGTTTCGGGCATTGGAATATCAACACCGTCGTACATGGTTAAATATTTGCTGTCCGGCATCCAGTTGCGATGCGGGGCTTTATGAAAATATAATAGACAAAATGGTTTTTCCTGATCAAACTTCTTCAATGTCTCGATGGCAAAATCTGTGATCAGGGTAGTAACATATCCTTCATATTTCATTGTGTCATTTTTAGTAATAAACCGCGGATTATAATAGTCACCCTGCCCCGGTAAAATTTTCCAAGTGTCGAAACCCTGTGGTGTAGTTTTTAAGTGCCATTTACCAACCAGAGCGGTCTGGTAACCTGCTTTTTGCAGCAGTTTGGGAAAAGTCATTTGATCACCGTTAAACCGGTCACGATTATCTTTCAAGCCGTTAATATGACTATATTTACCGGTTAAAGCCACCGCACGGCTCGGCGCACAGATAGAGTTGGTGACGAAGCTGTTTTCAAAACGTATTCCCTCCTTGGCAATCCGGTCAATATTCGGTGTTTGGTTGATCTGACTTCCATAGCAACTCATGGCCTGCTTCGTATGATCATCGGTCATGATAAAGATAATATTAGGCCGATCGGCAACACCGGCTTTACCCTGTCCCAGTAAATTACCTGAATTATCCTTGAACTGGGATTGAAACAATAGAACACAAACAATAGCAGTATATAAATATTCCCTCATTCCGATTAGTTCTCGACTATTTGTCCATAGACCCATAAAAAAACCATTCTAATGGGCGGGGTGCTATATTATGTTTTAGGAATCATAATAATTTTTTTACTTCTTCTTATATGATGACCTCTTGGATCCTTTATATATAAACCAATCATCGCTAGTAATTTCATGATAATGATCAGACTCATCCACTAGTATTTTAGCTGTAGTTTGTTTTACGGACGCAATTTCAACTCTAACACCTTCAGCTTTTAAGTGAGTAACTAACTCAACAAAATCGGAATCACCTGACATAATAATGATTGTATCTACTTTCGAAGCTAATTGAGTTGCTTTAATAGAAAGCGGTATATCAGCTGATTTATGACATGGCACTACAGATCCATAAAAATTTTCATGCAATCGTTCAGCAAATCTTTCAGAAATGGATTTACCCTCACGAAAATAAATCAGCCTGTTTAAACCTCTGCCATTTAAAAGTTTAGGTATTAATTGATCAAAGTTAATCATGGCTTTGGTCGATTTGGACATTTCATGGATACTTCGTTCAATATTATTACCATCACATAGAATTGCTACGGACTGGTTTATAATAATTTCTGTCATAATATTTGACTCCTTTGTACCATTAATATACCACCACATCTACAAACAAAAAACCTATCTGGGCAGGGCCTATAATCATTAAGTAGGCATAGTTAAGGTCGAATACCAGATGCCTGTGGTGGAACTATTGGAAACAAACTAACCTTATGTTTTTTATCCCTTTCCCCAACCTCCATCAACGAGATTTATTTCCCCCAGGTTGTGTAGGGATATTTTAAAAGCATCATATTATAATATTTTACCTGCCCGGTTACTTCTTCACCGATGAAATTCGGTTTTTCAAATTGTTGATCCTCACTTTCTAGTTCAACTTCAGCTACAACAAGTCCATCATTAACACCGTGAAATTCGTCAATTTCCCAAGTCAAATCTTCATAGTCGTATTTATATCGCGTTTTTTCAATCAGCGGTTTATCACATAACGAGAGCAGATGATCTGCATCCGGAACGGGAATTTCTGTCTCAAATTCATATCGGCTCATCCCGCTTTCGCTACCTATGCCTTTTATAGTAAGGACACCTTTTTTGGATCCGTCTTTTTGAACGGTCCTTACGCGGACAGCTCGTTCTTTTTCCGGCTGAAGGTAACCTTGGCGCATGGTGGTTCCGCCCATGCCTTCCGGTAAGAAAGAAACTAAAAACTTACGCTCAATTTCTTTTCCCATTACAATTCCTTTCTAATTCGCCAGTGGTTTATCAATCCAGCCAATTACACGTTTTATAGTTTGGAGATAGTTAATGTTTTCTACACCATCAAGACCTACATCAATAACAGTTTTTTTAATATCATCTAATTCTGTGGATTCAGAATTGATCGTCATGACTTTTGCGCCGTTAATCAAAATATTTCCCACTTCACAAATGGTATCATTTACCATGTAGCCAAACCGTTCTTTCACCACACTGACAGCTTGTAAATCAGGATGTTCATTAACCATAGCCATAAATTCACCAATGGTGTATTCAGGCTTTTCAAAGACAGGTATCTCTACTTGAAATGCAGGGAAAATGTCTCTTTTTAAAAAATGAGCAGATACAGGAAATTTTGTTTTCGTCAGCGGATTCCATTGTTCCAATGCGTCAACAGTCTGGACGTATGTTTTAATATCCATTTTCCCATCACGTATTTTAGTATTGTTAATATCATTGGTACGTGACATGATATAGGTTTCCGGAGAATGACGTACCCAGAGTTTTTCCGGGATAGGGATAGATAATCTTGCCATTCGTTCGGCTTGCTTATTAAAATCCTGCCCAAAGGATCTAAATTCAAATCTGGGTTTGGATATTTCACCAACGTTTAATTTTTCTTTACCCATAATTTGTTCCTAATTCGTTAAACAACAATATTCTCTTCTTCTTTACCAATAAATATACCTTTATAAATTTTACTAGATTTATGCGTCGAACACTCATTTAAAATAAAGTTATATATCAGTGGGTGCTGCTGGTACTGTATAAGCCATAAGGAATTATTCCAGCAGAGTAATATTACACTACACAAGTCCTAAATGTCTATAAACAAAAAACTCCGCTACTGCGGGGCTTGATGTTTACTTTCTTAAACTAAATATTAAATAATAATGAAACTAACATTGTAATGTTCTTTGATCTATTGAGCAGTAGAGTTTGAGAACGAAAGACGGGTAATGTTTGCACCACCACCATAGCCACCATCAAGAAAAGCACCACTACCACCTATGACTATGTCACCATTATCTAACTCAATGACCGATAGGTTTGCATCCTGAACATTATGAGTAAAAATAACCTCTCCCTGATCATCCAGTTTCGTCAAGTAGCTTCCCTCATCTATGAGATAGTATCCTCCACCGATGGCAGGAGTAATATCATAGAAACCCGAGACATTCATTTCACCTATGATACAACTGTTCCAATTTCCACTACCTTGATTTGGGTTTCTCTCAATGACAAAATTGCTTCTCCAACTATTGCAAAAACCAGCGGCTACATATCCACCATTTGGTGATTCACATATGGCATATAGGATCGCATCACCTACAGAAGATGCTTTTTTCTTCCATATTTGGTCTCCATCCGCGTTGGTTTTGACCATGAAATGTTTATACGCACCATGCTGGGTTCCAGAGTATCCTGCGAAGACCAGATCACCATCACCAGTCTCTAAAAGTTCATAGGCCTCATTCGCATCAGAGCTGCTATAGCTATATGCCCACATCAACTCACCACTTGTATCGTATTTTCTCAATGCAGCTTTTGAATACCAACCATCATCATTCCACGTACCAGTTACAACAAAATTACCGTCTTGAGTCTGTATGGCGTCCCTAGCCCAATCGTTATTGTTATCATTAGAGGCATCGACGCTGGACCACTCTTCATTACCATCTGCGTCTGTCTTAAGAATAAACATATCAGGGTAGCATGACGCACTTGTTACACATTCATAGTATCCTGCGGCAATAAAGCCACCATCTGAGGTCTCCCGAGCAGAATATATTCCAGTAGAATTCTCATACATCTTCTGCCACATTAGATCGCCATGCTCATCTAACCTGATCAATTGTCCGTAATACTCGCAACCATATCCTACACAATCACCAGCATTGCCAAGGGCCATGATAAAACCGCCATCTGAGACCGGTCTTATGGACCACATCTCACCACCTATTTCCGTATATGACTTCGACCATACGACATTTAGCTCTCCAGTATAGTACTGACAAGTTCCATCATCCAAGGTTGCCAAGGGGTCATAGTTGATAGCATCAATATCCATACAACCACAGATATCTTCACCTTCCTCCACACAAGCATTATCCTGTTGATCAGACTCATCGTCACTACATGAAAACATAAGAAAAAGAATATTAAAAATAAGAATAGATAAATTTTTCATACCCAAATCTACCCATCATCCCACAAACAAAAAACCCAGCTAATGGGCGGGGCTAATTGAGCCAGAGGCGTTTCATTATTTCAACAGCACCATCTTCTTAGTGCTAATGTATTCACCAGCTTGTATTTGATATAGGTAGATGCCAGCACTTACTGGTTTACCATAGTCATTGGTGGCATCCCATATTAGTGACTTATAACCAGCATCTTGAGTTTGGTTGATTAAGGTTTTTACCTGCCTGCCCAGCATATCGTAAATAGTGATAGTTACATGACTGTTCTCTGGTATGTCATAGCGTAATGTCGTAACTGGATTGAATGGATTGGGATAATTATTATACAAATTAAAGGCTTGGGGTAATTGATTGATTTCATCGTTAGATGCAAGAAAGCAAGCTTCAATACAGTCATCCATTGAATTAAAAAATGCAGCGGTATAATCCACACTGTCTGCTACCCAGTCACAACCTGAAACAGTTTCACAATTATCGTTTACCCATCCTATACCAAGTGCCATGGTACATAAACCAAAATCAATTCCAGTAAGGTCAACACAATCCATGGTTAAATCACAAGTTATTAGTTCACCATTCAAATAATAATCTGCCCAACAGCCTTCGCAATAATTTGCTACACATTCTGCATCAGGATAAGATATGCATTCACTTACTTCGCAGGGGTCTGCAAAACAATCTACCGGCATTTGACAATCATCCGAGATTGCAATTGACGTTACATTAATCGCTTCACACTCAACGCACTGTACTGTGTCCCCTTCAATATCAACAAACCTATTAATATAGTCATTTAACACCTCAATGCTGTCCAATTGGGTTACGTTGGTTAAAAATTCACCACTTTCATTCTCTAGATAATATATTGAACAGTTATCCATACAAAATGAAGACTCACTAAAACGAACATATCCCGTAATTGGAAAAAGGGGTGTTGATAACATTAAAACAGAAAAAATTATGTTAGATATTTTCATAATTGCTCAAATCTACCACCACCCACATAAACAAAACAGCCCTCCAATTAATTAGAGGGCTGTAGAGACCTTACCAAGAGAGGAGTATTAAATTAACTCCTCTATCCTGGTATTTAGAAGAGCAACTATTGAGGGATTACATTTGTTGCACAAGGACCTTTTTCACTTGTCCCTTCATTGTAATCAACAGATTGTCCCTCATTTAGGGTTTTAAACCCCTCCATTTGTATCTCACTCATATGAACAAATAAGTCTTTGTCTCCATCAGATGGAGTTATAAATCCATAGCCTTTAGAGGCATTAAACCACTTAACTGTTCCTGTTTTTACTTCACTCATTGTTATTCCTTAACTTATTTTATTTAACTTGATTATTAATCCTTTACTTAAAAGAAAACAGCCCTCAAAAAATAGTTGGCTGTATTATATAAAAATAAAGCCCTTTAAAAATTCCTATAGCCTATATATACTTCTTTTCCTCTAAATAAGGTATTTAATATACCATAATCTATACTATATCTAACAAATCCTTTATTTCTTGGATATCAGAGTATCAAAACTACTGCGATATATCCAAACTGGCTAGGGGAGATGAACTGTAGCGGTGGGGTTAAGGCTCAAACTATTTTCTTCAGGGGCTTACTATCTGCCACACTGCCAGCATAACAATCGCGCCTAAGAACATTCCCAGACGAATCCCAGCTTCGTTCAATGATTCTTCTAAAATTGAGGTGCTTCGCTATTATTTATTATGAGTTGATACTTATCTAGTAAAAATTGCCACTTGCCAGAATAAGGTTGTGGCATAATAATTTCGCTTCAACCCATTCCCAAAGATAATTTTTTCCACCTTTTTGGTAGGGTGAATAAATACCCGAAAAGAACTGCCCTTTAACCTGGGATAAAAGTTCATCATTGGAAGAGCTAATTTTGTCCACCACACATCACGGGGATAAATAACAGCATATATTTTTCGAGCAAGTTTGGAAGACAGTCCCACCAATTTAGACATATCATCGTAACAACAAATAACCTTGTCCAAGGTTACAATATCAGCCGAGTCTACATCTGTTGCCGTTGTGGTAAAATCACCCTGTTTAAAATTCACTCTTTCAGCTAAGCCATTTTGGAGTGTTTCCTCCTTAACTACATCAATATATGCTGAAGAGGCTTCAATACTCGTTCCGTTTGAAGCGCCTGCTTTGATTAAGTCATATTGGATAGCTCCAATGCCCCCGCCAATATCCAAAAAATTTAGTCCCTGTACACCTTTCTTGTGTATAGCGTCCAGCAGCATGCTAGTCGTTTTGCTTGGACCTTTTTTAAGGTATCGTTTTAGTTGGCGCTTGGCAGCTTTTTTGTCAAACATATTTTCAATACCCTGGCATTGACAACAGCCCATGATTAAATGTCCTTCATATCCATTATAATTTTCATGTTGAGATAAAATTTACCACCATCCTCACAAACAAAAAATCGCTACTGGGCAGGGCTTGATGTTTACCTATTTAATGAAACTATTTCAACAGCACCATCTTCCGCACTTTTGAATATCCAACCGTCTGTAGGTGGTAGAAATACACACCTGCACTGCTTGTTTTCCCGTAATCATTAGTACCATTCCACTTTATTGATTTATACCCAGCAGACTGACTTGTATTGACTAAGGTCTTTACATGTCTACCTAGAATATCATAGACAACTAATAATACTTTAGCATCAATAGGTATATCATATTGAATGGTAGTTACAGGGTTAAATGGGTTAGGATAATTGTTATGTAAGGCAAATTCATCGGGAACAGCAATGACTTTTTGAGAAACGAATCCTTGGGCTACCGTGTTATTATACTGGTCCAAAAAGATAAATTGAATTGAAATATATGAATTTTTCTTGTCCAACGAGTTCGTTTCCAGGGAAATGTGTTTTTCTTGTTTTTTAGTCAAATATGCTTTTTCAATAAGCAGGTTTCCTGCTGCTTTAAAGTGGCTTTTCAGCATTATTTCATTTTGGTTCAATAGATCAATGGTATTTTCTATTTCCAGTTTAGTTTGATCAAACAAAACTAATACCTGTCCAGACACAACATCTTCTGTGAGCGTTATATCTAGTATTTTACCTGATTGTTGTATATCAAGCTGGGGTCCATATTGATTTATATTTGCCAGCGTTAACGAAGGTGTATTATTTGACCAATGCCACATCCTGGCCAAGGTCATAATATCCCGTAAATCATATACATTATCCAGTGTTGGGATCAGATGGGGCACTGTCCCTGTGACAGGGCCAAGCTCCATAGCACTATCTTCTGCCATCCAGGCTGTGGAAAACGTGGTTAAATCATTTACGTCAATTAAGCCATCGTCGTTGTAATCTGCAATTAGCTTTGTATAAATAGTGAACGAATAGCTGCTATCCAAGCCTACCATGTCCGTCAAATTTGAAATTGAAAACATCAATGTGTCTAAACTGGCAAAAGGTGCGTTCAGGTTTATCTGAATAGAATCGCTATCTAATGAAGAAGTATGAGTTACAGGAAAAATCGATGTCATTTCATATTCCATGCTGGCGGAAGGTTCCGACAAAACAATGTACACTACCCTATCATTGGTTAATGACAATAATTCTGCTACAGTGTCAAAGGTCATGCTGACAAACGTCGGCGGACCGGGATAAATATCAATTACAAAACCATCGCTGGTGGACACTGCAGAAACATTCCCCACCAGATCTGTAGCGCGTAGAGAAAAATAATACCATTCTGTATGCTGTAGATTTAGACCACTGTAACCGAGCATAGAACTGCTTGTACCATTGTCTGTCCAATCAATAATGTCACTGCTCCCAGAGGTAGAACCTAATGCATATTCATAATTTGAAATACCACTGATAGAATCAGAGAATCCTGTCCAGTT